>Ga0180009_10000087_pt1 | contig 168221 bp, 151 predicted proteins | sample OS_PC_MetaG_FD_123537 | JGI IMG/M metagenome (GOLD analysis project Ga0180009, IMG submission 123537) | Groundwater microbial communities from the Aspo Hard Rock Laboratory (HRL) deep subsurface site, Sweden - OS_PC_MetaG | ecosystem: Environmental > Aquatic > Deep subsurface > Groundwater...
GTTTTACGTTATAGCTTTTACGGAAGCATTTGATTCTTTTTTTGTTTGGATGCGTGAAACCAACGGACTTGATTTACCGCGGCAGGTTATCAGCGTTCCGGCAATGCTGATTCTTTCCGTTGTAATTATAAAAAAGGGAGCTGATTTAGGCGTGAAAGCTCTCTATTTTGTTGTCGCAATATTAGGAATTTCATTGCTTCTGTTTTTTCTTGGGTCAACAGATTATTCACATAATGAAGAAATTAGTTTTTTTTCGGGCTCATTTAAAAACGGGAATATGTTTTTTGTTGTATTCGCAATTTGTTTCCCCGCATTTACAGGTATGACCGCCGGAGTAGGTTTGTCGGGTGATTTAAGGGATCCTAAAAAATCAATTCCGCTCGGGACAATTTCCGCCACATTTGTTGGAATGATAATGTATGTTTTTATCATTTGGAAATTATCGGTTTCGGCAAGTCCGGAAGACTTGATTGGAGACCAATTAATTATGAGAGAAATAGCTTTGTTCGGTCCAATTGTAATTCCACTCGGACTTGCGGCTTCAACAATTTCTTCGGCAATCGGTTCGGTTCTTGTGGCTCCGCGTACTCTTCAGGCATTATGTGTAGATAAATCTTTTCCCATACCGGCGTTAAACAAATTGTTTGCAAAAGGAGCGGGAAAAAACAATGAGCCTTACAACGCCACTTTTTTAACATGTTCAATAGCAATGCTTTTTGTTTTAATGGGAGATGTAAACGCGGTAGCGGAAATTATTTCTATGTTTTTTATGGTTACTTACGGATCGCTCAGCTTGATATCTTTTCTGCACCATTTCGGATCAGATCCTTCTTACCGGCCTTCATTTAAATCCAGATGGTATATTTCTTTAATCGGTTTTCTAACATGCGTCTGGCTTATGTTCCAAATTAATGCTCCTTATGCAATTTTGGCGATAATATTTATGTCGATGATGTATATTGGCATAAGCCGTTATCATAAAGACCGTAATGGCTTTGAAGTTATTTTTCAGGGTGCAATTTTTCAATTGAGCAGAAGGGTTCAGGTTTTTCTTCAAAAGAAAAAAAGAACCGACCAGCAGCATAATTGGAGACCTTCGGCTGTTTGTGTTTCGCAGGATACTTTCGAAAGAGATAAGGTATTTAATCTGCTGAACTGGATTTCTTATAAATTCGGGTTCGGAACCTACATACATTTAATAGAAGGATACTATTCGAAATCAAAAAATGACGAATCAAAAAAAATATTAAAACAATTAATTAATTGGTCCAGTAAAATTAAAGGCAACGTTTATGTAGATACAATAATTTCGCCTTCATATACATCCGCAATAGCTCAGATTGTCCAGCTGCCGAGTCCTTCTGGTATGGATAACAATATGATTATTCTTGAGTACAACAAACATGATCCGGCTAATTTAAAACAGATTGTCGAAAATATTGCTCTTACACAGGCAGGCGATTATGACGTGCTTATTCTGGGATCTTCAACAAGAGATATAAGATTGTATAACGGTATTCATGTTTGGATAAGAAATCTTGACAAGGAAAACTCGAGTCTTATGATTCTGCTTAGTTATATAATTCTAGGGCATCCGGATTGGGAAAAAGGCTATATAAAAATTTTCAGCGTGTGCAGCGAAAATGAAAAGTTAACGACAAAAGAACAGCTTGATGAGCTTGTACTTTCTGGCAGACTGCCGATAACCCAAAAGAACATAGAAATAATTGTAAAAAAAGACGATATAAGTTTTAAATCGTTAGTTAACAAATATTCTCAGGACGCGGGATTAACAATTATTGGTTTTAAGGAAGAGCAGCTTAAGCATGAAGGAGAAAGTTTTTTTGAAGGGTATGATGATATTGGTGATCTTCTTTTTGTAGACGCGAGCGATATCAAAAAAATAAATTAGAATAAACATAATTGCAAGATTGTTATTTTATTACCCGCTAAGGAGCTTCGGCTATAAAAACGGTTCTTTGGGGCGAGGGGTATCCCTCAATTGTTTTATTTTGATTGCCGGGATCCAAAAAATCCTCAAGCGATTCAAATTTCATCCAATCGGTTTTACGCTGCTCTTCAATAGTTGTTTTTGTAATATCAACTAATCTGATATTTTTGTAGCCTGTTTTCTTAAGCCATAATTCCAAACCAAGGGCAGAAGGAATGAACCATACATTTCGCATTTTAGCGTAACGGTCTTCGGGCAGAAGAACTTCATTGATGTTTCCATCTATAACTAAAGTTTCGAGTACAAGCTCTCCTCCGCTTCTCAACATTGAACGCAGTTCTATTAAATGATCAAGCGGAGAACGGCGATGATAAAGTATTCCCATCGAAAACACTGTATCAAAAAAATTTAAATCGCTCGGCATTTTTTCAATTCCGACAGGCAACAGCCAAACGGGTTCATCGGGCAGAAACTTTTTAATAACATAAAATTGCACAATGCTTAGCAGAAAAGGATCAATACCAATAACATTTCTTGCGCCGGCACCTCTCATACGCCAGCAGTGATAACCGTTCCCGCATCCAATATCAAGCACATTTCGATTAAATAAAGGTTGAATTGAGTCTTTTAACCTTTCCCATTTCCAATCGGATCTCCATTCCGTATCAATGAATATATCAAATATATTAAACGGGCCTTTACGCCAAGGATGCAATTCAAGCAGAATTGTTTTTAGATCAGAAATAACATTAATTGGTAAATCCTTTTCACTTCCAATTTCTACTGCCGCGCTATTTAAATTAATCTTTGAGGGAGTTACAGACGGAATTCTGTTATAAATTGATTCCCATTTTGGATAGTCGCCGTGATCTTTAAGAATTTTAAGCTGATCCGGAATTGAATCAGCCCAATTATTAAGACGATAATTATTTAAAATATTATATAATTCTTCAAGCTGTATCATTTGCGGGCTATTATTGAAATAAAGTTGAAAGATTGAAACCAAATATCGCAGGTAATAAATCCGGCTTTTAATATTCTATTTTTATGATCATCAATTGTTTCCGGAATTAATACTTTTTCCAGCGCGTTGCGTTTCTGGCTTATTTCTAAATCCGAATAACCGTTTAGTTTTTTAAATGAATGATACAATTCAATCTGTCTTTTATTTGTTTCTTCATCTTTAAATTTTATTTTTTCCGATAGTATTAATATTCCTCCCGGCAATAATCCTTTGTAAATACGGCCGATTAAAATATCCCGGTTTTCCCTTTTAACAAATTGAAGAGTATAATTTAAAACCACAACGGACGCGTTTCTTATTTTTGTATCTATTATATCTTCGCAAATTAGTTTTACGGGAATGTCAGACACATCATTTTTAATAAAGTCTTTCGCTCTATTAATCATAGGCAAAGAATTATCGACAGCAATTATTTTGCAGGATGTATCTTTTAAACTTCGCCTCATTGAAAGAGCCGACGCACCTAACGAAGTGCCCAAATCGTATAAATTACTTTTGGGCTGAGCGTATTTTGCGGCAAGCATACCAACTATTGAAATTATTGAACTGTAGCCGGGTATTGAACGGTTTATCATATCGGCAAAAACATTTGCGGTTTTTTCGTCGAACTTAAAATCAACAATTTTATTCAAAGGAGTTGAAAATATTTTATCTGTTTTTTTTGTCATTATTCCAGCGATTTTTACTGTGAAAGTTTATCATCTTAAAATTATTATTCTTAACAGCATCTGCAAAAATATTAAATTGAAACAAGAATACATAAATGTTTTGTTATAAATTTAATACCATTTGCGAATCATCATTCTTTTTTTCATAGTTGTTTAAGTTGGAAAGTCCGAGACCTAATAGCCTTACAGGTTTAACCGGTTTTTCTGGTTTGCGGAAAAGTTCTTCGGCAATATTAAACAGTTCTTCCTTAGAATTGACGGGATGATCGATTGTTTTGCTTCTTGTGCGCTGCTCGAAATCAAAATATTTAATTTTTAACGTCACCGTTTTGCCGCTTGTATTTAGCTTTTCACAGCTTATAAACAATGATTCAGAAATGTTTTTTATTTCATTTAAAAGCTGCGATTCGTCGCTTAAATCATCCGTAAAAGTATTTTCGGTGCTTATGGATTTACGTATTCTATCGGGCACAACATTGCTGTCGTATTCGTTTCTAATTATTTGATAATAATAAGCGCCCATTTTTCCGAAAAGTCTAACAAGCTCAACGCGTTCAAATTGTTTTAAATCATATCCGGTATTTATGTTCATAGATTTCATTTTTTGTGCGGTAACTTTCCCGATTCCCGGTATTTTTTCAATCTGAAGTTTTTCAATAAACTCAATTGTTTTATCGGGGGGAATTACAAACAACCCGTCGGGTTTATCCATGTCCGACGCTACTTTCGCCAGAAATTTATTAATTGAAATTCCGGCGGAAGCGGTGAGCTGCAGACGGTCTCTAATTTTCTGCTTTATTTCTTTGGCTATTATTGTTGCCGAAGAAATATTCATTTTGTTTTCGGTTACATCAAGAAACGCTTCATCCAATGAAAGCGGCTCAACAAGATCGGTATATTCCCTGAAGATTTCTCTTATCTGTTTTGATACCTTTTTATATACATCAAAACGGGGTTTAACAAAAATTAAATCCGGGCATTTCTTTTTAGCCGTAACGCTGGGCATAGCGGAATGAACGCCGAATTTACGGGCTTCGTAACTTGCAGTAGTTAACACTCCTCTTTTATCCGGCCACCCAACGGCAACCGGTTTGCCTTTTAACTGCGGATTATCTCTCTGTTCAACGGATGCGTAAAACGCGTCCATATCAATATGAATAATTTTTTTAACGAGAATGCTCACGTATAATTTCTTCCGTTGTGTATAAGCGCTTTAGGGGCAAAATGCATTAGTAAGTATTGCCACTAAGGCACAAGGGCACAAAGAAACACAAAGTTAAATTTTAATCAATCTTTACAAAATTATAATTATAAAAATGAAAATCGGGATTAGGTAAATCAATTTTAAACCCGCTTATTTTACCCTTGTTGTCAATTTGAAACGTTACTAATCCTTCGGGTAAAAAAGGATCGGCAAATTTTATATTAAAAGTATCGTAATGCCAATGACTTAATTTTCCGTAAAATAATTTTGAGGCGGGAACCATAACAAAATTAAGTGTACCTTTTTCATAAGTAATATTAACAGTTCCGTACATTTTATCCTCATAAACTCCGGCATATTCATCCAAAGATTTTGAATGAGTTGTGCCCATAATTCTGGAAGAGCGTCTTTCGGCTGATCTTTTTGCGTCTCGTTCAATTGCTTTATTCTTCATCTCAACCGCTTTGGCAAAATTATCGGTCTGTTTATCGGTTAAATACATATCAATAATCTGACTTGTAATAGCGGAATAAATTGGGGATTCGTCATTTATTAAAACCGCAATTCCCAAATTATCCTCGGGTACAATTGTTACGCGCGATAAAAATCCGGGCAGGCCTCCGCTGTGCTGTATTAATTTTCTTCCGGCGTAATCAGAAACAAACCAGCCCATCGCAGCGTTCATAAAATGCCTTCCTCCTATTTCATCACCTTTTCCTCCCGGCAATACAGTTTGAGATGTAAATATGGTTTGTATAATATCGTTCTGCAATAAAGTATCTCCGTTTACAATACCGTCCTCAAGCCACATCTGCAGCCATTTCAGCAAATCATTTACATTTGAGTTTATGGAAGCCGCCGGGGCTACGTTATCATAATTAATAAAATCCATTTTATTGCGGTCTTTGTGCGGATAAGCATAATCCATATTATTATTAAATACTGTGTTTGTAGTAGTGGTTTGATTCATTCCTATAGGATTTAATATTCGTTCTTCAACAAACTGTTCCCATGTTTTCCCTGTAACGGATTTAATAACCTGCCCGGCAAACATAAACATGATATTGGAATATCCGTAACTTAAACGCATGCTTTTTTTAGCAGGCATCAGTTCAAATCGTTTTAATATTTCCTCGGTTGAATAATTTGTGCCGTACCATAAAAGATCTCCGTCAAAAGTATTATAACCCGAGCGGTGAGTTAGTAAATCCGAAACCAGCAATTCTCTTGTAACGTAAGGATCTGATAATTTAAATCCGGGAAGCAAGTCAATAACCCTGTCGTTCCACTCTAGTTTTTTCTCCTGAACAAGAATTCCGATGCAGGCGGCCGTAAATGCTTTTGAACATGATGCGATTCCGAACAATGTGTTTGTTGTAACTGTATCCTTTGTTTCATAATTTTTATAGCCGTAACCTTTTGCGAAAACAACTTTTCCGTCTTTTATCACACCCACTGCCGCGCCCGTTGAATATAATGTATCCATCGCCTTTAAAATTTGAGCGTCCAGTTTATTAAAATCTATTTTTTCCTGAGGAATAACAGTTGCCGGGATCAAAAATAAAAATGAGAATAATAAAAAATTACATATATGGTTTTTCATATTTTTACCTTCGGGTTTGCGATTATAGAATTATTTATTTCCGAAAATTAATTGGTAATCTTTTTTCTTTCCTTTCAGCCACCAGTCTTCAGGTATAACTTTCCAATTGCCGAATAACTGCGGTGTAACCAATTTATGCTCTTCAATCCATTTCATCATGTAAAACCTTAAGTCTTTATCTGTTGAGTTTAGAATCCTGCCGGAGAGTTCCTGTTTTGAAATTCCCGCACCCTTGGTTAAATGTCCGCCTCCGCCGTTTCCTCTGTATGAATTTATTGCGACGTTATATTTTTTATTTAGATTAAACTCTTTACCGTCGGACATTCCGGAAATTGTAATGCGGCCGCCCGCAATTTTAGAAACATCCACCGTATAATTTATTCCAGCGGCGCAGTCAAAATTATAGGCGGGAGTTATAAACCGCGCCTTACTATTTTCAAGATCTATTTTGCCGTTATCATCTTTCTTAAAATTAAGAAGATGATCATTTTCATCGTTCATTTGATTGAACCAGTTAGAGTATGAGTACTCGAGATAATCTTTTATTTCCTGTCCGCTTAGCTCCATTGTGTAAAGATAGTTTTCAAATTTATAAAGATTAAACATATCGCGGACATAAACCTTGCCTTTAGAAATCTTTGCGTCGAATGATAAGGGGGCAGTAAAAGAAATTTCGGCACCGGTTAATTCCATTTGAATTTTATTAATTAGATCGGAAAAAGAGGAAGCGCCGAATACAGATTCACGCGATGAAATAGTTTCGGTAAATTCTCCGATTTCTTTCGACACATAATTTTTTACCAATTCAAAGGGAGCGGTAAATTTATTAATAAACTCCTCATCGGCTTTAAATATTGACACATCAATTATTTCACCCGAAATATTTTTTTCCCATTTTCCGCTTGATTCGTTAAACGTCATTTTAATATTTGCTGCTGCTGCGGTAGACGCATAACCGCGAGGTCCGAGTATTAAAACTTCTTTGCCGGTTTCGTCTTTTACAAATTTATTCCACCCGGCGTGATCGTGACCTACAAAAACCACATCAAATCCGGGCACCTGTTCGGCTACAAGCTGAGCGGCATTTTCATTCTTATATGTATTTTTGTTTACTCCGCCGTAGGTGTGATCTATACCAGAATGAAAAAGACCGATTATTAAATCCGGATTCTCTTCATCTCTTACAATTTTTAACCATTTTTCCGCTGATTCGATCATATCTTCCCATTGGATTCCCGCCCATATTTTTTCGGGCAGCCACATTGGAATACCGGGAGTAATTAACCCGATTACCGCAATTTTGACGCCGTTTTTTGTAATGATTGTATAAGGTTCAAAATATGGCTTACCGCTTTCGGTATTTACCGCATTGGCCGCGAGCCACGGAAAGTTTAAGTCATTTTTAAATTTATCGTAAACGTTATGCCCTGTTTCAATATCGTGATTTCCGACTGCGCCGGCGTCGTATTTCATATAATTCATAACTTCTGCCATTAAATGCGGCACTGCTGTTTCTTCAAAATTATAATAATAAACAGGGGGCTGTCCCTGAAGAAGATCGCCTGCGTCAAGCAAAATCACATGCTGCTGATTATTATCTCTTTCTTGTTTTACGTAGGTATAAATTTGAGCCATTGAAGCTTTCGCAGGTTTATTGTTTATAAAATCAAACGGATAAATAGCGCCGTGAAGATCGCTTGTTTCTATAATTTTAAAATTTAGAACCTGGGCATTTGCAGTCTGAAGGATAAGTAGAACAAAGAACAATAATGCTAATCTTAAATTTTTCATTTTGTCACATTTAAATATTATAAGAAATGTTTTATTGGTTAATTTAAGAAAAATTATATCGTGATGTTTTTAAATTAAAAAGCCCCGGGGGATGGGGCTTTTAGATTTACAGTACAAACAATAAATATTATTCATACCGTAATGATTTTGAAGGATTTGAAGTCGCAATTCGTACAGCATGGTAACTTACTGTAATCATAGCTATTAATAAGGCAGAAAAACCCGCAAATAAAAATATACCTGCAGATAAATCAATTCTGTATTGAAAATCCTGCAGCCAGATATTCATGTAGTAATAAGCAATTGGAACGGAAATAATAAAGGCAATTAGAACAAGTTTTGCGAATTCTTTTGAAATCATCAAAATAATACCTAATACGGAAGCCCCTAATACTTTTCTGATTCCAATTTCTTTAGTCCGCTGTTCGGCCGTAAAGGCGGCTAAACCGAACAATCCTAAACATGCTACAAATATTGTAAGAAAAGCAAAAATGCTGAATATTTCCCCAATTTTTTGTTCTGCCGCATACATTTTATTGAAATCTTCATCCATAAACGAATACTCCAATGGCTGTCCCGGTGCAAATTTATTCCATTTATCCTTCACTATTCCAATAACTTCCTTTGTATTTACACCTTTATATCTAAATGCTACACTTGAAGTGCTGGGTCTTAAATACATTAATACCGGTCCAATAGTATTTTTCAGCGATTCGTAATGAAAGTTTTTTACGACACCAATAACTGTATATGTTGCAATTTTACTTCCATTGCTTGAAGCAAACTGGCTTAATCTTTTTCCTAAAGGCTTCTTCCATTCAAAATGTTCAGCTGTAGCTTCATTTATAATTACGGCGCTTGAGTCACTGCCGAATTCTTCCGAAAAATCTCTTCCTTCAACCAATTCCATACCCATTGTTTTCAGGTAATTATAATCAATACGCCACGACTGCATTGGAGTAAGTTTTTCATCATCTATTCTGCCGTCTCTAAAAGTTCCGTTCATATTTCTGTTTGATTCAACAGGCAGGTAATTTGAAATTGTACCGGATACAATATTGGGATTAGTTTCAATTTCATTTTTAAATGATGTTATTTGGTCGCCAAGAATATAAGTGTCGTGTAAAATAATTACGTTTTCTTTAGAGAAACCAATTTTTTTATTTTGAATGAACTGCAGCTGATTAAACACAACAGTTGTCGCAATTATCATAATGATTGATGAACAGAATTGAAACACAACCATTGAGCTTCTTAAGAATCCGCTTTTTGCTCCCGACCTTAATTTTCCTTTTAGTACGGACACGGGCTTGAATGCCGATATAAATAATGCCGGATAACTGCCTGCAAGAATGCCAATAAAAACCGTTAAAACTAATAAAGCAATCAAAAACTGGACATTTGTTAGGTATGATACCTCGAGCTGTTTTCCTGATAAATTATTAAAGTAGGGGAGTAAAATCTGCATCAAGATAACAGCCAAAAATGTAGAAATTAAACTCATAATAATTGATTCGGTTAAGAATTGTTTTACCAATTCTTTTCTATCCGAACCGAGCACCTTCTTAATTCCAACCTCTTTTGCTCTACCTGCAGCGCGGGCAGTAGCAAGGTTCATAAAATTTATACATGCAATAAATAAAATGAACGCTGCAATTGCTGAAAATATATAAACGTATTTAATATCACCGCCTGGTTCGATTTCTCCCTGGTAGTCAGAGTATAAATGAATATCGGTAAGCGGCTGCAGAAAATAACCTGCTTTATTTCCTTCTTTGAAAAATTCCTCCATTGTTTTTCCTACAAACATTAGTATTTCGGGACCAATATACTTTTGTACCATTGCAGGAAATTTTGCTTCCAGATTTTTATAATTATAATTTTTTTGAAGAAGAATATATGTGTAGTAGCTCATATTCCCCAACCAATACTGGTTTATTCCATTGTCTTCGAATTTCAGCATTGTAATAAAATCGGGGTGAAAGTGAGAGCTATATGGAATATCCTTATATACACCGGTTACAATATAATCTTCTCTGTCGTCCAGTCTTAATACTTTTCCCAAAGGATTCTCACTGCCGAAATATTTGTTTTTCATCGATTCGCTAAGTGTAATAGCATTTGGTTTGTTTAATGCAGTTTTTGGATTCCCCATTATTAGCGGAACGGAAAAAAACTCAAAAAAAGTTGAATCTGCTCTTATTAATCTTGTTTCTTTAAACGTAGTTTCACCGTATTTAATAAACCAGTTGCCTGTACTTCTAATTCTAACAAAATTTTCTACTTCAGGATAATCATTTAACAGCGCTTCAGCAGTTGGTGAACCTAAATGCGGAGATAATAAAGTATTGCCGCCTAATTTAAAATCGGCGATTACTCTATAAATTCTATCGGCTTTATCATTATATCTGTCGTAGTTTAATTCGTCTTGAACAAATAAAAGAATCAGCAGGCAGGTGGCGACACCGATCGCAAGTCCGGTCAAATTTAAAAACGAATAAAACTTATACTTTAAAAGATTTCTAACGGCAATCTTAAAATTGTTCTTAAACATTTATTCCCCCCAGAATTTATATTATAGACTTAATTCGCGGGGAAAAAGTTACACTTGAAACTACAAATAATAATTTTTTAAACAGGAAATCACTCATTTATATTATCAATTCAAGCCCAAAGCTTCTTTCAAAAAAGTGTTTATGGGTTTTGCTGTGTGATAATGTTTCATTACAATATCAGTTAGGTTCGGCTTTAGAATAGTTTCATGATCAAGCCTGTCAAAAAAATAAAATTGTTTGTTGGCGATAAGCGGCTGTTTTGCGAGAGCTTCGGCAAATTCCGGCGGAACACGTTTGTTCTTTTCACCGCTTATTTCGCCGTAAGTCGTTTTAAATTTTTTATCGTTCAGTAGTTTTGAAAACTTTAATAAATTCGCGGTAATATGTTCGCGTACCGCCTGAAGCTGGTTTTTATCGAGCTGATAAAGTCCGCCGTATATTTTAAAATCAATATGGTTTATTTCAATATACATTCCGGGATATACCAAATCTTTTCTTCCGCCGGGAGAAATAACGGCTGATGCCTGGGTTTTATATGGTGATTTATCTTTTGAGAATCTTACGTCTTTGTAAATTCTGAATATCGCGTCCTTGGGTTCAATGGTTACAGACGGGTCATCCATATTAATTCTTGTAATCATTTCATCAATAAAATTAAAAAACGGTTCTTTAACGGAGGACTCATAACGCTTCTTATTTTCATTAAACCACTCGCGGTTGTTGTTTTTGGAAAGATCTTTCAAAAATTTTATAAAATCTTTTGTGAAGTGCGACATATAAAACTCCGGTATAATTACAATTAATAATTAAATTAAATTATTTTTTCACACTTGATTTTGCTTTCGGGTTAAAATCCAGACAAAGTTTTACCCAATATTCCAATTCTTTATCAAATACAATTCCTTCGGGCTCAATGAATGCAAAGCCTTTCATCGGTCTTCGGGTAAAGTCCATTTCACGGCAGCCTTTTTTATTTAATGCTTCTTCATATATTGCGGGATCAATGCGCACCATCATATTGTCTTTAATAACCCCGACGCACATTTTATTGTTTACCATAAAACACAATCCGCCCATCATTTTCTTTTCCGAAAAGGCAGATTGTTTTTTCAGTAAGGCTATTCTAATCCGTTCTGCTAAAATTTCGTTGTATGCCATGCAGCAAATTTTATTAATTGAGTATCAAAATACTACCTTCTGCTTCACGTCATTGTATAATTAAATGAACGCGAAGCAGAAAACTGGAATTGCATTATTTTTAATTTATTATTTGGGTGAATGAAAAGCTACTTTATTTCCTTCGGTATCAAAAAAGAAAGCCATGTAGCCGATTTCATCGGAGATTTTTGTTTTCGGCATTACTACTTTTCCCCCTGCTTTTTCTACTTTTGAAAGAGGCGAGGATAAATCTTCACCGCCGTTTAAGTAAAGAACCGCGCCGTCCGCGGAAGGTTTGTGCATATCACTTTTACATAATGCTCCTCCTACTCCCTGACCTTCCATCGGAAGAAAAGCCATTTCCATTCCCATTACTTCCTGTTTATGAAGTTCAGCGTCCAGAACCTTTGCGTAAAATTCTGAAGCTCTGTCAATATCCGATACTGGAATTTCAAACCAATTAATTGCGTTTGCCATAAAGACTCCTTTTAATTTATTTGATATAATTTTAATTACAAATTGACTGAATGAATGGTTGGAAGATTTTTCATTCAGCCAATCAACCAATCGGCTTTTATTTCATTGAGTGTAACGCAACTCTGTTTCCCTCTGTATCAATAAACTGAGCAATAAAACCGTTTTCACCGATTGATGTTTTAGGCATCACAATTTTGCCGCCGTTTTTTTCAACCTTGGAAAGAGGAATTGATAAATCATCTCCACCGTTTAAATACGGAACCGTGCCTTTGTCGGACGGTTCATAACCGTCACCTTCAACAACGGCGCCGCCGACAGCCCCCATTTCGAAATGAGGGAGGAATCCCATTTTTACCCCCGGATGAGGATTCGTTTTTTCAATCTTTCCTTCCAATATTTTACTGTAAAATTCACAAGCCCGGTCAAAATTGCTGGCCGGAATTTCAAACCAGTTTATAACATTTGCCATATAAACCCCCCGTAATTTATTTGTTGTTAATTAGTTTCTAGTGAAAAGATGAAATAGTTTTTGAATTATTATTTTTTAACACCCCGACAGAAACGAAAAATTTATGATAAGAAAATATAGAAATTTGAATTTATGTCAACGGCAATTATTCGGTAACTTTATATTTCAAACAGCGCAAAAATAGGATTAATTCGTGTATTCTGATTATTTTATGAATAATTTTATTTCAAATTCGTAAAAGTCTATGGTCAAAAAAGAACAGCTTTTTTATCTAATAAAATCTCTCACAAAGGCGGAAAAAAGATATTTCAAACTATTTGCTTCCGTAAACAGCACCGGTACCAATTACATTTTATTATTCGACGCAATTGATTCTCAAAACGTTTATGATGAAAAAGCGATAAAAGAAAAATTCAGGGAAAAGAATTTCGCAAAGCATCTTCACGTAACAAAAAATTATTTGAATAAACTTATTCTTAAAAGTTTACGAAATTATCATTCTAAAATTTCAGCGGACGCTGAACTAAAAGACCTTCTGCGGGAAATAGAAATTCTATATATGAAAGAACTATTTGAACAATGTTCGGACGCAATTGTTAAGGCGGAAAATATATCTAAAGTTTTTGAAAAACAATCCGCTTTAATTGAAATTCAAAACTGGAAAAGAAAATTAAAATTAACAAAAGAAGAACCTTTTAAAAATCAAAATGAAATAAACAAAATCATAGAAACAGAAAAAGATATATTGGAAAATTTATTTAATCACAACAAGTATTGGTATTATACTATAAATATTTTTGATTACTTTGGAAAAAACAAAAAAGAGCTGAATAAATTACTTAAGAATCCTTTGCTTAATGACATTAACAATGCGAATACACTTCAAAACAAAATTCTATTTTATCACTTAAAATATTCATGCGCCATAGCTCAGGACAAAAGCGAAGACGCTCTTACATTTTTAACGCAGCTTATTAAATTAATTGAAAAATTCCCCGAGAGAATTTCGGACGATCCGCATTCATATATTACCGCCTTGAACAATAAAATAGGAATGCTGCTGAGTTTAAAAAAATATGATGAAATTTCGGAACTGCTTTTAAAAGTAAGAAACGTACCTAAAAAGTATAATTTAAAAAATGAAAGCAAAATTACTTTTAAACTTTTACTGCGCACCTACAATGTTGAACTCGAAATGTACCGTGATACCGGAAACCTAAAAAAAGGAATTGAACTAATAAAAGAAGTTAAAGAGTTTTTGGGAAAAAATTATGATTCGGTTTCTCCCGATTATAAAAGTCTGATCTATTATCAGTTCGCATATATTTATTTTATGAATAAGAACTACGGAGATTCGTTAAAGTGCATAAACAAAATTATAAGCGGAGAAATCGGAAAGGGAAGAGAAGATATTGAAAGCTATACGCGTTTTTTAAATCTTATTATTCATTATGAATTAAACAACATTTACGTTTTAAGATACGCCGTTGAAGCGACGAGAAGATTCTTAAAAAAGAAAAGAGATTTAAAAAATTTTGAAAAAGTTCTTTTGAAATTCTTTTCCGTATTAAGCACTCAGCACCCCGAAAAGCATAAGGAACTATTCTCACGTTTGAATGCCGATTTATTTTTGAAAACCAACCCGGCTCAGAAAGCGGATATTCTTGATTACCTGAATTTTGAAAAATGGATAATGTCGAAAAGATAATATTAACAACACAAGCAATTGATTTCTTATAAATATCTGCAGCCGTAACGGGCATGCTCGGCGGATTCCTTCCGTCTGTCCGAGCGGCAAGATTAAAAATTATTGACTCATTGAGAGCGGTTTAATATAAACGTAGGAAAGTATTCATGATTATTATTCATTTTTTAGTGTAGCAAAAAATTACTCCGCAGTGCGGCTAAAAATATATTGGATATGAATTATAACAATTCTATTATCTGCAATTTTCTCAATGATTACTTATTTAGCGATAATGTTTATTGCCGAGAGGTTTTAATTTTAGGGAGACATAATTATCATGCCTCCCTTCGTTATAAATGTTTATTCATTTCTAATTGTCTCGACCGGATTTGTATTTGCCGCTTTTATTGCCTGGTAACTTATAGTAAGCAACGAAAAAACAAATGCGGAAAGCACCGAGAATAAAATTTCCGGCACACCTATACCTACCCTGTAAGCGAATCCGTTCAGCCATTCACTCATTAGATAAAAAGAAACGGGAAGCGCGATTAGGGCGGCAATAATCACAAGTTTTATAAAATCCTTTGTAAAGACTACGGTTATTTCGGAAACCGTAGCGCCGAGAACCTTCCTGATACCTATTTCTTTAATTTTCTGCTGAGCCGTGTAGGCCGATAATCCGAATAAACCGAGACACGCAATTAGTATTGAAATAAAAGAAGCGGCATTAATGATTGTGCTTTCTTTTTCATCCTGTTTGTAAAACTCCGCTATTTTCTCATCGAGGAAATTATACTCAAACGGGGTTTCATGATCAAATTTTTCATGAACTGACTTTAAATAGTCAATTGTCTGCGAAATATTTGTCAAATTAATTTTCGCCGCGAAATAATCTATTTTATCGAAAGGACTTTTTCTATGTCCAATAATCATCGGACTTACTTTTTGATGCAGTGATTGAAAATTGTAATCATTTACGACGCCTATAATTTTGTAACTTCCCGCGTCCCGGTTGTCATTAATTTCTATTGATTTACCAAGGGGATCAGAAATATTTAAAGCCAATGCCGCCGAATTATTAATTATAACACTTGCAGAATCGGTTAAGGGGTTCCCGGAGAAATTATTCCCTTCTTTCAGCTTTATATCAAACGTATTTAAAAAATCCTCGTCGGCGCAGACATAGAACATTTTTTGTTTTTCATTTTCATTTGCGCCGCTGTTGTTTACGTCAAGCTCTGTTAATCCTTTCCAATCTCCCGGCACACGTGAAACGACAGAGACTTTATTTACATTGTTTGATTTTGCAAACTCCGATTTAAGCGCTTCAAAACTTTTACGGGCGTCGCCGCTGTTTATATCAATAATTACCATTGCTTCTTTATTAAAACCGAGTTCTTTATTTTTTATATAATTGAGCTGATTAAAAACAGTAACCGTTGCAAAAATCATAACAATAGAAATTACAAACTGAAGAACAACCAAGGACTTTTTGATTATGGAAATAGAACTTCCCGGGTTTAAACGCATTTTCATTAATGAAAATGTTTTTACTTTTGTAAGGAAAAATGTCGGAAGCGAGCCGGATAAAATTCCCACAATTAATGAAAGCGTAATAAGAATTGTTATAAACAAAAAAGCGTTATCGGTTACAGGTGACAATTGTTTTTCAAGATAAACATTTAATGAAGGAAGAATCAGCTGAACAATAACAAGCGCCGCGGCAACCGAAAGCAATGTCATAAAAATTGCTTCCGATAATATTTGCGAATACAACTGCGCTTTTGTTGCGCCGACAACTTTCCGCATTCCCATTTCTTTTGCGCGGTTAAAATAGCGGGCGATGGAAAGATTTGAATAATTAATACATGCGCTTAACACAATAAAAAATCCGATGATGCCGAGAATATAAATTGTTGTAATATTCCGCGCGCCGAAATTGCTGTCGAGTTCAAAATTTGCAGAATAAAAATGAACATCTTTCAAAGGCTGAAGAAATAATTTTTCCTTTGTGCCGAATACATCAGTTTTATTTTTTTCAACAAAGGTCTCAAGTTTTGATGAAAAATTATTCATTGAATTTTTTTTGGTAAAAAGCAAATATGTTTTTACAGTTGACGCGTTCCAATTGTTAATTGCTTGTTCAAACCGCGGACCGAAAGCGTTAAGAGTTTTAAATGATATTAACATTGTAAATTGAAGATGCGAATTTTTCGGCGGGTTTTCATTAATCCCGTTACTTTTAAATCCCCCCATGCGCCGTCGGTTTTCAAAATTTTTCCGACAGGTTCTTCGTTTCCGAAAAACATCATTGCCGCAGATTCGGTTAAAACAATTTCATTCGGTTCGGTTAATAATTTATCGGGATTTCCTTTTATAATTTCGTAATCAAAAATTTTTAGAAAGGATGGCTGCGTAATTAAATATTCCGATTCGTAATGTTTAAAATCGCCGTACTGCGTCGCGAATCTTCCAAATACTTCCCGGTCAATTATATTAACATGGTTTTCAATTTCGGGATAATTTTCGTTAAGAGTTTTTCCAACAATTCCGCTTGAGAGCGGGTACTTTCTTGATTCGGAGTTTTCAACAAACTCTTCGTTTACTAATCTCGCAATTCTATCGTACTTTGTGTTGAATTTATCGAAGTTCAGTTCGTCAATTGTAAAAAGCAGAATAATAATTGAAGCGGCTATTCCAAAAGTTAAGCCGATTAAATTAATTGACGAATGCATTTTGTGTTTTTTAAAATTACGCCATGCGAGAAGTATATAATTTTGTAACATATTTATCCCCCAAAAAATTAAATTTAGAAATACGGGAATTACCGATCTTAAAACCTGACTGATGTACCAGTAATTTGCTTTTAACTTTCCTTCTTTTTCAAAAATGTAAATGTAAGATTCATACAAATCACCTAACGTTGTAAACTTTCCTTCATCCGGGAAAAAGAATTTTAAAATCATTTCCGCCCAAAAAGGAGGTTTAATATTTTGCCGTTCTTTTCTCATTTGTTTTCGAAACCCAATTTTTCCATCCCTTCCCATAGCGTTTTTTGCACCTGCTGAATTTCTATAAGCGCCTGCTTGCCGTCCTTGCGTAATTGGTAAATTCTTTTACTTCTTCCGCCGCGTTCGGGAGTTGGGTCCGTTAAATATGAAGAAAGCAGTTCTTTTTGAACAAGCCTGTCGAGCATTGTAAAAATTGCGCCGAACGCCCATTCTTTGCCTGTTAGTTCTTTTAATAGTTCGCGGATTTTAACTCCGTAAGCTTCATGCTGAAGCCGCCAAACAGCGATTAATAACATTTCTTCCTGACGTGATAAAAGTTTCAAAATTAACTCCTTTTGAAGTTTTTCCTACTTTGTAGTATAAATTAATTACCCTTTGGACGCAGACATTAAAGATTAGTTCTAAAATGTAGGCAAAATAAAAAAATTACTGCCGAAAACCTTTTTATTTGATATATAATTAAATATGAAACGTTTGGTTTGAAGACTCGGATTTTGTTAAATTAAAAATCTTTATTTTTGGTTAAACGATAATATGAAAAACATAATACAAATAGCCGGAGTAATTGATAAAGCGGAAGCCGAAATGCTGACGGCAGCCGGAGTTAATTATCTTGGATTTCCGTTACGGCTGCCGGTAAACAAAGAAGACACAACGGAAGAAGAAGCGGCGGAAATTATTAAATCAATTTCTCCTCCCCATAAAGCAGTATTAATTACATATCTGAATAAAGCCGATGAAATTGCCGGCTTCTGCAGTAAGCTTAATGTGAACATTGTTCAGCTGCACGGAGTTATATCCAAACGGGAATTATTAAAAACCAAATCTTTACGTCCCGATCTTATAATATTTAAAAGTCTTGTCGTTGCCGAAAATAATTTTGAAGAACTGATAATGACTGTAAGTTTACTCTCCCCGTGGGTCGACGCGTTTATAACCGACACATTCGATCCGGCAACCGGAGCCGAAGGAGCAACGGGCAAAACACACGATTGGAGTATAAGCAGAAAACTTGTTGAGCTTTCTACCAAGCCTGTAATAATAGCAGGCGGATTAAACCCGTCAAATGTTAAAAAAGCAATTATGGAAATCCGTCCCGCGGGAGTTGACGTACACACAGGCGTTGAAGGAATGGACGGAAGAAAAGATAAAGAGCTTGTGAAAAGATTTGTTGAAGAGGCGGGGGAAGGGTTTGAAAGAATTGGCTAATTCTCAATAATAACCCGCTAACAAATACATATCAAATCACATAAAACCGGCAAGTGAAAACCCTGTGAAAACCCTACAACCAGCATGAAACTATAATAAAAACAGCTAACAAAGCCTTAAAAGGCTTATTTAAAAACATTCTCTCGGTACCTGCGGCTCATATTCAGCTATTCACAGTTTTTTAGTATAACGATATAATCTCCATGGAAGGTCTTTATGCAAGGAGCGATTCTGCAGGAATGTTAAATCTTTTGTGAAGTTCTCTCATCATAGTAGCGGTTAAATTTCTTTTTCCGCTTAATACTTCCGAAACTCTGTTCTTTCCGCCCATTGCTTCTGCTAAATCGGATTGCTTTAATCCAAGCTGTTCTATTCTAAACTTTATAGCTTCAATAGGATCAGGCGGGGGAACGGGATAATGTTTTTGTTCATAAACTTCAACAAGAGTAGTTAATATATCCAGCATGTCCCCATTCGGCGTATTTGGTTTTGCTTCCCAAAGTTCATCAATTATTTTGAGAGCAGCATAATAATCTTTTTTTGTTTTGATAGGTTTTATATTCATTGTTAAATCTCCGTTGCATTTATTTTGTCATATTCGGAATGTGTGCCGATAAATCTTATGTACACAATTCCCAAACCATAATTTACAGATGTAATTAGCCTGTAATCATTCCCTTTTATATTAAACACTATTCTATTGTTTTGTAAAATACTGGCTGTTCTGAAAATTCTTGTACAATCATTTGGTTTTTTCCAATTAGAATTTTTTACTTCGGCATACCAGGCGCGCAACGGTTGCTCGCTGTCGGTATGTTTTAGCCAAAAATCTCTAAGTTTTTTTACTGAAATTATTCTCACGGCTAAATATAACTAGTTCCCGTATTGGGAACAAGCTTAAATTTACTAAAAGTAATGGAATTATTTAAAAAATTTCCCCCGGAGGCTTCGGCTCATATTCAGTTTTTCGCCGGTTATTAGTGTAATAATATAATCTCCGCATGATAGTGGATTCATTTCTTTTATTTCGGAAATGTTAACAATATACGAGCGGTGTAATTTTGTAAAATTTTCCGGGTCGAGTTTTTCTTCCGTATTCTGCATAGGTCGGCGCAAATAGAGTGCAAAAAATTCCGCATGTTAATGATTGCAAGCTTGCAGCAGGTGTTTTTTTGTTCGGGAAAAAAGCATTAACCTTAAATCCTGACTTATACAACCGATAGTTGTTAAATAACAACTATAAATAGCGATATTGCAACTAATAGTTTCTTGATACCGGAAACGAATCCGAGTAATTTAGGTGTGTCAAAAAAATAAAAATAAAAAAGAAGGAACATATGGAAACTAAGATGATTGGCGGTAAAATTGCCGTAGCACGAAAGAGAATAAATATTTCTCAAGCACAGCTTGCTGAGCTTCTATTCATTAGTCCTCAAGCTGTCGGAAAGTGGGAGTGTGGAGAATCAATGCCGGACATCACAACTTTAAACCGTCTTGCGGAAATTCTGGGTGTTTACCTTAACTATTTTTCAGAAAACTTTCAATCCGTGGCCGATGAAATCGCGTCCGTTGAGCCTTTGGTTCAGCAATCGGCTGAGTCGCCTTCCGGAAAGAATCCCGATAGCGATCGGGAAAAAAAGCTTAGTTGGGATATGTCACGCGGGAACTGGGTGGACGCTGACTTTTCCGGTTTGAAAAATCTGCATGAAAAATTCAGTTCCTCCAACATGCAGCGCTGCAAGTTTATCGGTTCCGATTTGTCGGGACTTCTTCTAAAAAGCAATAATGTAGATAGCTGTGACTTTTCAGGTTCCGATATCAGCAGCAGCCACATTCAAAGTTCCAACTTAGGCAACAATATATTTAAGGACTGTAAACTGAAAGAAACCGAATTTTCAGAAAGCAATATCGACAGATGCGATTTCTCCGGCGCCAATTTTACCGAAACCAAATTTTCAAAAAGCTATATTTACGGCTGCGATTTGACCGGAGTCGATTTTACAGGAGTGGTGATTAAATCCGGAGGCTTTACCGGAGCGGCGGTTAAATCCGGTAACTTAGAGAAAAATACAATTGCTAATGCTGTTTGGAACCGCACCTATTTTATTGATACCCACATTGCCGATATAGTTTTTACCGGTACATTGGAGGACTGTTATTTTGAAAACTGCGCATTTACCAGGGTGACATTCCAAAATGCAACGCTTATCAACACTTTCTTTAAAAACAACACAAAATTAAAACGAATCCGGTTCATAGACTGTAAAGCAGATAGAATGACCTACGAATTCCTGAAACAAGGGAGTGCAGATTTAACCGGTATTACTTTATTAACATCAAAAGGAGAAAACGAATAGTGTTACAAAATGAAATTGCCATTTCGGTACAATGATTGAAAAAATCCTATAAAAGCGTTACTGTGTTGGAAAGGTTAGATTTTGAAGTAAGAACAGGAAGTGTTTTCGCCCTGCTCGGCTCCAACGGCGCGACAGGCAAAACTCACGACTGCAACATAAGCCAAAACGTAAGAAAAGATAAAGAGCTTGTACGTAGATTTATTGAAGAGGCGGGGGAAGGGTTTGAAAGTTTTAGTTAATTCTTCAACAATAACTCGCTAACAAATACCTAACAAATTATATAAAACCGGCAAGTGAAAACCCTGTGAAAACCCTTTAACCAGCATGAAACTATAATGAAAACATCAAGTAAGTTCTCAAAAGGACTTATTAAAAAGCTTTCCCCGGAACAAACGGTCATATTCAGTTTTTTCGCTATTAAGAGAAACTATATAATCCCGATGAAACAGCTGATTCTTTTCTGCATATATACACGGATTGTATTCTATAACTATTTAATTGGCAGAAACATTAATAATCTCATAAGTTTTTCGATAATATTATATATTTGTAAAAAACTAAAAAGTGAATATGAAAAGAGTAATACTAATATTGTTGTTTTTGGCAGCGCAAATTTCTTTCGCTCAATTGAGTACAAACTATCCGGCAAATTCTATCTATAAAAATTTCCGCCCTTTTCCAACGCCGCGTACAAATTACAGACCGGGCACCGTATACAGGGTTGCGCCCGATAATAAAATTTATGTAGTGGAAGATGTAAAAGCGATAAACTCATACGAAAGCATTGAAGGCAATGTTGTAGGGAGAATGACATTCACAAGCGAAGAAATTCTTTCGCTGCTTAACATTGAACTTGAAAAATACTCGTTTGTTAGTCTCGAAGTTGAAATGAAGGACGTTGTGCGTGAATTTAACGAGCAGACAACGGTTGACAGAGTTTTATGGGAAAATGAACGGGTTGAAAATTTAATAGTTGACCCGAAGAGTAAATATTTTATTATCCGCGAAACACTTACGCCGAAAGAAATAACATACAGATTTTCAGAAGAAAGTTATAAAAGCATTCTCGGCGGTTCAAATAATCTGCAGAAAACTTCAGGCGAAGGGATCGATTTTCCATATTTTATAACAAAAAAATACAAAGAACCTGTAAGATTGTTCTATTTAGATCAAATAATCGGTTTAAAACCTTACGGCAAAAATTAGGTTTTATACATTTTCCGGATTTTTGTTTATCCCGCCATCTTCGTTTTTGTTGCTTAATCACAAAATAATGATATATTATTTGTATCAATCTGCTCGTTAATCATATAATTATGCAAAACGCTAATAATTAATCCGATTATTAAGGCGAAAAACTAAAATTAAGTTTATATTTAGCTGTAATTATTTTATTAAGAAGGGAATTTTATGGATTTCAGAAAATCTTTAGGTATTACCGAAGAGGGAAAAAGCGAATCATTAAAATCAAAGAAACTTATTCAATATATTAATCTAAAATTATCGGAACTCGGCCAGCCGGTTTTCGAACAGGAAAAAGATGTTGAATTTCTGGGTCTGGCTACGGATTTAATAAAAAGCCACAGGGAAAAAAACAGGCTTTTATTCAATTATTTATGTCCGGCCGACCGTAGAATTCAGGATTTTTTGGATTCATACTTAATAGAATTTAAGGAAAAAATAAACATAAGACTGCCGTCAAATACATTTGTATTGGACAGTCACGGAATAGCGAGAATACTTTCACTTCCGCCGGATAAAGATGATTTTACTTCCAACATTATAAATTCCTACAGAATAAAACAGGGAATTCTGCACAACCCGAAAAACGACAGGCGGACAACAAAAGGAGTTTTTCATATTGCAGAAGGGGGACTTCCGGTACCGGACGATAAAAAATCCGTTCCCAAAAAAGTATTTGCCAATTTACTTATGCTTGCCTTTCAGCCGCCGGGTGAATTACTTCAACTACCTTTTACATCATCAATAAAAGAGAAGGCCGAAGTTTTTGTTTCCCTATTGCTGCGTCCCGTTGTTAGTCCCGGCGTTTCAGGCGTAACAAAAGAAAAATCAATGGAAATCAGGTTTTTCGCTCCGGGAAATCTTACAAGCAATCTGGATTTTGTTGAATCAATTTTCGGGAATGCCGGCGATCCGTACCTTCCCGAAAATGACGCGGGATTGGATATAGATTTTTGGTCGGGGCATACGGGGTGTATTATTCTCGCTCCTCATTTAACCGGATTCACAAAAAAAGAATTAGGTCTGCCTAATATTAAAGACGCGACTGAAAGACAAATCCGCGATGGCATGTGCTGGAAGGACGATAAAGAGTTATATAATGACGGAGGCGCATTTAAAATTACAGCGCGTACCGATGAAGGGATAATTGTTACAATTATAGCCGACAACTATTTCGGATATTCGAAAAAAGAAGTGAAAACACAAATAAGCTACGCTGCAAATCTTTTGGGAAGCGTTGAAGAAGAACATGCCGGCGGGGCAATTGCCTTTGCAAGCTACAGCCTGGGGGACGAATTCCACGACGATGATATTGTACGCAAGGATAATCATACTTTTAAGGATATGATAAAACGCACCTCCTCTTTTATGGATGTTAAAGAAGAAGGATACGCCGTGGATATGAATTACCCGGAAATAATTTATGTGCCGGAAAACGCGCGGTTCAGTCTTGTCGATCAATCCGTAAAATGGGAAAAGAAAAACTCTGAATACTCGCTTCATATTCATCCTAAAAATACATATGTAATGCCGGCAGGCTATAAAATTAAAATGGAAAAAAATCCGTACGTGCCTTCATGGCGTTTGGTTGGAACTGTTGCAGAAGGCACTTTCTGTCATAAACCCTGCACTGTATCAGGCGGAGGAAAATCTGAAATTTCAAAATCAATAAGCGACTCAATTATATACGGACCTTTTTTCGTAGCCGATTTTGAAAACGATTTTAATAAAGTTGAAGAGATTATTAATAAAGATTACAGCGGTAGATATAAAATAAAACATAAAAATCCAGGCACAAGCAGACCGATATTAAGCAGCGAACGTTCCCTGGGTTCCGTTATAAAATTACTTACTCCATCTCCTACTAAATATACCGATGAGTACAATAAATGGGTTGAGCAAATTCCTTATTATGTTAAAGGTCTTGTTTATATAGTTAAAAGATTTTATAAACCGGAATGGGGAAACGACTGGAAAAAATATTTTTCTGTGGATATAATAGACGGACGTTACGGCAACGAACTTAAATACAAAAACCGTAAACTTGTAGCGAGTTATTTAAGAATAGGTACAACCGAAGAGGGAGCATGGCGTACATTCAAACTGCGCCAGGATTATATCGCGGCCGATAAACTTCAGATGGAAGATGATATAACCGCTTCGATTGTTGTTCCTTCCGACAGGTTTGAGTATCACAACAAGGATTATAATAATCCCGCACTTAAATTTGTAAAAAACTGTGAGTACAGATTTTTCCAGAGACCGGACGAAGCTATTCACCGGGGATTTGACAAACAAGCGGAAGCGGATCTGTCTTCGCCCAATACGTTTATCTCCAATTTTGAGCCGCTTAAAATTGAGGACGGCGAATCAATAATGAACGACGCAATCGAGTTCGATAAATATACCGAACCCGTAAAACAATTAATTGAGGAATTGATTCGTAATAAAAAATATAAGTATTTTGTCTCTTCGGCTCATCCAAGAATTTTTGAAGGAAGCCCTTCAAAAAATATGCGCTATCTGCAGAACAATACCCTGCTTGTTAATAAAAAAGAAAGATACATTGCGGAAGTCGGAACAAGACTTTACAGGAAACTCGATTTCGACAAACCCCTATATTTCCCTGTAAATTCAGTGCTTGCCGGAAGAAGAAATAATCCGCCTGAAAAAGGAGTCCGCTCGCTTGCGGTTTATAATCCGATTCATTACCAGGAACTGCCCGAACTGTTTATGGATTTTATATGCAGTTTGACGGGTAAATCCCCTTCAACAACCGGGGCCGGTTCCGAAGGAGCATTAACAAAAGGTCCTTTTAACGCTCTATGCACTGTAACCGATTTAAACAACGCGCTCGTTTCGTTTATACTTACCGGCTACGCAGGTTTTACAACCGCAGCCGGCTACGTGGGACCGAAATACAGGGTCGACCACGATATAAGTTTGTTGATACCCGAAATATGGAGCAGGCTGAACGCGTATGAACGCGAACCGCAATTTCTGCTTGAGCATGAATACCTCGAAAAGATTAATGACTTTGAACATGACGGACAGAAAATTTTAGCGAGCAGACTCGGTTATAGAATTACAGGAAAATTTGTGCGTGTATTTTTCGGCAGGGTATTTGAAAACCCTGACGCCGTATTTAACGAAGAAATGCTTAAGCCTGAACTGCAGGACTTGGATATTTTTATTGACGGCGTTAACAATATTGTTGAAGCGCAGAAAAGAGTTGCTCAAAGTTATTTTGACGACGGAAGTATCAAAGCCGCGTGCCCGCCCATTAAGGCGCTTCTGTATTTAATGACAACAGGGACATACGAAGGAAAAACCGTTGAAGATCCTGAAATAAGAAACCTGTTTACGCGTGATTATTTGATGAACTCGGATTGGTATAAAGATAGAATAAAAAACAAACAGCTTAATGATATTAATTTCTGGCGCAAACATATTGAATACCTGAAAACCAAATTGGATAATTCAAACAACCTTAACAAATTAGAGAAGAATGAAATAACCAATAAAATTAAAACCTCCGAAGATAAAATGAATTATGTTATGTCCGATAAATACCTAAAAAGCCTGGAAGGTTTTATCGGTTTGGATCCGCTTTACAGGGGATAAGATTTTAATTATAAAAAACCTCCGGGGTTTTTAAAACCTCGGAGGTTTACATTTTACTCTTTTATAAATTATTACTGCTTTTAATAAAATTATAGATTTTCTCGGTGAGATATTTTGCATGTTTATTTTTACTAATCATTTCCCAAGTTAGATTTCCGTTTACTACATTTTCAAAAACATAATTTGAGAATTTGATTTTGTAATAATCACTGATAGTTCCGCTTTTAGCTTTAAAAAATGGGAGTTTTACTTTTCTGGTTTTTAGTTTATCATGTAAATATTTGCCAAGTCTCTTCTGTTCATAATATGAATCTTCAATTCTAAGTTTAGATATATAGGTTTGCTTTATCTTTAATACATCAATTAATAATTTATAGATTATATCTGAGGTCAAAACGTTTTCAATTTCTCTTGCCCCTGTGGTTTCGAATTTGAAAAATTTGTTCTCGAGTTCTTTTAATTTCTTATGTCGTGATTTTTTAATTTCGCTTTCATCTTCATCTGAAAGAAGAAAAATTCGATTTGATAATGCTAATGATTTTATTTTTTTGTCTAATTCTTCATTAACACTATCTTCTTCAGAGAAAAAATAATGTGATAAATTGCTTCCTGCATATTCGTAAAATGAATATTCAATATCTTCTTTGAACTCGACTGTTTCTAAACTTTTTGAGTAAGCTTTTAAGAAGGCTGAAATATATTTTCTGTCGCTAATTCCTTCAACCCAGATTGAACAATTCGACATAGTCACAGATGAGTTAAATACACCCAATAAATCAAGTAAGTCAGTATTATTTTTGTATTCTGATTTTATTATTGTTTTATTTTCATTATCCTTTCTAAATGAGAATATTGATAAATCTTTTGGATACTTATTGAAAATATTCAATAAATGATTGGAATGTGTTGAAAAGAAGATTCTAAGATTTTTCTTTCTTATAAATTCATTGGTTATTAATGTATTCAAAAAGATATTTTGTAAACCTGGATGCATATTGAGTTCTGGTTCTTCAATAAAAACCCACGTTCCTTCTTCAGCCATAAAAATTGGATAAAGCAAAATGATTAATGATTGTATTCCATCACCAAGATCATAAAGATATCTGTCGTCTTCTCCGTCAATAAAAATTTGAATTTGTTGTTTCGACTCATTATCGTCTTCAACGGCAATAATATCAATTGTTTTTTCATCGAAAAAATTTTTTGAAAGAAACAATTCAAATTCCTCAAAGTTTTTTCTAATTATTCTTCTATTATTTCTTACAGTTTTTATAGTTTTATATAAACCATAGCCAGTGAAAACTTCAATTTTTTTATTATCTATAGGTAATCTATAATTAGTCAAGATGGTTGATTTGAGTATGTCGTCCTTAATTTTTTGTTGCTCATTTGTCATAAAAGAAGATGCTATTCTTAGAGAGGGAATGTAAATCTTCGGTGGCATAAATCTTTTCATAGATAAATTTTCATTATACTTTATTTGTTCGTATATGCGTTCAAAGAAAGTAATAATTTCATCATTTAGTCTCGCAAAATTATTAAATCTTAATGCTCGTGGAAATAACCTTTCGTTATTTTTTAATACAGTTTTATATTGTATTATAAAATGCAGTAAAATATCTAGCTGAGCTATTGTTTCTTTAAAGTTGTTTTCATTATCATTTTTACCGACTATATAATCTCTATAAAAATTGAGAAAATTCTTAAAAAACTCATGGTTTATATTGATTTGGCCATCACCCCACTTTTTAAGGAGTTCGATAATTTCATGGGGAGTATTTGAATCTTCAATATCACGTCTTGTAAAATCAGCAGAATTTTGAATTATCAGTTGAAACCCAATACTTGTTTTAGAAATGTATTCAAGTAGTTGAGTTAAAGCGTCTACCATTTTATTTGGTCTTTGTGTTAAATCTTTACTAAAAACTAGAAATTGATCCTTTAATAATATTTTTCTTGTAAACCTACTTTTTCTTGAATTATTTGCACCGACAAATATGTTTATATAGTTGAGATTTGGTAGGTACTCAATATTTTCTTTTGTTTTAAAATCATAAAATTCTACAAATTCTTTATTATTTTCTCCCAAAATGAGTTGTAGGTATTGTTGGTTGGTTTCTTCCATTGTAGTCACCCTATACACATGTTGAAAATTTATTTCAATTATATTTAATATTATTTATCGTCATCAATTCTGCAGCAACTCATATAACTTAACATTCAAATACAAAACCTCTTTACCGACTTTTCTGCTTTTAAGTATTTTTATTTTTTCGAGTTCTTTTAAATATTCAGCGGCGGTTTGCCGTTTTGCTATTCCGGTATTTACAACGAACTCAACCTTGCTGTAGGGCTGCTCAAAAATTAATTCTAATAATTCTTTAGAGTAAACTTTTGACGGCAGTTTCTTTTTTGATTCGATTAATGTTTTCTCAAACAATTCTTTAATCTGGATAATTTTATCAGCCGTTTTTTCAGAAGTTTCTTTAATTGAATTCAGCATATAAATTATCCACGGCTGCCAGTGTTTGTTTTCAGTTACATTTCTTAACAGTTCATAATATTTGTTTTTGTTCTCAATTATATATCTGCTTAAATATAAAATCGGAAGCTCCAATTGCTTTTGCTGAATCAGGTAAAGAACATTAATAATTCTTCCTGTTCTTCCGTTGCCGTCGGTAAAAGGATGAATAGCTTCAAATTGATAATGTATCAAAGCCATTTTAATTAACGGGTCAATTTTATCTTCATTATCATGAATAAATACTTCAAGATTTTTAAGTTTTTCTCGTATTATATTTTCTCCCTCGGGCGGAGTGTATAGGATTTCTCCTTTTGAGTTTTTTATTTTTGTTCCGGGAGTATTCCGAATACCGGCATCAGTTCCATTTATTCTTCTATAAATTTCTACAAAAAGATTTGTCGTTAACAATCCATTTTTTTTTAATTCGTTATAACCTTCCCAAAGAGCTTCTCTATATCGCAAAACTTCTTTTGTCTGCGGATCATAATTATTGGAATTTGAGGCGAATGCCTCATATAACCTATCATTTGTTGTTGCGATATTTTCGATTTCGGAACTTAACTTAGCTTCCTGCAAAGGGAGCGTACTTATAAGAATTGACTGGTTCGGAATTGTTTTCGCTATTCCTTTTAGCTCCGCCAGGGATTTGTTGGCTTCAATTGCAGCTTTAAGTATATCCTTTGTTTCAAGTTCAATTAACGGAGGAAGAAGCGGAAGCGAATTATATGGCTGGTCTTTTTTAAACATTATGTTCTCATTTATTGTTGAAAACTAACTTAAAATTTCGACACATGCAATAAACGTGTCGAAAAAAAACCAAAATTTCGACACGTTCTAAAAACATGTCGATGCCGTAAACATATCATTTTGTAAAATCTCAGGGGTTTTAAAACCCCAGAGGTTTTGTTTTTTCTATTTATTTAACAATTTCTTGAAACATAACGACTTTTAATTCAGTTCAATCTTTTGTAAACTTAAATCAGACTAAAAACAAAATAAACGGGAATTATGAAATATTATCTTCTGTTATTTTTATTTGCTTCGCAGATTATTCTGCGTGCGACTCCGAATGTAAACGCCGGCGATATTAAGATTATGAATCACGCTTTTAATTTTGAATTCGACAAAGCCGAAAAGCTTCTACTTCAAAACAAAAAGGAAAATCCCGAAAGCCTGAAAAATCATTATTTATATATCAACACTCAGCTTTTAAAAGTAATTACCGCAACCGACGCGCAGCCTTTCAGAAACAAAAAAGCCGTTAAAGATTCCCTTCATCATTTATTAATTAATTACGCGGAAAAAGTAGTTGAAAAATATGAAGATAAAAAATTATCCACGGATGAAAAATATTATTTGGGAAGCATTTACGGTTTTCTCGGAAGAATGTACGGCGTTGAAGGTTCGTGGATGAAAGCTTTCAGCAACGGGAAAGCAGGCAAAAATATGCTTGAAGATATTATAGAAAAAGACGCGCAGTATGCCGACGCTTACCTGCTTTTGGGAATTCTTAATTATTATGCCGACAGGCTGGGAGGAGTGGTCGGATTTGTAGCCGGAGTGCTTGGTCTTTCGGGCGATAGAGAAGTAGGCATTCAATACTTAAAACTAGCCGAACAGAGAGGAAAACTTACAAGCTCGCAGGCAGCAATGTTATTGGTGGAATTATATTCAAGACTTGAAGGGAACAATTTAGACGCCTTTCCGTATTTTGAAAAATTAATTAAGAAATACCCGAACAACTCTCATTTTATTAACTGGTACTGCCGCGAACTTATGGAGCAGAATGAAATTGAAAAAACCGCGGCGTTTATTGAAAACGATTCTCTTAATTTAATTGCGCCCGACGTTAAAGCTTTGTACTTAAGTCTTGCCGGCAATTATGAAAAATCAAATATTATATTAAATGAAATATTAAAAACGGAAGGAACGCTTTTTCCGTTTATGGAAAAACATTTTAAATCCGTTCGTGTGCTAAACTATTTTATGATTGGAAGCAAAGCAGATACGGATAAATATAAAAAAGGATTGGAAGAGCAATACAGAAAAGCGGCGGATCATTTTCTGCTTGCGCCCGACTTAGCTAAAAAATTAGTGAAATTCCGCGAGCTTATCGGATTAAACAATAATAAAAAAGAAATTGAAGAAGTTATAAAAAATTACAAGGCAATAGAAAAGAACGATTATCTGAACGGATATTTTAACTTCAATACCGCCGTTTATTATTTTAAAAACGGTAAAACAAAAGAAGCGGAATTATATTTTTTAAAAGCGAAAGATTTGTATCCGGACGGATTTATGTATTCGTCGGCCCGGTATTTAATTTATATTTATAAAAATATGAAGGCCGACAGAAACAAGATTAAACAGCTTGTTGACGATATCGACGATCTTGATAATGAGGGACTATTATTCAGCGCGCAGGATTTAAAAATAAAATATGATTTATAATAAATTATTTTTCGTTTTTCCTGTATTCAATCATTCCGCCAAGAACGTTTTTAGTTTTAAATCCGTTTTTGTTTAAGAATTCCGAAGCTATTGCCGATCTTCTTCCTGATCGGCATATAATATTTATGTTATTGTTTTTATATTTTTCAAGTTCGTGAATTCTTTTTTCAAGTTCCTGAACGGGAATGTTTATAACTCCTTCAATCTGACCGAGTTCACCTCTTAATTCCTGGGGCATTCTTACATCAAGAATAATAAGTGTTGAATCTGTTTTTATATTTTCATTTAACTGTTTTACGGTAATGTTGTTTTCATCCGTCTGCTGGGCGCATGCGTTTACATTTAATAATAATATTAGAATTAAAACATGTGTATATATTTTTTTGTACATTTTTTCCCTTTGTTCAAATAGTTTTCTAAAATTTATTCTACAACTCCCAGGAGGATTAGTTACGCGCTAATCCTGGAAAAAATTTCCGAGAGTGTCTGCTGATGAATCTCATGTCCGCCGTTAAACTTGTAAAGTTTGTATTCCGGATTAAATTTATTTATAATTTCCAATTCTTCATTTAGCTGGTCGGGATTTATTATCCTGTCTTTATTTCCTATAACGAAATAAAGATTCATTTTGTTCAATACTTGGAATAAATTTTTATGATTCGAATCATAAGGAAGATTGCCTGCCCAAATAATTAAATTATCCGCTTTAATTAGGCCTCTTTCAAGCCATCTTACCGCAGTCGGCACTCCCTGCGAAAATCCGAGAACATTAATTATAAGTTTACTCCGGTCAAATTTATTTATTACACTTTCATAAACGGAGTTCAGGAAATTGATATAATCATTTATTTCGTCATCCCGGTTTTCTTTTGTCATCCACGCTGCGCCAATCTTGCCGGAAAAACCTTTCAGGTAAAATTTATTTAACGCTTCCGGTGCAATAAAATAATTTTCGCCGTTATTTATTATTTCAAAATTTGTTAAAAACTCCGCGCCAAGGTTACCGTATCCGTGAATCACAAACCATAAATACTTTATATTAGTATCAGGTGAACCAAGAGTAAAATAACGCGCGGTTTTGTTAATGATTATTTTATGTTCATTTGTTTTCATATCGTCCGTATAATCTATTTATATGAAAACTACAGTAAACTAAACGCAATATCAATTAATTACAAATCCGGTTGTGATTGTAAATACTCTGAATTTACCGTTTCTTAAATCGGGCTGAGCGATATTGCTGTCGAAACTTGAAAGAGACATTGTATATCTAAGTTCTAGAAGTATGTCAATAAACTCTACTTTAAAGCCCATACCGGTTCCGAAGACAATTCCGAAATCGGTTGATTTTACGTCATCAATTGTAACATCACTGTTTGGAATGTCGGTAGCTTCAAGAGATGATGATAATTTAAATGCGAGAAAAGGACCTAAAAAAATATCGGGTTTAAACCTGTCATTTAATTCGCTGCCGAAATTATATTTTAACAATACGGGTATTTCGAAATAATCAAATGATAATTTATAATCACTTACAATAAATTCAGCAGGCAGCTGACTTGAGGCGCCTTTAAGAACATAATTGATTTCGGGCTGAATGAAGAAACTATTATTTAATTTATGCCGGGTGAATAAACCAATTACGCCGCTAGTACGCGGGTCAAGCCCTTCGTCAAAATCGCTTTTTATTGTAGTCCAGTTCATTCCCAGTCTCACGCCCCAAACCAGGTTCGAGTTACTGCTTTCTTCCTGCGCATTTACATGACTGCTAAATATTAACAATAGTAAAAAAAGTAAAATAAATTTTTTCATTCAGTCTCCGGATATTATTAACAGCGGAACATTTCCCGGTTTTATTATAAAGAATAATTTCAAAATTAAATATGGTAAAATTAACAGGCTTTATTTTTACCCTTTGAAAGAAATAACAATATTAATTCTTTTTCCCCGTCAGTTTTATTACCGTAACTTCCGGCGTTGAATTATAACGCACCGGGGCAAGCGACATACCGAGTCCGCGACTTATAATCATTAAAGTATTTCCGAACCAGAAATCTCCTTTTACATAATTTGTTTCAATATGTGTAATTGAAGGATTAAAAAAGGGGAACAGAAATGTTAATTGACCGCCGTGCGTATGCCCGGCAAAAATTAAATTATATTTTTTTTCAACCGCTTTGTTGAATATTTCAGGGCGGGGCTGATGAGTTAAAAGTATTTTAATCTGTTCTTTATCAAAAACATTTAATAAGCTGTCCAAAGCCGTTTCTTCTATTTTTTCAGAATAGGTAAAAGTTATAAAAGAAACAGCGATTTTCGAAGTATCTCCCACACCGATAATAACGTTTTCATTATGCAGCATTTGTACTTTTTGTTCATTTAAAGCTTCTTTAATTTCGCGTCTGCTTCTCGGCGTATCATATCTATAAGCCCAATTATCATGATCGCCGACGCATGAATAAACACCGTGTTCCGCTTTTAATTTGCCCAATGCTTCGGCGGCGGTGTTAATATATTTCGGAGTTCCCGTAATTACATCGCCTGCTATTAAAATTAAATCGGGATCTGTAGAATTTGCCTTTTCTATAAAATTATTAAGTCTGGTTTCGTCTGTAAATCGATCGGCCTGAGTATCGGCAATTAATGTAATTTTAAAACCTTCAAGTTCGGCAGGCAAATTTTCCCGGAAATATTCAACCGGGCGCACGGACACAAAATTATAATCATAAACAACTCTTGCCGGGACATAAACAAAAAAGAAAGCTGCTACAGTAAGAATAAAACGAGATTCATATTTTCTGATTATTGTTTTATATTTTTTATAGAGCGGATAGAATATTAACTTTAACAAATCTATAGGAAGAAAATAAATTAAAGTCTGGAATATTATCAGCGTAATAATCCAAAAAGGAAAAATTATAAAATAATCAAGAAGCCAGTTTTCGGGCGCGGTAATGGCGTCATTTTGAGTCGCGCGTGCGTAAATCCATAAAGCAGTGCCGAGAAATGGATACAAATTAAAGAATATAAGTCCGGCAGTTAAAGGAATTTTTATCTTCTTCCGGGAAATTCCGGGATTAATAAATTTTAAAGAGCCTGTGATTTTTTTTATAAAATAAAATTCAACGGCTAATAAAATTATTAGTATAAGTATAAGTCTAAGCGAAAAGGACATTAATTAATTCTAAATTATGAATGTTGAATGCTAAATTTGAAAAATAGGCTTTTAAGTTTTTTATTCAATTATTTCTAATTGTTTGAAAACTTGCAGCGTTAACTTCTTTCTTAAAGGCGCCATTTTTTCAAATGTATCCGCATCTATATTTAATGCAAACAAATAAACGTTATTATTAGTTTCAAGCCAGCCTATATACCACCCGATATAATTCCCGTCTTCTTTTTTTCCGCCTCCTGTTTTCGCGCGCAGAATGTAATTGCCGGTTGAATCGTTTATAAGTATTTCTTTTACAATGTCTATTGATCTTTGCGAGACAGGAAGTTCGTTTTCATAAAGTTTTTTTATGAATAAAACTTGTTCATCGGCTGAAATTTTAAGTGAATTATCAAGCCAGTAATAATCTTCCTTTTCACCGATTGTTTTATTACCGTAATCAAAAATATTTAAAAAGTGCTGTGATTTTTCTCTTCCTAATCTGCGCGCCAATTCTCTGTACCACGGAACAACAGAGAATTGTATCGCGGATCTTAATGTATGATCACGGTTCCAGTTTTCATTCCATGTTTTTACGCTGTCCCATGGTATAATAAAATCGGCGTCTTTTATTATTCCGGTTTCCAGTCCAATTAATGAATTTGGAATTTTAAATGTTGAGGCGGGAAGAAATCTCACCGCGCATCTTTCCGGATTATACTTTATAAATTGCTGGTTATTAAAATCATATAAAACAAAAGCGGCATTATAGCCTTTAAAGATTTCGGAAATATCATTTTCAGTATTCTGCGCATGCAGAAATAATGTAAAAGTAAATAGCAATAAAGCAGTAATAGTTTTCATTAATTACTCTTCTTAAAATTATTTATATAATTATTTGAAAATTCTGATAATATTAATTCGCCGCTTATCCCGGCACGCTTTTCTAATAGACTGTCCCAGTCTTCAGTACCTTCCCATAATACTTCTTTTAATTTATTCATGGCATCCTTACTTCCGGCGGCCAGTTTCTCCGAAAGCTTTTGTATTGCCGAATCAAGTTCTTCAACCGTATTATATATTTCGTTATACAATCCTTTTTCTTTTGCCCATTGTGCGGGATACCATTCATAATCAATCGACATTTGCGAAAAAGCGCTTTTCCCGATTTTTCTTTCTACGGCAGGACCGACAACAAACGGTCCAATTCCCAAAGCAAGCTCACTTAACTTAACCGAGGCTGAAGAATGAGCAAATGAATAATCTGCCGCCGCGGCAATGCCCACACCGCCCCCGACGGCTTTGCCATGTATACGCGCAATAATTAATTTCGGGCATTTACGCATCGAATTTATTAGTAATGCAAAACCCATAAAAAAGTTTTTACCTGTTTCAAAATCTTTTATTTCAAGAAGCTCGTCAAAAGAAGCTCCCGCGCAGAATGCTTTATTGCCCTCGCTTTTTAATACAATAATTTTTACGTCATCGTTAATTGAGAGTTGACTGAATTTATCAGCTAGCTCACGTAATAGTTTTCCCGGCAAAGAATTGCTTTTGGGGTGATAAAAAATTATTTCCGCAATTCCGTTATTTATTTTTACTTCTACATTTCCGTTTTGCATTTATAATTCCGTCGTAATTTATTTTGTTTATAAACGTAAATAATTTCTATAAAAGTTAATTAATTAGGAGGTATAATTCAGCATAATACAAAAGAAAAGTTTTAGCGAATTTAATTAATAAACAAAAATGATTATGCAAAAATTAGGTGTTTTATTTACAAATTATGTTTAATATTAATATGACAGAATTGTCTTTTAATGTATTCCTCTTTATTTCAAATAAATTTATTGTTGATTGTTTATGGCCTTTAAACTTATTCTGCGGATGATACGGTTTATTAAAAACTTCCTTCAAGAGAGACCACACTTTACCTTCAAAAAAATATATAGAGGAAAACTATGGGCAGATCTGCAATTACAATTATTATACTATCATTAACTTTTAACTTATTAGCGCAGGAAAAAACAAAAGACAAAAACGAAGATGAATTTTATATTGGGTTTAAAGGTTTTGTAAAAACCGATATAATGATTGATTCAAGACAAACAGTTACATCACGCGAAGGACACTTCCTCCTTTACCCACAGCCGGAAGTAAAAGATATTAATAACGAAGATATCAATGAGAAAGCTAACCTCAATATGCTTTCTATACAAACCCGTTTAACCGCTGAAATAAAAGGTCCCAAAGCGTTCGGCGCAAAAACAAGCGGTCTTATTGAAGGAGCGTTCTTTGGTCACTCCGACGGTGATATTAATGGATTTAGATTACGTCACGCATTCCTAAAACTCGATTGGGGTAAATCATCATTGTTGATCGGTCAATATTGGAATCCGATGTTTATAACCGAAGTTTTCCCCGGTGTTATCTCTTTTAATACAGGTGTTCCGTTTCAGCCTTTCGCCAGAAACCCGCAAATCAGGTTTGTTCAAAAAATGGAAAACGTTGAATTAGCATTTACCGCGGCTGCTCAAAGAGATTTTGCAAGTACCGGACCGTTTGGCACTTCAACTTCTTATTTAAGAAATTCCGTAATGCCGATATTGGACGTGAACTTAAAATACATATCTCAAAACCTGGTGGCGGGCGCCGGTGTAAATTTGAAATCGTTGACACCAAGAATTGTAAGTACAAACGGATTTAAAACAGATGAATCCGTTACAAGTATTTCAACAATGGCATTCGCGAAAATTTCGGAAGATAATTTTACAATTAAACTGGAAGGCGTTTACGGCGAGAACCTAACCGATTTATTAATGTTGGGAGGATATGCCGTAAAATCTGTTGATGCGGTAACTGCGATTGAAGAATATACGGGGATTAAAACTTTGTCGGCATGGACGGATTTATCATTCGGCAAGCAGATTAAGTTCGGGTTGTTTGCAGGATATACAAAAAATCTGGGCGCTGATGAAAATTTAACAGGTACTTATTATTCACGAGGAAGTAATATTGAAAGCGTAATTAGGGTTTCCCCTCGGGTTCAGTATAGATCGGGCAATACGGAATTTGCCTGTGAAGTAGAATATACTTCTGCAGCTTACGGAATACCCGATATTAAAGGAGAAGTGCTGAATACTACTAGTGTTTCAAATTTAAGATTATTAGTCGCGGCATATTTATTTTTCTAGAATACGAATAAAACAAAATTCAATAATTCTTTACGAGGTTATTATGTCAGGAGACAAACAATACGAAGTAAATTTCTTTAAACCTCTATCTGATCACGCGAAGGCAAATAAGAAATTAATATTAATCTTGGCGGCTATTTGGGGATTCGCAGTTTTCGGGTTTCAAATTGCTCTTATTTTATTAAACGAACCGACACCTGAAAATAGTTATACGGTATTTGAATCTGTTTGGCCGGCTGTTGTAGAAGATGAAAATCCGGACGCCGAAAAACAGAAAGATTTTGCCAAAACACTTCTTTATGTTTTAGGTAAAAATATTGTTGTAAGCGATGATCACAAAACAATTTTAAGGAATACGTTAAGCTGGACATTATTCAGCATGCAGGCGGATTCAATGAAATATATTTTTCAAAAAGAACCCGGCAAAGAAACATATGATTATGCCGCCGAGACAATAGGTTTAACATCGACAGGTTTCGATAAAATAATGATTGATTTGCTTCCGTTTTCGTTAAAAAAAGTTGAAAACGAAATCTTAAGCGATGAAAATATAAATGCAATCCCGGGTATAATGAAACTTTATTTAGTGCATAATCAAAATGTTCTAACCGATTTTAAGTTTCTTGGTTTTCCGTTTCACTATTGGTACACAGCTCAATTTTTACTGATACTGTTTGTTGTTTTGTGTTTTGTCTATGCCTTCGTAATAGAGAAAACAAACACCAAACATACTTTTGTTGAAGAAACTTAATATCAAATAAAATTTTAATCGGAGGTTGTTGTGAATATTTTACTAAAGTTTATAAATGCCTTTATAATTCTTTCGATTTTTACCGGGAATGTTTTTGCAGACAGCGCAACAAAATTGGAAGGTGAGTTTAAAGTAGGGCCGGCAGTTATTCTAATTATTCTGCTTGTAACATTTGTAATGGTCGGTATATTTAACAGGGCTAAAGACACATCAACGTACTGGGCGGCGGGAAGAAAAATATCACCCATAGGCGCGGGTATGGCAATTGCCTCAAACTGGATGAGCGCGGCTTCATTTTTAGGTATGGCCGCAATTATGTACGGCTCGGGTTATCACGGACTTTCATATGTAGTGGGCTGGACAGGCGGTTACGTGTTATTATTAATTTTAATGGCAGGCCAAATAAGACGATACGGCAAGTATACGGCTGCGGATTTTATAGGCGACCGTTATTATTCGCAAGGATTAAGAGGATTCGGAGCCGGGCTTGCGATCTTTATTTCATTCTCATACTGTGTCGGTCAATTTGCCGGTATCGGTTTAATGTTTAAATGGATTCTCGGAATTGATTATACATGGGCTGTACTTATCGGCGCATCCGTAGTTTTGGCTTATACCTTAATTTCCGGTATGCTTGGCGTGACCAAAAATATGCAGATTCAATACGTAATAATTATCATTTCATTTTTGGTTCCGCTTTTTATTCTTACTTATAAATTCGGTTATTTTTTCTGGCTGCCCGAAGTCGGTTACGGATCACTTGTTTCGGATATAGTAACAGGTATTGCGCCGGGAAAAGGAATAACAGCAATGGGACATGATTTTGCGATACTGCCTTCACCGGAATTTGCAATGCCATGGGATCCGGCAACAGGACAAACGGCGTTTCAGTGGATTGCTATTTGTTTTTCATTAATGATAGGAACGGCCGGATTACCTCATGTAATTCAAAGATTTTATGTAGTGCCCCGCGCAAGAGACGCGAGATGGTCGGTTGTTTGGGGATTGTTTTTTATTTGTATTCTTTACTGGAGCGCTCCCGTTTACTCTGCTTTCGGAAAAATACTTTCGTCTAATCCCGCAGTTGGTAAGCTTGCACAGGACGCGATTGTAATTTATACCTCCCAGCTTGGAGATGTGCTTCCTCTTATAACGGGACTGCTTGCCGCAGGGGCGGTATCCGCGGCATTCTCTACTGTATCGGGTTTATTGGTAGCCGGCGCTTCGGCTTTTTCGCATGATTTATATTTTAAAGTTATAAATCCGAACGCGAATGAAAAAACTCAAATGCTTATGGCGAGACTAGGAACAATTCTAATGGCCGCCGCAGTTGCGATAGTCGCATTAATGAACCTAGGATTAATCGCTCAATTGGTTGCTGTTGCCTTTTCGCTTGCCGGATGCACAATCTTTCCGTTATTCCTTTTAGGAATTTGGTGGAGCGGTTCAAACAGGGCCGGCGCCTGGGGAGGATTAATAGCAGGAACTTCAATCTCTTTAATCGCATTGGTTTATTTTATAGCAAGCAAATTCGGAGCGGTTTTACCGGGGGCTGAGTTTATAACTTATTATTTGAATCCCTGGTACTTTGCTATATTCGGCGCGCCGATAGCAATCTTTACAAATATTATCGTATCAAAATTATCAAAAGAAGATACGCCGCTGGAAATAAAAAAATTCTTAGCGGAAAAAGTTCATAATTATAAAGTTGAAGAAAATTAAATATTTAAGCCCCGCTAAAATTGCGGGGCTTTTAATTTTTTAAAACAATATTAAATAAATTTTTATAAAAGCTATGAAAAGCAAAACAAGTAAAAAGGATTTTTTTATAAAAATCATACTTCCCACGCTTCTCGCGTTTTGTTTGTTTACTATTTCAATCTTCTCCGTAATTATTCCTTCTTTTGAAAAAAACATGCTCGAAAAAAAACGAGAAGTAATAAAGGAATTGACAAACTCGGCATGGAGCATCCTAAGCGAGTTTAACCAAAAAGTCCAAGAAGGTGTTTATACAAAAGAAAATGCTCAGCAGGAAGTAATACAAATTATAGAATATCTGCGATACGGAGATGAAAGAAAGGATTATTTCTGGATTACTGATATGCGTCCCTACATGGTTGTTCATCCATACCGCAGTGAGCTTAATAATACAGATCTTTCAAATTACAAGGACCCCGAGGGGAAGAAACTGTTTGTTGAATTTGTTAATAAAGTAAAATCAAACGGCGAAGGTTTTGTTGATTACATGTGGCAATGGAAGGACGATTCAACTAAAATAGTTCCTAAGCTTTCTTTTGTAAAAGAATTTAAACCCTGGGGCTGGATAATTGGGACGGGTATATATATTGAAGATGTAAAAGAAGAAATTGCATCGCTTACAAAAGATTTAATATATATATCGATAGCAATATTATTGGTACTGGCTGTATTACTTATTTTTATTAGTCAGCAAAGCCTAAAAATAGAAAGCAAAAGACAAACTGCGGAATTAGGTCTGCGGGAATCGGAGGCAAAATACAGAACGCTTGTTGAAGCTTCTACCGAAGGACTTGTTATGATGCTCGGCGGCGAATATGTTTACGCGAATAAAACCATAATTAATATGCTGGGATATGAAGAAGACGATAATATTAATGTTGAAAGTATTTTACTAACGGGAAAAAATATAAATTCAGAAGGGGGCAAATATTTTAATAATTTAAAAAACGGAAACCTCTCCGGCAGACAAGTTGAAATCCAGCTTTCTAAAAAAGACGGTAGTTTAATTAATGTAATATTATACGCTTCGGAAATTTCTTTCGGCGAAAAAACAGGATACACCGTTATAGTTAAAGATGTAAGCGTTCACAAAAAAATTGAAGAGCAATTAGGCGTAAATGAACAGAAGTATCAGACATTAATTAATAATATAAATATCGGACTGTTTAGAATTATTCTCGAACAGGGCGGAAAATTTATTGAAGCGAATTCTTCCGTATTGAATATTCTCGGTTACAAAGAGAAAAATGAATTATTGGAAACGGGATTGTTTGATTTAATTCTTAATAAGATTGATCAAAAATCATTGCTAAAAAGAATATTATCCGATGGAAGAATAAACAACCTAATAATTCAGATGAAAAAGAAAAACGGGGAAGTCTCGATCTTTTCTATTTCGGCGGTACTGGTAAAAGATGAAAATAACGAACCGGTATTCTGCGACGGTATAATCGAAGATATAAATGATAAAATAAAACTTGATGAAGAAAGGGAGAACCTAATTGTTGAGCTGCAGACTTCATTGCGCTTTCTGAACGAACCTGTCGAAAAATTTATAAAAAATGCAGTTGCCTGCAATATGAACCTGCCTATATCTAAAGCCGCAAAAATGATGACAAGTAAAAAATACAGTGCTGCCTTAATCGTAACCGAATCAAATGAATATGTCGGAATTGTAACCGATCATGATTTAAGAGCAAGAGTTATTGCAGAGGGAATTGATTTAAACAAACCTGTTTTTGAAGTAATGAGCTCGCCGATAATTTCAATACAATCTAACTCTCTGGTTTTTCAAGCATTATTATTTATGAATGAAAAATCCGTAAGGCATTTGGCGGTTAGAAAAAACAACGGCGATATAATCGGATTAATAAGTAGTGAAGAACTTTTAAAAGTTCATATGCATTCGGCATCATATATTCTGCGTGAAATAGAAACCGCTGAATCGGTTGAAGATATAATAACAAGCAAGGAAAAACTTCCAAGATTAGTAAAAACTCTTGTTGACAGCGGGGCTAAAACAAAAAACATAACCCAGATAATTACATCTGTATTCGACACCATTGTTCAGAAATTAATAGTACTGGCAGTAAATGAAATAGGTGAACCTCCCGCCAAATTTACGTTTGTGGCTTTAGGCAGCGCCGGACGAAAGGAACAAACTCTTATTTCAGATCAGGACAATGCTATAATATTTGAGGAGGTTCCTGAAGAAAAGTTAGAACACGCGGAAAAGTATTTTTCCAAACTCGCGTCAAAAGTATGTACGTGGCTTAATGATTGCGGGTATGTTTACTGCACCGGTGAAGCAATGGCCAATAACCCTAAATGGAGCAAGCCGCTGTCGGAGTGGAAAAAATATTTTCATACATGGATTACGAATTCTGATCCGCAGGATTTAATTGATCTCAGCATATTTTTTGATTTTAGAAGCGTTTACGGCGAAAAAGAATTAGCTCTCGAATTGAGAAAATATTTATTTAAAATCGCGGAAGGACAATCGGGATTTTATCAGCATCTGGCAAAGAATTGTCTGCTGCACAAACCCCCTATTGGATTATTGGGTAATATTGTTGTTAAATCAAAAGGGGAACATCCTGAAACTTTTGATATTAAAACAGCAGTTATGCCTATAGTTGACTACGCGAGGATTTATTCCATTAAATATAAAATGAGCGTCACGAATACAATTGAAAGGCTTCATGAGTTATTTAACAAGGGTCATATAAACAAAACTTCATTTGAGGAACTTCTGCAGGCTTACAATTATTTGATGCAGCTGCGGTTTAAACATCAAGCCACACAAATAACAAACAACCTAAAAGTTGATAATTATATAAATCCGGATGAGTTTACAAACATAGAGCAGGGCACGTTAAAAAATGCATTTACACAGATTCTAAGCGTGCAGAAAAAATTAAACTATGATTTTAGCGGCGAGGCGTTATAAATTTATTAATAAACTTTATATCAAAAACTTTTAAGGTGTTTGATTTTTAATGATGTTAAAGTATGATTGGAATAATTCCGCTGCTTCATGAGGATTTATATTTCTGCATTCGCTTACAAGCGGTCCGCGGTATTTAATAACTTCAAGTTCTTCGGCCAAAGACAGCCATGGCACTGTTCCTTTGCCAACCGGCAAATGTTCGTCATTAGTCCCTTTGTTATCATGAAAATGAACACTTATTAACTTATCATAAAAATTATTTATGTAAGAAATAACGCCTTCACCCATATTCGCATGCCCGGTATCCAAACAAAATTTAAGGTATTTTGAATCCACGTTTTCAAAGATATATTTGAAGTCCTCAATATTATCTCCCAGCAAATAAAATTCCGAGCCTTGGGGAATAGGTACAACATTTTCCAAAGCAATTTTTACATTATGCATTTCGCAGAGCAGCAATATTTCACGTAAATATTTCAGAAACCGGTGAAGAGCTTTTCTTCTCATATACTTTTCAAATGGGAACCAATAGAAACTTCCGATATGCGCTGTTATATGAGTCGCTTTAATTTTCGAAGCGAACAAGATACATTCCTTAAGATAGGTAATGCTGCCGTTTCTAATTGGGCCGATGATATCTGAAATGTTAACGGTATAAGGAAGGTGGATGCTTAATTTAATTTTATTTTCAGCGGCTAATTTTTTAAGTTTTCTGATTCGTTTATTGTCGAATGACTGCAGTATGGAATGATTTCCGGTTAAATTTATTTCGATGTGTTTAAGTTTTTTATCCGAAGCATATTCAAAAAAATTTTCCGGCGGTTGATCAAAAACATTAAAACCGAATTTTGCGCCTAAACCGGGATTCATACAAATCCAAAATAAATATTAATTAAAAAATTACAGTGCTGCGTATTTCAAAAACATTTTATGATATTACAAAATCTTAATAATAAATATTATTATCGGCGTTGCAAATAACCAGCCGCGCAGAATTTACCCACCGTCTTTTGAGCGGGCTGCACCAAACTCGCTTGACCTCGCGAGCGGGTTGATTTGGTTGTTATATTGCGTTTTAAATTTTTATTTTATTATTATTTTTTAATACTGAATATATTCTTTGATCTGTCCTTTTGTCTACAATGTTTTTATCAGGAGCTCTTCCAATTCTCATTTCAATAAATGGTGCCACATTTATAAATGGTAAATCCATATGAAAATAAGAAGAATATCCAGGATAAACATTTCCTAAATATATTTTTTGGCTGTTAACCATAACTATAAATGGCAAACCATATGTTGATTTTATTTTTATTTCGATTGCATTAAATTTTTCAAAAGCCTCTGGAGTAAGATTGACAATATGATTAGACCATTCATAAGAAATTATATCATCGATATTTATTATCGGTTCATTTTCAACAATTAATGATTCCAATGAAAACTGTTTAGCTTTATCAGTTGATAAAGTATCATTTTTTAGTAGGTATATTCCAAATACACTGGAATCATTAATTGAGTTTGTTGAAGTATCACATCCAATAAAAAAGAGTGATAAAATGAGAATAAAAAATAATTGTGTTTTCATTTTATGATTCACATTTATTTATTGAGCAATATAACATAATATTATGTGCAATAAACTTTAAGGCAAATAAATCAGAATAAATTCATTAATTCATTCAAATTATCAATTAAATAATCCGGGTTTTCATTCTGTAAATGTTCTTTTGTTCTATAGCCGTAACTTACGGCGCAAGTTTTTGAGCCGGCGTTTTTTCCGCACTGCACATCAAGTTCACTGTCGCCTATCATTAATGTTTTTGAAGGTTCAACATTCAGGAAATTACAAATAAGCTTAAGCGGATCGGCAGACGGTTTATGCGCAATTCCGGGGCGGCGCCCCATTATTTCGTCGAAATAATCATCAATCTGAAAATGTTTTAGAATTTTCTCGGCCTGATCCTGAGCCTTGGTGGTCAGCAATGCGATCTTTATATTTTTTTCTTTCAGGTATTTTAGAACATCTTCAACGCCGTTATAGAATTTTGAAGAATCAATAAAATTAAAATAATTGTTTTTGTATTGTTTTATAAAAACTTCAAAATCGGGAACTATAACCCCGAAAGAAATAAAAATATCCTCAAAATGATGTCCGATATAATTATAAAATTCCTCTTCCGGCATTATGAATTTGATATCTAAATCAATAAACGTTTGTATTGTGGCGTCGTAAATATTTTTGTGGGATTGAATTAATGTACCGTCCAGATCGAAAACGGCGCAAATAATTCCGTTATTTGAATGCATAAAAATCCTTAATTATTCAAAAACCAAGATAACTAATTCATTATCTACTTTCATATTTTGCGCTTATTGGGTAAGTTTATTTGAATAAAAATTTGATTTTTTAAAAAAGAAAATAGGAGAATATATGCCCGTAGTAGATTATAAGAAATATTGCGAAATGCTCGATAACGCAAAGAAAAACAAATTCGCTTATCCCGCAATTAATGTTACGTCCGAAGCAACAGCCAACGCATGTTTGGAAGCATTCGCAGAATTAAAGAGCGACGGAATTATTCAGGTCAGTACAGGCGGCGGTGAATTCGCATCCGGCTCAATGCTTAAAGACGCGGCGCTCGGAGCAATTTCAATAGCGCAGCATGTTCATTTAGTTGCCGAAAAATATGATATTAATGTCGCTCTTCACACAGACCATTGCCAGCCCAAAAAAGTTGATTCATTTTTAAAACCATTAATTGAAGAATCACGCAAACGGGTCGCAGCAGGCTTAAAGCCTTTGTTCAATTCACACATGTTTGACGGAAGCGAACTTCCATTAAAAGAAAACATGGATATCGCGGTAGAACTTTTAAAGGAATGCAAAGAACTCGGGATTATTCTTGAAGTTGAAGCGGGAGTTGTAGGCGGAGAAGAAGACGGCGTAAGCAATGAAAACGCTCCGGCCGAAAAACTTTATACTACACCCGAAGATATGGTGGAAGTTTATAACAGATTATCTTCAGTTGAAGGGGGACGTTATATGTTCGCCGCAACTTTCGGAAATGTTCACGGTGTTTATAAACCGGGCAACGTAAAATTAAAACCGGTTATCTTAAAAGAAGGACAGGCGGCGGTTGTCGCGAAATACGGCGAAGCTTCGTCATTTGATCTTGTATTCCACGGCGGAAGCGGTTCAACCCTTGAGGAAATCCGCGAAACTCTTGATTACGGCGTTGTAAAAATGAATGTTGACACCGATACTCAATACGCGTTTACGCGTCCTATTGTTGAACATATGTTTAAGAATTATGACGGCGTATTAAAAATTGACGGCGAAGTAGGCAATAAAAAAATGTATGACCCGCGCGGATATTTAAAGAAAGCCCAGGAAGGTATGAAAGAAAGAGTAAAACAGGCGGTAAGAGATTTACGCGGCGAAGGTACAACTTTAGGAAGATAAATAGTTGTTGCGCATACAGCCTGTCTGCGAATTTAACCAGATATTTTAGAAACCCGGATTCTTTAAAGAATCCGGGTTTCTTATTTTAAATAATTATAAATTTCAAAACCATTTATCAAACACATCAAAGAGATAATATGCTACGTAAAAATTTTGTGATAATATTTCTATTAGCCTCGAGTTTTGTTCTTTCTCAAACTCCGAACCAAATTTCAGATAAGTTGAAATCATTTCAACAAACAGAAACACTAAAACACGCGCAGTTCAGTGTTTCCGCAAAATATGTTGAAAGCGGTGAAGTTATAATTTCTTATTACGGCGAAAAAAGTCTGGCCCCGGCTTCAAACTTAAAACTATTTACAACCGCAGCGGCTTTGGAAATTTTAGGTCAAAATTATAAATACGAAACAAAATTATATTATGACGGCGAGATTGATAATAACGGTACGTTAAAAGGAAATATAATATTATCAGGCGGTGGCGATCCAACACTCGGTTCAAAAAATTTTGAAGACAATCCCCAAATGGATTCCTTACTTACTTTATTTGTTAATGCTATTACTCAAAAAGGAATCAAAAAAATTAACGGCTCTGTAATTGCCGATAATTCAAGGTATGATAATGTTACAATTCCCGGCACATGGAATTGGGTGGATATTGGAAATTATTACGGTGCTCAAACAAGCGGTTTGGCATTAAATGATAATCTATATTATATATTTTTTAAGCCCGGCAAAAATGTTGATGATCCGGCAGAAGTAATAAAAACAGAACCGGAAATACCGGAATTAATATTCGTAAATAATATGAAAACCGGTCCAGCCGGATCGGGTGATAACGGATATATATATAACGGACCAAATAGTTTTGAAGCCGAATTAAGAGGTACTATACCGCAGGGATTTAACGAGTTTTCAATAAAAGGATCTGTTCCAAATCCTGCGCTATTGGCAGCTCAGTTGTTAAACAGTTCATTAAATAATTCCGGTATATTAACAAATGGAAAACCGAATGCTGTTACCGAAAGTTTAGATAATTACGATGAATCTAATTTGATGATGGTTATCTCTTCACCTCCGCTTAAAGATATTGTGAAAATTATCAACAAAAAATCATTCAATTTTTACGCCGATATGATTTTAAAAGAATTGGGATATAAGGTTTATAATGAAGGGAGCTTTAACAAAGGAATAAAAGCAGTTGAAGATTTTTTTAAGAAAAACGGGATTGATGACGGCGGACTTAATATTTATGACGGAAGCGGTCTTTCGCGCGCTAATATGATAACGGCAAATATGATGACGGATCTTTTATTGCATATGACAAAAACAGAAAGCTACGAATCATTTTTTAATTCTCTTCCTGTTGCAGGTGATACAAACGATTCGGGTACATTAAAAAACTTCGGCAGGAATACAGTTATAGAAAAAAAAGTATTCGCGAAAACAGGTTCTATAGGAGGCGTTAGGGCACATTCGGGATATATAAAATCCCTTTCGGGCAAACTCATCGCCTTTTCTATTATTACAAATAATTATTCAGGCGGATCAAGCGGTGTAAATGAAATTCACAAACAGGTTATGATTGAATTAGCGAAGATGAAATAGCTATCAGCCGTTAGCATTAAAAATTCAGATTAAATTTATTTTTCCCAGTAAGTTTCAATAACACAAACTTCCTTTTCGTTGTTTGAAATTAAGTGGTTACAGACAATCTCGTTCCCGTTTTCTGTAATCCCGGCTTGTGATTTAATTCTATCACCGAGATTTACTTCTTTTTTATAAATTGTTTTCAGCCGTTTAAGAGTGAAATTATTCTTAACCTCTACGGGTATTGCCTCGAGCGCCCATTCAACATACTGAACGTTGTTTACATGATCGTTTGTATCTATATCAAAATATCTTACCTGGAATTCTTTTTCAAACGAAATATTTTTTGGCGCTTCGGGATTTCCAATATTAATAATTTCGTTTTCCGGATTCATTTTATAAAGTTTCCCGAATAACTCGGGAATAGCCGAAGGTCTTTTTGTTGCGGTATTTAAAAATATCCAGATTGAGTTTCCATCCGCCAGAAGTTCGTTTTTATTGTTCCTTACTTCAAACAACCTATTCGCGTAAAATTTTTTATACGCGTTGGGAATAGTAATAATTTTAATTTCATCCATAAACTTAGGATACTTATAAATATTGATATCCCACTTGTACATTACCCACGCACATTTCTCCTTTTCATAATAATCAAGACCTACACCAAGGCTTTCGCTTTGAAGAATTGCGATATCTTCGAAGTATTTCATTAATGAAGTAATTCTAAGATTTCTTTTAATGTCGGTGGAAAAATAATGAATATAATAGTTGTGCGAGTAGGACATATTAGGTTCTCTAAAAAAATAATTTTTTAAAATAGAAAAGGTAAACTTCAAATTTACCTTTTCATAAAAACAAAAAATTTATTTTTGCATCGATAAAATATAATCGGCGATAATTCCCAAATCCTTTACGTCAATATTATTGTATGCCGGCATTATGGACTTATACTGTCTTTTATACTCTTCGAACCGTTCGTCGCCGCTGTATGCCTGCGGGTTTCTCAAATAATTTATAAGAGCGTCTCTCTTCCAATTATTTTTCGCTTCATAAAGAGTCGGGGCTAATTTAGAACCATTTAAATCCTCGCCGTGGCATTTTGTACAGCCTATTCTGTTTATTAATGTAAAACCGTCCACTTCTTTTACCGGTTCAGCCGTTTGATCATTGTAATGATCTGCATCATCATAATAATCGTCTTCCTGTTTGGTTAATTTGGAAAGTATAAAAAGGAATAAAAAAAATCCGAGAAAAGCCGCTATCCATTTTTGAGCATTTGTCATATATGTTTGTCTTTCAGATATTTTTAAAAAATAATTTTATCAAATTAATCCTATGCGAAGTTAATATCAAACTTCTTCACTTATTAATCATTCTCATAGGTTTTGTCATAATAGTTTTTGTATTCCTTTATGCTGTTAAAAATCGCTTCTGCTATTTCCTGCTGACCCTTGGTACTTTTTAGATAAGCCTCATCTTCAAGGTTTGACAGAAATCCCGTTTCAATTAATACGCCCGGCATAGAGGCTCCTACAAGCACGTAAAATCCGGCTTGCTTAATTCCGCGCGAAGGAATTTTTGTATGCCTGGTCCATTTTTGATTTAATATATCCGAAAATTTCTCGGAGTAGCGCATATAAGCCGAATGCGCCATACTGACAAGAATAAAATTTTCGTCGGTTAGTTTTTGATACTTATCGGGATTGTCTTCGTATTCAATTACGCTGTTTTCAAATTCCGCAATCTCGATTGCTTTCTGTGTTTTTCCGGGGCGAAGAAGATAAACTTCAAACCCTTTAACGGTGCTCGGTTTTTTCTTTAATGAATTAGCGTGAATCGAAATAAATAATTTGCCGTTGTTTTCATTCGCGATTTTTCCGCGTTTATATAATTCCACGAAAGTATCGTCGTCCCTTGTATAAACAACTTTAACATCTTTCATGTTATTTTCAATATACTTGCCTAGTTTTAATGCTATTCCAAGATTCACGTCTTTTTCGCGCACGCCTTTTGTTCCAATTGCCCCGGCGTCTTTCCCGCCGTGCCCGGCGTCAATTACAATAACATCAAACCCCCATTTGTTTTTGCTGTCGGTCAGATCGGGTTCGGTTCTCTCAAGTAATTTATTATGAACGGTAATTAAAATATCCTTGTTATCATTATCTAAAAAAGCCTCGGAATTAGAAAATCCTTCATTTAAAATAAATTCAAGCTGAAGGCTTCCCTTGGTTTTTTTCGATTCAATTCTTTTAACCAGTCCGGCCGTTTTAAAATTTTTAAATATTGCCGGGTCAATTGAAATTTCAGGAAGAAATAGAAATAATACTCCATTCTGAATCGAACTGCTGTAACGCGTAATTACGCGGCTTGTATTAATCCGGATTAATGTACCGTTGGATTTTTCATCTATATTTATTCCGTAAATATCGAATTTGGAATCTGTTTTTTTAACAGGGGCTTCGGGCGGCTTAACGGCTGCCGGATCAATTTTCAGAAACGATGCCGTATCATAGATTTTTTTTGTAGCGGTGATGTGTCTTTCCATGCTGTTATAAACCAGTTCTTTGCCGTAGGCTAAATTTATATAATCGATACAGTAATTTATTGGAATAAGCACATCGCCTTTTACAAGCAACGTAGAAACCGGTATCTGGTAAATTTGATAACTGTTGTCCGTTCTGTTAATTACAATTACAAACTGATTTCTTCCTGTAAATTTGATTTTATAATTATCAAATTTTAGTTCGAGTTTTGCCGCATCTTCGTTATAGTAATAATTGCCCGAAAGTACTTGCGCAAGTTCTTTTGCGGATACATATTCCGTCCCCCTTCTGGAAAGGTAGGAAACCCTTTCGGTTTTTCCGTCGACGGAAACGCTCATCTTCAATAAACGCTGAGCTGATAAAAAATTTGCAAAAAATAATAGAAGTAAAAAAAAGTATTTAATTTTCATACGGTAGTTATCTTATGTTTTTGCCATATTAAACTCGCACTAAAGTTATACATTTGATTGTAAACTTATTATATGCTCGTTTCATAGATGTAAAATATGATTAACCTATAAACGGAATCATAAAACCGCTTTGTTTTTTATAATTTAAAAATTCATCACCGAAATGCTGTTTTAAAATTTCTTCTTCCTTTTTTGCCCGTAAAATAAACAACGGAATTTCAAGTAAAATTACAAAAGGAATTACAACAAAACCGCCAAGCGCAAAACCGGCTCCCAAATCACTTAGCAACTGACTAAAATATTGCGGATGTCTAATTAGTTTAAAAGGTCCGGTTGTTACCAGCTCCTGATCTTTACGCACAATTATTTCCTGAGAATAATTTTTTCCCAAATACTTAAAAGACCAAATTTGAGTCCAAGAGAAAATAATAAAAACAATCAATCCGATAACTCTTACATTAAAATATTGATTTAAGTTCTCCTGATTAAGAGTGCCTATATTAAAAATTGCCAGAATAATAATTACAAGAACTAACGCGGAAATATTTAACGGCACCTTCTGCAGATATGTTTTAGGTTTGTTTTTTGTTTGTGTAATTGAAGATTTAAAACCTTTTTTAGCGCCTGAAAAATTGGCCGTCATTGTAACAAAAAGGTTTATTCCTAAAAGTAAGTTAATTGGATCCATAATTATGACATTATCTTATAAATGATTATAAATATAACAAGATTGAATATAATTATACGATTTTTAATTTTTTTTACAAAAACATAATCGTTACCTGTAAAAATTACCTGTTTATATTCGATAATTGTTAAAATGCTTCTATTTTGAGTTAAAGCACACCAACTAGCTTAGCATGAAAATTGAATGGACTTAATAATGGTTTTTATATATTTTAAAGCAAAAACCGGGACCAAAAAATGAATACCGGACAAATGATGATTACTATAGGAGCAATAATGCTCCTTACTCTGGTTATTGTTAGAGTAAACAACGGATTTCTAAGTACCGATTCGGTACTTATGAGAAGTAAGTTCGGCGTTCTTGCTGTATCTTTGGCAACCTCTATGATTGAAGAAGCAAACGGAAAAGCGTTTGACCATAACACAGACACGACTTCAGTAAGCGCAATTACACAGCTAACAAGTACTCTTGGTCCCGAAACAGGCGAAACATATTCTACATTTAATGACTTTGATGATTACCATAATTACTTAAGATATACAGCAACAGATTCCACGATTGTATCGGCTCCATTTAAAATATACTGCAGAGTAAATTATATTAATCCTTCGGATCCCGACGATTCTTCAGCAACGCGTACATGGCATAAAAAAATATATGTAGAAGTTTCAAGTCCGAATATGGAAGACACTATTAAAATGTCTTCGGTTTTTAGTTATTGGTTTTTTAGATAGGAAAGCAAAATGGGATTTAGCTCGCTAATTGATGTATTAGGTTCGTTTTTAGTAGGAGGCATGTTATTTATGATTCTGCTTAGAATGAATGACGCTTCCGTGCAAAATACGTTTAAATACGGCGGCGATCTATTAGTGCAGCAAAACCTTGTTGAAGTAGTTTCATTATTGGAATATGATTTTAGAAAAATTGGCTACTGTAGGGATTGGCAGAATATTCCTGATCCTTCAAAAGCAATTATTTATGCTGATTCAAACGATATTAGATTTTTAACAGATATTGATAATGACGCGGTTGTTGATACGATGAGATATTATCTTGGTCCTGCAAGCGAATTGGCCGATACGCCCAATCCGAGAGACCGACTTCTTTACAGGGTAATAAACGGTTCAGTACCTTTAACAGCAAATCTGGGAGTTACTCAATTTAATCTTGTTTATTTTAATGCCCTGGGCGACAGTCTTAGTTTCCCGATATTGGTACCAAGCGAAATTTATACAATGCAGATAAACGTAACAGTAGAAAATTATGCCGCGTATGACGAGGATTATTCAAGCGCATTCTGGAGACAGATAAGAATGGCTGCGCGTAATTTAAGGAACAGGTAAAAAATGGGCGGTAAAGCAGCAATATTACTTGTTTTAGGATTCAGTGTTATATTCCTTGTAGTCGGATATAACTTTGGAAATCTATCAAATAGAGCAGTTGATAATTCTTCGGATTATTTTGAAGAGAGTGTTGCTCATCAAATTGCAATAAGCGGTTCCAACATGGCGCTGAATGAAATTTTTAAAGATAATGATTGGGACACAGGTTATAACAACCTCTCTTTTAACCAGGGCATATTAAATGTAACTGTCACCGATTCGGTGTCGACAAAAACAATTACATCCACAGGCACTTACAACGGCGTTAGTAAAGAAGTTGTTATAAAACTTCAGCCGAGCAGTTACGCAAAATTTGCTTGGTATGTTGGAAATATGAGCTCAAAAGAATTTATAACCGGCGATACGGTTTGGGGTCCATTTCATTCTCAATCGGCTATTAACATTGGGGGAAACCCTGTCTTCATGGGAAAAGTAACCACATTAAAAGGTGTTTCACCCGATGAAAAAGGATTAAAATCCTCAGGTTATGATCCTAAATTTTACGGAGGTTATGAATCCGGAGTTGATATTCCTCTTCCCGTGAATTATCAGTTTACCGAAGAGAAAGCCGCCGCGGTTGACGGTGTAAGCGCGGGGGGATCATCTTATTATGAAAATACCGATGTTTGGCTTACATTTAATGCCGACGGAACAGTAACGCATAGAACCGGAAGCGGAAACGACAGCAGTACTTATTCTGCTCCTATCACGGAACCTTTAAGCACCTACGCTCCTAATGGAGTTATTTATGTTAAAAAGGGGGACGTTTATATGTCCGGTACATTAAAAGGCAAAGCGACAGTAGTTGCAGGCGAAGCATCGGGAATTGGAAGCGGAAATGTTTACCTGGTGGACGATATCACCTATACTTCAGATCCTATGACCTACGACGCATCTGAAAATAAATATATTCCCAATAACGGCTGCACCGATATGCTTGGAATTCTCGCGACAAATAATGTAAGAATAGTTGATAATAATGCTAACGTTTTAAATAAAGATATTCATATTGACGCTTCAATTTTCTGCGCGCAGGGAGGCGTAGAAATGGAAGATAAAACAATTCCTCCCAGCGGAACAGTTTATTTAAGAGGAGGAATGATTGCGGCCAAAGAAGAACTGCTGGCAATAACTTCTTCCGGAACTGTTACTCACGGGTATAAAAAGCATGTAGTTTTCGATCAGAGGTTTATGCTGGCGCTTCCTCCTACTTTTCCGAATACAGGAAAATTTGAAATCGTTTCCTGGTTAGAATAATTAATTATTTAACGGTGAATTAATATGGGCGGTAAAGCAGCAATTTTATTAGTACTTGGATTCAGCACTATTTTTTTAGTGCTCGGCAATAATTTTAATAATTTAGCCAATAATGCGGTTGGCAATTATGATGATTATTATATCCAAAGCGTAGCGCACAACATAGCAATTAGCGGTGCAAATATGGCTGCAAGTTTACTCTTTTTTGATAAAACTTGGGAAGAAGGATTTGAAGATGTAGACTTCGGCGGAGGCACTCTTAATGTAATAGTAAGCAATAATCCGTACGGTGCTTCAGCCTCCGGCAAAACGACAATCTGCCATATTCCGCCGGGTAACCCGAGCAATTCGCATACAATTAGAGTAGCGAATGCCGCTGTACCAGCGCATCTTGCTCATGGTGATTATTTAGGCGAATGCGGCAGCGATGTGGTTGATAACGACATGGTAACGATTGTCGCTGAAGGTACTTTCGCAGGTAAGACTGAAGTTGTAACAATTGAGTTCCGGCCCAGTAACTTTTCCAAATTCGGCAACTTTTATTCAACGGTTTCCGCTTATCCCGCAACCGGTGATACTTTTAACGGTCCATTCCATACAAACGGTAAATTAACAACATACGGAACTCCAGTGTTTTGGGGTAAGGTTACAACTCAAAGCGGCTTAAAAAAGATGGGCACACCGAAAGATCCCAAATTTTACGGAGGTTATGAATCCGGGGTTGATATTCCTCTTGAGTTTGATACTTCCGGTTACGCTGCAAAAGCGGATGTTAAATTTTATGATACTACAGCATCAAATAAAATTACTAATCTTGATCTTACTTTTAATAATGACGGTACGGTAACATGGAAACAGCAGATCGACTCAGGCCCGTGGTCTCCCGATGCAACAGTTCCGCTTGCAGCCATTGCGCCAAACGGAATGATTTATTGTGAGAAGGGGAACATTTTCGTAAAAGGAACTTTGGACGGAAAGATAACTATTGTTGCTACCAAATCCGGGAAAACAGGAGCGGGAAATATTTATCAAACCGGAGATTTAAAGTATAAAGATGATCCGGCGACTGACCCGAACTCAACAGATCTTTTAGGAATGGTTGCCGAAGAAAATATAAGAATTCAATATAATGACGATACAAAACATAAAGATATAATTACACAAGCCTCAATGTTTGCTTTAAATGGAAGTATTGGACCGGATGATAATTTAGTTGATAACGACGGTGTATTAAAAAGCTGGAAAATTCTTGGCGGACTAATTGCCAAAACCACAAGAGTTACAGCTGATTATTCGGGCTCTAATCCTGTAAACGGCTACAGGCTGGTTCATTCCTTTGACGAAAGATTTTATACGCAGGTGCCGCCGCATTTTCCGCATACTAAAAATTTTGAAGTCGTTGCCTGGCATGAATAATTAATTAATAATATTATTTAGCGCGTCTATAGATTTTTCGAATTGAAATTTATAACCAAACCCCAAAGTTTTTTGGGGTTTTATTTTTGATCCTTTTATTACCGCCTCTGCGCCTTCTCCAAGTACTATTCTTAGAATAAACGAGGGCACATAAAAAATCGAAGGACGGTTTAGAACCTTTCCCAAATTTTTGCAGAATAATTTCATATTTATTATTTCCGGGGATACTGCATTTAATGGACCTTTAACATATTCATTATCCAAAGCGAAAATATATATTCCCGCGGTATCATTAATATGAATCCACGGAAACCACTGTTTTCCGTTTCCCAGCGGACCGCCGATAAACATTTTAAATACAGGAAGCATTTTTGCCAGAGCGCCTTCATTTTTGTCAAGTACTACACCTGTTCTGATATTTACTCTTCTTACTCCAAGATCATCTGCTTTCGCGGTTTCATTTTCCCATTGTTTTGTTACTTCGGCCAGAAAATGTTTTCCGGGTTTTGAGTCTTCGGTAAATTCTTCCCAGCTTGAATAAGGATAATAACCGGAAGCTGAAGAGCATATAAATGATTTGGGTTTTTGTTCGGCTTGTGATACAGCTGAAATTAAATTGTTTGTAGAAACTGTTCTGCTTTTCAAAATTTTCAATTTATAATCATCAGTCCAGCGTTTTCCCATAACGTTTTCACCGGCGAGATGAATTATTGAATCAACGCCGTTTATTTTCTCTTTCCATTCATCGGGTTTATTGAAATTCCATTTTATATATTCTTTTGCGCCGGGAACTATTGATTTAGCTTTTTCGGGGGATCGAGTAAAAATTATTAACTCATCACCGCGATTAATTAATATTTCGGAAATCTTTTTCCCTATTAATCCGGTGGCGCCGGTAATTATAATTTTTTGGGGCATAATAAAAATTTATTTTTTTGATAATACTAATGTAACACCCAAACCTATATAAACAGTTCCCGTGAACCATGCTTGCATTTTTTTTATTTTTGGTGACCGGTTTAATAATCCTCCTAATTTACCGAAGAAAAGGGCCACGAGAGAATTTATAATAGTGCCGGTAGTATCAAATATAAAACCCAGAAGTAATATTTGAATCGTTACATTTCCTGAAGCAGTATCAACAAACTGCGGAAGAAAGGCAAGAAAAAACAAAGCGACTTTAGGATTTAATACATTTGTAAATATGCCCTGCATATAAATTTTTTTAAGTGAATCTTTTTTAATGTTCTGCGCCTCAGCGTGTTTATTTCTATCAAGTATAGTTCTAATTCCAAGATAAACCAAATATGCCGCACCGATCCATTTAATTATTTCATACGCAACGGCAGAATACATCAATATTGCAGAAAGCCCTAAAGCCGCGGCAAGAATATGAAATATTGTTCCTGTTCCAATACCTAGGGCGGAGACAATTCCTGCGTTTCGTCCCTGTGCCGTGCTGCGAGTTGCGGTATAAATCATATCCGGACCGGGGGTTATATTTAATAATAACCCTGCCGAAGTAAATAAAATCAAGCTTTCAATTGAAATCAATATTTATTTCCTTTGTTTATGCGGTTGCCCCTCCGCAGCTTGAACCAGCTCCGGCCGTGCAGCCGAAACAATGCTGGCCGGTTATTATTTTTCTGTTTAAAAGCTTATCTTCATTAAAATCTTTTATATGACGCGGTGCGCCGTGGTTTAAATTTAAGTCGAGCATCTGATTAAAATCACAGTCGTACAAATATCCGTCCCAGCTTACCGACAATGTAAATTTGCACATTACGTTTTTTGCAGCGGCGGGATTAAAAGCGTTTACAAGTTTTTCCATATAAGAGTCATAATTATTAGAGGCGATTAAATAATCTAGGAATCTGCTTATTGGCATATTTGTAATTGTATATAAATTATTAAAATAGACGTCAAAGTTTTTCTGAAGTTCTCTTTTGTAATCGCGTTCCAGGCTTTCCTGCGCGGCCGGAAGAAAAGCTCCGACAGGATTATAAACCAGATTAAAAATTAATCCGGTTCCTTCTTTCGCGTATCCAAGTGAATTTAACTTTTTCATAGCGGCTATTGACTTCTGAAACACTCCTTCGCCCCTTTGTTTATCAGTAAATGAAGCTTTATAGTAAGGCAGTGACGAAATAATTTCGGCATTGTGATCAGCCATAAACTTAGTGTGATTATCGAATCCGTTGGCTTCCAAAATTGTCAAATTTGAGCGGACTATTAAATGACGGTTTAATTTTTTGATTTCGTCGGCAAACCATTTAAAGTTCGGGTTTAATTCCGGCGCGCCGCCGGTTAAATCAACAGTTGGAATATCTGAACTTGCAAGCGCATCCAAACATAACTGCATTGTCTCTTTTGTCATAATTTCTTTTCTATCCGGACCGGCGTCAACGTGGCAATGTTTGCAGACCTGGTTGCACATTTTGCCGAGATTGATCTGCATAAATTCAATTTTGTCGGTCTTTAAATATTCTTCGCCTGTAAGTTTATACTTTTCGTCGAAAAGCGGGATGCCGTTAGATTTATTAATAATTTTTAATTGTTCTTTTGAATCGGCCAAAGTTTCACCGAATGCTTTCATGCTTTTGTGGCGGATTTCCATTCAACTTCCTTTTGATATTCTTCTTTTATATAAATTTATGCTGCTAAATGGCAGATTAGATGATTGGTTAAAAACATTCATGAAATTTCATTCATCAAATCATTCAATTATCCAATCATCCTTTCAACCAATCTCTTTTACATTGTTAGTTTTGAATTTACATTTTTCATCTGCACGCCGTGCACAAGAGAAGCTCCTCCGCGAATTGCAGAGGCTACATGAACCGCTTCTGTCATTTGATCAAGATCGGCTCCCTTTTCCAGGCAATCCTGAGTATATGCGTCGATACAATATGGGCATTGAACCGCATGAGCAACTCCCAGAGCAATTAATGATTTTTCCCTTGCTGTAAGTGCGCCGTCCTCAAATACGGCGCCGTACCAGCTGCTGAATTTTTTCCATAATTCAGGAGCGCCTTCCGACATTTCTGCAAACTTTGCTAAATCTTTCGGATTATAATATGTTTCCATGCTTTAACTCCCTTTTATTTTTATCACAAAATCAATATGTGATAATTTAAGAATGTAATATCACAAAACTATCACATTCAATTAATTTAATTGTCAGCTAACCTTCATTTGTTCATTATTTTTTCAATTTCTTCTATTGTATGCGGGGCGCTTTGTGATAAATTTATATATCCGTTTTCGGTTACAAGTATATCATCTTCAATTCTTACCCCAATGTTTTTGTATTTTTCAAATGCTTTTTTTATTTCATCTTTAAATTTTATGAATTCATCTTTAGGTATAACACCTGCAGGCATTTTGTCGGATAAATTTAAAATGTTTTCCGCAATATAAATTCCGGGTTCAACCGTAAAAACCATTCCGGGCTCGAGTATTCTTCCACCCTCTTTATACTTATAATCACCCGCGTCATGTGTATCCAAACCCAGCCAATGGCTTGATCCGTGGGGATACCATATTTTTGTCTGCCATTTTTTAGAAACATCCGTAATTAGTCCCAAGTTAAAAAGGCCTTCTGCAATTACTTCGAAAGTTTTATTATGAACTTCCCGAATATTAACTCCCGGTTTTATCATTTCGATTGCTTGTTTATGAGCTTGAAAAACAATACCGTAAATTTCCTTTTGGCTATGCGTAAATTTTCCGCTTGATGGAATTGTTCTTGTGACATCGGCCGAGTAGTTTCCGTATTCTGCACCAATATCCAGCACTACAGTTACGCTGTCTTCAATTACCCGGTTATTCTGCTGGTAATGAAGCACGCATGAATTTTTTCCGGAACCGACAATTGAAGGAAATCCGTTTCTCGGCGAACCGTTTATTCTAAAAGTATATTCAATTAATGCCTGCAGTTCGTATTCATTCATTCCGGGTTTTGTTTTTTCCAATGCTGTTAAATGAGCCTTATTGGTTATATCAACCGCCTTTTGAATAAGCTCAATTTCTTCGGATGATTTTATAACTCGGAGTTCTTTAGTTATTATTTCGCTGTTGATTACTTCTTCCGGTTTGCGGTAGGACAAGTCGAAAAGACTGTTAATTTTTTTGTTTATTTCATTGTCGCTAAATGAATAATAAATTTTGGTTTTATTTTTTGAAAGCTCATCAAAAACCTCGTCAAAGTCTTCTTTGTAATAAACTTCATCGAAGCCGTAAAAAGTTTTTATTTCTTCAATAGTTTTTTCAATTCCGTCGTAAACCTCCGAATAAAAAGATGTTTTATTTATAAATAGAATTGATTTATTATTCTTTCCTTTTAATATAATTAAAGATGCCCCTGGTTTATCATATCCTGTTAAATAATAAAAATCCGCATTTTGGCGGAAACTATATTCAGCTTCTCCGCTGTAGGAAACCGAATTATTGCCTACAAATACAGCAATGCCGTTTTCCATTTTATCAATAAACATTAACCTACGTTTTTCAAATATATTTAATTCTGCCGGTTGGATTTCTGCGATAATTGAAATTGCAGAAAAGAAAAGTAAGGATATTATAAATCTATTAATAATAAACTTCATTCATTCTCCAATTAAGTTAAGGGGAAATATAAAGTAATATTTATAAAAATATTAAGGAAGAGAGAAACGGAAGAAATTAATTCTTATAGAAAATTAACAAAGGGAAAAAACATGTAAATGAATAAAACTCAAATAATAATTTAGTTCTATTCCGGATTTTCAGAATTAACTAACTTATAGGAAAGAACCCGGCTGATAACGTTAATTAACACCTTTGAATTAATATACTAAGTCATTGTTTCTCTTTTAACAGTCGGTATAAAATCTTTTGGTCTTCCGATCCTTGGTAAATTTAAAATTTCACGCGTCCTGTCCAAAGCGTCGTCAATATTTCCGAAAATATTATCTTCACCAAAAAGATCAAGCAGGCCGTCCTGTGTCATAGCAACTAAGGGCTGAGTATGAACCCCCGATAGAATTAGTTTTGTGCCTTGTTTTTCGGAATCATATAAAAATTCTCTTAAAATATGAAGTCCTGTTGCGTCAATAGCGGGTACATTTCTCATTCTTATAATTCTTACCTTGGGAGGGGATTCAATAATTCTAGCCGCGTCTTTAAAAGTAGAAGCCGCGCCGAAGAAAAACGGCCCATTAATTTCAAAAACTTCAACTGATTCCGGCACCGCTTTTTTAGTTATTGAATTCGGATCGGAAAAATCTTCTTCGTCCTGAAGCTCACGAGTAATAATACCGACATTTGTTACAAGCGACATTCTTCTCATAAACAACAATACGGCAAGTACCATTCCGACTTCAATTGCTACGGTAAGATCAAAAATTAGAGTTAGGAAAAATGTAGTAAGTAAAACAGCGACATCGCTACGGGGACTTTTCATCAAACTTCTAAATGATCTCCATTCACTCATATTATAAGAAACGATTACAAGAATTGCGGCAAGTGTCGCCATTGGAATTAACTTCGCCCATTTACCGAAAAACAACATTATTAATAATAAAACTAAGGCATGGGTAATTCCCGCAATAGGAGTCCGTCCGCCGTTTTTAATATTTGCAGCGGTTCTCGCGATAGCACCCGTTACCGGAATTCCGCCGAACAAAGGAGATAATATATTTGCCGTTCCCTGTGCGATTAATTCCATATTTGATCTATGTCTGCCGCCGATCATACCGTCTGCGACAACGGCGGAAAGCAATGACTCAATTGCCGCAAGCAGAGCAATAGTTGTTGCCGGAATTATTAAACTTTTAATTAATGCCAAATCAAAATAAGGGAGTGTAGGTATCGGAATTTCGGCGCTTATATTTCCAAAGCGGCTTCCGATTGTTTCAACCGGAAGGCTGAATATCTGAACTGCCGCTGTTGATAATACAATGGCAATAATTGAACCTGGGATTTTTTTTGAAATCTTTGACCAGAATATCATTAATAATAATGATGCCGCACCGATTATCATCGAGCTGTAATTTATGCCCGAAAAACTTTTAAAATATAATTCCCATTTTTCGATAAAATCTGCCGGTACGTTGGAAATACTTAATCCGAAAAAATCATTTACCTGAGATGAAAAAATTACAATCGCAATACCGCTAGTAAATCCTACTACAACCGGGTACGGAATAAATTTTATAACAGTTCCCAGCCGGGCAAATCCCATAATTATTAAAATTACGCCGGCCATTATTGTAGCAATAAGCAGCCCGTTTAAACCATGAACCTGTATAATTTGATATACAATTATTATAAACGCGCCTGTAGGTCCGCCAATCTGAACACGGCTTCCGCCCATAAAAGAAATTATAAAACCGCCAATTATAGCAGTAATTAAACCTTTTTCAGGCGAAACTCCTGATGCGATTCCGAATGCAATTGCAAGAGGGAGGGCGATAATACCTACTATGGTACCGGCAGTTATGTCTGAAATTACCTGCTGTTTGGTAATTGTTTTGAACATTGTGAAGAACTTTGGTTTGAACATTCTTACTTCTCAAAAAATGATTTGTAAATATAAGTCTAAAAATTATGATGTAGAAACCGGAAAAATTTATTTGATGCAAAATCCCTGAAAACAGGGATTGAAGACCCGGAGTCTTAATTATAGATTTACAACTCAAAATTAAAAATGAAATCAAAAATTAATTAAACAAAAAATAAAGGAGTAAAAATGAATATCTATTTCAAAATACTATATGCGGCGGCTACATTATTAGTTCTGCTTGTTACTGCCTGCTCTTTGGACGGCAATGATACCAAGGTTCAATCTGTTTTAAATCAAGAAGAATTAATTAAAAGAGGAGAATATTTAGTTAACTCTATCGGCTGTGACGATTGCCATTCTCCAAAAGTAATGGGACCAAAAGGGCCCGAAATTAATCATGAATTAAGATTTTCCGGGTATCAGGCAAATATGCCTCTTCCTAAAATAGATAAAAACGTACTGCAAAACTGGGTGTTGTTTGCACATGATTTAACAGCAGCGGTAGGACCTTGGGGTGTTTCATTTGCCGGTAATATTTCATCTGACGAGACAGGAATTGGATTGTGGAGTGAAGATCAATTTGTTAAATCAATTAAAGAAGGCAAGTTTAAAGGTATGGACGGAGGAAGAACATTATTGCCTCCTATGCCCTGGCAGGTTTATAGAAATCTTACCGACCAGGATCTTAAAGCAATTTTTGCTTACTTAAAAACAACAAAGCCTGTGAGAAACATTGTGCCTACTCCGATTTCCTTAGCAGAGTTGAAAAACTAAAACTTCCCAATTGGTAAATATGAAAGTATCTCGGGATAAATTACCGGAGATACTTTCATAAAATTTTTAACAAAAATTATAAATGAATTTTATCGATCACAAGTATTCAAAAATTATATTAATAGGAAAAACAATGAAACATGTATATAAACTTTTACTTTTGCTTTGCGTTGTTATGCCGTCAATATTAAAAGCTCAGGTAATAAATTCAGGTTTTGAGCTTTGGACAGGCGAAAATCCCGATAACTGGGAAACAAGTAATTTCACTTTAATAGCATTACCAATTACAAAATCAACAGAAAGTCATAGCGGTACTTTTGCAGTTAAAGGAGAAGTAACGGCAGATTTATCCGGAGGAGAAATATTTATCCCGTTACTTACTTCTATTCCGGTTTCATCACCGCTTCCGAAATATTCTGCAATGGAATTATATTATCAATTTAACCCTCTCGGCGGCGATGTATTAACGATAACAGTTTTAATGTATAACGACATTACTTTAGTGGGCGGAGGCGCTGTTGTAATTTATGACCAAACATCAGGTTATACTCGTTTGTCAATTCCCATTGATTACTTTTTAGAAGGTGAGCCAAATTACTGCATGATTGTTATTGGCGCGGGGAATGAAGACGAAGAAATAGCCGGTACGGTTGGTACATGGTTTTTAGTTGATGATGTTTCTTTCGGAGGAACTACGGGCATTGACGATAAAAACGACAATAAATTGCCCGAAGGATTTTCACTTGAGCAGAATTACCCGAATCCGTTTAACCCTTCAACAACAATAGAGTTTTCACTTCCTTTGGCTGCCGAAGTTTCATTAAAGGTTTATAATATGCTTGGGCAGGAGGTTGCCTCATTAATAGACCAAAAAGTAATGAGTGACGGACATCACAGAATTCAATGGGATGCTGATAATTTATCAAATGGTACTTATATTTACAGCATAACGGCGGACAATTTTACTTTTGCAAGAAAGATGATTTTACTTAAATAAACAGAGGGGAAAAAATCGTACGGCTGGTAAACCGGATACTGGAAATAAATTAAATTTTATTTACTGTATCCGGTTTTTATATTTAATAACATCATGTTAGATAAATCCTCTCTCAACAGAAATTCTTATAAGCGATGCTGTATTTCTCGCCTGCAATTTTGCGATTAAATTTTTACGATGGCTGTCAACGGTTAAAGGACTTATAAAAAGCTGTTCGGCAATTTCCTGGTTTGTTAAGCCTTCGGCAATTAATTTTAATACTTCTTTTTCGCGGCGCGTTAAAATCATTTCCTCTTTTTCTTTTTTTTGAAGTATGATTTCAACTTCATCTGCAATAAATTTATTCCCCGCGTTTATTTCTTTAATTGCTTCAAGTATTTCTTCGGATTCTGAATTTTTGAGTACATATCCGTCCGCCCCGTTTTCCATCATTTTTAAAACAACAGATCTTTCGTTAAAAGTTGTAAGAGCTAATATTTTTTGTTTCGGGGTTTTTTCTTTAATTGTTTTGCAAATGTCGAGTCCGCTTGCATCCGGCAGATTGATATCGAGTAAAATTATATCAGGTATTTCCCAGCGTAAAAAATCAATGCATGCTTTGCCCGATCCTGCGACTCCAATTACCTCCGCTGTTTTGGAATCGTTAATTAATTTTCTTAAACCTTCCGCAACAATCGGATGGTCGTCAACAATTAATATTTTTATCATAGTTTTATAATTTTAAGTTTTCAAATTCAACTGTTATTTCGGTTCCTCTTCCAGGTAAGGAATCAATTTCAAAATGTCCCCCCATTGATTCAACACGAGATTTAATATTTTTAAGTCCGTGTCCCGTAAAAGATTCAATCATTTCTTTCTCAAACCCTTTTCCGTTGTCCTGAACCAGCAGGCTTATTCTTTCTTCTTCCTGTATTAATTGAATTACGGCTTGAGAGGCCCCCGAATGTTTAATTACGTTATTTAAAAGTTCTTGAAAGATTCTATAAATTGTTAATTCCATGTTTTGTAGTAAACGATTTTCCAAACCGAAAAACTGGTGTTTTACTTTTAAATTTCCGCTTTTATCAATACTGTCGCAGAATTCCGAAATTGCTTCTTTCAATCCGTAATTTAATAAAGCCTGCGGCATTAAGTTGCGCGCAACCCTTCGCAGTTCGGTTATTGAAGTATCAAGCAAATTTAATGCTTGATTAAATGTATTAGTTGCTTCTTCATTAGGAACATAAGCTTCTTTATATGAACTTAAAGTTAATTTTGTACCGGAGAGCAGTCCGCCCAGCCCGTCATGCAAATCACGTGCAATTCTAAATCGTTCGTTCTCTTCACCTTCAAGCGCGGCCTGCACGGCTACAAGTTGTTTTTCTTTTTCAAGTTCGTTTACTTTCTGCCGGTGAATCTTCACATTCTGCTCTGCAATTTTTCGTTTGTTTTTATAATATTGCCTTACAAAGAAAAACGCAATTAAAAATGAAATTACTAAAAGAGTAAGAAGCAGAATCAGGTTATTACGTTTTTCAAGTTCAAGATTTTGGATTTTCTGTTCTGTGAGAAGTTTTGATATTTCGTGCTCTTTTTGTGCCGCCTGGTATTTCGCATTTAAGAAATTTGTCTGTTTTTGATCATCTTCGGAAAAAATTTCGTAAATGGTATCAACATATCTTTGCAGATAATCGTACGCCTTTTTATAATTGCCCCTTTCTTCTTCAAGATAATATAATACATCTAAAATATTTCTGATCAGTAATTTTGATTTTATTTCCTCTGCCTGCTTTAAAGCCGGCAGAAGTATTTTATTCGCGGCTTCTAATTCATTATTGTAATAAAAAGCTTTGCCGTATTTATACATAGCGTCGCATTCGTCAAATTTGCTCCCGGCTTTGCGGGCGTATTCGGCTGACTTAAAATAATAAATTTTAGACTCCTCGTACTTTTCTTGACGCGTTAGCATAAAAGCGTAATCATATTCACAAACACTTAACAGTCTGAAAAAATCATTCTGCCCGGCAATTATTCTTGCCTGTTCATAAACTGGCGCAGCTTCTTTAAACTTATTCTCATATGTTAAATTGTTTGCATAATTAATTAAGTATTCAACTCTTACATATGGATCATCAATTAAATTTGACAACGATTTTGCTTTATCCATATACATCATCGCTTTTTCATTTTTATTAAGATGTAAATGGATGTCAACGAGTCCCAAATAAATTTTCAGCAAAGCGGCGTTATCATTGTATTGAAGAAGGATAGATTCCGCTTCCATGTATTTTGTAAGCGAAGTTTGCATATCCCCGTTTTTCTGATAGAACGAGGCTATGTTTGTAAGTGTTTTTGCAAATCCGATGTTTCCGGCTTTTGTACTAATAGAGCCGTATAATTTTTCCGCTTTGTTGTAATAGAATAATGCCTTTTCAAAATCGGCTGCATTGCCAAAATATATTCCCGCAATTCTATAAGATTCCGCTTTTTCAAAATCATAATTTGTTGAGCCGGCTTCCTTTAAAACTTCCGCGCAGTATTCTTTTGCTTTTGCGGTATCCGTATTTATATAAAAATAGAAAATGCTGTTAAGTATATTAAGTTTTGAAGAATCATTTTCTGCTTTGGAAAAAGCAGTATGCAATGAATCAAGTTTCTGATTTTGTGCAAATACAGATATGTTTAGTGTTGATAAAACTATTATCACTTTTATGAAATTATTTATACTCATCTTACAACTATTATTGTTAATAGATTACTATTAAATCCCCCCCTTAATATATGTAACCAATTCAGGAAAAAAATCCACGAAAACAGGGATTGTTGAAGCTAGATTATAAGACTAGATTTGAAGTTCAAAATTAAAAGAATATTAATTCAAAAAAACAAAAAACTATCACTAATAAAGGGTAAAATTATCATGAAAAAACCAGCTCTTCTTCTATTCTTTTTTATCGTATTCGGTTCATTTGTAAATGCGCAGGGATTTCAAAAAGACAGCAAACAAATTAATGCGGGAATAGGTTTCGGACTTCCGGGTATTTACGGTGATTCTGATCTGCCTCCGGTAAGTGTTGGTTTTCAATACGGTATTGATGAGAAAATATCTATCGGGGGAATTGTTGGTTTAAGCACTTCTTCATATAGCGACGGATGGTATAACGATAATTATAAATGGTCGTTTACATATTTTATTATAGGCGCAAGAGGCGAATACCATTTTTTAAAAAACGAAGATAAATTCGACGCTTATGCAGGCGTTACATTAGCTTACAACAATGTAAGCGTTTCAGAACCGTCCGGTTATAACGGGTTATATACTTATGACGGCAGCTACATGATTTACGGCGCGCACGTAGGCGGAAGATACGCATTTTCGGAAACTTTAGGGGCGTTTGCTGAAATTGGGTACGGGATAGGATATTTAACATTTGGTGTTTCTTATAATCTAAAATAAATGTTTAGTAACTAATTAACGTCTCTGTGCCGGTTCAAATTATAGGTTGAAACGGCGCGGAGACTTTTATATAAATGAGGGATAAATGGTAACAATTATAAAATCTATTTTAATAGATTGTCCGCTAGAAGAAGTTTTTATGTTTGTTTCAAAATATAAAAACGATACAATTTGGCGTAAAGACGTTATTGAAATGCTTCAGTTCCCGGATTACAGCACCTTTGTGGGAACTACAACAATTGAAACGATAAAAATATTCGGAATAAAACATTTTGTATCTGCCGAAGTTTACGAATACGAAAGAAATAAAAAAGTATCATTCAGAACAACAGATGCCCCTTTTACAGTAAACGGATATAGAGACGTACGCCGCGAAAAAGATAAAACCAAATTTACTTACGCTTTAAACGCGGAGTTAAAAGGAATTTATAAAATGTTTGCCGGATTTATAGTTTATCATTTAAGAAAAAGGATAAGTAATGATCTTGTTAGATTGAAGCAAATACTTGAAGAAAAAAAGAATTAGAATTAAGAACTAACCAGCCAAAAACTTGCGCATGCCTAAAACACAAAAATAAAATTTTATCGTTTCAATTATTGTTAAGTTTTATTCTCTTGTATATATTTCACCTCTAAATATCCAACAATCTAAAGGAACAAATGATAAAGGTAATTTTTGTTTGTTTAGGCAATATTTGCCGTTCACCCAGCGCGGAAGCAGTTATGAATTCTATTGTTGAAAAAGCAGGACTCAGCGGTATTGTTGAATGTGATTCCGCCGGAACTATTGCATTTCATGCGGGCGAACCGGCAGATGCAAGAATGAAAAAGCATGCTGTTAAAAGAGGATATACGTTAACAAGCATCGCGAGAAAATTTACACACGATGATTTTGAGAAATTCGATTATATTGTCGCGATGGATAGAAATAATTTTACCGATATTCTGGCTCTTGATAAGGAAGCTCAATATGTTGATAAAATTAGTATGATGACTAGTTACTGCCGGGACCACGAAGAAGAAGAGGTTCCCGATCCTTATTACGGCGGTCCACAGGGATTTGAACACGTACTCGATTTGCTCGAGGATGCCTGCACCGGATTTCTGGAAAAGATAAAAGAAGATTTTCCTGAAGAATTTGAGTAGGGAAATAATTGAAAAACCTTGAAGAAATATTAAATGAAAAAATTCTATCAAGTAATTCAATTGGCGGCGGATGTATTGCCGACGCTAAGAAAATCATAACTGAATCTGGAAATACTTATTTTGTAAAATCTTATTATGATAACAACGCATCCATTTTGATTAATGAAGCAAACGGACTGCGGGAACTTAAAAAGACAGGCGTTATTAAAATTCCCGATGTTGTTTTTTGTAATAATGAATTTCTTATAATTGAATATATAAAGTCTGGGAAAAGAAAAAATAATTTTTCGGAATTATTCGGCAGGCAGTTTGCCGAAATGCATAAATTTAGTTCGGAAAATTTCGGGTTTTATGAAAACAATTATATAGGCGCGAACCGGCAAATAAATATTCCTCAAAAAGAAAATTGGATTGATTTTTACTGGGAGCACAGACTGCTGTATCAATTCAAGTTGGCCGAAAGAAACGGTTATGTTGATTCAAGCTTTCAAAAATCATTTGCCGAATTTGAAAAACGCGTACCAGATATTTTAAAGGGAAGCGAGGAAAAACCCAGTATTCTGCACGGCGATTTATGGAGCGGAAATTATATTGTTGATGAAAACGGCGACCCTGTATTAATTGATCCCGCGGTGTATTACGGACATCGTGAAGCGGATTTGGGAATGACCAAACTTTTCGGAGGATTTGATTCGGATTTTTATTCTTCATATAATGAAACCTTCCCTCTGCGTGAAGGATGGGAATACAGAATTGATATTTATAAACTCTATCATGTAATGAATCATTTAAATTTATTCGGTACCGGATATCTGTCTCAGGCAAAATCAATCATTAATAATTATAAATAATCATGAGAAAATTTTTAGCGGGAATAAGTAAAAGTATTTTATACTTTTTCGGAGGCGTGTTTTTTACACTTTTTATTTTTACTGTAATTATTGTAATAGTACTCTATAACGAAAACGCACGTTTAAGAAATGAGATAAACAAGTTTAAATATAAAAGTGAACAAATAGAACTTCCGCCTGCCGTAAAAAAAATAATACCTAATGAAATTATTGAAGAAGAACCCGAAGAAGCAAAACCTGTTGCAGTTCCGCGGGGAATCAGCTGGCATAACTGGCAGAATTTAAAAAGAAACATGACGGCCGAAGAGGTGGTAAATCTGATCGGAAACCCCACACAAATTGTTTCGATGATTGATACGACAAAATACATTTATAAAGACGGCGCGAATGAAGGATCCGTAAGCTTTAATAGGCAGATGAGGGTAATTACATGGAACAGACTCTGATAAAATATAAAAACTAATGCTTTAAGTCTGCGTCTAACAAGCAGAAATATATTCCATAATTTTTATTATTCTAATAAGGATACAATATGTACTCTCATGAAGTTGATTATGAAATTTTCGGCGATGATATGCAGGTTGTTGAAATTGAGCTTGATTCCGGCGAGGTTGTTATTGCCGAAGCCGGCGTTATGAATTGGATGGACGACGGTATTACATTCGAAGCGAAAATGGGGGACGGTTCGCAGCCCGACAAAGGGTTACTCGGAAAACTATTTGACGCCGGCAAAAGAGTGATAACCGGCGAATCGCTTTTTATGACTCACTTTACAAATATTGGACAAGGTAAGAAACGAGTAGCATTTGCCGCTCCTTATCCCGGGAAAATAATTCCAATTAATATGGCCCAAATAGGCGGAGAATTAATTTGTCAAAAGGATGCTTTTCTTTGCGCCGCATTGGGAACTGAAATTAGTATTGCTTTTGCAAAAAGACTTGGAACAGGATTTTTCGGAGGTGAAGGATTTATACTTCAGCGTCTTCGCGGCGACGGGATGGCCTTTGTTCATGCCGGTGGTACAATTGTAAAAAAAGAATTACGCGGCGAAACTATAAAGGTTGATACCGGCTGTATTGTAAGTTTTTCTCCGGGTATTGATTATGACATTGAAAGAGCCGGAAACTTAAAATCAATGTTTTTCGGAGGAGAAGGTTTGTTTCTTGCTACTCTTCGTGGTACGGGTACTGTTTATCTTCAGAGTCTGCCTTTCTCACGTTTGGCTGATAGAATTATTCAGCATGCGCCTAGTATGGGCGGATCCGATAAAGGCGAAGGTTCTGTACTTGGTGGATTAGGACGTTTAATAGACGGCAGATAGATTTATTAATCAGGCAAAAATGCGGAAGCTTATTTTACCTGATTTTTAATTTCAGTTATATGATTTTTGTTTACAAACTAATTTCTTTGGCAGCAGCACCCCAATAATATTATTTATTTAAGGATGTTGATATTGCAGCAGCTTTAAATATGTCCTTCTACTTCAAACTCAAGCGCCTTTAAAGTTAAACTTACATCTATAAACAAAAATATTGCCGATAGTATTATTCCGATAATGCTGAAAAAGAAAAAGATTATACCAAGCCATTCGAGGTCAATTTTTAATAAATTCATTATTAATAATACAAGAATAATTAAACTGCTTGTCAGTATACTGAATGAAATAGCAACAATAGAATGTCTTAAAATTTTACTTCTTTTAAACAATATCCGAAGCTGTAATCGTTTCTTTTCCTTTTCAGAGCCGTCATCATTTTCAAGTTCATGTACCATTGTTCTTGAACGGTCAATTGTCCGCGCCAGCCTGTTTGTCAAAGACAGTAAAATTAGTCCTACTCCAGATATTAAAACTATTGGGGAAATTGTTGACTGCAGCAGTTTAACAAATAATGTAATTTCTTCCATACTTTTCCGTTATATTTTGTCAATGATTAATACGATTATAAATTTTAATTTAAGTACAACTTTAAAGAGTAACGATAACTTTAGCAAGAAATTACAATTTAAAAAATAGAATTTTTACAGATTTGATTTTTATTTTAACTAACTGAACAAATTGGCATATCATTTTTAACAATGCAGTTTATTCAATAATCCTGTTGTAAATTAAAAGATTACGGAAGCAAAATGAAAAACAGTAAAAAAATAATCACCATAATATCTGTTGTAATAATATTAATTGTAATTACCCTTCCCAAAATTGATTTTTCAAGTTCAGAGGCAAAAGATGAAGCTGAATCTAATTCCAAATCTTTAATGCTAAACGTTGATGGAAAGATACTGAATCCCGAATCGCTTCAGAACCGAATATTTACAAACGGGACATTAATTGGCAATGAAGAAGTGCTGCTTAGAAGCGAGACCTCAGGCAAGGTAACTGAAATTTTATTTGTTGAGGGGAAAAAAGTTAATAAGGGAGATTTGTTGGTAAAAATTAATGATGCTGAACTTCAGGCTACATTAAAGAAAAATTTCATTAAAGAAGAACTGGCAAAGGACAAGGAATTCCGCGCCAAGCAGCTTCTTGAGAAAAAATTAACCAGTCAGCAGGAATATGATGTCGCATTGAACGAATTAAATTCAGTCCGGGCCGATATAGAATATACCAAGGCGCTGATCGCTAAAACTGAAATCCATGCCCCGTTCGATGGGATAATAGGGCTGCGTTCAGTAAGTATTGGAAGTTACATCACTCCTCAAACACAAGTAGCAACTTTACAGAGCATAAATCCGATTAAAATTGATTTTGCAATTCCGCAGAAATATTATAATGAAGTAAAAGAAGGGAAAGAAATAGAATTTAAATTGCCTAATACCAATAAATTATTTAATGGGAAAATTTATGCCGTTGAACCCAAAATAGATCAAACAACGCGTACGCTTCAAGTGCGTGCTATTGCATCAAATAATCAGGCTTTGCTTTCTCCAGGCGCTTATGTAGAAATTGATATTGTCCTTTCAAATATTAACAATGCGTTTATGGTTCCTACCGATGCGATTGTGCCTGATATTCAAGGGGAAAAAGTTTTTTTATATAAAAACGGTAAGGCGGTTCCGCAAATTGTAAAAACCGGAATCAGAACAGAAGCAAGCATTCAGCTTATTTCAGGTGTTGAAAAAGGAGATACAGTTATTGTATCGGGTATAATTCAATTGCGTCCCAATACAAATGTAAAATTAAGTTCGGTAAACTAAATTTCGGCACTTGGTAATTATAAATCGTTAGTTATTTGTTTTACCGCTTGATTGAAAATTATTCGTTCATGGTTAAATAAAATGTAGCTTATTTTTTTGCCGGTTTATCATACTGCTTATTTACGTTATCAAAGTTATAAAGTAAAAATGGAAAGTTTAAAATTATGAGTTTATCATCAATAAGTATACGCCGTCCTGTATTAGCAATTGTTATGTCAATTACAATTGTATTGTTCGGAATAATTGGATACACTTATTTAGGCATACGTGAATACCCGAGTGTTGACCCGCCGATAATAAGCGTGAGAACCGGATATGTGGGTGCAAACGCTGATGTAATTGAATCTCAAATTACAGAACCGCTTGAAGAACAAATTAATGGAATTGCGGGAATCCGTTCTTTGACTTCTGTAAGCCGCGATGGAAGAAGTGATATTACTGTTGAATTTGATGTAGATGTTGACCTTGAAACAGCAGCAAATGATGTGCGCGACAGAGTTTCGCGGGCGCAAAGAAATCTGCCGCAGGATGTCGATCCGCCTATTGTTTCAAAAGCCGATGCGGACGCAGTTCCAATAGTTTTTCTAAACGTTAAAAGTGATCAGAAAACATTACTTGAGCTTTCGGATCTCGCATTAAACACATTTAAGGAAAGGCTGCAGACAATTGCGGGCGTTAGCCAGGTTATGATTTGGGGAGAAAGGCGCTATTCAATGCGATTATGGATGGATCCCTCAAAACTCGCCGCGTATAATATTACTCCGCTTGATATCAGAACAGCTTTAAACCGCGAAAATATTGAACTGCCTTCAGGCAGCATTGAAGGAAAAAATATTGAACTTACCGTTAGAACTTTGGGCCGGTTAACCACAGTCGATGATTTTAATAATCTTACCATTAGAGAATCAGGAGGTGCAATTGTAAGATTTAAAGATTTGGGTTACGCCGAACTTTATCCTGAAAATGATAAAGCAATGCTAAGACGTGACGGCATACCTATGGTTGGTGTTGTTTTAGTTCCACAGCCGGGAGCTAATTATATTGAAATAGCAGACGAGTTTTATAAAAGAATTGATCAAATAAAAAAAGATCTTCCAGCCGATATTGAATTAGGTATTGGGTTTGACGTTACAAAATATATACGTAATTCAATTTCTGAAGTAAAAGAAACGATTTTTATCGCATTCATTCTTGTAATATTAATTATTTTCTTCTTTTTCCGCGATTGGCGGACAACATTAATTCCAATTGTTGCTATTCCGGTTTCTCTTATCGGTTCATTTTTTATAATGTACATTGCCGATTTCTCTATAAACGTATTAACCCTTCTTGGAATTGTTCTGGCTATCGGAATTGTTGTTGACGACGCTATTGTAGTTCTTGAAAATATTTATAAAAAAGTTGAAGACGGAATGAATCCGGTTGAAGCCGGAATCAAAGGGACATCCGAAATTTTCTTCGCTGTATTATCTACGACAGTTGCTCTGATCGCCGTGTTCTTACCTATTATGTTTTTACAGGGAATTACCGGAAGATTATTTGTGGAGTTTGGTGTTGTGATTGCAGGCTCCGTTATTATTTCTTCCTTTGTTGCTCTTACATTAACGCCAATGTTAAGTTCACGTCTGCTTAAACAAAAAGAAAAACATAGCTGGTTTTATTATAAAACGGAACCCTTTTTTAAAGGTATGGAACAATTCTATAAAAACGCGCTTAATTCCTTTATGAAGAAAAGATGGGTAGCATTTATTATAATGGCGGTTTCTTTTGCGGGAATATTTTTAATAGGCGAAAACCTGCAGTCGGAGCTGGCTCCTATTGAAGACCGCGGCGAAATAAGAATCGACAGCAAAATGCCGGAAGGCACTTCTTTTGAGTTGATGGACCGTTATATAATGCAGACAGTCAACGCGCTGCAGGATTCAATAAAAGAAGTCTCCGCTATGATTTCACTTACCGGCGGGGGATTTAGAGGTACAAACGGAGGTTTTGTAAGGCTTACATTAACCGATGCCGAGAAAAGAGAAAAATCACAGCAGCAAATATCCAATGATATTACAGGAATGCTAAGAGATTTAAATGACGCAAAATCATTTGTTATTCAAAGTCAGTCCATCTCAACCAGGCGCGGGGGCCTGCCGGTGCAGTATGTAATTCAAGCGCCAAATTTCGAAAAACTTCAGAATGTTGTTCCGAAATTTCTTGAAGCGGCACAGGACGACCCGACCTTTGCTAATGTTGACGTTAATCTCAAATTCAGCAAACCTGAAATTGTTGTAGAGATTAACAGAACCAAAGCGCGCCAACTTGGAATTTCCGCGCATGATATTGCCCAGACTCTTCAGCTTGCTTATAGCGGTCAAAGGTTCGGATTCTTTGTTATGAACGGAAAGCAGTATCAGGTTATTGGACAGGTATTTAAAGAAGATAGAAATAAACCGCTTGATCTTACTTCGCTTTATGTTAGAAACAACCGCAATGAACTGATACAGCTTGATAACCTTATAACAATGAATGAAAAAAGCAGTCCTCCGCAGCTTTTTAGATTTAATAGATATGTAAGCGCAACCGTTTCGGCTAGTCTTGCCCCCGGCAAAACAATTCAAGACGGTATTGACGCGATGGACAAAATTGCCAAAAGTGTTTTGGACGACAGTTTTTCAACATCGCTTGAAGGAGCGTCGAAAGATTTTGTGGAAAGTTCCTCGAGCATGCTGTTTACATTTTTGCTCGCGCTGGTATTGATTTATTTAATTTTATCGGCGCAGTTTGAAAGCTTCCGCGATCCTTTTATTATTATGTTTACTGTTCCTCTTGCAATTGCAGGCGCGTTTTTTTCACTTTGGTATTTTAATCAGACGATGAACATATTTAGTCAAATTGGTCAAATTATGTTAATCGGACTTGTTACTAAAAACGGAATTTTAATCGTTGAGTTCGCTAATCAGAAAAAAGCTCAGGGATTAAAAGTAATAGATGCTGTAAAAGAAGCTGCCGGACTGCGTTTACGCCCGATTCTTATGACAAGCTTATCAACAATTCTTGGTACCTTGCCTATTGCATTAGCATTGGGAGCCGGTTCCGAAGCCCGCGTATCTATGGGTATTGCGGTTATCGGCGGACTAATTTTTTCAACAGGATTAACTCTGTTTGTAATCCCCGCAATTTATTCCTACTTATCCGATAAGAAAAAGGAAGTGAGCAATGTTGCGTTGGGCGAAGCGGAAGAAAAAATTATTCATTCCGAAGAAGCAGTAACCGTAAAATAATTTTGCAAAAAGGAGAAAATATGCTGCGTGATTCATTAATAAAAATATTTGAAAGAGATTTAAATAGATTAAAAACAGAGATACAATCCTATAAAAATGAAAATAAATTATGGATTGTTGAAGAATCAATAAATAATTCCGCGGGAAATTTATGTCTTCATCTTCTCGGAAACCTGAATCATTTTATCGGTGCGGTTTTAGGAAACACAGGTTATGTACGAGTAAGAGAAAACGAATTCGCAACTAAAGATATACCTATAAATGCATTAATAGAAAAAATCGACGAGCTTGTGAAAATAATTAATGAAACTGTTTCCGGATTAAACGAAAAAGATTTTGATAAAATTTATCCGATTAACGTTTTTAATAATGAAATGACAACAGAATTTTTTATGATACATTTAACTACCCACCTGAATTATCATTTGGGACAAATTAATTATCACAGACGGTTACTCGATTCTTAAAATCTTCATGCCGTATTTTAAAATTCATTACTTGCGTAACCGATCGGCTTCATTTATATTGGTAACCATACGGTTACTAATATTTGGGAGGTTTAATGAGAAGAGATGTATTTCAGGCAATCGCAGATCCTACTAGGCGAGAAATTATTTATCTGCTTACCGATAATAAATTAACACTTAACAAAGTTGCGGAAAATTTTAATATTAGCCGTCCAGCTGTTTCAAAACATATCAAAATATTAAACGAATGCGGTCTTGTAACAATCAGCCAATTCGGGCGCGAAAGATATTGTAAGATAAACGCCGAACCGTTAAAAGAAGTTTATAACTGGCTGGAATATTTTAATAAATTTTGGGATAAAAAATTAAACTCGTTAAAAAATTATGTGGAAGGAAAATAATAATGAATAAATTTAACTCCGAACCGGTGATAAAAGAAGTAATAATTGATGCACCGATATCAAAAGTTTGGCAAGCCTTAACGGATAAAGATAAAATGAAAGACTGGTATTTTGATTTAACCGAATTTGAGCCAAAGGTTGGATTTGAATTCAAATTTTACGGCGGTAAAGATGAAAGACAATACCTTCATTTATGCAGAATAACAGAAGTTAAAGAAAATGAGAAAATTTCTTATAGCTGGAAATATGACGGTTACAAAGGCGAATCATTTGTTTCTTTTGAACTCTTTTATGAAAATGGAAAAACATTGGTTAGATTAACGCATTCCGGGCTCGAAACATTTCCCGCCGACAATCCGGATTTTGCAAAAGAAAATTTTATTGACGGATGGAATTATATTATCGAAAAATCGCTTAAGGAATACGCAGAAGAAAAATAATCTAATTCATATAATCAATAAACTCGATTAAGAGTAGTCTCGGTAGATGTAATTGAAATTTGATATGTTACTTTTTGGATTGACTCAGTACAACCGGCAGCAGTACCGCTGCTTTCTGTTCCCACACCTTCAATTAATACCCTGGTTGAGGTAATATTAAGTATTTCAAAAGTTCCGGTCGCGGTTGCTTTTAATTCTTCAGGAATATCAAACCCAACAAAACTCCTTCCGCCTCCACCAAGTTGATTCTCTTTTTTATAGTATGTTTGGGCTAGATTGGCGAGTCTGTTCAAATCCAAAATTACCTGGTCCCGGTTGCTTTCAACTGCTTGCGATTGAAAGTAATCTAATCCTGCAAGCACAGCAATACTTACCGCTATAACTCCAAGGACTATAAAAAGGAGTTGTTGATTTCCCATTGATTTTTTTCATTTGTTGATAAATGTTAAGATAGTTTTGCAAATTTTGGGGAAATATTCAAGTTAAATTTAAAGAAACAGTATTTTTTTAATAATAAATTCTTAAACACCATGCCTTTTTATTCGATTATATTGATGTAAAAATGTTAAGTAAACTACATTTGCATTTTTAATAATCTATTCAAAATTCCTAAAAAAGTACTGTTATGTTTTATTTTTCCAAAGGAGTTGTAAATGAGTTTAAGTACGAAATTTTATTGTAAATATTATACTTTAGAAAGTAATTGTGTAATTATTGAAAAGCGCAAATTTAATAAATCGTATATAAATGCAAGGTTTTTATTAAGTCGTTTTGTAATACTTTTATTTACAGTTGTTTATTTATCATGCGGTGAAAACAGTAATCCTGGAGATCCGGGGCCGACTGGTGATAAAATACCGGTAAACAATTCAGGAGTTGATTGTAATAAAACCGTAGAATATTTTATTAAAGACCTGGACAGAGACATTAACTCAATACCAAGCTGGGAACAAATAGACTGCTACACGGAAAATTTAGTGCGTAAACCATATCCTTCAACTGTAATAATGGTGGCGGAAAGACCGCCTGCTGAAGACGGTCCTGTAAACAATTTCGGCGTTTGGGATTTTCTTCAAAAGCAAACGGCTTATTTAAAGACCTGGCCGCAGAACGAAGTATCAGGTCTTGCAATGTTTCCTCCTTTTTTAAGTACGGACGGAACTTCAAGCTTTTACCGCGAAAGCGCGGAGCGTTGGGATGAAAAAATGCGTGCAAATGCGCTTAATGCAATATGGGTAAAACAGCAGGGATACCGGGTTCGTATCACCAATTTTTATCCGCCATCCTATTTTGATCAACCCAATTGGTGGAAATTACACGCACAAAATGTTAACTCAGCTGAAACTTTTCTTAATTGGTGGCGTACCGAATATATTCCTGAACGCAAAGAACTCGCAAAATTAGCTGAACGGATTAAAGCAGAAATACTAATGCCTTGGGATATAGAACCAGGTCACTTTGTGCGGGCATTCGGAGATGCATGGTTAAGTTCTCTTAGTGAATCAGAACAAATTTCACTTGTTCAAACAATGATTGATGAATTAGCAGCAGCTTTGCGCCCGCTCTTTTCAGGAACACTCTCAATAATTATTTATGACAGTTACGCGGCTTTCGGTCAGCATTGGGATCAAATAAATGTGTCGGCCTGGGATCAAGCCAATTTTGTTTTCTTTACACAAGGAAATCTTGAGTTTACAGAGCAATACCTAGATAGACAGCTTGAAGGATATATGAAAATTATCCAACGCTCTAATATTCCATGGATTGCACAGGAAGTTACCGTTGACGGAAATAATCACCGCAGATTGTTATCTCAAGGTGAAACATTTGAAGCTATTGAAGAAGATATTTACAGGATGATATTTAAAAAATTATCTGAACAGCCGGTGAAACCCGTAGGCATAGGCATTACAACAGGTTATATTGAAACGCCGGGGGCTGAATCGTATGTTAGAAGCGCTTTATCAAATGTTGCTGCAGGCGGATTTTAATAATATTATCTCGGAAGTAGAAAATAATTGATTCGTCTTAATAATTTCAAAAAAAAATATTATTGTTCATCTATTTCAGTATAATTTTTTATTTGTCTGCCGAAATTCGAATCGGCGCTTTTGTGATTTTACCTAGTATGACTTTTTCCTTAGCGCCTGTAGTTTTAGGCAGTGTAATAGGAATTCCCATTATTGCGGTATATCCGATAAATGCCATAAACACTGCTTCAACTGCATCTACATGTATTCCATAATCGGTAAAAGTTTTAATTTTGGGATTTTCAAAATTGTTTTTAAAGAAATTTATTAATGAACTATTATGCGCTCCGCCTCCGCAAAAAACAAACTCTTCAATTATATTTTGAGGTAAATGTTTTTTAATATTCATTGCCATTATATCTGCGGAAGCTTTTGTAATTGTATGGATAATATCATCTTTGTTGCAATTTTTATTTTTTGAAATAATATTTTTAGCGAACGACGACCCGAAAACAAATCCGACTGATTTGGGAGGTTTCTTATTTATTTGAGATTTCGACAGAATAGTATCGTATAAAGCTTTGATTAACTTTCCCCTTTTTGCTATGATGCCGTTTTTATCATATTGTTTGTTAAACAAAATCCTCATAGCCGTATCAATAAGAATATTACCTGGACCCATATCAAATCCTATAACTCCGTTTTCACCAAGCGAAGGATTAATAAACGTAACATTGGAAATACTACCTATATTAATAACCGCGACAGTTTTTTTAAGAGGTTTGAAAAAATGATAATGAAACGTAGGCGCGAGAGGAGCTCCTAATCCCCCGGCAGCAATATCGGCCTGCCTTATATCCGAAACTGTTGTTATACCGGTTATTTGCGAAATGACCGACGCTTCTCCTATTTGTATTGTGGATACGGGACGTTTGTTGGAATAATAAATAGTCTGACCGTGAGATCCTATAACGTCAACTTTTTTATCTGAATTTTTGCTGATTAATTTATTGGCCGCGTTACCGAATAACTTGCCCAGCAGCATGTTGAATTCGGAACTCTTTGCTATTGAGACTTTATTTGTGTCGCCGTAACCAATTTCCAAAATTCTTTTTTTAATTTTTGAAGAATACGGGATTGATATAAAATCAATACATCTAAATGAAAAATTAGAATTTTTATATGAGATATCAACAATTGCCGCGTCAATACCGTCCATACTCATTCCGGACATTAGTCCCAAACATCTTAATTTCATGAGTCCTCAATTTATATCTATTTTTTACACCAATAATATAACCAACCGGATTAATCAAATCATTATAATACTTATCAATAAGGATATAATAAGTAATTGAAATTTATTGTTAGTTGCTTTAAAAATGTTTTTTCACAATATTGAAGCCGGCTACTTTTGAAGTTATTATAAATATCCGTGAATATTGACTTAAGAAAAGAAAAAGTAAAATATTTTTAAATCTGAAATAATGTATCTGACTTGCAATCGATTTCTTGTTGTAATGATGTTTTGAATATTGTATTCGGGAAATAAACTTATAAGCAATTTTTTAATTCATTAATAGTGATGTTTAATAAATAAGAAACGAATATGAAAACATTCAACTTTAATATCGATGAAGCAGATACTCTGTGGAGACGCTGGAAATTAAACTCAGAAAGATATCCCGATAAAGACGCTATCGTTCATTGGGTAGCCGGAGAAGAGCCTTATAGGTGGACGTATAAAAATCTTATTAATACCGCAAAAAAATACTCCGTAAAATTAAAAGAATTAGGCATTAAACCGGGGGAAATATGCGCGAATATTATAAGGCATAACGAAAATTTTTATCCGTTGTATTTGGGAATTTCCCGCATAGGTGCTTTGCCCGCCGTATTGGCATTTCCTAATCCTCGTCTGCACCCCGATAAATTCCGTCAAGGTTTAGAAGGGATGGCTCAGCGTTCCGGCCTCGATTATATTTTTACAGAAAGAGAATTGGAACCATTAATCAAACCGCTGATTGAAAAGCCGGGCAGCACAATCAAAAATGTTTATTTCCCTCTTGAATGGGATTTGGATTTTGAAATTGATCCTAAAGCGGACGATGAAATAGAAATGATTGCCGGTTCAATTAAAGATTCAGACCCCGGTTTGCTTCAGCATTCTTCGGGTACAACCGGTTTGCAGAAGCCTGTTGTGCTATCGCACCGCGCAATTATGAATCATGTTTACCAGCTTGGCAAGGCGATGAAACTTACCGAAAATGATAAAGTAGCAAGCTGGCTTCCGCTTTATCACGATTTAGGATTAATAGGTTCTTATCATATTCCCCTAGCTTTAGGAATTCCATTAATTCAGATTGATCCTTTTCAGTGGATATTAGCGCCTGTTCTATTACTTGAAGCAATCACAAAAGAAAAAGCTACTGTATCATTCACGCCGAATTTTGCTTACAATATTATGGCCGAAAAAATTAATGAAGAAGACCTGGAAGGCATAGATCTGTCAAGTTTAAGAGTTATAATTAATGCCGCCGAACCTATTCGCCATGATAGTCATGAAAAATTTGTAAGAAAATTTCAAAAGTACGGATTCAATCCCCTTGCTTTGGCAGTATTATACGGAATGGCGGAAACAACCCTGGGAGTTACATTAACGGAACCCAGCAATCCAATTACCGAATTATCCGTTGATAGAAATGAGCTTTCTAAAGGTGTAATGAAATTTTCTGATGATAATTCTGTTGTGCGTATCTGCGTTTCTTCGGGAAAACTTATTGATGAATGCGAAGCGCGCATTGTTGATGAAAACAGAAACGATATTCCCGACGGGCTTGTAGGCGAAGTTGTTGTGAAATCAATTTCTATGTTTGACGGTTACAGAAATTATCCCGAAAAAACCGCTGAAGTTTTTGAAGGAGGTTGGTATTATACAGGCGATTACGGATTCAGGTACAAAGATGAATTTTTTATAATCGGAAGAAAAAAAGATATTATTATTGTTGCAGGAAAAAATATTTATCCGGAAGATATTGAAGACGCATTGAATCAAACAGAAGGCCTTATCCCCGGACGAGTTATTGCTTTTGGGGAAGAAGACGCGGAAATGGGAACAGAATTCGTAAGCGTTGTTGCCGAAACAAAAGCTGAAACAGAAGATGAAAAAAATAAGGTTAGAATGACTATCTTAAAAGCCGGGATGAATATAGACGTAGTTATTCATAAAGTTTATCTTGTCCCCTCGCGGTGGCTTATTAAAAGCTCGGCCGGTAAACCGAGCCGCAAATCAAATAAGGAAAGATTAATTGGCATAACAGACTCACAAGTTTGGAGCAGATAATGATTTCACCAGAATTAAAAAAAGTTATACTGAAGCAGTTAAATCTCGACGATTTTAATCTCAATGACGCTACTCTTGCGTCGGATGTTCCGGGCTGGGATTCCCTTAATCATATTAACGTTATACTTGCCGTGGAAGAAAATTTTAATGTAAAGTTTAGAAGCATGGAATTATTGAGACTGAAGAATATAGGGGATCTTCAAAAACTGCTTGATTCCAAACTTTCAAAGTAAATTTTTTTTGTGTTTGTATAAAAAGTTTTTCAGTTTCCAAACAGGTGGATGATAATTTATCACAGCACTGTAAATAATTATGTCACTAATTTTTTCTCAAAAGAACTTTTGTAATTAAATTATGCTCTGGAATATTGACCTCAAGAAAATACCGGAACTGTTAACCTTTATTCCGGACGACCCGTTATTTTTTAGTACAAGTCTGTTTCTAATCTTATTTAGTGTTTTTCTTCTTTTTTATAATCTCTTCGGGAAGAATAAAACAGTGCGCATCGGCATGCTTATTTTCTTCTCGCTTTATTTCTATTATAAAACCACCGGATATTACGCCGGGATATTGGTACTTTTGGCAACAGTTAATTTTTTATGCGGTAAATGGATAGCCGGCACCGAAAAATTACCGTTGAAAAGAATTTACCTTGTGGCAGCGGTTATAATTAATGTTGCAATACTGGGATACTTTAAGTACACAAATTTTATTCTAGAGATAATAAGCAATATCGGAAGCAATAAATTTGATGCCTTGGATATCTTTCTGCCTATTGGAATTTCATTCTACACTTTTAAATCGCTTAGTTATGTCTTCGATATTTATCTCGGTTATATTGAATCCACAAGCACATTCCGCAACTTCTGTTTATATGTTTTCTTTTTCCCAAACTTACTTGCCGGTCCAATTGACAGGGCATCAGCATTCATTCCTCAAATAGACAGTGAATTATATTTATCGAAAGAAGATTTGGGTAAAGCCGTGCTGTTGATTATTGTCGGGTTAATTAAGAAAGTGATAATTGCCGATTATATCGGTATTAATTTTGTCGACCGAGTATTTGATTTTCCATTACGTTTCACCGGATTGGAAAACCTTGCCGCCGCGTACGGTTATGCATTGCAAATTTACTGCGATTTTTCAGGCTACACCGATATGGCAATAGGGATCGCGTTATTGCTTGGATTTAAATTGATGGACAATTTTAATTATCCTTTCAAAGCAACAAGCATAGCTGATTTTTGGCGAAGGTGGCATATTTCGCTTTCAAAGTGGCTGCTCGATTATTTGTTTAAACCCATTCAAATGAGTGCAAGAAGATTAAGAGTTTTAGGTAATGCCGCGGCGTTATTAATTACATTTTTAATTTGCGGTTTATGGCATGGAGCCGGCTGGAATTATATTATTTGGGGAGCCTTTCACGGGGCTATGATGTCGTTCTCTCTTTTTATTAAAGAGCCCAGGGCTAAACTTTTCGCAGTTCTTAAAATACAAAATACAAGGTTTTTAAAGTTCTTTCAGGTTCTGTTTACCTTTCATCTTGTCGTTTTTTCCTTTATGATTTTCAGAACCGATGATTTTCAAAACATAGCCGATATGCTGAATCAGATTGTAAATTTTTTTCACGGCGAAATATTGTTTCAATTTGTAGAACGCATGCCGGTAATTTTCGGATTAATGATGCTTGGATATGTCTTTCATTTTCTTCCAAATAAATTGGAAGAATTTGCGCAAAGAACTGTATCGGCTCTGCCGCTTATCGGAAAAGCGATTCTGCTTGCATTAGTAATTTGGATTGCCGCTCAATTCAAATCAGCGGATATACAGCCGTTTATCTATTTCAAATTTTAAACGCCGTTTCTTTTAAAAATCTTTTATTTAGGCGAATAATTTCATCTATACAGTACTAAAGTTTACTGGTTATCAATTATGTTTTCAATAGCAGACTGAATAGAAACCGGAACATTTGAAAGAAAATCATATCCGGTTTTAGTTTCAACATAATCTGTTGTTACCCTGAATGTCTTCCAATCATCTGCCAGACTTATTAGACTATTATCGTTAGGCATATCAACAGCAATTACTCTTGTAATATTAGAAACTCGGTTTAAATCATTATCTCCTTCATCCAGCACCACAACTATTTTCCAAGTACGAGAGGGAATATTAACACGTCCGCTGTCAATTGTTCCATTCGATCCATAACCACCTGCATAAATATACATCTCCTTTCCAATACTAATAAGCGAGCGCAGATAATTCTCCATGTCAGCCCAAGGACCCTGATTATTATTTGGCGCCTGAGGAATCATATTTGTCATAAAAAATGTCGCGGAATTTACTTCGATCGATGAAGTTCTGTCTGCCGAAGGACAAATATGACCTCTGTCGTAACCGCTTCCGCTGTAGCTTGTCGACATCACTTGGTACCACCCTAGAGGAAGGGAAGTATCATTTCTAAAATCATTTTGACGCGGCGCGTTTCCTCTCCATGAAACATTTAAATGCCAAGCTACCCAATTTGCGGTTCCTTTAAAACGGTTGTAGGATAAAACGTATTCAGGCTTTTCAAGCAAATAATTTGTGTCAAATAAAATGTCTTTTACAGCGCCGCTTGGATTTCCCATTGTTAGATGTATCTTTGCGGCGGCTGCTGAATCAATTGGAGATTCAGCGTTATTATCGGTTATTAATGAATTTGAAGAATCGTCCTGACATGAAAGCGTTAAGAAAACAAATAATAGAAAAAGCGTTGCTTTTAGTGATAACCGGAATAACTTCATTAATACCTCTGTAATTATTAAAATAATATTTAAAATCTATAACAAAAATTTTGATCAATTCTATTTTTACTTCAATCCTTTTCAATTACAATGTTACAAGAAATTTGTAATTATCTAAAACATTTCAACAAGCTGTAGAAATCTCTTCATTATTACTTATTCAAAATAAAATTATAGGTTTTATCAATTATTATTAAGATTTAACACTTAGATAATAAAATATGCGGTGAAAATTGTGTAAATTCATTTTGAAAAATAGTAATACTCTGCAACATATTTTGTCAATTAAAAAAACTTATCTATTTTTTACACTTAATTTTAAACAAAAGGAAATAAATGGCCAAAGATTTTTATAAAAATGCGCGCGCTTACGATATAGCTTTCAACGACAGAGAGTTTGATACCGAATGCAGTTTTCTTGAATGGGCTTTAACGAAACACGGAAAAGTAAAATCAAAAAAAAATAAAAATAAATCTTTTATTGAATTAGCATGCGGGCCGGCAAGACACGCACGCGAGATGGTAAAAAGAGGATGGAATACATACGCACTGGACCTTTCTGAAGAGATGGTTGCATACGCGGCAATGGAAGCCGAAAAAGAAGGATTAAAAATTACCGCTATTGAAGCCGATATGACAAAATTTAAATTGAAAAAACCGGTAATGATTGCATGTACCTTGATGGAAAGCATATCTCATCTTGTAACTAACGAACAAATGATTTTACATTTAAAATCCGTTTCTAAGAATTTAGTAAGTGGGGGAATTTATGTTATTGAGATGACTCACCCGATGTTCTATTTCCCGGATGATGAAGCGAACACATGGATAACCAAGGAAGGAGATACAAGTGTTGAGATTACTTTCGGAATTCCTTCCGATACTTATAACAGCGTAACACAGCAATGGATGATTACAACAAAAATGAAAATTAAAGAAGGTAAGGAAAGTCCCATAACCTTCGAATCCCAAAGTCCAATCCGATGGTATCTTGCACAGGAAATGAAAGCGTTAATTGAACTTTCCGGCGCCTTTGAAAAATACTGGATGTACGGAAGCATGTATAATATTCCCGGTAAAGAACTTGATACTAGTGAAGACTCCGACGCTATGGTAATTGTATTAAGAAAAAAATAATATTGATGTATAAAAAATTCTACATTATGTAACTTTTTAGATAAAGATTTGGTCAAATTGTTATAAAAATAATATTTTATTACGGCATATTAATTGAGAGCAGTACTTAACACCTGTTTTCAATAAATAAGGAAAATGCATTGAAAAAATTTATAACAATTTTTCTAATTACTTTTAGTCTAACTTCAGCTCAAAGTTTTACAATAACCGGCAAAGTAACAGACGCCCGGAGCGGCAACCCCTTAAGTTTCGCAAATCTAATTTTATGCGGTACTTCAAAAGGAACTTCTTCAAATGTAGAAGGCGAATACCAGATCAAACTCGAAAAAGGGAAATACTTTTTCGCAGTTTCTTATATTGGTTTTAAATCAGACACATTGGAAATTAATGTAAATCAAAACATGGAAATAAATTTCAGATTGAGTAAAGTATCTATTAATCTTCCTGAAATTACCGTTCTTCCTAAAGAAAATCCCGCGCTCGAAATTATAAGAAGAACAATTGAAGCAAAACAGAAAAGAAACGAAAACTTAAATTCATACATCTTTACCGCATTTACAAAAGGATTAATAAAAACAACGAAAGACCTTAATACATCGGGGAACAGGGCAACTATAAGTATAGGCGAAAAAGATACGGCTGATTTGAAAATTACCGGCCTTCTCGAAAATCAAAGCATCGGTTATTTCAAAAAACCGGATAATTATAAAGAAAAAATTTTAGCGAGAAAACAATCATCAAATTTTTCATCTTCAATTAATATTTTAACAGGCGGCAGAATAGTACAAAGTTTTTATGAAGATGATATTAAGTTTTTTGACAAACCTCTTTTAAGCCCTATTGCCGACGATGCGCTCGATTATTATTATTTTAACATTGAAGATACGGTAGCAAGAGACAATAAAAATATATTTCAAATTAGTTTTACTCCCGATGACGAATCGGATCCCGGTTTTTACGGCACATTGTTTATTGAAGACGTATCATTCGCACTTCTTAAAATAGACGCCCATCTGAATGATGCCGCTAATCCGGGCGGAATATTTACAAAAGTAAATGTGTTTCAGCAGTATGTTACTTTTAACGATGACATTTATATGCCGATTGATTACAGACTTTTTGTCGAGGGAAATGTTTTAGGCCTCGCGAAGTTCGGATTTGAAATCAACTCCATTATGTATGATTATCGTATAAATGAAATTATTGACGACAATGTCTTCGATAAAGCAGTAATTACAGTAAGCACTGATGCCGATAAAAAAGATTCCATTTATTGGAGAAATATTCAGACAATACCAAACACTAATGAAGAATCAATTGCATATAATAGAATTGACAGCCTCGAATCATTGCCGAGAGATTTCTGGAAAGAGTTTTCAATTTTTTCGAAGAATATTGATGTCACCGAAAATATATCAATACACGGACCGCTAAAATTATACGGATTTAACAGGGTTGAAGGACACCGCTTAAATTTCGGATTTAATATTGGAGATGTTAAAAACAGAAGATTTGCTTTAGACACGGAAATCGGTTACGGTTTCTCAGACAGAAAATATAAGACCGAGTTTAATACAAGTTACTATTTGGGAGAATACCGGATACACAGGCTAAACTTATCCGTATATAATAAAATAGCGGGCCTATTTAACGAAAGTATAAAATATAATAATCTTACATCATCAATTTTTAGTCTGATTAGCAAATACGATTTTAGAGATTATTACTATACAAAAGGGTTTGAATTTATATTTAAAAGTGAAGTAACCCAAATACTTAAACTTGGAGTTGGTTTTGTAAACAGAAAAGATAATTCCGCCCAAGTTAATACGGACTTTTCATTTTTCAATAAGGAAAAAAAATTTCCGGATAATAAACCTGTGTTTGAAACCAAGATAAACGCCGTAAAAGCATTTCTTTCATTTGACTTCAGAGATTTTATTGAAGACGGCTATTTTAGAAGAAGAATTTCACGTGATAATATTCTACCTGAAATTAATGCTGAAGTAATATTCAGCGACAAAAACATTTTGAATAGCGGTCTCAATTTTACAATTTATAAATTTATGGCTAACGGTGAAATTTCAATTTCTGATTTACCGCCAATATCTTATGAGATGAACGGAATTTCATCCGAAGGGAATGTGCCTTATCAGCTTCTATATGCATTGCCGGGCAATATCGAAAGCTCCGGGAAAAGCTTTTCATTCCGCACATTAAAAATCGGGGAAATATTCGGAGATAGAATTTTTACATTCGGTACGGAATTAAATTTGGGCGATAAACTTTTCAGATTTTTAAGTATTCCCGTTATCAAAGATTTACAGATTCAGATTGGAACTCACTTTAATCTAGCGGTTGCCGGTATTTCAAATCGCAGCAAAAGTATTCTTCCGGTAAATGATTACAAAATATTTAACCATGCTTTTTATGAGGCTGGTTTCAGTTTAGGGCATATTTTAGTTCCTTTAAAATTTGAGTTTACATGGAAGCTTAATTACAGAGGAAATAACAATTTTGTTTTCGGAATTAATACATTTGTATTATAAGAAATGTATTAATGATTGTTCAGAATAAATTTTATATTTTTGATCCAATGAATAATTGATAGGCTGCCGATGCATTCAAAAAAAATTATTGCGTTCATTTTTATAATCTATAATTTCTCGCTTGTTGTTTATTCGCAATCGCTTCGAGTTGATAAAGTAGAACCGCCCAACTGGTGGTCGGGTATGAAACATAATAAAATTCAATTAATGATATATGGAGAGAACCTTTCCGGAATTAAAGCTGAATTTGATTGTGAAAAAGTAAAAGTAAACAAGGTGCATAATTCGGAAAATTCTGCTTATGCGTTTATTGATGTTGAAATACTAAATGAAGCCGAGGCGGGTACCTACAAACTTTTAATAAATAAAGATAATGAGGAAATTGAAATTCAATATGAATTATTAGAAAGAGAAAAAAATAAAAATATTCAGCAAGGGTTTTCAAACGAAGATGTAATTTATTTATTAATGCCCGACAGGTTTGTTAACGGAGATGTCACCAACGACAGCGTCAGCGGTTATTATGATTCAATGCAGTATATAGAAAAACAAAAACGATACGGCGGAGATATTCAAGGCATTATTAATAAACTGGACTATTTAAAGGATTTGGGAATTACGGCAATATGGTGCACTCCGCTGGTTGAGAACAATACTTTCAGAAGTTATCACGGTTATGCGGCCACGGATTTTTATAATATCGATCCGCGCTTGGGATGCAACGAACTTTATAAAAAATTTGTTGACGAATCTCATTCAAAGGGTTTTAAAATAATTATGGATCATGTCGCAAATCATTTCAGCGACGATCATGCGTGGATTAATAACCTTCCCGCGAAAGACTGGATAAACGGCAGTGTAGAAAATCACCTCAACGCAAATCACAACAAAATGGTTTTTACCGATCTGTATTCAGACAGTTCAATTATAAATCATGTTGAAGAAGGATGGTTTACAAATGAGATGCCCGATTTAAATCATGATAATCCGTACGTAGCAAATTATATAATTCAAAATACAATATGGTGGGTTGAGTATTCCGGTGTTGACGGAATCAGGGAAGATACGTACCCGTACTGCGGTCAAAGGTTTATGGCCAAGTGGGCGTCTGTTCTTTTAAATGAATATCCGGACTTGAATATTCTCGGCGAAGTCTGGACGGGCGAACCTGCTTTCCTTGCCGGTTATCAGGGCGGCACAAATCTTAAAAGAGATTTCGATACTAATATTCCAGCGATTACCGATTTCGCTTTGCGGGATGTATTTGTAAATTATTTGCAAGGCAGCGGCGGACTTTTTAATATCTACAATGTTTTAGCTAAAGATTATCTTTACGCCGATCCTGAAAATTTAGTAACATTTATAGACAACCATGATGTTGCCCGCGTTATGTATTTCGCGAAAGACAATGTAGATAAGGCTAAAATTGCATATACAATTTTATTATCTACCAGAGGAATTCCGTCAATATTTTACGGTTCCGAAATCGGAATGGCTTATACTCCCGATCATGGTACCCTGAGGGCTCCGTTTCCGGGCGGATTTCCGGGGGATGAAAGAGACGCCTTTGATAAGAATGGAAGAAGCGATTATGAGAATATTTTTTCTAATCATTTAAATAATCTTCTTCAAGCAAGGAGTAAATATAAAGCTCTTCAAAAAGGAAGACTTATTCATTTTCCCCCGGTTGATGAAATGTATGTTTATTTCCGAATATTAGAAGATGAGAAATTGTTAATAATTATAAATGGCAGCGATGAAGAAAGAGAAGTTAATCTTTCTGGTTATTCTCACCTTCTGAAAAAATATTCTGTTATTAAAAACATCTTAAATGATGAGGAATTTACCGAGGTTAATAAAATTAAAATTGGTAAAATGAGCGCCGGTATTTTTGAATTTAAATAAAGTAACGCAGATAATTAATCTGCGTTACCATTTTAATATTTTAGTGATGTACTTTTTCTAGCAGACCTGTTTCTTCCATACTTTTTACTATTCTTTCAAAACTTGTGTGAATGTTATTATCAAGCCCCACCGAAATTCTAACAAGTCCGTCGCTTAATCCCATAGCAATTTGTTCTTCTTTCGGAATTTCGGAAGAAGTGCTGTGTCCCGGAGAGCTGAATAGTGTTTTATAAAAACCTAAACTTACCGCTAAATAACCTACATGATTTTCCTGCATTTTAAACATTAGTTTATCAGCATTTTGAGATGTGCCTGCGTCAACGGCTAGCATGCCGCCGTATCCGAATCCTTCATTCATAAGCTCATTCATTAAATTATGCTGCCTGTGAGAAATAAGTCCGGGATAAAAAACATTGAATCCGAGTTTCTCAATTTCAGTCGCCAAATAAATTCCGTTCTCGCTATGTTTTTTCATTCTTATATGAAGTGAATGCAGATTTTTTAATATACTTGCCGCTCTGTAACTATCCAGCACAGGTCCCAGCAGCATTGAAGCTCCAGAGTTAATGTCGGTAAGCTCATGAATAAATTCGTTTGTTGAACAAACTGCTCCGGCTACGCAATCGCTTGTTCCGTTCGCAAACTTCGTTAAACTATATACAACTACATCCGCGCCTAATATAATCGGAGAAATTATCATTGGACTGAAAGTATTATCAACGACAAGTTTTAAGTTATTAGATTTTGATATAAATGAAAGCTCCGGAATGTCTGCAATCTCTAATAAAGGATTGCTCATCGATTCAGTATAAATTATTTTTGTTTTGGGAGTTATTGCGCTTTTTACCGCTTCTAGATCAGTAATATTTACGAATTTTACATTTATACCCAATTTGGGTAAAAAGTTTTTTAATAAAGCGTATGTTCCCCCGTATATTGTCCTGCTCGCAATTATTTCATCGCCGGAACTGCAAATCTGAAAAATTGTACTGCTGATTGCAGACATTCCGGATGATGTTACGATTGCGCTTTCACTGTCTTCCATTCTGGCTAATGCATCGGAGAGATATTTATTTATCGGGTTCCAGTGACGTGAATATAAGAAGCAGCCTTCAATTTCATGATCGAATAATTCTTCCATTTTTTCGGGACTCATAAACGTAAAAGTAGAAGAATCTGTAATTGAAGGATTAACATCGCCGAACTCACCGAATACAAGAAAATCCTGTATCATGCTGCCCGGGTCAAATTGTTTCATATTACCACCTAGTTGTAATTTATTGATTCTTTTGATTTATATTAAAATGAATTTTAGTGCCGTATTTTACGGTGGATAAAACAAAGGTTGTTTTTATTTTACTAACACCTTCAACCTTTGTTAGTTTCTCTATTAAAAATTTTTCATAACTGTTTATATCTTCTACAGCAATTTTTAATAGAAAATCATCATCACCCGCAATGTGATAACATTCAAGCACCTCTTCCATTTTGTTTATCTTTTCTGTAAACAGATCAAGCGAAGGAAGCTGATGGGCGGCAAGTGAAACATTTACCATTGCTAATGTACCTCTTCCTACAGATGCCGGATTAACAAGGGCAACGTATTTTTTTATTATCCCGCTGTTTTCAAGTCTTTTTACTCTCTCAATCATACCCGGAGGCGAAATACCAGCTTCAGCCGCAAGCTGAGCATTTGTAATTTTTGCATTTTCCTGAAGAGTATCTAAAATTTTTTTGTCGGTTTTATCTAATTTCATTAATCTGCCTCAAAACAATTCTGAATAAAATAAATAATATCAATAATAATATCAAATAAAATTAGATATAACCGAAAAATACTTAAGATAATTAGACTAATTATCCGAATTGGTTAATGAATTAAACTGGTGGTATTTTTTGGAATGTTTTGCCGCCGGGATGTAAAATTTAAATTTGCTTCCTTTCGATATCGAACTTTCTACAGAAATTTCACCGTTATTTTTTTCCACAAATTCCTTGCAAAGAATTAGTCCTAATCCCGATCCTCTTTCTTTTGAAGTTCCGTCTGTTGTAAATGAAGAGTCAATTCTGAATAATTTATTTAGTTTAGATTGACTCATTCCAATTCCCGTATCTTCAATTTCAACGTAAACTTTATCGTCTTTAAGAGAAGCGCGAATATAAATTTTATCATTTGGGTTTGAGAATTTAATAGCGTTTGAAATTAAATTTCTTAAAACGGTATCAATCATATTCTTATCGGCAAAAGCAACGGTATAACCGTCAACTTCCGGCACTAGTTCTATTTGTTTTGTAATTGCATTACCGCTGTAAAGTTCAACCGCTTTTTGAATCATTTCTTTCATGTCTATATTTTCGGGAATAAATTCTATTCTTCCGGTTTGAACCCTTGACCACTGAAGCAGGTTCTCAAGAAGATTCAAAATATTTTTTGTAGCCTGATACATGTGCGTTGCGTATTCTTTTAATTCTTCTCCGCTGAAATCATCGGAATACTTTGCCATATATTCTGAGAATCCAAGCAGGGAAGTGAAAGGGCTTCTTAAATCATGCGAAATAATTGAAAAGAACCTGTCTTTATTCTGATTTAAATCCTTCAATTTTTCTTCCGAAAGAATTAATTTTTTATTCAGTTCCGTAAGTTCGTCGGCATTGCTCTGAATCAAATTTTTATTGTGCTCAATCTCTTTAATATATTTTTTTATTTCTTCTTCGGCTTTTTTCTGTTCAGATATATCCTGGAATGTAATTACTGCCCCCACAACAACATCATTTTCAATAACCGGGTTGCATTTATATGCTGTTGGGAAAAACCGGCCGGTTCTTTTCCAGAAATATTCATCATTTCTATAATGAGTGCTTTTATTTTTTATTGTATCTAAAAAAGCATTCTTGTTTTCTTTATAAGGTTTCCCTTCGGGGTTAAGATTATGAATTATTTCGTGAATTGATTTACCAATAAGTTCTTCTGTTTCCCAATCAACCATTTCGGAAGCGGAAGGATTTGCGAAAATAATTTTTCCTTTTATATCTAATCCGAGAATTCCTTCTGCGGCCGAGTTTAATAATAGCTCGTTAAAATGGCTTAAATCGCTGAGTCTTCTGTCTGTATCTACGTGTTCATTTATATTTTCGCATACAATTAATACTTTTAAATTTCCCGAATAATCTTCGGTAGCCGAAGCGATTTCTTTTGTCCAAATTACTTCTCCGTTTTTCGCAATTTTCCGGGAGTTCCACGTTAATTTATCTTCTTTGTTATTTATGCATTTTGATATGTTTTCTTTTATTACAGAGTGGTCTTTATAGCTGGAAATATCTAAGAAGGAGTATTTTATTAATTCATCTTTTGAATATCCCAATTCATCATAAACCTGATTATTGGCGTTGTGAATAATGTAATCGCTGTCGACCGAGAAAATCATAAGAGGATTTTTATCAAAAAGATTTCTCAATTGTTTTTCGTTTCTTTGAAGTATTATATCGGAGTTTTTTCTTTCTATTGAAAGCACTAATTGTCTTGCTGCAAAAGAGATTATTTTTTTTTCATCTTCTGTGAATTTATTATTGTCCAGTTTCTGAATAACTAATGAACCGAGACTTGTTTTATCAGGTTTTAGCAGCGGTACGCCCAGCCATTCTGCTGCGTTTTCGGCTGAGGATAAATCACTGTCGTTTATATTTACATTTACCGATACAGCTTTTGTACCTTTATTAAAATTCTCGGCAAGCGTTTTACCGAATTTTATATTATTAAAATTATCCTTTAAATCATTTTCCGGATGACTATACTCAAATGGGAATTCTAAATTTTCATTAATAGAGGTTGATATATAAAAATTTCTTACCGGTATATATTCATTAAGTATGGTGAATAATTTTGAATATAATTCAACAATGCTTTTCGAAAAATACTCGGCTTCCGAAATTCTGAAAAGAATATCCGTAAAATTATTATCGGTATGATTTTGAGTTAAATGATACTTAAGCTGCATCAGCAACTGGTTAATCAGGCTCTCAAGATTAAAAACAAAGAACTCAATCGCTTCTTTTTCATTAGTATCGGATGAGTCTTTTAATTTTTTACTAAGAGATTCGGTTTCAGAAAGGAGACGCTGCAATGTATCTTCATACCGAGGTAATGAATATTTAAATTTACCTGACATAAATTAGGCTAATTTTAAAGAAAAATTTCGATTAATTCAAAACAAAAAAAAATAAAATTAACAATTATAACTATTTAAAACATATCTTCATTTATTATCGCAGAAAAACCACAAAACTTTATATTTTTTTAATTACATCTTATTTATAGAAAACCTTATAACTCCAGCCCGGCATTTCCGCAGTATATTGAGACAAAATCTCTTTTTCCGATTCGTTGAATAAATCTTTAAATTTATCATTAATCAGATCCGAATTTATTTTTACCGTTACTGAATTGGGAGATAAATTAAATAGCGCAAATACCTTATTGTTGTTTTTTTGGCGTATAAAAGCAAAAATTGATTTATCGTCATTTGTTTTTATTCTTACCAGTTCGCCACCTGATATCCCGTTCCACAAAGCTTCATTGTTTTTTTTCAAATCGAATATTTTTTTTATTACATCATAAAATCTGTGCCTTTTCCATTCAATTGTGTCCTTTTCAAAAAAATCCAATCGTTTGTTTAATCCTGCTTCTTGTCCGCTGTAAATTAGAGGCATTCCTTCAATAGTTGCGGCAAGTACCATAAATGCTTCGGCTCCGTTTCCTAGTCTTTCAAAAACAGTTCCGTTCCAAGTATTTTCATCGTGATTTGTGGTGAAGTTCATTCTGTATGCATCAGGGTGATATTCTTGTTTTTCTTTTTTTAATCTTTTGTCCAGCGCATTTACATTTTTTTTACCTTTAGCAATTTCATTCATAATATCTTTTAACTGCCAGTTATATGTCATATCAAATGCTTTTTCGTGAAGATATGTTTCGGACGCTTCGGCAAGCATAAATACTTTTTTAATTTTATCCAGTTCTTGTCTGGACTCATTCCAAAATTCAGTTGGAACCATTGCGGCAACGTCGCATCTGTATCCGTCAATATTACATTCGCTTACCCAAAATTTAAGAGCGTCAATCATTGCGCTTCTCATTTCATTGTTTTCGTAATTCAAATCTATTACATCGTGCCAGTCAGGAACGGGTGCATAAAAATTTCCAAGTGAATCTTTTGAGTAAAAATCAGGGTTCGTTTTTGTCCATTCATTATCCCAAGAAGTATGATTTGCTACCCAGTCAATAATTACATACATACCCATTTCATGAATTTTATTCACGAGATCTTTAAATTCATCAAGAGTTCCGAATTCGGGGTTAACCGCTTTATAATCTTTAACCGAATAATAACTTCCCAACGTGCCTTTTCTATTTAATTCACCAATAGGATGAATCGGCATAAACCAGATAATATCAACTCCCATATTCTTTAAATTAGGCAGGTGTTTTTCAAAGGCCTTGAAAGTGCCTTCATTTGTAAATTGACGTAAATTTACCTCATATATTGTCGCGTTTTTACTCCATTCCGGGTGAATAATTTCACTTTTTTGCGCGACGGCATTTACCGAAAAAAAAGAAAGTATACATGAAAAAAGAAAACTAAATTTGTTAAATTTTCTGAATGATGCCATTTTCTACCTGCTTAATATTGTGTAAATTAAATTTTTGTTAAGAGAAAAATATATTTATAATAAATAAAAGAATATTGATATTTTTGAATAATATAAACATTTAAGTTAACAATAGTATTTTAATGGTAAAAGTAATTTCAGACCCGGTAATAAAATTCTTTATAAGCGTAATCGGCATAGTTATAATTTTTTTCACATTAATGGAACTGCAGCACATATTTATTCCGCTTGTTATCGCATACTTTTTATTTTTAATGTTTGAGCCGTTAAATAATTTCCTGGTAAAACACAGCGTACCCCAGTTTTTTACAATTATATTGAACTTAATAATAATTATAGCGGTATTATTCGGAATTTCAAGGGTAATAATCGATTCGTTTACAAATCTTACTGGCGAACTTCCTTATTACGAGCAGAGATTTAACAATTTAATAAGTTCAACGGCTGTATCACTGGGAATAAAAGATCCGATATTTTCAAATTTTAAAGTCGAAAATATTTTAATAAATTTTGATTACAGAAGCTTTGCGGGGGGATTATTTTCTTCAACAGTTTCAATTTTTACCGCTTCGTTTTTTATTCTTTTCTTTTTCATCTTTGTAAGTACCGGGCATTACAAATTAATTGACGCAATTAAACATCGTTTTGTTGAAAAAAACATTAATAATTCTATAAAAAAAATTAAGAAAGATCTTAAAAAAAAGGAAGGTACATCTTTAATTCCTGTTGAGGAACTTAGAAATATCGAAAAACAAAAACTTAAAGAAATAAATGAAAGTTTAATTGATAATACATTTAAAGTTATTACCTACCAGGTGCAGAAATATATAGCCACAAAATTTTTTATTAGTCTTCTTTCCGGACTTTTAACCGGATTAATTCTTCTGGTATTCGATGTTAAATTTTTTATTATATGGGCGGCACTTACCGCGCTGCTGAATTTTATCCCCAATATTGGTTCTGTAATTGCTGTAATTATGCCCGGTTTAATGGCGTTGGTTCAATTTGAGTCATTCGGGTATGCATTATTAATTTGTTCAATAATTATTATAGTCCAAAATATTATAGGCAATGTTCTTGAACCCAAAATATTCGGCGACAGCCTTGGTTTAAATCCTTTAGTAATATTGTTGTCTCTTCTTTTATGGGGTTATATTTGGGGAATTGCCGGAATGTTTATTGCTGTACCGTTAACCGCAGTTATTAAAATAATAATTTCCAATTCGACTTCAAAAAACCTCAATTTTTTATCAAATTTGATGTCAAATTAAGGTTTCTGCTTCAATTACACGTCACTGTTCAATATTAATTTTGTGTAAAATTTTTGTTAATGATTCTAGAAATCTTTTTCATTATATTTATTCACAATGAATGAAATAAATAATTAATTAAATAATAAATAAAGAGAAGAAGTGCTGTTGTTTATTCAAGCTGGGCAATTGCTGCTGAGCAATAAAATGCTCGAGTAGAGGAAAGTCCGAACTCCACAGAACAAGGTGCCGGGTAACGCCCGGGGTTCCGTCCCGCTTGCGGGAACGGGATACGGAAAGTGCCACAGAAAATATACCGTCCCGCTTTGCGGGATAAGGGTGAAATGGCAGGGTAAGAGCCTACCGCTTCGGTAGTAATACCGGAGGTCTCATTTATGAGAGCCCCGATTATTCGGGGTCAAGGAAAACCCCACCTGGAGCAAGGTCATGTATAGGGAGTTTTCGGGTAACCGGATAAGGGTTGTTCGCTCTTCGTCTCCCGGGGTGGACCGCAAGATTCCGGCAGCAATGCCGGAACCAGACAAATAATTGCCGTCCCGTTTACTTTTACCGCAAGGTAAAAACTTACGGGATTACAGAATTCGGCTTATAGGTTTGGATATTTAACAGTCTTCAAATTAAATAATGTTAATAAAACGCTGGCATTTAGAAGAAGAGCCGGATTATAACAAGATTCTTGCATTGAGCGATAGTCTTAATATTCCGGGTGTGCTTGCTAAACTTCTTATTCAAAGAGGCATTACAAACTTTTTTGAAGCAAAAGAATATTTCCGCCCTACCTTAGATACACTTCATGATCCCTTTTTAATGAATGGAATGGAAGAAGCCTCAATAAGAGTAATCAACGCAATTACTAATAATGAAAAAATTTGTGTTTACGGTGATTATGATGTTGACGGAACCTGTTCGGCGGCATTGATGTACCTTTTTTTGAAAGAACTGGGCGCTGACGTTGAAGTATATATTCCAAACAGACTTACTGAAGGATACGGTGTTTCCATCAACAGCATTGACGGCTTTGCAGAAAAAGGGGTTACCTTACTTATTACCGTCGATTGCGGAATAACTGCTGTTGAAGAAGTTGCGCATGCTAAAACAAAAGGTATTGATACTGTTATTTGTGATCACCATCAGCCGAAAGAAGAACTGCCCGATGCTGTCGCGGTTTTGGATCCTTTGAAACCCGGCTGCAATTATCCGTTTAAGTATTTATCGGGTGCCGGTGTTGCATTTAAACTTGCCAGGGCCGTTGGCTACAGAATTGGGAAAAAAGAACTTCCTATGCAGTATCTTGATCTTGTTGCTCTTGCCGGCGCGGCCGATATTGTGCCTCTGCTTGATGAAAACCGTGTGCTTGTAAGAGAAGGGTTGGAATTAATTAATAAAAATCCGCGACCCGGAATTCTTGCTTTAATTAGAGTTGCCAGATTAGAGCCGGGCGATTTATCAGCAGGTAAAATTGTTTTTACTATTGCGCCAAGAATTAATGCCGTTGGAAGATTAGGAGACGCGCAAAGAGCGGTTGAACTATTTACAACAAAGGATTACGAAGAAGCTAAAAGACTGGCGCAAATATTAGAGGAAGAAAATTTAGAAAGAAGAAAAATTGATGAAGCTACTTTTTCGCATGCGGTAAACCGAGTTGAACAAAGCGTGGATTTTGAAAACGACCTTGGAATCGTTCTTCACGGCGATGAGTGGCATCCCGGAGTTATTGGAATTGTAGCATCTCGATTAGTTGAAAAATATTACCGTCCTTCGGTTATGCTTTCTACAATTGACGGAGTTGCAAAAGGTTCCGCACGCAGTATTTCCGGGTTTAATATATATGAAGCTCTTGAAAGATGTCAGGATCTTCTTCTTCAATTCGGCGGACATGCGGCCGCAGCCGGACTAGCAATTGAGATAAATAAAGTTGATGAGTTCAGAGAAAGATTTAATAATATATTAAAAGAAAAATTGCAGGGTTCTGATATACTTCCCGTAATTAAAATTGATACAAAAATTTCATTGTCGGATATTACCCCAAAATTTATAAGAGTTCTTGATCAGTTCTCGCCGTTTGGGCCCGGTAATATGAGACCTGTATTTTTGGCCGAAGGTGTTAGGATAGCTAATATTCCAAGAATTGTCGGAACCAATCATCTGCTCGCTTCTTTCAAACAGGACGGGCATGATAAAGTTTTTGACGCAATTGGATTTAATCTGGGCGCTTACTTAAATGAAATTGAAAAGAATGGAAAATTAGTAGATATTGTTTTTACAATTGAAAAAATTATGAAAGACGGACGCGCATACCCTCAATTAAGGTTAAGAGATATTCATTTTCCAAATGATTTAAACTAGAAAAAAACCAGGAATTATAATTATGTCAGGTCACTCAAAATGGGCAACAATTAAAAGAAAAAAAGCTGCAATAGATACTAAAAGAGGAAAAATATTCACAAAACTTATTAAAGAAATTACAGTCGCCGCAAAATTAGGCGGTGGCGATCCGGCCGCAAATCCCAGACTAAGATTAGCAATTGATAACGCGAAATCAGTAAATATGCCGCAGGATAATATTGAAAGAGCTATTAAAAAAGCTACGGGCGAATTGGAAGGAGTAACATATTCTGAATTAACTTACGAAGGTTACGGCGCCGCTGGAATTGCGCTTATGGTTGAATGTTTAACAGATAATAAAAATAGAACCGTTGCCGATGTGCGTCACCTGTTCAGCAAATACGGAAACGGTATGGCGGAATCCGGTTCAGTCGCATGGATGTTTGATAGAAAAGGAGTTATTATTGTTCCTATTCAAGGGAAAACAGATGATGATATAATGGAAATTATTCTTGAAGCCGGCGCAGAAGATTTACAAACGGAAGAAGAATTTTTTCAAGTTACAACTACTATAGAAAATTTTGAGGCTGTAAGAAAATCATTAAGCGATGCCGGACTTGAAATAGGGAACGCGTCACTTCAGTGGATTCCTAAAAATGAAACCGAAGTGCGGGGTGAAGACGCCGAGAAAGTAATAAAGCTTATCGACGTTTTGGAAGATAACGACGATGTACAAAATGTTTACTCGAACGCAGATTTTGTTGATGTTGAATAATAGAATAGTAATATGATAATATTTGGTGTTGATCCCGGAACCATGTGTACCGGCTTCGGGATTGTAAAGCACGATAATAATGAACTTACAAATATCCGCTCCGGCATTATAGTGCCTCCTTCCGATGTTGATATTCCTCATAAATTGGAATTTATTTATAACGAACTTAATAAGTTGATGAGAAAATACAAACCGGATGAGTTTTCAATTGAAACCGCATTTTACGGCAAGAATATACAATCAGCTTTAAAAATTGGATATGTTAGAGGTATCTCATTGCTTGCGGCAGTACATAACGGGCTGCCTACAGGCGAGTATTCACCCCGTGAAATAAAAAAATCAGTTGTAGGTAACGGAGCCGCATCCAAAGACCAGGTGCAGTTTATGATAAAAAAATTGTTGTATCTTAAAAATGATAACATGAAATTTGATGAAAGCGATGCTCTTGCAGTTGCTATTTGTCATTGTTTTAAAGTAAATTCGGCGGCATATAAAAATGGAAACAAAGCGGTTAAAACAAAAAAAGGATCAGGATGGAAAGCTTATCTTGACGCTAACCCCGGAAAAGTTATTGAATAGTTGTTTCATCGGATTGTTAGTAGATTAAATTTTGCAGATGAACAAATACTATAAAAAAATATTACTTAAAAATGTTTATGAAGAATTAAAATGATAGCATACTTAACAGGCAAAATTATTTCTAAAAAACCGACCAAAATTATTTTGGATGTAAACGGCGTTGGTTATTTAGTAAATATTTCAATTTCAACTTTTGAGAAAATATCCGAAACGGAAAGCAGTATTTCACTTTTCATTTATACGTCGGTTAAAGAAGACGCGATTGATCTGTTTGGATTTTCAAGCGAATCGGAAAAAGAAATGTTTGAATTGCTTATAAGCGTAAACGGAATTGGACCAAAATTAGCTCAGAGCATTTTGTCGGGAATTCAAATAGATGATCTGAAACAGGCAATTAAAACCGCAAATCTTTCGCGCATTATAGCTACACCCGGTATTGGAAGAAAAACCGGTGAAAGATTAATTATTGAACTTCGCGATAAGGTCGATTCAATTGCCGACAATCTGGATAAATCATTAAACGCTTCATTCGAGGTTAAAAACGATGCCGTTGCAGCGCTTGCAAATTTAGGTTATAATCATAAAAACGCTGAAAAAATTGTTAGGGATATTTTAAACGGCGAGCCAAATATTTCTATAGAGGAATTAATTAAAAAATCTTTGTCGGAATTTAATAGTTAGTATGAAAACATTACATATATGAAAATAAAATCAATTGTCATTTCTACTTTTTCACTAATCTCAAATTATTATTAATTATTCCTTCAGTCCGAGATAATCAATAAGTCTTTCGTGCGATTCCTTTGATACTTCAACATTATAATTTCTGTAGCACTCAATGGTAATATCAAGGGATTTTAATAATTTTTTACAATCTTCGCTATTTGACACAAGTTTTTTAATTTCATCATTTTTAAAAAACTCGAGATTTTCTCCAAGATTGGAGCAGATGTATTTCATTATTTCTTCTTTTGACAAATTTTCTTTATTCATCTTTAAATCTCTCGTTTAGTTCGTTTCTTAAAAATGATCTTGCCCTGTGAAGCCTTGATTTTACAGCAGGAACAGATAAATTTAATATTTTTCCTGTTTCTTCGGTTGAAAGCCCTTCGGCATCTCTAAGCAAAAAAACAACTCTGTATTCCGGCGCGAGTTTCTGAATCGCTTCATCCAGTATTTTTTTAAGTTCATTATTTTCTGTTACCTTTTCAGGAGAAACCTTCCAGTCGCTTATTTCTTTTTCATCTATAAATTTTTCGTCATCGTCAATCGAATCGGTAATTCTGGCTTTCTTTCCGGAACGCGCCTGCATTAAACAATGGTTTGAAACAACAGTATATAGCCAGGTAGAAAGTTTCGATTTGCCGCTGAACTGACCAATAGATTTAACCATGCTCATAAAGGTTTCCTGCATGGCGTTTTCAGCGAATTCTCTGTTGCGGCATACTTTAAATGAAAAATTGTAAACCGTCTGTTCGTATTTTTTTACAAGTTCGGCTAATGCTTTTTTATCGCCGTCCTGTGCCTTTTGTATCAACTCTTCTTCAGTCATAAAATTAGATGTACTCTTTCTTAAATGGATTCAGGATTCATTTCAAGCGACCGCCATAAATACCATGCCGCCACACTATTATAAGGACTCCAATTATTTTTTTCTGCCACCTGTTTTACTTTTTCCTCGGTTGGCATTTTTTTCAAACTGTAATTTAACATAATTGCCTTTTTAATACCAAGGTCTCCGACCGGTAAAATGTTAGTTCTTCCCAATGTAAACATTAAAAACATATGAACCGTCCATACACCCACACCTTTTATCTTTGTTAATTCCTCAATTATTTGTTCATCCGGCTTATTCTTTATATTTATAAAATTTATTTCTTTAGTTATAATTTTATTTGAAAGGTCTTTAATATATTTAATTTTCGGGAACGATAAACCAAGTTCGCGCAGCTTTTCGTCATTAGTATTAATAATTATTTCCGGTTTTGGGTCGCCTTTGTAGAAATTTAAGAATCTTGTATTAATTGCCCTTGCGCTGGCTACTGAAAGCTGCTGACCAATAATCGCTTTCAAAAGAGACAAATAATATTTTCTGTGAGCTGTTAAATTGCATTTAGGGCACTTTTTTATTATTCTTAATAGCGTTTTATCTCTGTCAGATAAGTGTTGTAGTGCTTTGTCAATTTCACTATTTTGCATAAAAATTTAATTATTCTTGTTATGGATACTCAGTTAATACTTGCATTAAAAAACAACAAGTTACTCAAAAATATTGATTTGTCAGAAGTAAATCTCGATCAAATTAAGGGTAATTTGATAACTGTTCAGGAAGGTGAAATTATTTACCGCGAGGGACATAAGTCGGATTCCATTTTCCTTATTGTAAGCGGTGAAATAAATCTTCTTAAAAAGAAACTTCTCGGTAAATCAAAATCTATAGTATTCTACGACAATGAGTATTTCGGATACGAAGAATATATTGAAGGCACATCCCGCACTTCAACTGCCGTAGCACTTAGAGATAGTTATATTATTAAATTGTCCAAAAGTGAAGTCGATAACCTCTGTCAACAGAACGGACGAATTCTGGAAAACTTAAAAGATCCTTCAATCACGGAAGATTTTGGAAGCGAATCCAAAACCGATCCGGAAATTAAAATAGAAGAAAAAACAGAACCTCAAATAAATGATATTGCACCCGAAGACTTTAATATTAGCGAAGAAGATTTTAAAATTCCGGATGAACTTAAAAATTCCATTGAATCTGCTATTAATGGAATGGATGATGATTTTATCGAAAATATTGAAAGTACGCTTGAATCGAATCTAAACAAAGTCGGGGAACAAAGTTCCGATACAACTTCTGATGAAGAGTTCTCTTTGGATGAAAAAGCATTCGCGGATTCGTTAAAGGAAAAAGAAGACGATATATTTTTTAATATAGACGAACTTGATTCATTTGATGATAAAATGAAACCGTCAGTTAATGATGAGCCCTTCATTGAACAGCTCGAGGAACAATTAGATAAACCTGAAGACGACCAAGAGAGTCCGAAAAATACTGAGGATAATTTCTCCGCTCAGCCTTATCAGCAAGCCGGTGCTTATAAAAAGCCTGAACCGGAAATAAATCCTGAAGAAAATTTTGAAGAATTAAATGTTGAAAACGATTTTGATTTTGAAAAAAATTATTCAAACGATTTGGCAAAAGAAGATGAAGAATTTTTTGCCAACCTAAATAAAAATGATGAGCCCGTTGTTAATTTAACTGAGCCTGAACAAACATCTGTAGAAAATTCATTGGATAATAATGACGCAAATTCATCAGAAATTATAAATGAAATAGAAACGAAAACCGAAGAAGAAAAATTACCGCATTCATTATATCCGGATTTTGAAGATTTTCCGGCCGGCTTATTGGATGAAGACGGGATTCCCAAACCGGAAGGGGAAATTCCGGATGATTTTAATTTTGATCATGAAACAGTTGAACCTATTGAACCTCAGACAAACGATAATATGTTTGAAGATGATAAAATGAAATTCGAAGAAGATTTAAATGCTTCAATTGATTTAAACGAAGAATCAATTACTGATAGTATAAACGACGAAAGCGAAAAAGTTACTTATAATCCTTTTGAAAATTCAATGAATATATTAGACGACAATTTAAATGCAGATTTTAACCTTGACGAACAATTAAACGATAGTATAAAATCGGCGGAAAATACAGAAGAAAAATTTCTGACTGATGAAGAATTGGAAGCCGATGAAAATCTCAGAAAACTGTCTGATGAAAAAGAAATTAATAACGCAAGTTCAGCGGAGGACGGACATATGACTGCAGATCAATTAATGATGATCAATCAAGCAGCTCAATTGGTTAACTCAAACATCAAGTTGGATGATGTGCTTTCCAGTATTGTGGATGTAGCAACAAATTTAACAAACGCCGATAGAGGAACTTTATATCTTGTTGACAAGGAAAAGAGTGAGCTTTGGTCTAAAGTAGCAATGGGCAATGAACTTAAGCAGATACGCTTAAATATTGGCGAAGGTATTGCAGGATGGGTAGCACAAAGCGGTGAGATTGTAAATATTGAAGATGTAAAATCAGATTCCCGATTTAAATCCGATTATGATAAATCAAGTGGTTACCAGACAAAAACGATGCTTTGTTTCCCGATAAAAAATAAAGAAGAAGAAATTGTAGGTGTGTTGCAGTTGCTGAACAGCAAAAACGGAAAATTCTCTGCTCTTGACGAAACGTTTCTTAATGCCCTTTCAATTCATGCGGCTCTTGCTTTGGAAAACGCGAGCCTTGTTGAAAAACTTCTTCAGACCGAAAGAGTTTCGTCGCTCGGGAAAATGGCAAATTTCCTAATTCAGGATATCAAAAAACCGGTGCTTGTAAGCAAAAGATATGCTGAACATTTAAGAAGTAAAGAATTCCCGCCCGATATTTATCAGGTAATTGACATGCTTATGGAGCAATTGAATCACGTTGCTGATATTGTTCAAACAACTTCTAGTTATTCGCAGGGTACGTCGCTTCTTAGGACTGTAAACACAAGCTTAAACCAGCTTCTTGATGATTACAGCGGAAGAATTGAAAGTTTTGTGGCAACACGTAACTGCAGTATAATGAAAGAATACGGCGATGACGTAAAAGTAAAAGTTGATATAAAAGAATTCAATCAGTGTTTTTCGCATATAGTTAAAAACGCTTGCGATGCAATGCCTGAAGGAGGAACAGTAAAAATTTCTACACGTAAAGATGATGGAAATATTAAAATTTCTTTTAAGGATTTCGGATTAGGTATTCCCGATACTATGAAAGAAAAAATCTTTGAACCATTTATGTCGCATGGAAAAAAAGAGGGAACCGGACTCGGACTTTCAATTACGAAAAAATTAGTTGAAGATCACGGCGGTAAAATTGAGGTTTACAGCGAACTTGGAGAAGGGGCCGATTTTATAATCACTTTACCGATTGCGTCCGCGTTTTAGTTCATCTGCATGAATTATAACTTAATAACCATTCTTGGTCCAACCGCGGTGGGGAAAACCAGACTTGCCGCGGAACTTGCATTCAAATTTTCCGGCGAAATTATTTCGGCCGATTCCCGTCAAGTTTATAAAAAAATGGATATCGGCACAGGCAAGGATTTAAATGATTATTTAGTTGCCGGAAATAGAATCCCATACCATTTGATTGACGTAATTGAACCCTCCGATGAATTTAATTTGTTTCTCTTCAATAAACTTTTCTACGATGCTTTTCTTGAAATAAATAATAAAAACAAAATACCTATTTTAACAGGCGGCACGGGACTTTTCCTACACTCAATACTAAAACAATATGAATTACATGAAGTAGAAATTAACAAATTAAAATATGCTGAATATGAAAAATTATCTCTCAATGAACTATGTGATAAATTGAAAGTATTAAATTCTAATATGCATAATACAACCGATCTTCTGATTAAAGAACGTGTAATAAAAGCTATTTTAATTGCCGAAGATAATTTGAATAATAAAATAATTAATAAGCCCGAAATAAATTCGTTCGTAATAGGCGTAAAATATGATAGAGAAATAATTAAGGATAGAATTACAAAGCGGCTGAAAGAAAGGTTAAAAACAGGAATGATCGAAGAAGTCGAAAAACTTTTAAATTCAGGTATTACTTTTGATAAATTGAATTTCTTCGGACTTGAATATAAATTTGTGGGGCTGTATTTAAAGGGCGAATTAAATTATAACGATATGTATCAAAAGCTCAACAGCTCCATTCATGCTTTTGCTAAAAGGCAGATGACTTGGTTTAGAAAGATGGAAAAAGAGGGAATTCATATTCAGTGGATAGAGGGTCCCGATGTTTTAAAAGCTGCAGAACTCATTGAAGAAAATTATTTTAATAAAATAATATGAAAGAAATCCCGGAATCAGTAATAAAATACCTGAACAAATTTGAACTGCCCGAATGGGAATTAATTAAAAATGACACGCGTAATTATAAATTAATAATTGTTATACCCGCAGTTAAAGAATCTGAGAATATAATAAAACTGCTTATTTCGCTCTCCGAAAACGACAATACATATTTTAATAAAACATTAATCGTGTTTGCTGTAAATTCTGTTATTAATTCTCCGCAGGATATAGTAGAAGATAATAACAATACTATAAGTTATTTAAACTCTATAATTAATAAAACTCCAAGCAGAGATAAAATAGCAAATAAAATTTCATGTTCAGGTCTAAATATAGGAGTTGTTGATATAAATTCTCGGGATAAACAAATGTCTCCCAAAGACGGTGGTGTGGGTCTGGCCCGTAAAATTGGAATGGATCTTTCACTTAAAAGTTTCGACTATTCGGATTCTTCCAAAAATATATTGGTATGTTTGGACGCAGATTGTACGGTTCAGAATAATTATATAACGGAAATCTATAACTTTTTTAACACTCAAAAATGTTCCGCGGCATATGTGCAGTTTGAACATTTGCTTGAGCAGAATGTAGAAAATAAACTTGCAATAATATGTTATGAAATATTTCTCCGGTATTATGTTTTAGGACTGAATATCGCCGGCTCGCCCTTTGCTTTTCATACTATCGGCTCAACGATGGCATGCGATTCTGAAAGTTATATTAAAGCGCAGGGCATGAACAAACGCAAAGCGGCTGAAGATTTTTATTTTATGGAAAAACTTTCGAAGAACACGAAGATTCATAAAATAATTAATACAAAGGTATATCCTTCATCCCGCGGTTCATGGCGTGTGCCTTTCGGAACCGGTCAAAGAGTTAATCGTTATTTATCAAAACAGCAGAATGAATATTTGCTTTACTCACCCGAAAGCTTTTATGTATTAAAAAGCTGGCTTAATTATTTTCATAATCCGGAAATCTTATCCTCAAATGAATACTTAAACTTTGCGAAATCTATTCATATAGAATTATATAATTTTCTGGTGCAGAATAATTTTGAGGATAGCTGGAATAAAATTATTCAAAACACCAAAACAGCCGGGCAGATAAATCTTCAAAAAACATTTTGGTTTGACGGATTCCGGACGTTAAAATTTATTCATCATCTTCGCGATAAAGTTTTACCTATGGTTAATATGTTCGAAGCTCTTGACGAGGTTTTAGCTAAATTTTATGACTTTAAAATTAAACGGGGCGACGAAATAATTCCGAATTTTGAAATTCAATTAGAATATCTTGAAATACTGCGCAAAATAGCATAAGATTAAATTTGGTAAAACAATTTTAGAGAAAATGAAACCGATCTTTAGTATATTTGAAGTTCGATTTTAGAGGAAGAAATGGAATTTATAGCCAAGTTAGAAGAAGTAAAACAAAGATATCTCAGCATACAAGAGCAGCTTTCCGATCCTGCCATTATGTCAAATCAGGAAAAATTAATAAAGCTTAGTAAAGAAAGAAGCGATCTTCATGAAATAGTTGAAAGTTATGACGAATACAATTTATTGGTGAAAAATATTAAAGGTAACGAAGAAATTATTGATTCTTCAAGCGATAAAGAACTTGCCGAAATGGCCGAGGCCGAACTTGATGAACTTTACGAAAGAAAAACAGAACTTGAAGAAAAAATAAAATTGCTTTTAATTCCCAAAGACCCGAATGATGATAAAAACGTAATACTTGAAATTAGAGCAGGCACGGGGGGCGACGAGGCTGGAATTTTTGCCAGCGATCTATTCAGAATGTATACCCGTTACGCTGAAGTAAGAGGATGGAAATACGAAATCATTGATATGAACGAAGCGAGTATGGGCGGATTAAAAGAAGTAGTTTTCAGCATGATTGGCACTAGCGTGTTCGGCGATCTAAAATTTGAAAGCGGCGTTCACCGCGTTCAAAGAGTGCCTTTGACAGAAGGAAGCGGAAGAGTACACACTTCGGCCGCTTCTGTTGTTGTTCTCCCCGAAGTTGAAGATGTGCAGGTTGATATTGATCCAGGCGATTTAAGAATTGATGTTTACCGCAGCGGAGGCGCGGGAGGTCAGAACGTTAACAAGGTTGAAACCGCTATTCGTATTACTCATATACCGACAGGACTTGTTGTGCAATGTCAGGACGAACGCTCACAGTTAAAAAACAAACAGAAAGCAATGAAGGTTTTAAAGGCACGACTTTTTGATTTGAAGACTAGAGAACAGACAGATGAATTAGCGGCGACAAGAAAATCCATGGTTAAAAGCGGAGACCGAAGCGATAAGATAAGAACATATAATTTTCCACAGAACAGGGTTTCGGATCATAGAATAGGATTAACATTATATAATCTTTCCAATATTATGGAAGGCGATCTTGATGAACTTATTGAAAAACTAAAACTGGCCGACCGTACCGAAAAACTTAAAGCAGGGTGATGAAAAAAGTTTTATTCATATCATTCTATTGGCCGCCTTCGGGAAAAGCTTCCATTCATTGGCCTTTGAAGATGATTAAATATTTACCCGATTACGGCTGGCAGCCAACCGTTTTAGTTTCTAAAGATGATTCCTTTACTGCTAAAGATGAATCCCTTTTAAATGAAATTCCAGGTGAGCTTGAAGTTATAAAAAGTGATTTCTGGGATCCGTTTGTTTATTACAAAAAATTTCTTGGTAAAGAAAAAGATGAAATTCTGGTTGCTTCGGAAGCAATGTCGAAAACCAATAAAAGTTTGAAACACAAATTTGCTTTATGGGTCAGGCTAAATTTGTTCATTCCCGACGCGCGTATGGGATGGTACCGGCCGGCGGTTAAAGAAGCAAGCGAATACTTAAAGAATAATAAAATTGACGCGATTGTATCAAACGGTCCCCCGCATATTTCTCATCTTATCGGGAAAAAATTAAGTAAAAAATTTAACATTCCTCTCGTTTCCGTTTTTATTGATCCATGGGTTGATATTTCTTATTACATTGGACAGAAAAGGAATAAACTAACCTTGGCTGTTGACAATAAACTTGAAAAATCGGTTATGAAACATTCTTCACGCGTTGTAGTTGTCACAAATACATTAAAAGATTATTTCATAAACAAATATCCTTTTATTAAAAACAAAATTCATGTTCTGCGCTGGGGTTATAACGAAGATGATTTTTCAAAAGTTGAGAATATTAATTCTAATGAAAAAGTTATTCTTCACGCGGGAAATATTTTTGATTTTCAAAATATACCCGAATTTTGGAAAACAATAAAAAAACAAATCGAAAAAGGGAATAAATTAAAATTAAAATTTATTGGAACCGTAAGTCCCGCCGTAAAAAAAACAATTGAAGAAATAGGGTTAACCGGATACACAGAGTACGTCGGCTTTTTACCTTATGAGGAAGTTTTAAAAGAATTGTGCAAAGCATCATATTTATTGGTTTGCGCGACCGAGCCGCGTCACTTCCCGGGGAAACTTTATGAATACATGCGGGCAGGCAAGCCTATAATCGCTTTCGGAAATGACAACGCGGAAGTTGCCGAAGTTTTAAATGAAACAAAATCCGGAATACTGTTCAGATATGAAGATACGGCTGAAGAATTTTTTGAAGAGGCAGAAAAGATTAAAACAGATTTGGAAAAAGTAAAACAATTCGATAGAAAAGTAATCTCAGAAAACCTTGCCGTAATATTAAATAATATCTGTTAATTGAGAATCTTAGAGTTCCTTAGTGCCTTGTTAACTTTACGGCAAAAATTAATGCCGCAAGTACACAAAGAAATATCATAAGAAACTTCTATAAAATTCTTGATATTTCTTTCCTACAATTTCAGGAGTGAAATTATTTAAAACTTTTTGTCGCGCATTTGCATTGATAAATTTTTTTTCATTTTCTTGCAAATTGTAATACCATAAAATTCCGTTCATCAAATCTTCTTCATCTTTTTCTTTCGCAAGATAACCATTCTGTTTGTGTTCAATCATATCCGGCATTCCGCCAATGTTAAAGGCAATAACCGGAGTGCAGCAGCTCAATGACTCCATTACCGTATTGGGTAAATTATCTTCAAGAGAGGGGGCTACAAATAAATCCGCCGCGCTGTAGCATTCGGCTATTTCAGTTGGCACACTTAATCTGCCGAGCAAATTAACTTTAAAAGGAAGGTCATTAATTAAAGACTCATCTGCCGCGCCAAGAATTAATAATTGAATATTTTCCGCGTTCTTTGTTGTTTTATATAATTTTTTTAAAGCATTTATTAAAAAGGAGAATCCTTTCCTTTCATCTTTCACGGTCATTGAGACAAAAAGAATTAAAAATTTATCTTCTTGTAAATTTAATTTTTTGCGCGATTCAATTTTATCGTGCTGAATATATATATCTGTTTCAATGGGATTAGGAATTACATGAATATTTCTTTCTTTCAGCAATTCGCTATTTCTTGCTTCATTAGCAAGCCAATTGCTGCATGTAATTGCCGAAAGTTTCATCGAATTATAGAGATTTTTTTTAGCATTAAATATTTTATTCGCTTGATCATTGTAGCCTGATATTTTTAACGCCGGACAGTTTCTGCATTCGACCAAATATTTTTCACAGCCCCCCGCATAATGACATCCTCCCGTGAAGGCCCACATATCATGAAAGGTCCATATAATTGTTTTATTTAATTGTTTCAATTTCTTTAATGAATTTAAGGATAAGAACCCTTCATTAATCCAATGGAGTGATATAATGTCGGCGTTGTTTAATAATTCATTTTTTGAAATATCGGTGCCGAAAAAGGGGAAGGTAAATCTTCCTCTTTCTTTTATACTTAGTGATTCTATTGAAAGCCAGTCCAAACCTTTGCGTATAAACGCAGAACAATTTCCTGCAATATTTTCCGAGACAGAAACAACGGAATCATCATCAGTCAACTTCTGCTGTGTTAATATATATGAATCTTCGCCCAGCGCCTGCAGTGATTTATGAATTCTATAACATGCGCGGGCTGCGCCTCCTTTTGAATCGGAATTTGTAAGGTGTATTATTTTCATTTATTTATACGCGTATATGTTTGTCTGAAGATCCATGTCCGGACTGTAATTATTTTTAGTTTTTAGAAACGGGTATTTATTATAAACTGCGGATTTAACAAAATACCGGAAACCGTTCTTTGACAATATACTTAAAACCAAATCAAGATTCTGTTCATGATTAATAAAAGAATGGTACTCAATAAAAATATTTTTAATATGCATTAAACTAGCAGAACAGTTTTTTAATACCTCGGTTTCCGCTCCTTCAATATCCATCTTTAAAAAATCTATTGAGGTTTCTTTTTCAATTAACTCTTTTAAACTAACGGACTCAACCTTTATTTTTTCACCCTTTCCGAATATCGAAGAACCGTCGGCTCCTTCGCTTGTTATTTCAATCCCTTCGTTATTAATCCAAACCGCTTTTGAATATAATTCTACGTTATCGATATTATTTAATTCCAGATTTTGTTTTAAGATAGAAAAGATTTCTGGATCGGCCTCAAAGGCTTTAATTTGCGCGTTGGGGTATAACTCCTTAAAAAACAAGACGCTGGTTCCTATGTTTGAACCGCAGTCATAAATGATAGGGGAATTATTAGAAGAATTAAACAAATAATTCCGATCAACAAATATTTCTTTAAACTGCCATATAAAAGAACGGCAGTCGGGGACAATCATTTTATATTTTAAAAAACTTATTGTACGTGTATTATATCTTGATATGCCGCCGTAAAAGAAAACCATTTTCATAAATTGACGGTAAACACGGCTGGTTAAAAAATTATATAGTCCATTTAAAAATATTTGCGCGAATAGTTTCATTTATCTTTTCTTTATCTGTTTTTAACTTTAAAATTTCTTTTTACTCTCCAGTATATTCTTTCCCATAAAGTGAACTTGAAAAACTTTCTGAAGGCGGATAAGATTCTTTCGTCAGTTGTAATATTAATATTTAGGTCCGGGGATTGATTTGAGGAATCGAGTTCAACCATGAATTTATCTGTTGTTATTGAATGAAGTCCCGAACTGTCGGTGCCGATATTCTGCACTTTTGATTTTACAGGGTAAACACAATAAGCTCTATTCTTAAAATGTGTATAAGTCCATCTTATAGCCCATGAATCAATCTTTCCATCCGCCTGGTTTTTAAGCATTCTTGTTAAATCGTTTCCGCCTTTATTAAAATCTTTAACAGAAGATTTATTATTTATAAATGAATGAAAATCTGAAACATTCCAATCGGCTTTATCCCATCGGTCTTTCCAGGTTCCCCAACCCCATGAAGAAGCGCGCGGAGCGAAATAAACATCGTGTTTATAGTCATCAGGAATTATAATCGGGAAATTGTAACCGGATACGGAGAAGACATTATTAACAGTTTGAAATTTATTTAATGCGGCATTCATAAAAGATAGAAAATTATTACTAAAAATCAGATCGTCTTCAAGAACAACGGCTTTATCGAACACATTTAATATTTTACCGACTCCTTGAATCACAGAATTCGCAAGTCCTAAATTAATATCCTTTTCATCAATAGTAATTGATTTAAATGATTTCAAAGTTTTCAAATAATTTCTTACCGCAGATACTTTTCCGGCGTCAAGCTCGTTTTTTGCCCCGTCGCTAAAAATATATAATTCGGATTCACTTGCAAGCTCAATGTTCCGCAATGATTCTATCGTTCGTTGAGTATGCTCAAGCCGGTTATAAACAAATAAGATTATGGGGGCAAGTTTATTCATAAAAAATATTATTTAGTAAAATCAATAATCAAAGAAGTATAATTAGGGGATCCGTCGGTATTTCTTTTATCATTTATAAATGATCTTCTAATAATTCCGTTTCCGTCGTTTTTATAATATGTGAAGAACTCATTATTTTCGTTCCAATATTCTATATAATTAGATTTGAACCCTGCATTTTCAAAATATTCACTTAAAGATCTGTAGTTAAAAAGATGTTTATGATCAAACGAACCCTCTCCCTTGCCGCCGGGTTTAACAAGATTTATATATTCTTTACTTTTGTGATAGCCGTCCGGAACAGCAATTCTAATATTTATTTTATTTGAGGAATATTTATAAAAATTTGAAGCCATTAAATTCAATTGTTCCGAACTTAGATGCTCAAGTACATGTTCGGCTAGAATTCTATCAATTTTTCTTTTTGAAAACAATTTTTTAAAATCGGATTCCTTAGTTATATCAAGAAAATGAACATCGGTCGGGAACCATCCTTCAAATTTTGTTAAACCCGCTCCAACAAGAATATTAATTTCATCGTTTGTTGTAGAATAAAATTTCCATTTAAAATAAAATACTGGGTATAATATTTTATAGAATATATTCTTTAATTTATTTTTTATATTCCCAGACAATTGTTTTCCCTATAAAAAACAGAGGTGCATGAATTTATTGGAGTTACTGGACCCATTCCCCAGAAGTCTATTTTTTTAAATCCTTCTTTAGATAAAAAATTAATGGTTTCCGAATACTCCTTTCTTTCGCTGTTGTCAAATATTATAACTCCATTTGAAGAGAGCGAATTTATGCTTTCATAAACACAGTTGTTTCTATCAACGCCGTCGATTATTATTATTTCGTATTTATTTCCGGCCACTCCGGCTTCTTTTGCGTAGGAATCATTCTCAACTTCTTTGTAAACCAATTCAGCGTTTACTGGAAGATTTATTTTCACTTTTTCATACCAGGCTTTGTCATGCTCAACCGATTTAATAAATTTAATTTTATTTGAAATCCAAAAAGTTGAATTTCCCGAACCAAATTCAAAAGCGCTAAAATTCTTTGAAAGTCGCGGGCTGATAAATTTAATAAACGAATAAGTATACCACGGCAAAGGTTCATTGTTTAATCCGACAGATTTCTTTTTATAAAAGCTATTAAACCAGCCGTCCTCTTTAAGCTGACTATTTAAAAACAGCTGAACGGGTCCGCCTACCCTTAGTGCGTTTAATATTTTCCATACTATTTTTTTCATTAATTATTAAAACCTATTTTTAATTTTCTCGTACATTGTTTTCGCCTGATTAAGCTCATCTTTTTTAAAGAATCCGGCAATAATTAATACAACTGGATATAACAGCAGTAATATTAGTTTTATAATTATGTTAAAAATAAAACCGCTGACAATAAATAATTCGGAAACAAAATATAACAATACTGCGGCGAAAATTATTTTTATAATTCGCAAATACTCAAAAGGAATTTTATAATATTTATTAGATCTTAACGTAGTTATGATTGTTAATAATAAAAAAGCGATTAATGTGTTTAATGCCGCGCCCATCATTCCCAAGTAAGGAACGAGCCAAAAATTCAGTCCAATGTTGATTGCCGAGCAAACTACGGAGATTATTGCTACATTTTTTGTGTTTCCTGTTAAATACAAACCCAGAGCTGTAACAAGACTCATCCCGAATATGCAGTAAGATAATGTTAATAACGGTACTACCTCCGCCGCCGGATAATAAGACGGATCAAGCGAGAAGAGTCGCACAATCTCTTCGGCGAATATTGAAAGTCCCAGCCCAGCCCAAAACATTACAAATGAAAAAAAGGTAAGAATCTTAGAGTAAAAAAGTTTATCTCCTTCCTGCTTGTAAAATTTATAGGCGATTGGCAGCAGCGTTAGACTGAAAGGCACAATAAAAAACATATTCAGAATTCCGGCAACTTTATATGCTAATTCATAAAGTCCCAAAGTGGAATAAGCAGTAAGCAGTTTCAATATGTAACGGTCGCTCCAATTGAGAAGATTCATAGCCAGACTGCTGAATATAAGAGGTATTCCGAATATAAGAGATTCTTTTAACACGGCAGTATCAAATTTAAACTGAAGCTGTGAGAACAGATAAGGAACTACTATTAATAAGGCTATAACTTCACCGGCAAGATTGGCGAAGAGAACTCCTTTAACTCCCATGCCTTCGAAAGCCACCAGATAAACTCCCGTTATTAAAACGATTAAAAGCTTTGCGATTCCTGAGACCGTAAAAAGTATAGATTTTTCATCGGCCCTTAATTTATTTGAGAGCAGGTAGTTAATATTTGTAAAGGCGATTATAAATAATGAAATATTTAAATATTCTCTGAAAGCGTAACTGTCTTCAAATATTGAAGCGAATGAATCAATAAATGAAACGCCGGCAATTAGAAACAGTATGGAAATTGCCGTAATAAACGTTAGCAAGGTAAAGAAGACTGATTTCTTCTTCTGTTCATAATCTTCAATATTACTGTAGCGGATTATTGATTGACCCTGACCGAGAAGCAGAATTTGCGAAAGAATTGTAATGGTTACAATTAATATTCCCTGTTGACCGAATTCTGATGTTGATAAATATTTTGTTAAAACGGGAATTAAAATTATTCCGGAGGCTTTTTGAGCGATACTGCTTATACCGTATACAAGTGAATGTTTTATAAAATATTTAATATTAGCCTGCATTATGAATTTGCCGGCATTTTTACTGTAGTTTTAATCGTATTTTTATTCTCTTTCAGCAATCCGAAAATTAGCAGTAATAATGTAAGCACACTTAAAACTAATACAATATATTTTGTTACCGTAAAACTAACCGGAGCGTAAACAAACTCCACTTTATGTTTTCCCTTAGGTACAATTATTCCTCTGAAGCCGTGATTGATTTTATAAATCTCTGTTTCGGTTCCGTCAATATACGCATGCCATCCGTTTGGGTAATATGTATCTCCGAGGAACAATAAATTATTTCCGGAAGCTAAAACCTCAAGTTCAATTTTTTCATCTTGGTAACTTTGAATATTTACAAACGATGTTGAATCAGGCTTGTCGGCATTTAAGCTTTCAAGCGTATACATAACTTTTTGGGGATCGTAATTATAATCTTCAATACTTTTTATTATTTGCATTTCAGAACTTACGGTTGATATACTGTCTACAAAATAAGCGCGGGGAAGCGCGTCGTTGTTTCTATAAACATATGATTTATTTTTTGCGTTTATTAATGTTAAATTTCTAATTCCCAATTCTTGATCGGATATTAAATATTTTACATTAAGCATACGCCATAAATTTACATTAATTGGTCCCAGCACATCCATAAAATCCTGATAAGATCTCGGCTTTACCGCCGAATAGCCGTAAAAATCATGTTGAAGAAAGTAAGCGTTAAAATTTGAATTTCGATTAATAGAACCTAGCGATCCGTCCCGTTTAACGTTAAAAATCCTGTACGGTTCTTTATCATTTTGATTTTTAATAACACTTATATAATCAGGTTGATTAAATAAACTATCAGAATTCTGGGCGTCATTATATTTGGCACCGCGACCGTCAATTCTCATTAAATCAAAAAGCACAATAAGTACAAGAGCCGCGATCATTAAATGAGAAGAAATTTTCGAATTCCAATAAGCATAAATCAACCAGAATGAAAAGGAAAGAATTCCGAATGCGATTAGAAAATCGGTAGTGAACATTTGGGTTATATAATCAGATAGAGCCTCAAATTGCTGCGCAAGCTGCGGGTTTCCGCTTTGAAGCAATTTTACGTGGTCGCTTATTCTTCCGGCAAACCAGTTTGATATTGCGCCGTTAAACAGTATTGAAATAATAAAAACGCCTGTAAAAACATATGCGCTATACTTTATTAGGTTTGCAGCCTGTGTACTTTTGCTTTTTTTCAACAGTATAATTTTATGAAGACCCATTGCGGCAAGTACAGGAAAACTTAACTGGACTAAAACCAATATCATTGAGGGAACGCGGAATTTATCGAAGAAAGGGAAGTAATAAAACATTATATCGTAAACCAATGGAAATGTCCGGCCGAAAGATATTAATAGGGATATAACAATTAACACAGTTAAGTATCTTATAAAATGATTATCCCAGTTCAAATAAATTGAGAATATTCCCCAAAAGAAAATTAAAACACCCATGTACATTGCTACATCCGTAAAGGGCATTTGACCGAAATATGTGTTTACATCAACCTCCCGGCCCTGCGTAAGAGGTCCGGAATACTTTGAATTCCCGAATCCGTAATAAGAAGGAACAATAAACGTTAAAATTTCACCTGGAGAAAACGACCAGTTTGTTGCGTAATCATAAAACTCTGATCCCTGCTTGTTCGGATCACTTCCTTTGTCTTTGTCGGTTATGCTTTGCGTGCCTCTTGTTGAATAAGGATTATACTGATAAACCTGTGTTAAATTATCCGACATTATTAATAGAGCTATTATAAACGCACCGACAAATGTAACGCCTGATTTTATATATTTTACCAATCGCTCATTATTTTTATTTACGATCGATTCAATAATAAAATAAATGTAATAAATCATAATTGAGAAAAGAGTATAAAATATAATTTGAACATGCCAGCCTAGAATAGAAAGCTGAAGCACAATAATTAATACAGCAAAATCCCGGAGTTTGATTTTCTCTTCAAATTTTAAAAGAATTAAAAATATTAATGGATAGAAAGCAAGCGCCGTCAGTTTTGTAACATGCCCGATAAATAAAAATAAAATTAAACCTGTTGAAAACGCTGTGGCCAAACTTCCGAATAATGAAAGCAGCATGTTTTTTGTTAAATGTTTTAACAGAAGAAAACTCGAAAAACCGAGCATTATTAAATAGAAAGTCCACATTGCATATTCAACCTCAAATAAAGCGGAGAAAACAGTTCTTAAAGATGTGATTCCAACATATATCATATTGAACCATTTGTAATCAACAGCAATTACATAAGCAGGCATGCCGCAGAAAATATAGGGGTTCCATAATGTATAACCGTCTCTGTCTTTATCTAAATATGTTGTTGAACTTTGGGCGGTGATAATATCGCCAGACTCAAAAGTTTTACCGCCGAAATACATCGGTGAAAAATAGAATAAAAATATTAATAGAATTACGGCGAATGCGGCGGCTGTCTGATATTTTTCGGGAATAAATTTATTAATATCAAAAGAGGTATTTTCTTTTACATTTTTAATTTTCTGTTCTTTATTTTTTGCCATTTTAAACCTTTGATGTTTTCATCGTTTAACAAAACTTAATAATTCATCAACAAAATTTGTCCATGAAATCTTATTAATTTTTTCCGAAATGTTAATGGAAAACTCTGCTTCCTTATTTTCGGTAAAATATTTTATTACGGCTTCAGCTAATTCATCGGGATTTTCCTTTTCTACAAGGAAGCCGGTAATATTATTTTCAATAACTTCCGGCAAAGCCCCTACGTTTGTTGCTATTACGGGTTTTAAAAAATTATTAGCTACCTGCACAATTCCGCTCTGCGTCGCATCCCTATAAGGAAGCACAACCGCATCCGAAGCGGAAAAATAATATTTTACTTCTTCGGTGGGGATAAAATCTTTAAATAGTTTTATGTTTTTGCTTAATCCAAGTTCGTTAATTAACGAAATATATTTTTCCTCATTTTCATAAAACTCGCCGGCAATAATTAATTCAACATTAATTTTTTCTTTAAGAAGAAACATTGCTTTTAATAATATATCGAGCCCTTTGTATTTTCTTATAAACCCGAAAAATAGAATAACATTTTTACTCTTAATTTTTAAATATTCTCTCGCCTGAAATTTGTCTACGGAATTTCCGAAATGCGAGTATACGGGATGATATAAAGTAATAAATTCAGCTCCCGGTTTTATTTTATTCAGATCAGTTTCAACCTTTGAGGAAAGCAGTACAAACTTACTAGAAGCGTTAAAAAAGTATTTGGTAAATGCGATGTCTCCCATTCGTTTTTCATGCGGAACAATATTGTGGCAGACTGTAATAATTTTTGTAAATCTGTTTGTATTTACAATTCGCGAAATTGTTCCGAGGCATGGTCCGAAAAAAGGCAGCCAGAATGGGATTATCAAATAATCCGGTTTTTCATTTCTAATTTTATAACCAATCTTTATCCAATTTACCGGATTAATTGAATCGACAATTTCAAATGATGATACATTATTAATATTGTTGTTTGTTTCATACTGGGTTTTCCCGGGGAATAGAATATCGGGATATAATCTTTTGAAATTATATATATCAACTTCGTGATTTTTTTTTAATTCGGAATAAAGCAGATCAGTAAAATTTGCTATTCCTCCTCTAAAAGGGTATGAAGGTGAAAGAATTATTATTTTCATCTGTTCTGAAATTTTAAAATGATATTAAATGAAATTCTTCCAGCTTTATTGATTCTTAATTAATTCCCGGATTTGTTGGGGGAGAAAATCATTAATTCTTTTCTTTAATTATATACTCGCGGTCGTCAAGTGAATTATGAACCATAATTTCACCCAGTAGTCCTACAGAAAAGAATTGAATACCAACAATTATTAAAAGTATTCCCAAAAATAAAAGCGGTCTGTTGCTGATCCATCTATCAAGGACTAACTTTTCATATGTTAAATATCCGTTTACAAGTAATCCCGCTAAAAAGGACAAGAAACCCAGAAACCCGAATAAATGCATCGGTCTTCTTATATAACGTGTTGTAAATACAACGGTTATTAAATCTACAAATCCTTTAAAGAACCTTGAGATTCCGAACTTAGTTTTTCCGTATCTGCGGGCCTGGTGTTTAACAATAATTTCAGTTACTCGGTAACCGTTCCAGCTTGCAAGAACCGGAATATAGCGGTGAAGTTCGCCGTATACATTAATGTTCTTTACTACTTCGCTTCTATATGCTTTTAATCCGCAGTTAAAATCATTAATATTAATACCGCTGAACAACCCGGTTATATAATTAAAAAACTTTGAGCTGTATTTCTTAATGAAGGGATCGTATCTTTTTTTCTTCCATCCTGAAACAAGATCGTAATCTTCCTGCAGTTTCTTTAATAAATTTGGTATTTCGGCCGGATCGTCCTGCAAATCGGCATCCATTGTAATTATAGCATCGCCTGTTGAATTTTTAAAACCCAATTGAAGCGCGGCTGATTTACCGTAATTTTTTCTGAAGCTTATATATTTTACCTTTCCGTCTTCCTTGTTTAATTCTTTTATAACCTTTAATGATTTATCGGTGCTTCCGTCATCAACAAATATTATTTCATAATCGCATGATATAGATTTGACTGCTTTTTTAATTTCAAAAAACAAAGGCCTCAATGATTCTTCTTCGTTTAATAAAGGGACTACTATAGATACTTTCTTAAACTCAAGTTTCTGTTCGCTGGTTTTAGCGCTATAATCCTTGTTCGGATTTTTGTTATACTTTTTTCTGTAATAATATTTTCTTCTTCCGCTGTAATTCTTTTTTGATTCAGCCGGCGCCGGGGTCTCACTTTTATTTTGATTTTCCAACTTTTTAATCCGAATTCGTTATTCTTTGCTTAAAATTAGAGATTAAAGTTAAGGTAAAGGGGAACGAAAAGCAATCAGCTTGATTTATTGATAACCTCTTTCACATGCTTATCTTATAACTTGATCTTTTCACTTAATTTGAATTCAAAAATTTATTGACAATAACAGCGAGTATCTTTAGGTTTCGTTAGCAAGGAGATAAATGTGGGCGCAATAATATTCTGGACAATTATCCGCATTGTAATTTTAATTCCGTCGCTCTGGCTTTTATTCGACTGGATGGAATACCGTTACTGGTGGATGATAGGAATAATGTCGATTTACGGCATTGTTCTGCATCCTGCATATATTCAATACAGGATGTTTTTAGATGAGAATAAAGAAGTTCTGAACAATACGCTTTGCGCTACTTGTGAACATTTTGATGAAACCGCGGTTATTTGTTTAAAGTATGACAAACATCCTACCGTTGATTATCTGCCCTGCGACGGGGTGGAATGGGAACCTAAAAACAACTCTCGGAATAATGAAGAATACTAAAACAGCAGAACTAAAAGTAAACAAAGGTGAAGTGATTTATTGTTCCGATTGCGGAATGGAATTGGACAATTTTGCGCTTTATGAGATGGTCAACGATTATAATTTGCTTATTAAAAAATTTGCAAGCTGCAAAAAGGACGGCAAATTCAGCGGCGACCTTTGTTCAAAAATATTTAAAACAATTAAAGGCACGGCGGATTCTATTCCGAAAGAAAAGGATAACGAGTTTTTTTGAAAAAATCCTGTAATGCGGGAACAAAACGCGGACCCGGCCTTAAATACATATCGGCATCTACGGATATTATATTATTGTTTTTTACCGCATTAATATTCTTCCATTCGGGATATGAATTGGCAATCTGCTCAATTGCCATCGCTCCGCTGTTGGCGAAGACAATATAGTCGGGGTTTCTCTTTAAAACTTCCTCGCGGCTGAATACGGGGTAATTCATTTCCAGATCGTCCGTTATATTTTTAAATCCGCAGAAACTTATATATTCATTAATAAATGTATGCTTGCCGGCAAGCATTAAAGGATTTATTGAAATCAAAAACATAACAGTCTTTGATTTTAGGGAATCGGATTTTGAGACGATATCATTTACAATATTTTGCCATTCATTAACCTGCGCTTCAGATTCTTTTTCCCTGCCAGTAATTTTTCCCAAATCTAAATAGGTTTTCTTTATTCCTTCGTAATTTCTTGGATTAGATACGAATGTTTTGAATCCGAGCTCTATCAGTTTTTCATACGCGGATTTATTATTCCCCTCAACGCTGATTAAAATCAGATCGGGTTTTAAAGAAATTATTTTTTCGAAATCTATTGTTAGCATATCCCCCACCTTTGATTTATTTTGGGCGTCTTCGGGATAATTGCAGTAAAGTGTATTGCCTATCAAGTATTCGTCATATTTAATTTTATAAATCATTTCGGTGAGACTTGGAGCAAGGCAAATAATTTTACTCGGATGTTTCTCAAAATTTACGGTAACATTTAAATCATCTTTTAAAGAAAACATTATAGATGATTTTTCCCGCTCGTTTTCGCGGCAGCCTGTAATTATGATTAATATAAATAAGCAGGTTATAAAAAATTTATTTGTTTTCATTCGCAGAAAAATTGTAATCAATAAAAGGATTTAGAATTAACGTGAATATAACATTATTTGCTCCTGCAATTCAAATTAAATTAAAAGAACGCTATAAAATGTATGTTTATGCACATTTCATTTAAATATATTCGATTTACTCAAATAAACTGAAATTATATGCAAAAACTGCTTGACAAAAATCCCTCATACAATTATGTTTTGAACCATGATTAATACAATACAATATATAGTCTATTCGCAAATCGCTTTTAAAAGTCTGCAGAACAGAATTATCCGCCGACCTCGTAAGAGGTAATAATTTAAACATCTAACCAAACAAATCATTTTAAAATAATATTTTTTTGAAGGGCAAATTACATGATTTCAGTTGGAATTATTGGCGGCAGCGGTTATACGGGAAAAAAATTAATTCATTTTTGCACTCAGCATTCATTTGTTGAGAATTTTGAAGTTTACGGTTTTTCAAAAGCGGGTGAAACATTATATAACCTGTTTCCCGATCTTGTAAATATAGCTGTAGACAAAATAATAAATTCGATAGAAGACATATCAGCGGAACACGATTTATACTTTGTCGCTCTTCCACATGGTGAAGCGTTAAAGTACGTTCCTAAATTAATTGAGAGCGGGAAAAAAGTAATTGATCTCGGCGGCGATTATAGACTTGATAGTGAAAATTTATATAGCGAATGGTATAAAAAAGAACATACATCGGCTGAATTATTAAATAATAAAACATACGGATTGGCCGATTATTACGGGATGTCCGATTACAATTCTAATTTAATCGCCAATCCAGGATGTTATCCTACTTCAATTTTATTAGCGCTTTTGCCTTTGGCAAAATATTATTCGCATGAAATACTCTCTGTAAGTTCGGTTTCATATTCGGGTACAAGCGGGGCAGGTAAATCTGCTAATCAGGATTTGCTTCTTTCGGAAATGGACGGAAACGTGAAAGCATATAATGTTAACGCGCACAGACATCAACCTGAAATTATGCAGGAATTAAAAAAGAACGGTTTTAATTCTCCTTTTTCATTTACAACCCATTTGCTCCCCGCAGCGATTGGAATTTATTCAACTTCTGTTGTTCACCTAATAAACAATTTGGATGAAAAAGAAATTAATAGTCTTTATGAAGTTGTTTACAAAGAATCGCCGTTTGTCAGATTAAGAAATACTCCTCCAGAATTAAAGTGGGTGGCCGGTACAAACTTCTGCGATATAAATATTTCTATAAAGGGGAATTGCGCAGTAATTACATCAACAATAGATAATTTAATAAAAGGGGCTTCGGGACAGGCAATTCAGAATATGAATAAAATTTATGGATGGGAAGAATCGGCAGGACTGCTTGTTAAGGGGGGTAATAATGTACAAGTTTATTAATAACGGATCCGTAACATCGGCAAAGGGATTTTCCGCGGCCGGCATTTTCTGCGGAATAAAGAAGAAGAAAAAAGATCTGGCGATTATATATTCTAGTGAACCGTGTACCGCGGCAGGAACTTTTACGTTAAATAAAGTTAAAGCTGCTCCATTATTAATTTCTCAAGAAATTATTAAATCCGGCAGCATGATTAACGCGGTATTAGTTAATTCCGGAAACGCCAATGCATGTACGGGAGAAGAAGGATTTAAAAACGCTGAACTTATGCAGAAAGAGTGCGCCGCAGAACTTTCAGTTAAACCTCAGAATGTTTTAATAAGCTCAACCGGAGTTATCGGTCAGCAAATGCCCATGGAAAACTTATTAAAAGGAATAAACAGTATAAAGCCTTTTATGTCAAATGACGGCGGGCATGACGCGGCGGAAGCAATTATGACCACCGATACAAAACCGAAATCATTTGCAGTTAATGTTGAAATCGGAAATGATTCATTTACAATCGGAGCAATTTGCAAAGGAAGCGGAATGATTATGCCGAACATGGCCACCATGCTTGGTTTTATTACTACCGATGCGAAAATTGAAAAATCTTTGCTTCAGAAAATTCTGTTTAACGCTGTTGATGTTTCATTTAATAAAATTTCGGTCGACGGTGAAACCAGCACCAACGATATGGTTACAATTATGGCCAACGGTTTGTCGGGAGTTGAAATTAATAACAATGAAATAATAAACGAATTTCAAAAAGCTCTTAACTCGGTATGTATCGAAATGGCAAAATCTATAATTTCCGATGGCGAAGGCGCCACAAAATTAATTACAATTAACGTGACAGGCGCAAACACTAAAAAAGACGCCGATCTTGTGGGTAAATCATTATCAAATTCACCCTTGCTTAAAACAGCTATGTACGGCGAAGACGCAAACTGGGGAAGAATAATGTCCTCGGCCGGAATGAGCGGCGCCGAATTCAGCCCGGAAAAAGTAACAATAAAATTTGATGATCATGCTGTTCTGCTCCCCGATTATAAAATTGTAGTAGATGAATCTATTGCTTCCAAAATTTTGGCTAAAAAAGAATTAAATATAAACATTAATTTGAACGGCGGTCAATTTTCATCAACATGGTGGACATGCGATATGACCGAAGACTACATTAAAATAAATGCCCATTATAGAACTTGAGGTGTTTTATGAAAACAGCGGTACTTAAAATAAGCGGAAAAGCTCTCGATCATTTTCTTGAAAGTGACGATTGGAAATATACATTGGAAAAACTTAATAAAGTTTATGACGGAATTGTAATTGTTCACGGAGCGGGCAAAGGAATAAGCGAATGGTCGCAGGCATTGGGACATGAGGTAAAGTTCCTAGACGGACAAAGAGTTTCGACTAAAGAAGTTGTTGACGTTGTAGCCGCAGTGCAGGCAGGTATTATTAATTCGAAAATTGTAAGCAGATTAAACGCTTTTGATGTTCACGCTACCGGATTAACAGGAATTGACAGGGGAAGTTTTATTGCCGAAAGGGTGGATGAAAATTTAGGATTTGTAGGAATACCAAAACAGGTAAAAGACGTCAACTGGATTTTCAATTTATTGAATGAAAATGTAGTGCCTGTGTTCTCAAGTTTATGCAGAGACATTGAAGGAAATTTAATAAATGTTAATGCTGATTTTTTTACAGAATTAATCGCTTCTTCATTAAACGCCGAAAGTGTTTTTTTTATGTCGGATGTTAGCGGAGTTTTAATTAAAGGCGATTTTGTAAAAACAATAAATCAAAACGAAATTATGGAAGGAATAGACAACGGCGAGATTACAGGAGGTATGATTCCTAAATTAAAAAGCTGTATTGAACTTTTGAATAAAGGGATTCAGAAAATCTGGATCGGTTCAATAAACATGGAGAATATTTTTGATGACACCGCAGAAGAAAGTACAGGAACATGGATCATTCAATCCTCACAATGCTGATGATGAACATGATTACTTATTAAAAAATTATGCGAGATTTCCCGTTGAATTTATAAGGGGCGAAGGCGCGTATTTATACGATAACGACGGAAAAGAATACCTCGATTTTTTAAGCGGAATTGCAGTTACGGGTTTCGGGCATAATCACCCTGAAATTAAATCCGCAGTCGACAATCAGCTTAACCAATTATGGCATGTATCAAATTTATTTGAAAGCGGAGGTCAAAAAACTCTTGCCTCAAAATTAGCCGAGAGATCGGGACTCGATTATGTTTTCTTCTGCAATTCAGGAAGCGAAGCCAATGAAGCCGCAATTAAATTAACAAGGAAATGGGGAAAAGAAAGAAGTCACATTATAACTGCAATCGGCGGATTTCACGGAAGAACAATGGGAAGCCTTTCGGCAACAGCGCAATTTAAAGTCTGGAACGGTTTTTTCCCCCTTACACCGGGATTTATTTACGCTCAGTACGGTGACATGGATTCAATAGAAAATTCGTACGGGAAAGATGTAGCTGCGGTTATGATTGAACCGATACAGGGAGAAAACGGAATAATTCTTCCGCCGGATAATTTCTTAAAAAACCTGCGCGATTTCTGCGATGAAAAAAACATTCTATTAATTTTTGATGAAATACAAACCGGAATAGGAAGAACCGGGAAGTTTTTCGCATTTGAACACGATAACGTTAAACCCGATATTGTTACACTCGCAAAAGGTATCGCAAACGGACTCCCCCTCGGCGCGGCAATATGTTCAAAAAAAGTAGGCGATGTTATTAAACCCGGCGATCACGGCTCAACTTTCGGGGGTAATCCATTGGCAATTTCATCGGCAAATAAAGTTGTTGATTTAATAGATGAAAAATTATTACAACATATATCCGATGCGGGAGAAAAAATAGTTCAGTCGATTATTTCATTAAATGAAAATTCAATAAAAGAAGTAAGAGCAAAAGGATTAATGATAGGCGTTGAATTTAATGAAAAGGTATCGGCAAAATCGGTTTCGGCCGAATTATTAAATAACGGAGTTATTACCTGCACAGCAGGCGAAAATGTATTAAGACTTTTACCGCCTTATATTATTACGGAGCTGGAAATTATCAAATTTTTGCATAAATTTGCAGAAGTATTATCCATAATCAAACTAGGTAGGTAAAAATGTCGGCAAAACTAAAAAGACAGCACAAAATTAAAGAGTTGTTAAACTCTAAAATGATAAGCAGCCACGAACAATTAATTCAGCTTTTAAAAAGCGAAGAAATAAGAATTACTCAGGCTACATTAAGCCGCGATTTCGCGGAGCTGGGAGTTGTTCGTACATTCACAAATTACGGCACCCGTTATGTATTAAGTCCCGAAGAATCCGGAAATCAAATAGCGAGATTAATAGGTTTTGAAATTCTAAGCGTGGAATATAATGAAGCTCTTATTGTTGTAAGAACCCTGGCAGGAAGAGCGCAGGGAGTTGCGCATTTTATTGACAGATTAAACAAACATGAAATTCTCGGCACAGTTGCCGGCGACGATACAATGCTTGTAATACCTTCTTCAACCGCGCATATGAAAAAGGTTATAGATTTTATAAACGATTTAATGACCGAAAAACCCGGTCACAAATATAAATAAAGGAGATGAGTAAGTGCCTCAATCAAAAATTGCTGTAGCTTACAGCGGCGGACTAGATACATCAGTAATGGTTAAATGGTTAAGTGAAAAGTTTGACGCTGAAATTATTACCGTAACAGGTAACCTTGGACAAATTTCGGAACTTGAAGGACTTGAAGAAAAAGCGGCAAAGTCCGGCGCGGTAAAGTCAATTATAAAAGATTTGAGGCATGAATTTGTGACCGAATATGTTTGGAAAGCTTTAAAAGCGGGAGCATTGTACGAAGGAACGTATCCTCTTGCAACCGCAATAGGACGTCCGCTTTTGGCAAAATTACTGGCCGAAGCCGCCGTTGAAGAAGGAGCAGAATTTGTTTCGCACGGATGCACAGGCAAAGGAAACGATCAGGTGCGTTTTGAAGTCGCAGTTCAAACACTTGCCCCGCATTTAAGTATTATTGCTCCATTAAGATTCTGGGAATTTAAAAGCAGGGAAGATGAAATTGATTACGCGATTGCGAATAATATTCCCGTTAAAGTAACTAAAGATTCACCTTATTCGATAGATGAAAACGTTTGGGGAATAGCAATTGAATGCGGCGTGCTTGAAGATCCTACCGTGGCACCGCCGGAAGATGCGTATCAAATTACTACTAATCCCAAATACGCGCCCGATGAAGCGGAGACTATTACAATAAATTTTGAACAGGGAATACCCTACGGATTAAATAATGAATTAATTGGACCGGTTGAGCTTCTTGAAAAATTAAATATTATTGGAGGTAAACACGGAATTGGCAGAATGGATATGATTGAAAACCGTGTTGTAGGAATTAAATCAAGAGAAATTTATGAAGCTCCGGCTGCAATTATTCTTCATAAAGCTCATCATGAACTTGAAAAATTAATTATGGATAAAGAAAGTTTCAGATATAAACAGGAAGTTTCAAATAAAGTAGCGAACTTAATTTATGACGGTTTGTGGTTCTCCCCTCTGTTCGATTCTTTAACGGCGTTTGTTGACTCAACTCAGAAAAATTTAACCGGCGAAGTTAAACTAGAGTTATATAAAGGCAATGTTACCGTATTGTCAAGAAATTCGGTATTCAGCCTTTATAATATGAATTTGGCAACCTATACAAGCGCGGATACATTTGATCATAAAGCCAGCGAAGGTTTTATAAAGATTTACGGACTGCCGTATAAAACCATGTCTGAAATTAAATTAAAAAATGTCGGAGTATTATAATTGCTTTGGGGCGGAAGATTTAAGGGAAAATTAGATGACAGCGCTTTAAAATTTTCATCCTCGCTTGGATTTGATATCAACTTAATTGATGAAGATATTACTGTAAGCAGGGTGCATGCCGAAATGCTGTTTAAGGTTGGTTTAATTACCGAAGACGAATATAAAAAAATTGATGCCGGATTAATCCAAATCCAAACCGAATACAGGGAAGGATTGTGGAAGCCGGAAGCTTCAAAGCATGAAGATATTCACTCGGCAATTGAATACAGGCTTTCCGAATTAATTGGAGAGGCTACGGGAAAACTGCATACGGGCAGAAGCAGAAATGACCAAGTTGCAACAGGTATGAGACTGTGGATTAAAAATGTTTTAAATACAGTTACAGAAGAATTAATTATTCTTCAGCAAATATTATTAAAAGTTTCTGAGAAACATATTGAAACATTAATTCCCGGTTATACTCATCTGCAGAGAGCGCAGCCTGTTTCATTATCGCATCATTTCCTTGCATATGTTGAAATGGTTGAACGTGATAAAAAAAGAATTGAGTTTGTAGGTAATGAAGCCGATCAATCGCCTTTAGGCTCAGGAGCTTTAGCAGGCTCAACTCTTCCGCTTGATAGTTTTTTTACGTCTGATAAATTTGGTTTTTCTTCCCCCTGCAGAAACAGTCTTGATGCCGTATCAGACAGAGATTTTATTTTAGATTCTCTGAATTGCTGCTCTATAGGAATGATGCACCTAAGCAGACTGGCTGAAGAATTAATTCTCTGGTCGACTGAAGAGTGGAAATTTATAAAACTTTCGGACGAGTTTACAACCGGTTCTTCATTAATGCCCCAGAAAAAAAATCCGGATTTAGCCGAATTGATAAGAGGCAAAACCGGAAGAGTGTTCGCTAACCAATTTGCATTGCTGACTTCCTTAAAAGCGCTGCCCTTAAGTTATAACCGTGATATGCAGGAAGATAAGGAGCCGGTTTTTGACTCTTTCGATACATATATAAACAGCATCAAAATCGCTTCACAAATGATTGCAACTATGAGTATTAATAAAAGCAGATTTGAAAAGGAATTGGAAAACGGGTTTATACTTGCTACGGATCTTGCCGATTGGCTTGTTCTAAAAGGAATTCCTTTCAGAGAAGCGCATAATATAGTCGGCAGACTCGTAACATACTGCGAAGAAAAAAACATTACTTTTAAAGATGTTGGAATTAATGATTTAAAATTAATACATGAAATATTTACAGAAGACGCGTTAAATTGTTTTGATATAAAAAGCTCGCTTAAAAGAAAATTAACTTTCGGCTCGCCAAATCCTGAATTGGTTGAAAAACAAATTAATAAATGGATAGAAAAGCTGGGTTAAAAAATGTTATACAGGTATTAAAGTTTGTGCGTATTAATGTATTATTGAATTACAGAAGAGAAAGAGAAATCTTTAATGATTTATCAACTTCGAGTATTTTGTTTTTGTCAATTGATCCAAACTTTGTAAGTAATCTTTCCTCTTTATCAACGGTTCTTATCTGGCCGCAGTCAATATAGCTGTCTTCTAATATTCCCCCTTCACCTTTCTTTAGAAATATCATTATTGGCAAGGGTTTTGTTATTTCTTTTGCGCTTGAGATTGGAGCAATAATTGTGACGGGACTGAATTTGTTTCCAATATCATTTTGAATAATTACAGCTGGTCTTGCTTTTCCAATTTCTTTACCGACAATTGGATCAAGGTTTACAAGGTATACATCACCTCGAAGGAGAGGAAAAATGATTCCGGTTTTATTCTTTATCGGCATATTTCCATTCACTTTGAGATTTTAGATAATAATCATAATTGGCTTTATAACCGGCTTCAAGTTCCTTCTCAATTTTCTCTTTCTCAATTTCGTCAATATAATTTATTAATGCTTTACGAGCAATTTCACTAACAGTTAATTTAGTCTGTTTTGAAATTTGATTGACTTTATTTGATAATTCAGGGTTGACAAAAAAACTTAATCTTTCTTTTTTGCTTTTAATTTGCACAGAAGACATAATTTCTCCTTTGACTTCTAAATATTATCGCAAAGTTGTGCAAATATATGTGTATAATCAAGTGTAATATTATGAGTAAAATATTGTGGTCAACAGATTAAAATAATAAAACAATCCGGCGGAAAATTTCCGAGCGGCGGGTTATTTTAAAGAACGTTGAACTTAAAAAAACTGTAATCTATTTTTCTTCCTTTAGATATTTTTTCAAATCGATATTTAACTCATTTATTCCTTGTGCTATAAGTCCCGCGACTATTTCAGCCCCGTATTCTGAAAAATGAGTGTTATCGTCAAGTCCGCTAGGATAGTTAACATACTTGCCCGGTTCAAGTATAAGAAATAATTCTTTTGACTTTTCTTCCCCCAAATTAATTAATAACTCTTTGCTTTTTTTATGAAGGTCAATTAATGGAACGTTAAATTCCTCGGCAACATTTCTTACCAAATCGGGATATTCTCCGTGAACATCATAAAATACTCCTTTATCATTAAATCTTCTGCGAACAACCGGAGTAATTAATACAGGCAATGCATTTCTGCTTCTTGTTTCAGTTACAAATTTTTTAAGATTATTATTAAAATCATCTGGAGGTGTATACCTGTCAAGTTTTTGTTTCGATTGGTCATTATGCCCGAATTGAATTAAAACATAATCTCCCTGATTTAAATTATTAATAATATCCTGCCAGCGTCCTTCATTAATAAACGTGCGTGTGCTTCTGCCGTTCCGAGCCCTGTTATCAATTTTAATATTACCGTTTAAGAATAAATCCAACTTTTCGCCCCACCCTGTTTCAGGTTTTTTCTCGGTAAGTTTTTCCGCAATTGTTGAATCTCCCGTTAGGTAAATTGTAGGAATTTTTTCCTGAACAAAGCCGTATAAAATAATAACCGTAACCAGCAAAGCAAATTTCTTAATAGAATACACCCAATTGTAATAAACTATTTGACCGAATATAAATATTGTTTTAAAAAATCCTAATTGAGTTAAAGTTAAACATCATTTACAAAAATATTTCTGTTTATCCTGTTTTAATAATAAACTCAATTAGCTATATTTGCAGTGCACTCTTAGCTCAGTTGGTAGAGCAGTTGACTCTTAATCAATTGGTCGGGGGTTCGAGTCCCCCAGAGTGCACTAAAATAAAAACCCGGCTTATGCCGGGTTTTTTATTTTATAGCATTCTTGTTTGGGCCGAATTCCAAGGTTAGAGCCTGCCCTCCGAAATGAAATGAAGGAGGGTCCCCCAGAGTGCACTTATAAAGCCCCAATAATTGGGGCTTTTTTTCTTCCTATTAAGAACCCATTGTAATACCTTACGTCTTATTATTGGCTGATCTAAAAATATTGGATTAATAATGCAAAAATTTCTAATTGCTTTAATATTGTTTTTAAATATAACACTTATTGCACACCCTACCGGTAATTTGATAATTAACAATAACAAGGTTTATTGGTCTTATGTTTATCCTGTCGGAGACCCGGATCATCATGCGTGCATTATGGTTTGGGACGAAAAAGATGGAGCAAGACCATGGATTATATCGGAATATTCAGGAAGCGATTGGATGATGAGTCCATCAAGCGAGGGTGGATTTTATTTTGTTGAAAGATATTATGATGCGCAGATTCAAAATCACAGATCGAGAATTTTTTATTATGAATCAGATACAGATATAAAAGAGATTATGAGTTGGTTTGTTGATGAATATCATTTTGGGGAAGGTGGATTTATACCAACTGAAAATGGAAATTTTATCTTTGCAAAATATCCGTATATACTTTATATGAATTCAGATGGAACGTTTAATAATTGGATTGATTGGCATAAGCCGGTTTCAAGAATCAGATATATAAATGATGAAAGTTTTTTAATAAAAGGCGATTCCTCAATTTGGATTGTAGACTATAATGGGAAAAATTTAAATGAATGGTCTAACTTGATTGAACCATTAGATTCAGATCCTCCATTTTTAGGGAATCGTATTTTTGATGCAGATTTTAACGATGGAGATTTGTGGATTGCTTATTGGGGAAAACGCAGATTAGATTTAATTAATGGTAACGCAAGAGAGGTTATTAAGACATTTAATGAACCATTTTTACCTCATGCTGTTGGAGCAAAAGGAGATAAAGTTTTTATTTTAACCTCAACTATTTCCCCTTATGATAATCAACAAATACTTCCAAACCTTTGGAAATATGAGAACAATTTTAGTGAATTAATATGGGGAGAACCGACAGGAATAAATGATGTTGAAAGTGAAAACAAAATGATTCCCAATAGATTAAGAATTTATCAAAATTTTCCTAACCCTTTTAATCCGTCAACAACAATTAAATATTTTTTACCTGAATCCTCAGTTGTAAATATTACAGTTTTTAATTCGGCCGGTGAAAAGGTGGCATCGTTAATAAATTCCTTTCAGTCGAAGGGATTAAACTTAGTAGAATGGAATGGTATTGATGAACATGGTAATAAAGTTAGTTCTGGAATATACTTTTATAGAATAGAATCAGGAGGCAAAGCATTAATCAAAAAAATGCTTCTAATTAAATAAAAATAAAATTGAATATTACTTATTAGGAATAATACAAGTAACAGTAGTTCCTTTATTTATTTTACTTTTTATTTTTAGTTCACCATTAATTACTTCGATAAACTCTTTTATTAAATATAGTCCTAATCCTGTTCCTTTTTCATTTTGAGTTCTCTGCAATGAAACTACTGACTTGCTATCATAAATTCTGTTTATTTGATTTTGGTTCATTCCAATTCCCGAATCAGATACGTTTATTATTACATTTTCATCGTAAAGGACTTTAATACCTTCCTCCACTGTTTTTTCAAGTTTAATTCCTTTTTGATCAGAATGCGGCGCAACTAATGAAATATTATTCATAACAAATATCTAAAGATTAATTGATCTCACTTAAATCTTTAACCTCATCATTTTAAATTTTGATCACTAAAGAAAATTTTATAGAAAATTATAAATATTGCTTGTAGCTATATTTATATTGGAACCAAAAAACCGATATCTTCTTTTTCGAGGTTATTAACTTCTTTAGATAAGTATTCACTATTACTTAACAAACAAGAAAAAGGCGCCTTTAAATCATGAGCAATTATAGAAAAGAATTGGTTTTTTTTGAATTAATTTCTTCAAGTTCTTTAGTTCTTAATCTAACTTCCTTTCTTAACACTTCAAAATCTAATAATTTATTTCTTATTGACCTATGCCCGAATTACTGCAGGCAGAAAATTTAAATTCAACATTCTCAATAAATTCCTTTAAAATGACATCCTTTTTTTCGATACTAATCTATGAAAAAATATTTTTTATATATTTTTATCCTATTTATTTCGGCAATTGATCATTCATTTGCTCAAAAGAGCATTATTGACAGTCTTGAAAATAAACTCACAAATTCTGTAGGTAAAGAAAGAGTCGATTTGTTAAACAGATTATCTGATTTTTACCAATACAATGACTTACAAGTTGCCATAGAATATGCTCAAAAAGGAATTGATCTCGCTGATTCAATTGGTTATCAAAAAGGTCTCGCGGGCGGATACGGAAGTTTAGGTTTTGCATATATCGGTTTTGACTCCTCTAAAGCGCTTGAATACACAAAAAAAGCTCTCGAAATAAGAAGACAAATTAATGACGAAGAGGGAATATCTACATCGTTAAACGTGCTTGGAGTTATATATTATTATTCTGGCGATTATTTATTATCGATTGAACATCATTTAAATTCAATTAAAATGAAGGAGAAATTCGGCAACAAAGTTATTCTTGCTACTTCATACAACAATATTGCCTTGGTATATATGGCCGTTGAAGATTATGACAAAGCTTTGGAGTTTTTGTACAAAGCAGTTCAATTAAGGATTGAAACAAACAACATTCGCAGCACCGGAATAATAAAAACAAATATTGGCGAAATTTATGCGAGAATTGGTAATTATGAAAAAGCTAAAAATTATTTCAGTGAGTCATTAAAAATAAATAAGGAATCAGCTTCTAAATCTTCAATAGCTTATTCATACTATTGTTTCGCGAATCTTTATGTTACTCTAAAAGAATATGAAAATGCATTTAATTTCTACGACTCAGCTCTTGTATTATATACCGAAATGGATATTAAGAACGGAATAGCAAATTCCGAAAACGGAATCGCAAATGTTTTCAAAATAAAAGAAGATTATGATTCTTCAATTTATCACGCTAATATCGCACTTAAATTAGCGGAAAAAATTAATGCTCTGGATAATATTTCCAAAGCTTCTAACTCACTTTATTATTGCTATCAGCAGAAAGGAAATTTCAAAAAAGCGTTTGAATATCTGCTTCTGAATAAGTCAATTCAGGACAGTTTAATGAACGACGACAAATTAAAAAAGATAGCAAAGATTGAACTGGATTATAAAATAGAAAAGATGAAGCAGGAACAGGAACAGGAACTGAATAAACAGAAAACATTTAATCAATATTTAGTTATAATATTGTTTTCAGGCGGCGTAATTCTTTTGGTAATAATTAGAAGCACAAGAAGCAAAAAGCTTGCAAATCAAAAACTAAATGAATTAAATTCTCAACTGCATGAAGCTAATTCGGCAAAGGACAGATTTATTTCCATAATTGCACATGATTTAAGAGGTCCTTACCAATCTACGTTGGGATTGTCAGGCGTGCTTGAAACAGAGTTTAATTCATTATCTGAAGATGAAATTAAGAATTCAATCTCCAATTTAAACTCATCGTTAAAAAAACAATATGAATTGTTGAACGATCTGCTTAAGTGGGCAAATCTTCACGGCGGTAATTTTAAAATAACTAAGGAAAAACTATCCCTTCATAAAAGTATAAATGAAACGTTTGATCTTCTCGAATTATCGGCGAAAAAGAAAAAAATAATTCTGACTAATACTGTGAACAATAATTTGTATTTAGACGCTGATAAAAATATGCTTGACCTACTTCTGCGGAATCTTATTTCAAACAGCATTAAATTTTCACATGAAGAGGGAGATGTTAGTGTATCGGCGGTTGACAAAGAGAAAAATATTCAAATTACAGTTTCTGACAAAGGTATTGGTATTGAATTAAAGGAGTTGACAAATTTATTTAAAATTGACAAACATTTTTCCCGCAAAGGGACAAAGAATGAAGTGGGGTCTGGACTTGGGCTTATTCTTTGCAAAGAAATAATTGAAAAACACGGCGGCTCAATTTGGGTGGAAAGTGAAGTTAATAAGGGCAGCCGCTTTATATTTACTCTTCCCAAATCACAAAGCTAGTATCCTTGTTTATTACGTCTTCTAATTTTTATTAATCAATATTTAATGAATACTATTGATATTATTAACTGTAGTTTGATAATATTGTTTTATATTATTGCTAAATAAAAGTTTGCATATTTTTTTAACGAACAGCTATATGAATAGATCTTTATTGATTGATATACTTAATTCAGAAGAAGCACAAAAATTTATTGAGAAAAATAAAACGCTGAATTCTTCTGAAATTTTACTTAAAAAATCTGCAAGTAATCTTCCGCTGAAAGAAATTGCAGAACAAATTGATTGTCTGCAAAAAGCGGAAATCAAACTTCCCGAATTAAACACATATAAACTAATCTATAAAAAAATTCCGCTTGAGCAGTCATCTTCGGAACAGACAGCCCGCTATAAATCAAAAATATTAAAAGGAAACAAAATAATAGATTTAACTGGGGGACTTGGAATAGATTCAATTTATTTTTCAAAAAGTTTTGAAGAAGTTGTTTATTGCGAATTAAATGAGGAATTAGCAGCAATTGCCGCACATAATTTTAAAACGTTAAAGATTAATAATATTACGGTAAATAATGGGGACGGAATTGAAATATTAAAAAAATATAAAGACGAATATTTCGATTGGGTTTTTGCCGATCCCTCCAGAAGAGATAAGGATAAAAGATCCGTAGATATAAAATATTATTCTCCGGATGTGGTTTCAAATCTGGATTTGTTTATTCAAAAATCACAAAACATTTGTTTAAAACTCGCCCCGGCATTTGATTTAAAAGAAGCGGAGAGAATATTTCCTAAAATGAATGAGTTCTCTGTTGTTTCTGTTAAAAACGAATGCAAGGAAGTTTTAGTTTATTTTAATAAAAAGAATGAACGAAAAATAAAATCAGCTGTAATTTTAAATGATAATAATGAACCTGTAATAATTAATAACAGTATAAATGAAAAAAATAATATAAAAATCTCTTTACCGGAAAAAGACATATACTTTTACGAACCCGACGCCGCGATTAGAAAAGCAGGATTAACAAAACACATTGCCGATAAATACAAGCTGAAATTTATAAACCGGCTTTCAAATTATTTAATTTCAGAAAAAGAAATAGAAGATTTTCCGGGGAGAAAATTTAAAATATTATTTACATGTCAATTCAATCTAAAAAAGGTTAGGCAGTATTTGTCGCGTGAAAAAATCATTAAAGCTAATATTACCAGAAGCAATTTCCCGGATAAACCGGAAATCATTAAGGAAAAATTAAAATTGAAGGACGGCGGTGATTATTATTTGTTTTTTACAAAGGACAAAAACGGGAAATTGATTTTTATTAATACAAGTAAATAGGTAGAGTATAAATTATATTTAAGACTTAATCTCAAGAGATTCTACAAGATTTTTGATTTTTTTGTATTCATGTTCAACTGTTTCGTTATCGTAATCTTCGTGAAAAATTTTCTTTAATCCGTTATCTGTTAAAACAACATTAATATTAGCTTCAACACCAATGTTATTTAAACAATGTTTTGCGCATTGAAGAGGACAGCCGTCAATAACAATTATTGGTTTACCGGACAACGCTTTTTTTACAAGCGGTTTCACTTGTCCTCCGACTCCGGCAATGCAGGACATTTCGGCAATTGACTCTCTGTCAAGTTTTACAGCAATATTATTTGCCATTTGAGCAATGTTGCTGCAGCCTGAACAAGAATATACAATCGGCAAATCTTTCGATTTGCCGATAATATGTTTCATAAAATATTTACTCCGTTTCTTTTATCATTGTTAATAACATTTTAGATTTTTTAACGGCAACTAATCCGTGCGGTATGTTGGAAGGCAGCAGAATAAATTCTCCAGCTTTTACATTGTAGGGTGTGCCGCCGACTTTAATTTCCATCTCGCCGTCCGCAATTGAAACCAACGCTTCATAAGGAGAAGTGTGTTCCGTTAAACTTTCTCCTTCATCAAATGCGAACAATGTAACGTTGCCATTTTTCTTTTTAATAATTTGTTTGCTTACAATCGTTCCCGATTGGTATTCAATTTCATTTATTATTGATTTCACTTCTGTCATAATATTTCCTGTTTATTTATTTCTGAATTTTAACGATAACTTAAATACGAACCAGACAAGTATAACAATTCCAACTGCGAAAATAGTATCGCCGAATGCCCTCATCCATCTTAAAAATTCCATTATATCTGTCTGTAGAAACTCAGCGCTTCTCGCATACCAGTAACCTGTTTCAACAGAAGCCCAAGTTTGCATTAATCCGACAGGAAGCAGACTGAATGTTACCATTGCAAAGAGTCCGAAATTTATTGACCAGAAAGCGATCTTTAATGGTTTTTCTTCCCAATGAATATCGGAACGCAATCCTCTTAAACAGAACAGCATCAGACCGATTCCCAACATTCCGTAAACTCCGAATAATGCGGCGTGAGCATGAACCGGAGTTGTGTTTAATCCCTGCATATAATAAAGTGCGATTGGAGGATTAATCATAAAACCGAACAGCCCTGCACCAACTAAATTCCAGAACGCAACAGCTACGAAAAAATTTATAGGCCATTTATATTTTTGCACCCATTCTTTCGCCTGTGAAAGTCTAATGTTTTCCCATGCCTCGTAACCTACAAATACAAGAGGAACAACTTCAAGTGCGCTGAAGACAGAACCGAGCGCAAGTACAAATACAGGCGTTCCGGAAAAATATAAATGATGAAGAGTGCCTATAATTCCGCCTGATAAAAATATTGTTGCTGAAAGAACTACGGTTTGTCCTGCGATTTTTGCGTTTATTAATTGAAGCCTTACAAACAAGAAAGATATTACAACAGTGGCAAACACTTCGAAAAATCCTTCAACCCAAAGATGTACAACCCACCATCTCCAGAATTCCGCAATAGCAAGATTTGTATGTTTTCCGTACATCAAAGCTGCAAAATAAAATAGAGCTATAGCAACAGATGAAATAAGAAACAAAGTGAGAATCGGTTTCTGGTCATCGTTTTTCTTTAATGCCGGTTTTATTGCGCGCACCATTAAATATAACCAAAGCAGCAGACCAATTAATAACGCAACTTGAAAAAATCTTCCGAGATCTATGTATTCGTAACCGCTATGCCCGAATAAAAACCACGCGTCATCTGGCAGCATATGCTGTACGCTTAACCATTCGCCGAACATTGAGCCAAGAACAACAAATAGAAGCGCCCCGAACAAAATATCGACACCTAACTTTTGTGCTTTTGGTTCGAAACCGCTAACTGCAGGAGCGATATATAATCCTGTAGCCAGCCATGCAGTTGCAATCCAGAATATTCCAAGCTGTGTATGCCATGTTCTTGTGATTGAATAAGGTAGAATTTCGGAAATCGGAATTCCGTAAAATGCGTCTCCTTCAACTCCGTAATGTGCAGTAATTACGCCAAGTACTATTTGAAGCAGCATTAATCCCGAAACAATTAAAAAGTATTTTATTACTGCTTTTTGGGAAGGAGTTGCGATTGAATTTAGTAAAGGATCGCTTAAGGGTAAATTATTGCCGTGGACATCTTCTCTTTTTGAGGCATAGAATGAAGCCATTCCTCCTATACCGAGAAGAAGTAAAATAATGCTTACTCCAGTCCAGACAATCATAGGCGCAGTCGGTTCGTTGGAAATTAATTTTTCATGCGGCCAATTATTAGTATAAGTTGCTTCGTCATTGGGTCTGTTTGTTGATGCAGCCCATGAACTCCAGAAGAAAAAAGCGCCGAGTTTTTTCAGTTTAACAGGATCAGGTTGAGCGTTTTTCTGAATTGCGTATTCTTCTTTTCCTTCTGTGAATAATTTACTGTAGTATTTTGTTAAATCTTCTATAGCTTCCGCACGGATTGGCTCTATTGTAACTATACCAGTACTTTCGTCAAACGTATTTGTTCTGAAAATATTTTCGGCGCGTGTTTTAAGTATTGATTGATTCTTTTCTGATAAATCGTCGAACTTATTTCCAAATTCAGAAAGAGCCCATTTATCAAGAACAAAAACAATTTCGCGGTGAAGCCAATCGGCTGTCCAATCGGGAGCTACATAGCTTCCATGTCCCCAAACAGAACCGACTTCCATTCCGCCCATTGCCTGCCAAATATTTTGTCCCTGCTGAAAATCTTCTTTTGTAAAAATAACTTCGCCTTCTGTTGTAACAACCTTGGTTGGAACAGGGGGAGCCTGTTGATAAATTTGAACTCCCACCCAGCTTAATACCGCGAATGACAAAACAATCACGGTTATAAATCCTATCCAATATTTTTTCATGTTATCCTTTCTGAAATATGTTAAAGAATTTTTAAGAAATACTTTTATGTTTAGTGACCGTGATGTTCAAACGTACCTGTTTTACCTGAAAACAGATTTTCGATGTAATGAATAAAATGAACATAAGAAGCTACATATTCTCTTCCTGCATCAACATTATTTACATCAAAATTTTTCAAAGATTGCAGTTCCTCGAAATAATGATGTATTTTTTTATGATGTGTTTCGTCAACAAGGGATAAAATTTCTTTAATAGAATTATTTTGAATAGCCTTATCGGCTGCCTCAATTCCTTCTTCGGGCTTAAATTCACTTTCTTTAAGTCCGGTATATCCGACTCCTTCGCCCATTCTGTGAATTCTAACGACTGTTTCAAAAAAATATAAATCTGCAAGTGCGCGCACATCTTCATTTATATTTCTTACATTATTAACTTTTTGAAATAAGCTTTTCAGCTCATTTTCACTTTCAGCCGGAATCCAGATTAATACATGGTTTATATTACCGCTATTAAGAGCTTCTACGGCGGATTTTACAACCGGACCTTCAATTGAATCACAATGGGCCCAAATAGAATTTGTTAAGGTAAAGAGAAGTACTGCGGCTATCTGCATTATTTTTTTCAGTTTATAAATCATATCATGTTCCTGTTTGTTAAAAAGTAAAAATTAAATACTGCATGAAAGTTAATCCTTGACTTAAGTCAGAAAGTCTATGAATTAATATTTTTTATTGCGTCCATTGGGCAGACCTCTACGCATTTATGTTCATCTTCATTAAAACATTCGTTGCAGTTTAGCAAATCAATGAAGTAATGAACTGCTGATAAAGTTTTACTTATGCTAATTTTATTATTATAATTTTTTACAGGTTTTAAGATTGCTTCAACGGGGCACTCAATTGCGCAGGCACCGCAATTAATGCAATCATCATTAATTACAAAAGCCATTTAGAATTTTTCTCCTCTTGCTTCTCTTATTTGGCTGCCCACCGGCCTTATCCTGCCCCAAATGGAATAGAAAAATAATATCATTGCCAAAACCTGAAGAGCAGATGTTACGGCAATAAAAATGTCGAATGATTCTGTCCAGAAGAGACCTTTTATAATTTGAAAAATGAATCGAAGTCCGGTCGATATTGTCATCAGCCAGTAAACAATAAGTATTAAATCGGGATTGTACTTCTTATCTGTCTTTTCGGCCCTCGGGAAAAACCATAAAGCGACCCCCATAATCATCATCATAACAGAGCCGACTAAAATTATGTGTGTATGAGCAGATAGAAGTTCTCCGCTGTAGCCTGTTTTTGTTATATACTTTGTGTATGACATATATAACCCGGTTAAAATTCCCAGCAATAAAAATGTTACGCTGGTTTTTACGAAGTACCTTACTGTTGTAAACATTTAATATCCTTTCAGATTCCTAATTGTTTTTTTGCTTCGCTAGACATTCGGTCAGGACTCCATAACGGATCCCATATAAGATTAACTTTTGCGGATTTAAATGGCGCGAATTGTTTAACAGCGGTTTCAACCCATTGTGTTATGCTTGTGTGCATTGGGCAGCCCGGAGTTGTAAGAGTCATTGTAACTGTTATCTCTTTTTCTGTTTCTATGATATCATAAATTAATCCCAAATCGACAATATTTAATCCAATTTCCGGATCAATAACGTCTTTTAATGCTTCCATTATTTTATCGTTGTTATTCATGCAATTATTTCCTGAATATTGTAGTCATGTTGTATAAAAAAATTATTGAGCTTAAAAACATTATTATAAATGATATAAGAATTCCGATATCCGTATTTAAAGCTAAAGAGAATAAAGCGGCAAATACTGCAGTTAACATTAAATAGTATTGAATGTGAGCAAATTTGTCGTTAAACATGTCTTTCAGCATCGGCACTTTCTCTAATCCTACCTTACTGCTGTATTTATGATACCAGACAAGGAATGGAACTATTTTATACATCTGTCCGACAATCAATAAAGAAACATATCCGAAAATTATTATATAGCCGTATATCAAGGTTAGGTTTTTAATATTTTCATAATCAACAACTGTTAAAACACCTCCAAGAATTGTTGTTAAACCAAGCATCAAATATGCTGTTGCTGAATATTTAATTCCTATGTCAAATTTTTTGCGTATTCTTTTCTTGAATATGAAAAGCATCTGAAATAGAAAAAAATAAATACCCACGACAATTAATGCCGAGAAAATATAGAATAGTATTGTTGTGTTATCGTAGTGCATTACTGTTGATATTCCTAAAAGAGAAATATTAATTAGCCAGAATGCCGCCTTGCCTGTTTTAAGCGAATAACCGTGTGAAAGAGTGAACATTGGAATAAGCTTGAAAGATACTCCCATTATTACCATTGTTACCCATCCAATAAAAGCAACATGTGCATGGAGATTTAAATAATTAAGATGATTTGTCTTAATATATGGATATGCTAAATTGATGGCAAGCAAAAGTCCTGCAATCGCAGTGACTATTAAAAAAAATATTGAGGAGGCAAGATAGTATCCTGTAATGTTCCACTTTTTTACATTTTTCATTGTAGCAATTATGTTAAACGCAAAAATGAACATTGCGATATTTAACAGAATTGCCGATGCTATCATAAATTCTCTATCGCTGAAATTTAAAAAACTGTATACCAAACCTGAAACGCCGGATAAAAAAATCCAGAATTGCATTTCGGCAAGCTTTTCCGAATACAATTTTACCTCAAGCACCACCGGTATTAATTGAAACAAAGCGCCAAAAATTATCATTGTTATCCATCCAAGAGTTGCGATATGAGTAATTGCTAAAATTTTTGGCTGAAAATGGAATCCGGAAATATCCTTGTAAAATAAAAGAAGTAATCCGGTAAGAAGAATAAATGAAAAAATTGCTGCTATAAAATATTTAGCTACAATCTTAAATGGCGGCGCATAAGCGGATGTTACGGAATTTAGCTGACTCATTTCCGCTTATTCCTTTTTAGTTATTACAACTTTGTAATAATTTTCATCAATTTTATTTGTAATTGCCTGGTACCCACGCTCTTCAAGTTTTGGATAAAGCATCATAGGTTCGCGGTGGTGGTGAACAACCAGAAGACTATTGCCGTCAACCTGCTGAATAGCTTCCAAAATTTTAACCATTGGTTCCGGCGGCTCCAAATCTCTTACATCAATTTCTATTACATTTGTTAAATCGTTTTGGCTTTCTATAATTTCACTACTTCCGTTCCGGTTTACTTCAATGTTTTGATCATTGACCGTTTTATAAAAATAAACTTCATAAACGGTTTCATTTATTTCGGTGAAATGCTCATATCCTTTTTTGCCTAATACTGCATATAACGGCAAAGGCTCGAAAGAGTTTTTTAATAAAAATATTTCATCATCTTTTATATCTTTTAAAAAGCTCATAATATCAGTAAAGGGGTCTTTGCCTGAATTTATAATAGGTCTTACGTCAAGTACTTTAACTTTATCTTTATTGAGATTATTCAAAGCAACAGGTTTATTAAGCTGATCTTCTTCCATATGCGTTCTCTTCAATTTATTTACGATTCATTATTATAATTTAGAAATATTTACTTTCCATACTTCGGGACCTTTCTCAACATATTCCCATGAAAATTGATTAGGCCTTTCAGCATTAAACTGATAATAAAGCGGCATCGGATCGTGATCATTTATAAGCTGAAATGTTTCGCCGTTTAATAAATTATCAAAAGTGGCGAAAATTGTTGGATGTTTTTCTTTTGGCTGAACTGGACGGATATCTAATTCTTTATTTGTCATTTCTTGTTTCCGATTTATTAGTAAAAGTTAACGGCGGTAAACTAAGTAATGATAAGATAGATTTCCTTGACTTAAGTCAGATTTGCAAATATTTGCCAAGGTTGGTAGTTAACTTAGTTTTAAGAAAGAAGTTAGTACTTACTTAATTTTAGGAGTGGTGTACTTTAAAATTAATTTACGGGAATGCTATTAAATTTTATTATTATATTCGGCAAAATTTATTTTGCGACTCTAATGGGCAAAAAATTCTTAACCAAAATGCAATTATGGATTTCCGTTAAGTTCCTTTAACTTTTTGAGATCAATAATAAAAACGGTTTTACCTTTTATTTTAATAATGCCTTGATCTTGAAATTTCTTAAAAGTTCTGGATAATGTTTCGGTAATAGTTCCAAGGAAAGACGCGAGCGCCTTTTTGGGAATGGAAATTTTCACAAACGGTTCAGGCAGGATTTCTGTATTGTTATTTTTTATTTCCTTTAATAAATATTTTGCGAGTCTATTCTTTACTTCCTTTGTTGTTAAGTCATCTACCTGCACTACCAGTTCCTTTAATCGTTTTGCGAAACCTGCAAGCATTTTTAAAGAAATGTTCGGATCTTCTTTAATCAGGTTGATAAAACTATCTTTAGGTACAAACAATACAAGACATTCTTCCAATGTTTCAGCGCTTACCGGATAATTATTCCCTTCAAATAACGGAATGTCTGCAAAAACATTAAACGGCTTTATTAAATGAACAACCGATTCTTTACCTTCGGCGGTAGTTCTAAAAATTTTAATACTTCCTTTTAACTGAATATAAAATCCTTTGTAATGATCACCTTCTAAAAAAAGAATTTCGTGTGAAGGGATTCTTTTAATTTCACTTACTGCGGTAATTTTTCGGAGGTGTTCTACGCTCAGTTCTGAAAATAGCGGTACTGAAAGCAATGTATTAAAATCTTTAGTCTTATTAAGCGGTTTATTCATTCTTATCAATAATATTTGAAACCAAATATAATAAATTAAGCTGTGTTATATAATCTTGATAAGACATATAATCGTCCGTTTCAAAATTCTAATTTTATTTCATATACGCATGTCTTTTTATATATTTAAACACAAAATTACTTATGAGGTGAACATGCCCGAATATTCATTAAACGTAAACGGTAAAATAAGAAAAGTAAATGTTGAGGAAGATACCCCGCTTCTATGGGTTTTAAGAGATACGCTTGGATTAACGGGAACAAAGTACAGCTGCGGAGAGGGAATCTGCGGATCGTGTACAGTCCACATAAACGGTAAAGCAGAACGCTCATGCGTTTTAACAATTAAAGACGTAGCCGGAGACAAAATTACAACTATTGAAGGATTAGCTGAAAATCCGGATCACCCGATATTTAAAACGTGGATCGATCTTGAAGTATCACAATGCGGCTACTGTCAACCGGGTCAAATTATGACTCTTGCCGCGCTGATGAATGAAAATCCGAATATTACTAAAAAAGAAGTAAAAGAAAATATGAATACAGTTCTATGCAGATGCGCCACATATGCCCGAATTGACAAAGCTATTGATAAGCTGGTTGAGGAGGGAAAATAAAATGAAAAAACAAAGCAGAAGAGAATTTATAAAAGTTTTTACAATGAGCGGAACGGGATTGTTTCTAGCCGCTTATACTCCAATGAATGGTTTCTTTAAACCCGGAGACGATCCAAAGATATTTTCGCCTAGCGTATATCTGAAAATAGATAATAATGGAATAGTCACAATTATAGTTCATCGTTCTGAATTGGGGCAGGGGGTACGTACATCGTTACCGATGCTTGTTGCAGAAGAACTTGAAGTGGAATGGGAAAATATAAGAGTTGAGCAGGCCGACGGACACCCCAAATACGGGAATCAAACAACAGGCGGAAGTCAGTCTATCCGCAAAAGTTATGAACCGTTCCGGGTTGCAGGCGCGACCGCAAGAGAAATGTTAATTGCCGCTGCCGCAATAAAATGGGGAGTAGATGTAAAAAAGTGTTACGCAGAAAAAGGATATATTGTTAATAAATCTAACGGGAAAAAATTAAGTTACGGCGAACTTGTCGATGAAGCTTCAAAACTGCCTGTTCCCGAAAATGTACTGTTAAAAGATCCGGAAGATTTTCAAATTATTGGAAAAAGAATTCATAGAACCGATACTCCCGATAAAATTTACGGGAAAGCGAAATTTGGAATTGATCTTGTTATTCCGGGAATGTATTACGCCGCGGTACAAAGATGTCCGGCAATTGGCGGAAGCGCTAAATCTTTTAATGATTCTAAAACAAAAAGCATTAATGGTGTTGTTGATGTTGTTAAAATATCAAGAGGTATAGCGGTTATTGCAAATTCTACATGGTCTTCATTTAAAGGTAAAGATGCGCTTGTAGTCGATTGGGATTTGGGTCCGAACGCAAATGTAAATTCAGAAATAATAAGAAAAAATCTTGAGTCGAAGTTGAACGAAGAAGGTTCCGATATTGAAATAATTGGAAAACCTAATTCTGATTTTTCAAATAATATTAATATTGAAGCAGTTTACGAAGTTCCGTTTTTGGCGCACGCCCCGATGGAACCGATGACTTGTATTGCCGAAGTAAAAAACGGAAAAGCTGAATTGTGGGCACCCTCGCAGAATCCGCAAGGTTTGAGAAGTGATGTTGCGAAAGCGTTAGGATTTAACGAAGATGACGTAATTGTTCATGTTGTTTTTGCAGGCGGCGCATTCGGAAGAAAACTTGTTAGCGAATACGGTATTGAAGCCGCGGAAATTTCGAAAGCTTCCGGAAAAATAATTAAACTTACCTGGACACGCGAAGACGATATGAAACACGGCGTTTTCCGCCCCGCAAGTATGCACAAATTAAAAGGCGCGGTCGATGGTAACGGAAATCCGGTTTTATTCGGTCATCATGTAATAGCAGAATCAATAAGCGCGCAAAGATTTTACAGAGCGCTTCCTGTTAAAGATTCGGATTTAGGAGAAGGGACAAAAAAACTTTCGTATAAAATTCCGAATATAAAAATATCCGGGTCAATTGTGCCGACACACGTTCCGGTTTCCTGGTACCGTTCTGTTTATCATACACAAAATCCTTTTGCTGTCGAATCATTTTTAGATGAAATGGCTTTTGCAGCGAATAAAGATCCGTATGAATTCAGAAAAAAAATGCTTCCCGATAATTCGCGTTTAAAAGCTGTATTAATAAAAGCAGCAGAGAAATCAGGCTGGTACAATAAATTGGAAGCTGGAAAAGGAAGGGGAATTGCATGCGCCGAATGTTACGAAAGTTATATTGCGCAGGTTGCCGAAGTGACAGTAATAAATAATAAAGTAAAAGTAGATAAGGTAACTTGTGTAATTGACTGCGGAATTGTTATAAATCCTGATTCGGTTGAAGCTCAACTCGAAGGTGCAATAGGCTTCGCTCTTTCGTATGTTTTAAAAAGCAAAATAACAATTGAAAACGGCGGAGTTGCTGAAAGCAACTTTGATGAATATGAAATATTAACCCTAAATGAAATGCCTAAGGTCGAAATTGAAATTATGAAAAATACTTATAAGGTTGGAGGTGTCGGAGAAACCGGAATTGCGGCGCTTGCTCCCGCTGTTTGCAACGCTATATTTGCCGCGTCCGGGAAACGTATTAGAAGATTGCCGGTTGAACTTTCATAATCCGTTTGATATTATTTTATTTGTTGTAAATATAAATGTATTATTTTTTTATATTTGCACCCAAATGAGAAAGGAATTTTAATGAGTAAGAAAAAATATAGTTTGGGCCTGCTTCAACTTGCCTACAGCTCAAATACAAAAGATAATTTAAAGAAAACAGTTTCATGGGTGAAGAAAGCAGCTAAGCAAGGAGCTCAGGTTATTTGCCTGCCGGAACTTTACCGCTCACAGTATTTCTGCCAAAAAGAAGATTTTAAAACTTTTGATTTAGCCGAAACGATTCCGGGCCCTTCTACAATAGCCTTTCAAAAAGCTGCAAAAGAAAATAAAGTTGCTATTGTTGTTCCAATATTTGAAAAACGCGCTCCCGGGGTCTATCATAACAGCGCTGTAATTATTGATTCGGACGGAAAAATTTTAGGAGTTTACAGAAAAATGCACATTCCCGACGATCCCGGTTTTTATGAAAAATATTATTTTACTCCCGGAGATCTTGGGTTCAAATCTTTTAGTACAAAATACGGAACAATAGGTACATTAATTTGCTGGGACCAATGGTATCCCGAAGGCGCGAGATTAACGGCGCTGAAAGGAGCCGAAGTTTTATTTTATCCGACCGCAATAGGCTGGCATCCTTCCGAAAAAGATAAGTACGGACAAGCGCAAATAGATTCGTGGATTACTATTCAAAGATCGCATGCAATTTCAAACGGAGTTTATGTCGCTTCCGTAAACAGAATAGGTTTTGAACAGCCCGTTAAAGAACAAGCGGGAATAATTTTTTGGGGTTCCTCTTTTATATGCGATCCGCAGGGAGTTATCCTTGCGCAAGGCAGTGAAGATAAAGAAGAAATTATAACCGCCGAGGTAGACTTAAATCACATTGAAACAATTAGAAGAAACTGGCCGTTCCTGCGCGACAGAAGAATTGACGCATACGGCGACATCACGAAAAGATTTCTGGATGAATAAGATATAGTTTTCTCCGTTTCTTTATGTCTTCATGGTCTACAGCTCAAATTAGTAATATTACTTTAACCACTAAGTCACTAAGACACAAAGTTTCACAAGAAATTAATTTTAATTGTTAATTTGTCATTATACGAAATTCGAAAAAATATTATGAGTAAAAAAATAATTTACCGCTTGCCCGCTGAATGGGAAAAACATAAATCTACAATTCTTTGCTGGCCTCATCAAAAAGAAGACTGGCCCGGCAAATTTACTCCCATTCCTTGGGTCTATACCGAGATTGTAAAAAATATTGTGCCTGGCGAGCTTGTTAGAATAATTGTGCAGTCGCAGATAGATAAATTAAAAGCGAAAAAATGCCTTGAGCGGGCTCATGTTAATTTAGAAAACGTACAGTTTATAATCAGCAAAACCGACCGCGGCTGGATGCGCGATTCATCTCCTGCGTTTGTGAAAAATGGAAACGAAGTTACTGCCGTCAAATTTACATTTAACGGATGGGCCAAATACGACAACTGGAAAAAAGATAAATTCATTCCGGCAACACTTGCAAAAAATTTGAAACTAAATTTGGTTGAAGCAAAATACAATGATAAAGGTGTTGTGCTCGAAGGCGGGGCAATTGACTCAAACGGATGCGGAACTTTATTAACAACAGAAGAATGCCTGCTTGATGAAAAAGTGCAGACTCGCAATCCGGGCTTTACAAAAAAAGATTACGAAAAAGTATTTAATGAATATCTCGGCATAAAAAATATAATTTGGCTAGGCAAAGGAATTGAAGGTGACGATACACACGGTCACGTTGACGATCTCTGCCGTTTTGTAAATAAAAATACTGTTGTGTTATGCAGAGAAAAAAATACAGCCGATGAAAATTATAAAATACTCGAAGATAATTTTGAAAGACTGAAAGACGCTAAACTTGAAGACGGTTCAAAACTAAATGTAGTAGAATTGCCAATGCCTAAACCTTTGCGTTTTGAAGATCTGCGTTTGCCCGCAAGTTACGCGAATTTTTATATTTCAAACCATGCAGTACTTGTTCCAACATTTAACGATCCCAACGATAGAATCGCATTAAACATAATCAAAGAATTTTACCCGGACAGAGAAGTGGTTGGCATTCACGCGGTTGATCTTGTTTGGGGATTGGGAACTATCCATTGTTTAAGTCATGAAGAGCCTGAATAATAATTACGATTTCATACAATAAATTAATCTTTTATTCCCATCCAAATTGATGTGTCGGGAATTATGCCTTTTATTTTAATGTCAGGATTGTTAATTATTTTCTCGTCGACACTTTTTATAACATCGGTTCCCGCAGAATGATAATCATGTCCGCAGATTATTCCTTTCGGTTTTAAAATTCTCATTGCAAAATCAATATCAATTGAAACGTTATTATAGTCGTGCGCGCCGTCGATAAAGACCATGTTAAAGGATTCGTCTGCAAATAATTCAATAAAGTCCACTGTCCTTCCTCTTAAATGACAGATGTTTTCATCCAGCCAATCCGTGTTCTTCATAAAATCTTCAATAACTTCAAAATCGGTTTTTGGTAAGTTGTCTTTTTTCAAATCTCCTTTTAACGGATTATCCGGTTGTGTATTATAATTTCTCCAAATATCCAGGCAGTAAAGTTTTTTGTTAGTACCTTTAATTGAGCAACCAATTGCTGCAGAAGATCGGCCGCGGTAGGATCCGATTTCTAATATTTTTGAATTATCGGGGATATTGCTTGCGGCTCTAAACAAAACAACTAATTCAATTGGCATTGTTTGTCCGCCTAAGTTTTCGCAATAAGAAAGCATTTCTGTTTCGCGGGGATTCAAATCATTCATATCAATTAAGTGGTTCATATAAAAATACCATTCGATATATTTTAATAATAATTCAAATTATAAAATTATAATAATCTATTTATATTTTTTCTCAATCTCTTCAACTTTATTTTTGCTGTAATCTGAAACACCAACCATCAAACCGCCGGTTACAACTACTGCCCCGATAATTTGAGCGAGAGTTACATCTTTGCCAAACAGAAACATAATTAGCGGAAGGAATGCAAGCCAAAGATTTGTATAAGGCACCCAAAGATGCGCCGCAAATTTAGATAGTTTAAAGAAACCAAAACTGTAAATGTATCCGGTTAAACCCGCCGCGACAACAAATAAAATGGGCAGCCAGTTATCTGGGATTATATTTCCGGAGAATAAAGAGAAGAATCGATTATAATCCGTTTCTGAAATTACAGACTTTATTTGTTCTTCAGTCGCTTCATTTATATTTTTATTTAGAATATAATCATCTTCAACTTTATTATAATTATTTAACAGAAATAATTTATCTGTTTCGTTTGTTTTTCCCAAAACCTGGTTTTCAAATTTTGCGGCATCTACGCTTTCAGGCAAGTTAATATTCATCACATTGGAAATAAATGGGAAAATAAAAAGAGCCGAGGTTATAAAAATCATTTTCCATATTTCCCTCCAGAAAACTAGGGCATTAGGACCTACGCCTTTTAATGCAGTCTGCACAGTTTTGTTATTTAAAACTTGTTGTGAACACAAACAGCAATTAATAATTAAAATCCATATAAGCGCATTTAAATCCAAAACAGCATCGGCTTTTGCAGTGCTTCCGAGCATATACGGTATATGCGGGATAACTAATCCAAATACTACTAATCCTGCTCCGAGCCAATGTTCTTTTCTTAAAGTAGAATCAAATAAAAATTTGCCGAAGAAAGGAAGAAAAGCCAAATATATATTTACATAAGGAGCGTAAATGTGAGGCGAATAATACCTGGGCAGATAGAAGAAACCTATATTTTCAATAACGCCTGTAAAAGCGCAGATAACAATTGTTATCATTGAAAGATAACCCGGATTAAAATATTTTAATTCTTTGCCGCGGATAATTTCAATTGTAATTGCAATAGTTGCCCACAATAATTTTGAGAGTTCACGCCACCATGTCATTACTCCGGCCGAAACCCCAATTTGTTTATCTCCAACAAACTTCGGCTGGTTTCCCATCCAGTTTAATATGTATTGTCCCCCGAGACCGCCGTTAATAATTGAAATCCAAAGAACCAGTATTATCCATTCCATATAAAGTCCGGATTGTTTCGAAATTTTATTAAAATAAAATCAGAACATTAACTAACAAACAAAATTAAGCATTTACAAGAATAAATTGAGTTGAAAACAACATTATATCTTAATTAAAAGTCAGGTAAGTATAAATTGACTATTCATCTTTCTAATTTTCCACTCGATGCTGGTCAATGAACTTAAAAATCTTTTATCGTGGCTTACTAGCAGAAGCGCGCAATTAACATTTTTTAATGCGTATTCAAGACATTCAATTGATACCATATCCATGTGATTTGTGGGTTCATCCATAATAATGATATGTGGATTTTTTGTTATGCCTAGTCCCAGCAATAATTTTCGGGTTTCACCCGGGCTAGGCAGTTCCGTACTAAGAATTCGTTTGGCGTCAGAAGCAAGTCTGCTTATTATAATCATTAACCTGCCAAGTTCTTCGTTTGATAAATATTTTATTTCTTCAATTATATTTTTTGTTTCTTCAATAGAAATTTCCTGCGGAATGTAGCTAATATTATTCCTATCAGCATTAATATGCGGCAGCAAAATTTTGAGTAAGTTACTTTTACCGGAGCCGTTTAACCCTGTTAAAGAGATTTTATCCGTAGGATTAATTACTAAATCCTTATGAACTATTATTCTGCCTTCTGATAAAAGCGGCGATCTGCTTTTTAAATTCAACAAATAATTTCTTTTTGAAACTGAGTCTGAAAGTGTAATTCCTGTTTCATAGTTACGCTTAAGATTAATATTATTTATTTCAATAAAAGATTTTTCAATTCGTGCCTGCATAAGTTTTTTTTGCCTTCCTCCTACAGCATCTTTGCCGGTTAAACGTCCGAGATCAATTTTAGCTTTAGCGTCGTGATCGTGTTTACTAATTAATCTTTTTGATGATTTCTTTTTTGATTTATCGGTAATAATGCTTCTGCGCTTATGCTCTTTTTCGAGTTTAGTTATTTCAATTTTTTTTAATTGATACTGTTTAAGAGCGGCGTCGTTTTCCAAATTCCTCTGATTAATTGTTTCGGATAATTTTCCCTGTCTTAACTGAACATCGGGAGGTTCTATAAATAGTATTTGTGCGCATAGATTTTCCATTAATTCTCTGTCGTGACTCACAATAAGTCCAATGCCATCAAATAAATTTAAGGCTTCAACAATCATTTCTTTGGCTTTAAAGTCCAGGTGATTTGTAGGTTCATCAAGAGCAAGTAAATCCGGTTTACTCCAAATTGCGCATGCAATCTGCGCTCTTTTTCTTTCACCGTGAGAAAGGGTTGACCAACGATTTATCCATTCGTATTCTATTTTCAGTTTATCGAATAATTTAAACGCGTATTTATCCGGATAATTTAAAAATTCCGAAAAATTATAAGGCGGGTTATCTGTACGCTGTTCATTATAAAATATATTTATCGGTTTTTCGATCATTCCTGAAAAGTCTTTTAATATACCGCTCCCCAATTTCAGCAATGTAGATTTACCCGCGCCGTTAACGCCAGTTACGCCTGTCCAACCATTTGATATTTGAAATGAAATATTCTCAAATAAATTATACGCTGAATTTTCGTATGTGAATGTCACCTTATCAAATCTTAAAAACTGTTTACTCATAATATCTTCTCCGGGATTAATATTAAAATATAGAAGGGCGGTTTAAAATGGGAAAACCGCTTTCCGCGGTTTTTATAAACCACGGGTAAAAAGAAACGGATAAAGATTATCTGCTTATACCTGCATGTGTAAAATTATAAATCAGCCGATTATCTTAATCCGTTATGCTCTTTTCAACCCCGTGTCTCCAGAAGAAAAATTGATTTGATGTACAAAAATAAAATAATTTTAATAAAATAAAAACAGGGACGATTAAAATTCCGTCCCTTAATAATTTGAATTATTCGAGCGGAATTTTGTCTTTATTTTCCTTAAGCCAATCTTTAAATGTTTTTAATTCCGGATTAAGAGATTTGGAAAAGTCAATGTTTCTGGCACCGCAGAAGTATTCTTCAAAATCATGTTTGAACTGGAACATGTTTCCGAGATCATCCGCTCCGGGGAAACCGAATCCGCGGTACATGTCAAAAGGAACCGGGAAATAATTAATCGGCTGACCGAGCGCATCAGCTAAGGCATCGGTCATTTGATTTCCGGTTAAATGTTCGCCCGTAATACCGACTGTCTGACCAATATACTTATCACCGGCTTTAAAAATACCGTATGCGCATTTGCCAATATCTTCGGCTGCAATTCCCGGCAGTTTTTTATCTCCCATTGGTAAAGCGAAAGTAAGATTTCCGTCCTCACCTTTTTTAGGTCCCATTCCAAAATAAATTAAATTATCCCAGTAAAATGAGGTAAGCATAAAAGTAGTCGGTACGCCGGAATCAGCAAAAATTTTATTTGCTTCCCCTTTTGCATCAAAATGAGGGACCTTATATTTTCCGCCAAGTGTAGGCATTCGATTATCATGCAATGGAATCCAATTTCTTGTATCCTCCAGTGTTGACCAAATTAAATGATTCACCTTATTTGCCGCAGCTGCTTTTGCAATTAATTTTGCCTGTTCAATTTCTTTTTCGGGTGAAAAATGCTCCCAAAAGAAAGTAACCGCATATACGCCGTAAACATCACTAAAGGCTTTATTAATACTTTCATAATTGTCTATATCGAACGCGACAACTTCAGCCCCCATATCTGCAAGCGCTTTAGCTTTATCGGAATTAGGATTTCTTGTTAAAGCTCTTACTGAAAATTCGCTGGTTTTATCATTTAATATTGCTTTTGCTATTCCGCCTCCCTGTGATCCTGTTGAACCCAGTATGGCAATTATTTTTTTATCCGCCATTTATGTTACTCCTTATATAATTGAATTGTAATTCTTCAGAAGACAATATATCCCGTTTTGTGCTTTTTCTCAATTGTATAATAATCAGAAGTTTAACATTAAAGAATCACTGTGAAGTTTTTCCAACATGTTAGGGCTGTGATTCAATTTTTAACTAAATATATATGAAAAAACAGCTCAAAGGATATAAGTTGTTGTTGTACTGTAAATTAATTCTAGGTTAATAGTGCAAAGGATATAGTAAGTATTAAATTATAGTTTTATATTTAATACAACAAAAAAACGAAAGGAAAAAGAAAATGATTTTTGATGTTTTATATAATGCCGATTTGTACTATGGACTTGACGAGAAAATTAAAAAAGCTCTCCAGTTTCTTCAGGATACCGAATTAGAAAATTTGGAACCTGGCAGAATTGATATTGACGGAGATGATATATTCGCTCTTGTTCAGAAATATACCACAAAAGATTTTTCTGAAGGAAAATGGGAAGCGCACAGAAAGTACATTGATATTCAATACATGGTAAGCGGCAGCGAAAGTTTCGGTGTTGTTAATATTGATTATCTTGAATCAAAAGCAGAATATGATGAAGAAAATGATATTGAATTTTTTGATGGCGATGGCGATTACCTTCAGTTAAACGATGATGAATTCGTTATATTGTTCCCCGGCGACGCTCATATGCCTGGAATTGCCGTTGAAGAAAAAGAAGAAGTTTTTAAAGTTGTTATTAAAGTAGCCATTAAGTAATTAAGAACCGGAGGTTTTATAACCTCCGGAATCTTTAACCTAAATGAGCGGAACTGATATTATATTCAAACCCATCGGAGTTGTTAATTCCGATTTTAAACTGCGGTACGAAACTCCCAGGCAAGGTATTTTAGCCGAAGGATGCGAATCAGTAATTAAACTCTATCCTAAAAATAATTTTGAGCAGGCGTTAAAGGAACTAATTGGATTTGACCGGATTTGGGTGTTATATCAGTTTCATTTAAATAATAATTGGAAACCCCAGGTAAACCCGCCCCGGCACACAAGAAAAAAAATCGGTGTTTTCGCAACGCGCGCCCCTTATAGACCTAATCAAATTGGAATGAGCTGCGTAAAGCTTGAAAGAATTGACGGACTGAAAATTTATATTTCAGGTTCGGATATACTTGACGGTTCTCCCGTAATTGATATTAAACCGTATCTTCCTTACAGCGATTCTTTTCCCGATTCGGGCACAGGCTGGGTTAAAAGCGGACTTGAAAATATTTATGAAATTATATTTGAAGAGAAAGCTGGTGAGCAATGTTTATGGTTAAAAGAAAAGGCCGATATTAATTTAAAAAACTTTGCCCGGCTTCAGCTTGAGTTTAATCCTTCGGATGACTCACGCAAAAGAATTAAAATAATTGATACGGATGATAATTCTTATGTTCTGGCCTACCGCACATGGAGAATCTTTTATTCTATTATTGAAAGGGAACGTAAGGTAATTATTACTAATATTAATACCGGTTATACGAACGATGAACTTGTTAATATTAAAGAAGATAAATACGAAGATAAAAAACTGGCGAATCTATTTGTAAAAAGATTCGCCTATTAAAAAGATATTTTTTTAATCTATAAAATTATTGTTGTGAAGTTCGTCAATTGAATTCATCATCACGTTTATTTTTTCAAGCTTCAATTTAAGATCCGCATTTTCAGGTTTAATATTAAACGCTTCTTCAAAATATTTTTTAGCGCCCTGATAATCTTTTTTCTCCAGACACTCATTTCCCAATTTAATTTTTGTTGAAAATTCGAAATCAATTTCAGGCTGCACCTTTCTCATCTTAATCTTATCCCCTTTTTCCTCGACTATTTTTTTAAGGAAATCGGCATCGTATCCGATTCTTTTAGGTTTAGCGAACTCATTTTTAACCACGCCGTCCATATATTTCATATTTATAAAACCGAAAAAATCTTTCCATTTATTGTAAGTATTATTCCCCGCGTTAATTGAATAATCCGTTAAATATTTTACGGCTTCTCCTTTCGATTTTTTTAACAATGAAAGAGCCGTATTATCAACTATTTCCTGCTCTGCAAGATATGCTCCTTCTATTTCATCCTGGACCATTTTTAAATCATTTATTACCAACGAGTAACGGGGATAAACAAAATTGGAAACCGCGTTAAACAGCCAGAATCCAGAATCCCAATTGAACTTACCGAGAGAGGCCAGACCTTCTTTATAGTTATACGGAATATCCGTCATACACGAGTATAAGGGAGTATAAACGGTCATATATGTATCATCGAAACCGAACCAGAGCACTCCGCCAACTTCATCCGGATAATTGCTTCTGGATTGTGAAACAAAAGAGAAACCGGTTTGATAAGTAGAAATAGGCCGTTCGTGAAAATATTTTTCTCCGTTTACTTCAAAAGTAAGAGGACTATTTCTGTATGGAGATTGAAGAGGAGCGGCCGCAATCCCTTTTGTCATATCCAAGTCTGTTCCTTCAAAATGATCCCGCATCAACGACATAACATCGCGCACCGAAAGTTTATTTTCCGGTTTAATCCAAAGGGGCATTCTTTCTAAAGACTCGCCGTTTATATAATCAATATATTTATCTGCTTCTTTGTTAGCTCTACGGAACATCGACCATACTCTTCCGTCGCAGAATCTTATTCCCCCGAAATCCATTGGATTATATGCGGCAGAAAAATCAATTTCTTCGTCCTTGCCTGCAAAATAATTCATCTCTCTTGCGAATGAAATTACATCATTCGAATAAAGACAATTTTCAGGATCGTTTAACGGAAATGTTGTAATGCGGGCCATGTTCGCGTGACCGCTAATATATCCGTCGGGAATTTTTCTTGCCACCCATACCGCGCCTTTTTTATCTTTCCCTTTGCCGATCATTTCCATAATCCATGCTTCGTTTTTATCGGCAATCGAAAAAGATTCGCCGGAACTGTAATATCCGTATTCATCTACAAGGTTTGTCATTATCTTTATTGCATCTCTGGCGGATTTAGCTCTTTGAAGTGTTATATACATTAAACTTCCGTAATCCATAATTCCTTTTTCGTTTTTTAATTCTTCTCGGCCGCCAAATGTAGTTTCGCCTATTACAACTTGATGTTCGTTCATGTTGCCTACTACATTATAAGTAACTTCAGCCTGGGGTATAGTTCCAAGTAATTTACCCGAATCCCATTCGTAAATTTCCAAGTTCGATCCGTTTGGATATACCGCAGCTTTAAAGTGGTAAAGCTCACCGTATAAATTATATGAATCGGCAGAATATGTAACCATAACAGAGCCGTCTTTGCTTGCTCCTTTTGTAACAATTAAGTTAGTACATGCATCGCTTGAATAATTAAATAGGAAAATCAAAAAGAATGCTGTGGTAAGAATTAAATTTGTTCTCATATGCTTCCGGTATTTCGTTAATAAATATTTGTACACTAAAATAGAAAAAAGACCCGGAATTCGAAATTACTTTCGAATAAATCAATAAAAAGGTTTGTTTTTTTAAGCTTAGCCCTTTAACCGGAAATAACCGTATAAAAGGGAATAGCAGAATCTTTTTATCAATCTCTGCATCGAACTCTTAAAGAATGAAAATTTTTATCAGAATTAAATAATAGGAGAAAAAATGCTTAGAACAAATTTAACACACGTATTATCGAAAGATGACCACGCAAAATTATTGCAGGAAAATGAAAACGTTATGATATGCTGCGGAAGAATGGGACCAATGTGTATTCCTGTTTATGAATCAATGGAAGAACTGGAAAACGAATATACGAATATCAAATTTGCGGATATGGAATTTGATACCCAGGATGCTGAAGTAATAAGAAATTTGCCTGAATGCAGTTCATTCAGAGGACTTCCATTTGTTGTTTATTACAAAAACGGAAAAGTTGTGAAAGCGACTTCAAGTATACAGTCGCGTGATCAGATTACCGAAATATTGGATGAAAATTTTGAAAAAGTAAGCGTTTAGAATTAATAAAATTAAAAACCGGCAGAGACATATATGAATAATCATTTTGACGTAATAGTTATTGGCGCAGGAGCGGCCGGCTTAACGGCAGGGATTTATCTTTCGCGCGCAAAGGTAAGCACCCTTATTTTAAACGAAGGGGCAGTAGGAGGTCAAATGGTGCTTACTCACGAAATAGCGAATTACCCGGGTGTTGAGAATATAAGCGGATATGAGCTTGCGCGGATTATGAAAACACAAGCGCAGAAATTCGGCTGTGTTATAAAATCAAATTTAAAAATTACTTCTATGACGTTAGAAGAAAAAACCAAAAAAATTGAAGTAAATAATAAAGATATCTATACATCGAACGCCGTTATTATTGCAACCGGCGGAAAATCCAGAACTATCGGCGCGATCGGGGAAGATAGATTTAAAGGCAAGGGGATTTCCTATTGCGCGACATGCGACGGTGATTTTTTCCAGGATAAAGAAATTATAGTTGTCGGAGGAGGAAACTCAGCTTTGGAAGAAGCGGTATCATTAACAAAGTATGCCTCCAAGGTTACTGTAATTCACCAGTTTGATCATTTTCAAGCACTGCAGCATTATGTTGAAGAAGCGGAAAATAATTCCAAAATAGATTTTATTATGGAATCCAAAATTGTGGAATTTATTGGGGATGAAAAACTTACTTCGGTAAAAATTCAAAATGTTGACACTCAGGAAATTACCGAAAAACAAATTGACGGCGTTTTTATTTTTATAGGATATGTTCCTAATACCGAAAACCTTGAAGGAATTGTTGAACTTAATCAATGGAAAGAAATTATAGTTGATAAGAATATGATTACAAACATTCCCGGTGTTTTCGCGGCAGGCGATTCAATTCAGAAAAAGTACAGGCAGGTTACTACGGCAGTAGCCGACGGAACAGTAGCGGCGTTAAGCGCTTCTGAATATATAAATGAATTTAAAAAAGAATTAAGCTTAGTTAATGCTGTATAAAAAAACCGCATTGGAAAATACTATTTGATTTTCTAATGCGGTTTAAATTTCTATAAAGGAAAATTTACATCATTACATCTTCATGCAGCTTTTCCCTCAGCTTTTTCACTTCCGGATCGGCAATGTATTCATCAAAAGTCATTTCTTTATCAATTATTCCCAAAGGTGTAATTTCTATAATTCTGTTCGCGACTGTTTGAATAAACTGATGATCGTGAGTAATTAGTAAAACACATCCGGGGAATTCAATTAAGGAATTATTTAAAGCAGTAATTGCTTCAAGATCAAGATGGTTTGTCGGTTCGTTAAACAACAATACGTTTGATCCTGCGAGCATCATTTTTGAAAACATGCATCTTACTTTTTCACCCCCGGAAAGCACATTTGCTTTTTTTAGTGATTCTTCTCCGGTAAAAAGCATTCTTCCTAAAAATCCTCTTATAAATGTTATGTCTCTTTCAACTGAATATTGCCGCAGCCAGTCAATTAAATTATCGTCCGTATTAAAATAAGCAGTATTATCTTTAGGAAAGTATGCTTGCGAAGTTGTAACGCCCCAACGGTAATCCCCTTCGTCCGGTTTTAATTCATCCATTAATATTCTGAACAGCGCTGTTTTGGCAATATCGTGAGAACCGACAAAAGCAATTTTATCATTTTTATTAATTGTAAAAGAAACATTATTTAAAACTAATTCGCCGTCAATTTTTTTAGAAATATTATTAACCGACAAAACATTGTTGCCAATCTCTCTTTCAGGTTTAAAATGTATATAAGGAAGTTTACGCGATGAAGGCTTGATTTCTTCAACCGTCATTTTTTCTAGAAGTCTTTTTCGCGAAGTAGCCTGTTTGGATTTAGAAGCGTTGGCGCTGAACCGCGCTACAAATTCTTTTAATTCTTCAATCTTGGCTTCGGTCTTTTTATTAGCGTCTTTAGCCTGCTGAAGGGCAAGCTGACTTGATTCAAGCCAGAAATCATAATTACCTGTATAAATTTGAATTTTACCGTAATCAATATCGGCTATATGCGTGCAAACATTGTTTAAAAAATGCCTGTCATGCGATACTACAATTACAGTATTTTTAAAATTAATTAAAAACTCTTCCAGCCAGTTTATTGAAGCAATATCAAGGTGGTTGGTTGGTTCGTCAAGCAATAATATATCAGGGTTTCCGAAAAGGGCTTGAGCTAGAAGAACTTTTACCTTTTGATTACCTGAAAGCTCGGCCATTGATTTATTCTGTAAATCCTCACCAATTCCTAAACTGCTAAGAAGAGAGCCCGCTTCGGATTCGGCTTCCCATCCGTTTAACTCGGCAAAATCACTTTCCAACTCGGCCGTTCTCATTCCGTCTTCATCGCTAAAATCGCTTTTTGCATAAAGAGTATCTTTCTCTTTCATTATATCGTAAAGTTTGCGGTGTCCCATAATTACGGTCTGCAGCACTTCAAGCGCGTCAAATTCATAATGGTTTTGTTTTAATACCGCTAGCCGTTTCCCCGGTGAAATTGAAATAATTCCGGATGAAGGTTCAATTTCACCCGACATTATTTTTAGAAGTGTTGATTTTCCCGCGCCGTTAGCGCCGATAATACCGTAACAATTGCCGGGTGAAAATCTAATATTAACATCTTCAAATAAAACACGCTTGCCGTATCTTAAACTTATATTGCTTGTACTTAACATAATCTCTTTCTTTTTTAACTGAAATAATATATAAAAAATAGTCTGCAATATAAGGAATAATTGGGAGATTAAGGAATTTGGAGCTGAAGTAATAAAGCAATTATAAAATTTAACCTAAAATTCTCCGGCAAATCATAAAATAATTCATTTATTATCTGTTTAAAGTTTCGGATAAAAAAATTGTTTAAATTATTTATAATTGTTATAATCCTTAAATCTTTCTCAATCAAATACAGGCAATATGAGTATTTGTATAAAATATTATTAATTGTTATTACATTTTTGGGCACTGAAAAAATATGTTATTAAATGATGAGAATGATAAAAAACCTATAATAGAATATCCTTGAGAATGGACATATAGAATAATAGGTAACAATATTAATAAAATGGTAGAAGCTGTTGAAAACGCGGTAAGCGGGATGGAGTATGATCTTCAAGCATCTAATATTAGTCAAAAGGGGAGTTATTTCAGCATAAGTTTAAAAGTGATGGTTGATAATCAGGTAATACGCGATATAATTTATGAGAAAATAAATAATCACGAAAATGTTAAAATGGTACTGTAACCGGCGCTGAAATTAATTTCGAATCTGCAATTATACTTTCTTATATTTATTTTATAATAATTCGGCTGAATGATGGATTCATTAAATCTGCTTGTTGTTGAAGATAACTTTTCCTCGCGTTTCGCTTTAAGAAAACTTCTTATCAGAAAAGGTTTTAATGTTTTTGATGTTGAAAACGGGAAGGAAGCCTTTGAAATATTAAAAAATAATGATATAGATATTGTTGTAACCGATTGGCTTATGCCTGAAATGGACGGCATGGCGCTTACAAAAAAAATTAGAGAAGTCTTAAAAAAACAGCCTATTATAATTATTCTTACAGCAGTTAATTCCAAAGAAGCGAAAAAGAAATCTCTGTTTTCAGGGGCCGATGAGTATGTCTCAAAACCTGTTGAAATAAACAACTTAGTTGACATTATTAACAATGCCTTAAACAAAAAATTAGCAAAGACGCGTTTGCCGGAAATATCAAAATTTGAACCTCCAGTTTTAATGGACTACTTCTGTACGGGAATAGCGGCTTCAACGGGGGGTCCGCAAACATTAACAAAGTTTTTTTCGGAATTAGGAAAAGTTGAAAGTTCTGCTTTTCTTGTAGTTCAGCACGGACCGGCATGGATGCTAGAATCATTTGTGCATTCACTTCAAAAAGTTACTTCAATGCCCGTTGTTTTAGGAGAAGAAAAACTTGAAGTAGTTCCTGGCGTAGTATATATCGCTCCCGGAAAAAGACATATGATTATTGACGAAGAAAAAATTGCTATAAAATTAATTGATACCGAACCTATTAATTTTGTTAAACCTTCGGCCGATCCTTTATTCAAAAGTATTGCGTCTATCTTCGGGAAAAAAAGCATCGGAGTGGTTTTTACCGGCATGGGAAGCGACGCTTCATACGGAGCGGGATATATTTCCGCAGCCGGCGGAAGAGTATTTGTTCAGGATCCTCAATCGGCAATTCTTCCCAATATGCCCGAATCGGTAATTAATTTAAACCTTGCCAACAGGATATTTAGTTTAAATGATATGGCGGTAATGTTTAACGCCGAATTAAAAAAATTCTGGAAATAAGTTAATCCAGTTTTGCTTTCCTGAATCTTAATGAATTACTTACAACGCTTACCGAACTTAATGACATCGCAAGCGCTGCAAACATTGGGTTCAGCAATCCTAACGCAGCTAAGGGAATTCCTACTGAATTATAAATAAAAGCCCAAAATAAATTTTGTTTAATTGTTCGAATTGTTTTGTGCGAAAGAACGATAGCTTTATGAATATCTTTTAAAGAGCCTTTCATTAAAGTAATTGAAGCGGAATCAATTGCAACGTCTGTTCCCGTTCCTATTGCTATCCCCACATTTGCTAAAGCAAGCGCTGGAGCGTCATTAATACCATCGCCAACCATTGCCACAATTTCGTTTTTATCTTTATACTTTTTAACAATGTCGGACTTCTCGCGGGGAAGTACTTCGTAATAAACATCCGTGATCCCTACTTTTTTCGCAATTGATTCCGCTGATGATTTATTATCGCCGGTTGCAAGACTTAATTTTATATTCATTGATAATAATTTTTGTACAGCCTCTGCGGAGTCACTTTTAATTGGATCGTCAATAACAAGCAGGCCTTTAATTTTTTCATCTATTGCTACAAAAATTACCGTTTTGGAATCGTTAAATACATCAACGAATTTTTCTTTTATTTCGTCTGCGGCAATTCCGAATTCCGACATTAGTTTTTGGTTTCCGATTATAACGTTTTTACCATTAAACAATGCGGTAAGACCCATTCCGGGATAATTAGCGAATGATTCTACGCTGCCGTTTTCTATGTTATTTAATTCAATTCCGTTTACAATAGCCTGCGACAACGGGTGTTCGCTTTTCTTTTCAACATGAGCGACTATATTCAACAATTCATTTTTATCGATATCAATATTAATGGTGTTTACTAATTTCGGTTTTCCTTCGGTAATAGTTCCTGTTTTATCTAATATTATTCTGCTAGTCTTGTTTAGTATTTCAAGGCTTTCGGCATTTTTAATTAATATTCCGTTTTTTGCCCCCAGTCCGGTTCCTACCATAATTGCTGTCGGTGTTGCCAATCCTAATGCGCATGGACATGCGATAATTAATACGGCAACAAAATGAATAAGCGCTTGTGAAAAATCGGCTCCTGCTAACAACCAAACTATAAATGTAAATATTGCGATTCCAATTACCGTTGGAACAAAAATACCCGCAATTTTATCGGCTAATTTTTGTATTGGCGCTTTGCTGCCCTGTGCGTCTTCAACTAATTTAATAATTTGACCAAGTACGGAATTATTATTTGCCTCCGTAACTTTAAACATGAAGGACCCGTTTTTATTAATTGTTCCTCCGATTACTTTTTCATTTACATTTTTTTCAACCGGGATGCTTTCGCCGGTTATCATTGATTCATCAATTGCTGAAAATCCTTCTGTTATTTCTCCGTCGGCGGGAATTTTATTCCCCGGTTTTACAATTACAATATCACCGGGAAGCAACTTATCTATTTTTACTTCTTCTTCCTTGCCGTTTTTAAGAACAAGTGCGGTTTTGGGACGCAGTCCTATTAATTCTTTAATTGAACTGCGGGTTTTATTTTTTGCCCGGCTTTCTAGTAGTCTTCCTAAAAGTATAAGGGTAATAATTACTCCAGCTGTTTCAAAATATACATGCGGTTGAATGCCCGGACTAATAATATATTCGGGGAAAAGAGTTACGACTAAACTGTACAGATAAGCAGAACCGGTACCAATAGCTACGAGTGTATTCATTTCGGCTGAGAAATGTTTTATGTTTGACCAGGCAATTACGAAAAATCTTTTTGCCGAAACGAACATTAATGGGGTTGTTAATACAAGTAAAAATTTTTGCGTTTGTTCCGGCGTGAAACTCCAAATGATTTTAAACCAGTTAAACTGCATATCTGCCGACATGCTGATTATAAAAATCGGAATGGTCAAAATAAGAGCGAAGAAAAAATCTCTTTTTAATTCGTTATAGTGTTGATCAATTTCATTTTCAAGACCGTTTCCGGAAACGTTTTTAGCATTATCTTCATTCAATTTAAGTTTATATCCGTATTCTTCTATTGCCTTTGCAACTTCATCCAAATTTACTTTTGAATTGTCGGCATTAAAAGAAACTTTCTCGGAAGCAAAATTTACAGACACATCATCAAGACCGTCAAATTTTTTCAATATTTTTTCAACACGCGCAACACAGCTAGCGCATGTCATTCCCTCAACTGGCAAATTATATTTTGTGCTCATTTTATTAATCCTTTTTTTCTTCGGCTGCTTGATTTCCTCATTCGTGCGATTTTACTTTATAACCCTCATCCTCAATCGCATTAATTAAATCTTGTTCGTTTACTTCCGCTTCATCAAAAGTAACCATTGCTTTCCCTATTTCTACTTTTAAATCTGCCGGATTAAATACTTCTAAAGCTTTTTTAATGCCTATAACACAATGGTTGCAGCTCATCCCGTCTATATTAAATTTTTTAGTGGTCATTTTGGTTCTTCCTTATATTTATTAATTACGCGGTAAAATTATAAAATGAAAGAGGTTATTACGTTACAAAATATTTTAAATGATTTACAAAATTTTTTGATGCTTATTTCAGATTATCGATTGGCTTTCTTTTTATAGAAGTGTTTTTCTTAAATTCGCTTGCTGTCATGCCGGTTACTTTTTTAAATTGCGATGACAGGTGGTTTACGCTGTTATAACCTAATTTATAAGCGATTTCACTTAATGTTAGATCGCCGTATTTTAATAATTCTTTTGCTCTTTCAATCTTCTGAAGTATAAAAAAATGTTCAATTGTAAAATTTTCGGTTGATGAAAATAGTGTGCTTAAATAAGAATAATCTTTTGAAAAGTTGGTTTCAATCAATTCAGATAAATTTAAACTAAGATCTATGTTCGAGTGGTGAACATATTCAATTATTACAGTTTTGATATTTTCAATAATTTTTGCGGTTTTATCTTCAATAAGCTCAAACCCGTTTTCTTCAAGTACATTTTTAATTTTTTGTCTTTGACTAGGGTCTGGATTTTCTTTTATTTCGGCCTCTCCCAAGGTTAAATTTATTATTGTATATCCAAGTTTTTTTAATTCCTCATTAACAACCCTTATACATCTATTACAGACCATATTTTTTATAAATAATTTCATAACTCAAAATAGTATAATCAAATTAATGATACTTTAAAAAATTATCATATTTTTTCCTTTAAATCTGTAATTTATTATTGTATTGCTATTAGATACAGGAAATTTAAATTGTCTTAATTCACTATCTTAAAGCTAAAAAAAATTATTAATTTAGTGGACAAAAGATATATTAAGTATTATATTCAAATAAGACAATAAGATATACTTTATATGTCTTATAGGTTTTCGATCGCTGTCCAAAAACAGTTAGCCTACTTTGTTGTTTTAAGGGGCGGCACAGGGGTTTCATCAAAACTATTAAAATATTAAAACGAGGTGTTAGCCTATGAAAAAACAACTATCTCTCGTATTGATGCTTTGTTTTACAGGCTTTCTATTTGCGCAGTCTCCAGCTAATGTTGAAATCGCTACAAGATTTCAATCGGTTGCCCAAAACTCAATCCATTCTTTAAACGGCAGCCAGCAAAGTTCTGAAGTATATTCTCAGCCTTCGGAATTGTTAAATAATAATTCCTCAGCGCAATTAGATGAGTTCGGAAGCAAATACGGATTCGCAAATTCCACAACTCAGCTTGAAGAATTAGGCAGCCGCTTCGGTTGGGTAAGATCAAACACACAACTGGACGAACTAGGCAGCCGTTTCGGTTGGGTAAGATCTACAGCACAACTTGACGAACTAGGCAGCCGTTTTGGTTGGGTAAGATCAAACACACAACTAGACGAACTAGGCAGCCGTTTTGGTTGGGTAAGATCAAACACACAACTAGATGAACTAGGCAGCCGTTTTGGTTGGGTAAGATCAAACACACAACTTGACGAACTAGGCAGCCGTTTCGGTTGGGTAAGATCAAATACACAACTTGACGAATTAGGCAGCCGCTTCGGTTGGGTAAGATCTACAACACAACTTGACGAACTAGGCAGCCGTTTTGGTTGGGTAAGATCAAACACACAACTTGACGAACTAGGCAGTCGCTTTGGTTGGGTAAGATCAAATACACAACTTGACGAACTAGGCAGCCGTTTCGGTTGGGTAAGATCAAATACACAACTTGACGAACTAGGCAGCCGTTTTGGTTGGGTAAGATCTACA
>Ga0180009_10000088_pt1 | contig 164037 bp, 130 predicted proteins | sample OS_PC_MetaG_FD_123537 | JGI IMG/M metagenome (GOLD analysis project Ga0180009, IMG submission 123537) | Groundwater microbial communities from the Aspo Hard Rock Laboratory (HRL) deep subsurface site, Sweden - OS_PC_MetaG | ecosystem: Environmental > Aquatic > Deep subsurface > Groundwater...
TACACAATATATTCTTGAATAGGCAACACAAATATCAACTCTATAATAAGCTGTATTTATTGCATAATATCAGCTAACAAATTGCTAAAGACCGACCGCCATCGCGCCCTTGCAGAATCAAAGCTGGTTGATCTTGGCAAGTAACATCTATACGTAAAAACCGTACAGGCGGCGGCTTAGCATGGTGTTAAGGCTTTATATTACTCATATTGGAGACTATATGAAAAAGATAGCATTCACAATTTCATTTCTGATCTTTTCCATCAATATTCAAATATTTGCAGTCGATGGGCAATTAACAGAAGCAGGATTGGGATTTGAATTTGGGACAACATTTCAAAGATATCAAGAAAGTAATTTTAGGCATGGTGGATCCAACTTTTTCCGTTTAAATATGAGAAACCCGAAGGGATCCATATTTTATTTACACAATGAAAACGGATCTATTGGTACTGAAGTAGGTGATGCTGCGACTACCTTGAACACAAGTGTAATCGGAATTGGCTCCGTTTATAAACTTGGAAGTAACTTTGACCTTTGCTTAATGGTTGGTAATGCAACTATTACCGGTTCATCAGAATTTGGAACTGGATCAAATGCTATATCATCAATTCAAAGTACTTCACCTGTTGCTGACATTGGAGTTAGTTGGATGATCTTTGATGAGAATGCATCATTTGCTGGTGGTATCGCTTATCGTTATTTAGCATTATCTAATCCAATAACTTTCACAAATAGTTCTGGCAGAGACGATGATATTACTGATTTAAGCGCTTTGAATCTGAGTTTAAGCATTACCTATTCATTTTAAAAGTATTCTTTTATTTCGCCTTAACATGCACATTCACCGGACAGCAAACGCCCTTGGTGGGCGGAAGTTCGTGCCATTTCACGCATTGATCATTGATTAACCATCGGTGCAGCTGCCGGTAATGGCAGTGTTATAAAGAATTTTTATGAAACATCGAACGCCTAGGGTCAGGCTTGCGTAATTGCATAACTGTATATTCACGATATCCAATATACAATAACGCAAGCCTGACCCTCAATTCTCTAACCGAAACAGCTTTCCGGTAAATGTTGCCAAACACCGGTATAATAAAAAGTTGGCTTAAAATAAGATTCCAAGCTTGACAATAAGTCCATATTAGGTACCATATTTAGACTACATAAAATTTGTCTAAACGAAAAATCGGAGGATCACGTGAACTTGTCAACTGACATCAGACCAATAAGTTACCTGAAATCTAAATCAGCCGACTTATTGAAGCAGGTTAATGAAACACATCGACCAGTTATTATTACCCAAAATGGAGAACCAAAAGCGGTATTGCAAGACCCTGAAAGTTACGAAAATATGCGTAATGCTTTAGGAATACTAAAATTGTTGTCTCAGAGTGAAGAAGACTTAAAGAAACAGAAAGTAAATTCTCAAGAAGATGTTTTCTCAAAGTTGGAAGCAAAATTGAAAAAGAAGAAATGACAAAACAGTATTCAGTAATTTGGTCAAGAACAGCAGAATATGACCTTGAATCCATAATAGATTATATCGCTGAAGACAGTCCATTTGCCGCTAGGAATGTACTTGCAAAAATAAAACAGAAATCTTCTTTATTATATTCCTATCCTGCACGAGGGCGTATTGTACCTGAACTTAAAGAATTTAATATTCTGCAATATCGAGAAATTATAATCGATCCGTGGAGAGTTATTTATAAAGTTACAGATGACAAAGTATTTGTCATGGCCGTAATAGACGCCAGACGTAATGTTGAAGATATTTTGTTAGAACGGATGATAGGTAGATAAAATTACATAAATTCCGCCAACAACAGCATTAACTCGAACGGCTATCACCCTCCGATTACGCTTTTCCCAAAATTTCAAATCAAACATCACTGTTAATTCACTTTCATCACAACCGCCGGTTATACCAGTGTTGAGCCTGTAGAAGTACATTTACATAATTGATATTATTAAGCATAATATGTTTATATTTTCAAAATACGACTTAATACGTAAAGGACGATCATGCCTCGATACCAACCAACCAACTTTGATCAGATCACCATAAAAAAGGGGACGTTCTTTACAAATTTTACTAAAGACAGAAGGGCAGGTCTTTGTTTTTCAGCATCATTTTCCTATTAAATCTGGTTTGTTGCCTGATTGTATATATCTCGTTATTTTTCTGCACAAAAGGATAATGTTAAGAACATACCCAGATTAGAAGGATGTTCCCGCATTACAATTTCTCCGCTGTTGTCGGCCCTATAGAGTTTTTAAATAGTCCTCCTGATACAGCTTCAACCTCCTTTCAGGTTAATTGGAAGCAGTGACACTCCCAATGCTTTCGTAGATCTCTTTTTGCATTCAAGTCATCTTCTACTTTTGATTCCAACATAATTTCAGAATACAGGAACTTTAAATTCCTATTTACTTATTAAATCGGAACTTTAAATTCCGATTTAACCCTTTCATTCAGATTAATTTTCAGGTTTTGTTACATGTAAATTTTTTTTATGCTGAATTTATAGATTATTTTCCTGTGAGCTTTATTAATCCTTTTTTTTTAAAAGAATTGGCAACAGGGTTGCAGAAGTCTTCTTCACCTGTTTTTAGGCAAGAATAATCTAATCATTCTTAAGGGCAATGAAAGCCTTTGGAATCTATATTAATTTCTTGAAAAACTTAGGGAAATGAAAGGGGAAAATAACAAACAATTTCAAAGAAAACTGATCGATGAAGCAGTGAAAGACTTTCTGTCAAGGGGTGGAACCATTAAAAAAATCGATTTAAAAACATATGATGACGGAAAAGAATTCAGGAACAGAAACGATGATCCGGACGAACTTCTTGAGAGTTATCCGCCCGAGACATCGCATTTTGTATCGATCAAAAAACATGATGATTTTGGAGATTAATGAGGGTAAAGTGATAACCTTTTTCTCTCATAATTAAACAGCAAGCTATCCTGCTTTCAGGGAAACCGATTTAACCATTTTTTCTGTCATGGCTATCTTTTTGTGCCTTTCCCGGCAGAAGAGTTACCGCGACGCTCAATTGCCATTGCAAGAAGATAAGTAAAATAAATGTTTTGGAAAAGGCATTTTGAACATTCGTGCTAATGCTTGAGAGTTTAAAAGCTTTCTATGGAAAAAACTAAAGGTCATGCAAATGTTATCAGTGTTGAAGGAATACTAATTCCCAATCAATGGAATTCTGACAATCAAATTACATCTATTGTATTAAGCTCTTCGGGAGAAAATGACTATAATATCGATCTATCGAATCGGCTAGGCATTGAACTTTCAAACCTCCTGAGTCAAAAAGTAAGGCTTACAGGAAAACTTAAGTCCTACCACCCCAATACAAAGGTATTAACGGTATTGGATTATGAAGTAATGGATTGGTAGGATCCTGCTTTTAAAAATAGTATCTGCCAGATGGCTATAGACTTTTCCCCGGTCTATTGATGCTATTTTTTGATTATTGCCCCCATGCAATAAAATTGTACAAGTCTTTTTAATTTTATCTATTATTTTTACACAGTGGGTATGAGGTATTTTATGAAAACAATTGGTGCTCAAAAAATTAATTATGCAAATAACGAGGAAATGACGACCGCATTTGACCCCATCGACTATCTTGAAGAGAATTATACCGGTCCTGATCAAGAAGATAAATTTACGGCAGAATTCATGACAGAGGCTAATAAAAAACTGGATACCGCTCCTTTGGTACTGGAATTCGGGGGTGGACCAAGTCTTTTAACGGTAGCAACTTATGCTGAACTAGCCAGGGAGATCCATTTTTCGGATTTTGTCCCCAATAGTCTCAACGAAGTGCAAAGGTGGTTAAATAAGGACCCTGGCGCTTTCAGCTGGAGAAATCGTATAAAAAGGATCCTTATTGCCGAGGATAAATTTCCGACTGACGATCTAATCGATGTCAGGGAAAACGATATCCGTTCCAAGATTACCAAGTTGGTGGTTGGTGATGCCACTCTGGAAAAGCCCATCGGTGAAACATCAGTAATGTATGATTATATTAATGCTCACCACTGCCTGGATGTAGCAGCCACGAACTTCGATGAATGGTGTCAGGTAATGAAAAACATTGCATCCTTGCTGAAACCAAAAGGTTGGCTGGTAATAAGCATTACCACAGGCACTACGACGTATACTGTTGGTGATATGAAGTTCCGCTGTTGCAATTTAAGCCAGGATGATGTCAGAGATGGGTTCAAGCAAGCAGGATTTGATTTGGATACCATGTTAATTGATTCGATCAAAATCCCGGCAAAGATCGGTCGTGAGTATAATGGAATGACAATGGCAATGGTTCAAAAAAAATAGAAACCTAATTCAACGAGAGCTTAGAATGAGTGATTATTGAACTAAATCGTGGGAATGCCCACAAATCAAATCGTTTTTGATAATCGGATATTGTAGATATCTGAAGCACTAAGGTGCCCTTATATGGGCACCTTAGCTACCATCGCCGGTTCCATTTTAGCAATTAAAGCCCCTACACTGTTTTTTCCTCTGCGGTTCCCTCCTGCCACCTACTCAACTAAAAAATCTCCAAACTCAAAAATATTAGCAATAAGAAATTGGATTCCAAAAGCTAAAGAATTCTTACCATTATTGGAGCCAATGCTTGATGTTGATATAGTGATCTAAAATTGCCTTTTTCAAGGATGAGGCAGGAAGAAGCTGAATGTAGCGCCTCCCAGGGAATTGTTTACTGCCCAGATGGTGCCTTTATGGTCTTCTATTATTTCTCTGCAGATTGCCAGTCCCAGCCCTGTGCCTCCGGCTCCTGTCTTTGTTTTGCTGCTCTGGGTGAATTTATCAAAAATGACATCCAATTCATCAACAGGAATTCCTATTCCCTGGTCCTCAATCGATACAGTCACGCCAAACCTTACAGCATCACCCTGACCAATTTTTCCTTTTTGGCAGCTGATAATTATCTCATTTTCTTCCGGTGTGTAGCGAATGGCATTATTCAACAAATTACGAACAACCTGGCCGATTTTGAATTGATCACAAAAAACGGAAGTATCGGCACAAGCCTCTTCTATGTTTACAAATAGTTCCTTTTCTATTAGTAGCGGTCCGAGTTCATCGACTGCATCCTGAATAATATTTACAAGGTTACCGGTTTCAAATCTGTATTCCACTTTCCCTGCTTCCAGCTTCGACAAATCCAGGAGATCATTTAGCAGGTTCATTAACCTGTCTCCCGAGGTTCGAATCTGGATAAAATAGTGTTTCAGTTTATCCAGTTTAACTTCGTGGAATTTTTCAATTCCATATTTGGAATAACTGAGAATGTGATGCATGGGATTACGCAGTTCATGAGAAATATTAGCAAGGAATTCACTTTTTGCCTTGTTTGCCACTTCTGCCTGCACTTTGGCATCATATAACTCCCGCGTCCGTTCTCTTACATGTTGTTCAAGCCGTTCATGGGACTTCTTCCTTTCTGCTTCCATTTCTCGTCGTTCTGTTATGTCCCTACCAATGACAATAACATGGGAAGGTTTTCCCTCCTGGTCCTTCAGAATGGTGGCATGGTATTCTGTTGGTATGGTATGGCCGTTTTTTGTTATTAAGGAGAGCTCAACCTTTGCGTGTCCGCTTTCTTCGATGATCTGCATGAGTGAAGAGGTCTTTTCCAGATCTTCAGCGCTGTACCAGTCGTCAGGAGCCTTCTTGCGGAAAATCTCATCGTCACGATAACCGGAAATTTTGTTCAAATTCTTATTCCAACGTATGGCTTTCCCGGTTCGCGGATCGTACACAAAAAAGGTATCAACAAGTCCATCGATTGCGGCTTCGGTAAATTCTTTCTCTCTTTTCAGGTCGGATTCAGCTTTCTGTCGTATTCTGTTTTCATTGAGGAGATTTAAAAAAGAGTGTTTTAATCGTTGCCTCATATCGACAAAAGCGATTATCAGCTCATCTATCTCATCGGTTCGGTCTGATTTTTTAATACTGTCTATTTCAATTTCATTCAAGGAATCCTTGTCGGCTTCCAGCCTTTTTATTTCACTGAGAAGTCGAATTATGGGCAGTCCGACCCTGCGAATCGTAATCAGAGAATTAACGACTAAAATGGCAAGCAGTAACAGAACCAGCGTAAAAACAGTATTTCTGTTTTTGATCTGCAGACTTTGAACTTGCTCATTTGAATTTTTAGCCATTTTGAACATGGTCATAAGAATGTCCTGCGAATTGACCAGGATCTGTTCCACGAGCATTTGCTGAGACTGCTTTATTTTATTGATTTCAATCCCTTGAAGCCCTGTTTTTGTCAATTTTTGAATTATCCTGTTTTCTGATTTAATTCGTGAAAAATATCTTTTCAAACGATTCAGCAGATCGATGGTTGACCGAGAGTATTCAGAATCTTTTTCACTTGAAATTTTAGCCAGAATTGAATCAAACTGATACTCCCACTGCTTTTCGCTCCGTTCATTATGGAGTCTCAAATAATCGTTTGTCAGAATGATCAGGTAGGTTGTTTCTTTTACCAGATTATTCGCTAATTCCCCTTTACTCATCTCTTCATTGATCACCACTGAATTCCAGACAATCAGCAGAGAAATTGCTACAGTCAGTATGATGGACAAAATGGCACTTATAAAAAGACGGGTTCTTATTTTCATTTTATTTTTCTAATGAGTGTCACCGCTTCAGGATCAAATGTTTCCAGTGGCTGATAAATAATATAATCCAGATAGTTGGGAAGCTCTTTTGCTGGCTCCGATTGTTTGGATACCCATCTTGCTTCATTCTCCATGGTCAGAACAAGAAGTTGATCCAGGGATAATTTGTAGTCTATTTCCTGCCAAAATTGATTAACCAGATCCCTATCCATGTCAAGTTTCCGGGCAAGTATTGCCTGGGATTGGTCTGTTTCAGTATTCATATATTTGATCGCCTTATCCAAAGCACGAATCACCTTGATGAGTACCTCCGGGTGGCGATTGGCAAAGTCATTCATGACAGCCATGTTGACTGCAATACGATACACCTGTGAGGTCGATATCCGAATAGACATTTCAGGCAACAAATTTAATGCGTGATAGGCATGCGGTTCCCAGACCGATATCGCATCCACTTCGTTTAGTTTTAAAGCCCCCGGGAGCTCATGACCTTTATAGGCTTTCATCGTGACTTCTGAGGAGAGTATTTTGTGGTATGCCAACAGCAAATCAATAAGAATCTCGGAAATGGTACCCGGTACCATTCCGATGGTTTTTCCTTTAAGGTCGGCTGCAGACAGGATTTGTTTGTCTTTCCTGGCGACCACTTTGATACCCTCATAGGTGGTCAAGTAGGTTAAAAAAATTGAATAATCCCGGCGTTGGAAGCTGTTTAGAACCACGGGTATTGTGGCCGGAGTTGACATATCAGCCTTTCCGGCAAGCATGTGATCAAAGGACCCCTTGCCACTACTGAACTCCCCGGTGATTTCGACCTGCAATCCAACGTCAGAAAAATAGTTATTTTCAAGGGCAATGAGAACCGGAGCCGTGATAAATGCCTTGGCAACGGCCAACCGCACCGTTTCTTTTTGTCCCGTGTACTCTTCAAAATGTTCCTTGCCGGTATCATCATGCTTAAACCAATAACCTGCCAGAGTAAAAAGAACACCAAGAAAAATAATTATAAAAAAAATCTTTGATCTTTGCATAATTGTCTCTTTTCCAAAACCCTCTCAAGCGGCAAGCCTTGACCAGTTTAAACAGCACGTAACTTTGCCAAAAAACGGATTAAAATATCAACAATGATTCTATACTTTTTTCACACTGATGCCCACTAATTTTGCTGACTTTATGTTTTTTCACTCAGGGAGGGCTCCGTAATCTCTTTCTTCCATTATGACCTTAAAGAGAGATGCAGGGGGATGAAATTATTTTGGATGGGTTTTGACAGGGTTTTAATTTGCACATCCCCAATTCCACTGACAGGAAAAAAATAGACACGCCCCTAAAAATCATGATACCATGCAGGAAAATGAGCTCAGTGTTACCCGGTTTCCGGCTGATGATGGTTAAAACGATTGAAGAATGCGGATCTCCAAACGGATTTACCCCTTCAGACTGTCACAACTTCTCAAATAAATGGGAAATCGGGTTTGATCCTGAAATGACACTGAAGAAAAAATCCAAAAAGCTTGGGAGGACTATTTTTTGGATTTCAACTTTCAAATTTGAGGAGAAATCAAATGAAAAAACCGGTTAATTTTATAGCTATTTTATTGGTCACATTTTTACTGATTCCGGTTGTGGGATTTTCACAGGGAAAAGTCATCCAAATGGCTTCATTGGATTGGCCCCCTTATACCGGTGAGAGTTTACCTGATGCTGGTGCAAATGTAGTAGTGGCAAAAGCAGCTTTTGCGGCAATGGGATATGAGTTGGATGTGAAATTCTATCCATGGGCCAGAACCATTGCACTGGCAAAAACACCCAAATATGTCGGCTATTTTCCCGAGTATTATGCAAAAGAGATAGAAAGCGAGTTTATTTTCTCCGATCCCATTGGGGACAGTCCCCTAGGATTTGTAGAGAGAACAGATACACCAATAGCCTGGAATACCGTGGACGATTTGAAACTTGTCGGTTCAATCGGGACAGTCAGGGGATACGTGAATACGGAAGAATTTGACCAAATGGCGGCCAGTGGCGAAATCAAGGTGGATGAGGTGGTTGATGATACAACCAATCTGCGGAAACTATTGGGAAAGCGGATAAAAATGGCTGTAATTGACAAATCCGTTATGCTGTACATCCTGAAATTCGATACTGACTTTACGGGAAAACAGAGCCAGCTTCAATTTAACTCAAGATTGCTTGAGAATAAAAAACTTTATCTCTGTTTCCAAAGAACCGATAATGGAAAAAGGATTGTTGGTATTTTTAACGAGGGATTAAAAAAAATAGATCAGGATCAAATCACAAAGGATTACTTTTCCAAGATGCTTGATTAATTCTTTGATTGTATAGGTATTTCACAAGTCCGGCATCCATATTTTCACAAGTGCTGGACTGTTCTATCTGTTTTTTCCTCTTATCGCAGTATCCTTATGATCATTAAAACGCCGGTCAGTTTATCCAGAACCGTTCTTTACAGCATGTTGATCGTGATTTCGATTTCATTCGGTGTTGGAGGATATCTGTGGTTTGAACAGGAAGTCAGTCAATTCGGAATCGACTCACAGATACTGAGGGAAGACTATGTTGAACAGCAGAAAAAACAGATCAAGGAAGAGGTGGAGAAGGGAGTTGATTATGCAAAATACATGATGGCTCAGACAGAAAAACGGCTGCATGACAACATTAAAAACAGGGTTTATGAAGCCCATGGAATTGCCACAAACCTGTATCACCGCTATAAAGACACACTTCCCCCGGGGCAACTGCAGAATATTATCAAAGAAGCCTTGAGACCGATTCGATTCAGTGAGGGCAAGGGATATTACTTCGCAACCCGGCTTGATGGCCTGGAAATTCTTTTTGCCGACCGGCCTGAAATGGAAGGGATTAACATGCTGAACACACAAGACACCCAGGGAAAATATGTTATCCGGGATATGATCGATATCGTCAATAAGAAAGGTGAAGGGTTTTACAGCTACACCTGGACCAAACCAAATGCTTCCGGGTCTAACTTTCGCAAAACTACCTTTGTTAAACACTTTGAACCCTATGGCTGGCTTATTGGAACCGGGGAGTATATTGATGATGTCAGAGAGGTTATCCAGAATGAAGCCCTGCAGCGATTGATTGAGGTTAGATTTGGGAAGGACGGATACCTGTTTGGCAGCACCTTCGAGGGTGATCCGCTTTTTACCAACGGAAGAATAACCGTTGGCACCCGAAGCGTCTGGGATCTTACAGATCCTGAAGGTATCAAGATCATTCAAGAGCAAAAAAAGGCGGCCAAAATTCCTGAAGGAAGTTATTATCACTATTCCTGGATCAAGCTGCAAGGGACAATGCCTTCGCCAAAGATATCCTTTACCAAGGCAATTCCTGAATGGGGATGGATGATTGGAGCCGGCGCATACGTTGACGATATAGAAACTGCCATTGACCAACGAAGACTCCTGCTGACTGCTTCCATAAAAGCTTATCTTTTAAAAACGCTACTGGTACTGGCTTGTTTGATACTGGTTGTGCTTTTTCTGGTTCACATCATCACTTCAAAAACCCGACAGGGATTTGATCGGTTTACCGCCTTCTTCGAAAAAGCGTCCAACGAACTGGTTGAAATTCGACTAGACGATCTTCACTTTTCAGAGTTCTCCAAACTGGCAGATATCGCCAATCAAATGGTTAGAAATCTTCTGGCAGCAACGCAAACACTCAGGATGAATGAGGAAAAATACCGGATGCTGTTTCACTCCGTACCGTTGGGGATAATAGTAACAGACAAAACCGGTGAGATTATTGAAACTAATTCCACCTCGGAAAGGCTGCTGGGGTGGTCAAAATCTGATCATAAAACACGAAGGATTGATGCCGACGGGTGGAAAACTATTCGATCTGACGGAACAATGATGCCGCCCAGTGAATATGCCAGTGTCAGGGCTTTAAAAGAAAATCGCATTGTCGGTGATATCGAAATGGGAATTCTAAGCCTGATGAATCAAAAAACCTGGATTAGTGTTACGGCTGCTCCAATTCCTCTGGATAATTACGGAGTTTTAGTGGTTTATACCGATATAACGGATCGGAAACTGGCTGAAGAGAAGATCAAAGCCTCTCTTAAAGAAAAAGAGGTACTCCTGCAAGAGATCCACCACCGTGTTAAAAACAACATGCAGGTTATTGCGAGTCTACTGAAGCTTCAATCAAACAGCATTAACGACATCCAAATAAAAGATGCCCTCAAAGAGAGTCAAAACAGAGTATATGCCATGTCTGCAATCTATGAGATTCTTCATCATTCGGACGATCTGTCCCAGATTGATTTAAAGTTCTACTTATCAAAAATGGGCCGGATGTTATTACAGACATATTCTATCATACCGGGAAAAATCTCTCTAAATATTGAATCTGACAATATTAGGTTAAACATTGATAAAGCCAGTCCCTTAGGGCTGGTTTTTAATGAACTGATCTCCAACTCACTAAAATATGCTTTTCCCGAAAATGGGACCGGCACCGTGAATGTGAGTGTAAAACTCCAGGGAGAAGAGTGTGAATTGATTGTATGGGATGATGGCGTTGGAATGAAAAAGGAATTTGATTGGAGAACCTCAACAACACTTGGACTTCAGCTTGTGCGTACCCTGGTTGAAAACCAGCTCGATGGTTCAATAGAATTGGTAAGTGGGGACGGTGCAAAATTTTTAATTAGATTCAATACTAAAGAATCCTGACAAAAAATAAAGAGCTCGACAAACTGGAATCCGGACACATGGAATACCAGATTACAGAAAATAATCTGCCTGAAATAATAGCCGAAACAATATCAAAATATAAACCATCCTTAAAATAGGAAATGGGAATAAAAATCATGATAATATGTATGTTATATTAAAATTAAGACATGATGAACATTGGAATACTTATTGTTGAAAATAAAGCTGCTACCGCCAGGAAGTTAGAAAAAAGTCTCGTGACTCTGGGATGTCAGATTACGTCAATTGTCAATGCCAGCGAGAAGGCAATTGAAGAGATCGAAAAAAACAAACCGGACATAATCCTGATGGATGTCGATATAAAGGGGAAAATGGATGGTGTTGATACTGCCGGAATCATCCGATCACGATTTGGTATTCCTGTCATTTTTATGACGTCAATCCCGGATGAAGAGGAGATTGAACGAGTTGGATCTACAACACCTGTTGCCTGCCTTGTAAAACCCATTCAGGAAAGGGATTTAAAAGGTACGATTGAGATGGTTTTGTATGTAGCCAAAGCTGAGGCAGATCGCAAAAAAGCGGAAATTGCGTTAAATGACAGCAGGGATTTTGTTCGTCGACAAGGAAAAGCCATTGCCAGGCTTGCGATCAACGATGCAATTACCATGGGTGACGTGCCTCGGGCCATGCGGGTGCTGATGGAAGTGACAACTGAGATCGTTCAGGTGGATCGTACCAGTGTCTGGCTTTTTTCTGATAACGGTGAGGAGTTGCGATGTATTGCACTGTTTGATGTCAGGACCAGGGCTTTCAGTGAAGGTCCCGTTTTAAAAATAGCAGACTACCCTCGCTATTTCGAAACCATCCAAAGTAAAAACCGGGTTTGTTCCGATAATGCGCAAATCGATCCGCAAACCAGCGAATTAACAGAAACCTATCTCAAACCTTTGGGAATCATATCCCTGCTGGATGCTGGTATTCACGTAAATGGCAAGTTGGTGGGGATTATCTGTCTTGAACATACAGGAAAGAAGCATTATTGGAATCCTGAAGAAGAGACCTTTGTTAATGCAATAGCGGCCCTGGTGACGCAAACACTCGCTAATACAGAGCGTAGACGGGCGGAAGACGCTTTGCGTACGAGTGAAAAAAAATATAAGGAACTGGCAAATCTATTACCACAGGTTGTTTTTGAAACAGATGAAAATGCAAACCTTACTTTTGTAAACCGCTATGCCTTTGAAATGTTCAAGTACACTGAAGCTGACTTCGACAACGGTTTAAACGCGCTTCAGATGATAGCCCCTCAAGATCAATCCAAAGCAATGAGCAACATCTCAAAGGTTTTAAATGGTGAAATAGTTGGCGGAGTTGAATATACCCTGGTTAAAAAAAACGGTGTCCAATTCCCGGTTATTTTATATGCAACTCGAGTTATACAGGAAAGCAAGTCCGTTGGATTAAGAGGCATCATTGTGGATATTACCGATCGAAAGCTAATCGAGGAGGAACTCAAAGCCAGCGAAAAAAGATACCGGCAGATCTTTGAAAACGCCCAAACACCATATTTTGAAGCTTCTTTCGAAGGAATCCTCCTGGAAGTAAACCCAGCTATGGAAAAAACCCTAAACCAAACAAGGGATAACCTTATTGGGAGATCAATCCTTGATTTTTTTGCTGAAGCAGACCAGCGTGAAAGTTTTTTGGTGAAGCTTAAACAGGCTGGTGAGGTCAATGATATTGAAATTAATTTTTCTGACGCCAACGAAATCGGGAGAAATATTCTGGTCAGTGCCAGAATTCTCCAAAATCAGCAGAAAATAACAGGTTCACTGCGCGACATTACGGAACAGCTAAAAACAGAAAAGGCACTTAAAGAATCTGAGGCCCAGAAAAAAGCTATCTTGGATGGTATTCCCGCGGAAATCTCCTTCATCAATGAAAAACTTGAGATCCTGTGGGTCAATAAGGCGTCTGCGATATCAGCCAATAAAATGCCGCAAGAGATGCTGGGTAAGCCCTGCTATTCTCTTTTTGCCCGACGGCAGAAACCATGTGAAAACTGTCCGGCTGTTAAGGTTTTAAAATCGAAAAAACCTGAGCGGGCAATCATATCTGCCTCAGATGGAAGAAGCTGGGATGAAAGCGGTGAGCCGGTTTTTGATGCCAAAGGGAATCTTATGGGGATTGTGGAAATCGCGCTGGATATAACCAAACAGAAACAAGCTGAGGAGGCATTAAGGGACAGCGAAGAGAAATATCGCAATGTGGTGCAAAACGCCATCGAAGCAATCTGTGTTATTCAGGACGGACTGTTTGTATACTTTAATCCTGAAGCGGAGAACCTTTTTGGATATTCGGCAGAAGAACTCAGACAGATACCTTCCGAGAAAACAATCTACCCGGAAGATAGAGAACTGGTCACCTCACTCCGCCTGCGAAGGCTGAGGGGAGAAAAAGTAAGAGGTACTTATTCCCATAGAATTGTTACCAAAGATGGAAGCATCCGCTGGGTTGAGATCAAAGCTGTTAGCATCAACTGGAATCAGCACCCTGCCGCCTTGGTTTTCCTTACTGATTTCACCGAGCGAAAACGAACAGAGGAATTGATAATTCAGAATGAGAAGATGCTCTCCGTTGGGGGACTTGCAGCCGGTATGGCTCATGAGTTGAATAACCCGCTGGGAGGTGTACTGCAGGGAATTCAGAATGTACAACGCCGTTTATCACTGGATTTGGAATCAAATTTTACCATCGCTCAAGAAACCGGAATTGATCTTCATAACCTACAATCATACATAGACAAAAGAGGAATTAAGTCTTCTCTGAATGGAGTTCATGAATCCGGGAAAAAAGCGGCTCAGATAATTTTAAATATGCTTCAGTTCAGCCGTAAAAGTGAATCCAAAATGATTCCCACCAGTTTTGTCGACCTGATTGAAAATGCCCTTGATCTGGCTGGCAAAGTTTACAATTTGGAAAAGAAATATGATTTCAGAGATATAATAATAAAAAGGGAGTTTGATTCAAACCTGCCGCCTGTACCTTGTGCCAAAACGGAAATAGAACAAGTAGTGTTAAATCTTCTTAAAAACGCAGCACAAGCCATGGCAGAAAAAGGTCGGAAAGATCCTCATCATATTACTATTCGATTATTGCGTGATGAAAATATGGTCAGAATAGAACTTGAAGATAATGGACCAGGCATGGATGAAGCGGTAAGAAAGAGGATTTTTGAACCTTTTTTTACCACCAAGCCAGTGGGCGATGGTACCGGATTAGGCCTCTCAGTTTCATACATGATTATTACCAATATTCATAAAGGAACCATGGAAGTGGAATCTGAATTGGGAAAAGGAACCAAGTTCATTATCCGCTTACCATTGAATCAGAAGTCCATATCTTAAACTCCGCGAAATGTGGAAAACAAAAAAGTTAGGCTCAAAACTTCCCTTAAATAAAAGGAATAATCAGCAAATTCAAGCAATCGTCTTGTATTATCCGTTCGAACAGATAGTAAGATCAGAAGTTTTTTACCTAAATCGGTAAATGGATCTAAACCTGAAAATTGTTATCCCTCCTCTCCTAATCCTGCAGAATCAACGGCTTTTTTGTTGGTAGTTTAGAGGCTTTTTACTACCATTGACAGACAGGCGTGTATCATGTAATCGAATCTAGACGACTTAACTCGTGCTATGGAATTCAGGCCCTTTGATTATGGAGGGTTACGTGGATTTTACAATATCTGACACATATTTGAAGGAGAGGGTATGGGGATTTATGATAGCAGGTTCTGGAAAAAGAACTGGGACAAAGGTTTAGATGACCTGAAGCCGGAGGAGTATGATACGACTTATCTTGAATTGCTGGAAGACAGTTTTAAAAATTGTGCCGATAAGATTGCGCTCCACTATTTGGGAATTACCGTGACATACGGTGAATTAGACAAGTACACCAATCAGTTTGCCAATATGCTGATAGAAAACGGGTTTAAGAAAGGGGATGTTGTCGGTATTAACCTACCCAATACGCCTCAATACCTGATTGCTCTGGTAGGTTCTCTAAAGGCCGGCTGTATTATCTCAGGCGTTTCACCGCTGTTATCAGCGGAGCAGATCAAGTACCAGATTAACGACTTAACCAGTACCGGGAAAAAAGGTGCCCTGGTTACACTGGATGCCATCTTTGCCGGTCATATCACCAAAATTGCGGCCGATATGCCAGGATTGGATCTGATTGTTACCACCAATCCTGCCAGTTTCCTTCCTAAAATTAAACAATTCCTGGGAAAACTCCTTAAAAAAGTACCGACCGGAAAAGTGACCCCTTTGCCAGGAAAAACCATTTTGGATCTGCATAAAGATGTTTTGCAGAAGCAACCAACCAATCCCGCTGGTGTCAAAGTATCCGCGGATGATATCGGATGGATTCAGTATACAGGTGGAACAACGGGTCCTCCCAAGGGCGCAATGCTGAATCACAGAAATGTCGCTCACAATATCAAGGCAATCAACCGTTGGCTTGGCTGGGATAAAGCCAAGGGAGTATTGCTATCCGGTTTTCCCATGTTTCATATCGCAGGTTTGACAGTTTGTGAAAGTGCACTATATCTGGGATGGACGCAGGTATTAATCCCTAATCCAAGGGACACCGACCACATCTGTGCGGAGATAGATAAGTTCAAGCCGACCTATCTGGTTAATGTGCCCTCTCTTTACCAAATGCTGGTTGCAAATCCTAAATTCAAGGAACTGGATCACTCCAGCCTGCTGGGTTGTGTATCTGCAGCTTCTCCTTTTCCCAAAGAATCCCAGGTTGAACTGGAGAGTGTTATCGGACAGGGGAAACTGCTTGAATTATATGGCATGACAGAGACTTCACCCGTTTCTACCATGAATCCTTCCAAGGGCCAGAAAAAACTGGGAACGATCGGTATGCCATTTTTTAATGTGGATCTTAAAATAGTCAACCCGGAAAACGGTGAAGAGGTTCCCCTCGGAGAAGCCGGTGAAATTTGTGTGAAAGGGCCTTTAGTGATGCAGGGGTATTTCAACAAACCGGAAGAAACCAAAAAAGCAGTCGATAAAGACGGTTACATGCATACAGGTGATGTTGGGATCATGGATGAAGAGGGTTTTATCAAAATTGTTGATCGAACCAAGGATATGATCATCGTGGGTGGATTTAAAGTGTTTTCCAGCAAGGTCGAAGATATCATTTCAAACCATCCTGCCATCGGTTTGTTGGCACTTGTAGGAAGGGAACACCCTGACAGACCCGGTTCCGAGCTAGTTAAGGCGTACATTCAGCTTGATCCGGTGTATAATTTTGATGGGAACTACGACGCCTTAAAAGAGGATATCATCAAATTTGCCAAAGAAAACTGTTCTCCTTACGAAGTTCCCAAAGAGATCGAGTTTGTCGCCGAGATTCCCCTAACGACTGTTGGTAAAGTCGACAAGAAGGTTTTGAGGGCTAGGTAACGTTTGGCTGTTGGCAATTGGCGATTTGCCGGTTGCCAACGGTTTTTTTGCAGAATTTGTATGGCGGGCGTGGCATCCGGATCATGGAATCAGGTTCTGGGACAAATGAAAGAGCAAGGGCAAAGTAAGTAATGAGAGTACTGTGGAAACGATCAAAACGGAGCCTGCGTACTGTCCGTTAACTCCATAACGGATTGGCAGAACAACTGAAAATACAGCCGATGGCAGGGCCGAAGCGATCACAACGACGGTTGCAGCCATCCCGCTAAACCCGAACAATAATGCCAAGGCCAGACCGAATAGAAATCCGAAGCCTATTCTAATCGTCACCCCCAAGAGGACATGCCTGTCAATCCTTATTTTATAGCGGTTTAATACCATCCCTATGGTGAAAATTGCCAGGGGAGGAGCCGCCTCTCCCCCGATTTTCAGTGCATTTAACAGGGTCGGATGAACTTCGATCTGCGCCAGGTTAATCCCAAATCCGACTACAATCGCCCAGATCAAGGGAGATCGAATCATTTCAATAATTCCTGTTAAGCGATAACTCCCGGTAACAATAATGATCCCCAGCGTAAAAATATAAAAAGTCTGGATCTGGTCATAGATAATGATCAGGTTCATGGCCGTTAACCCGCCCCATAACTTCATCAGGGGAATCCCCAAAAAACCGGAATTCATGAACAGCAATGGCGGCATCACCGCTTTAATATCAAGTTTGAAAGAACGACAATACAACCAGCCAATGGCAAATATCAAGGCAATCAACAGACTAACCACCCCAAACAATCTGTAAATGTGATCCAGTGGAATTTTTGTTGTGCAGAAAGAGTGCAACACCAATAGTGGCATGAAAAAATCAGTAACAATTCTTACAATCGCCCCTTCCGGTATCGAAAACAGTCGGCTGATGGCAAAGCCGCCAAGTATTAACAGAAATAATGGCAATAAAATATTTAGAGAATCAAATTCCATTTGGTTCTTCGCTTGGATAATAAATGGCTGTTTGCAGTATCACACCTGGATTCAAGCAATCTAAATTATACTGTTTCACCATCTCTTGCAAGCCAAACACATGACCCAAATCCACTATTAGTTTATGGGGTGGTAGTAATTCTGATGGTGGATTTTGGAGTTCATTATCACTTCACTCGCGTGAAATGATGTGATATTGATGAATGATCGTCGACACAGACATTTTGGAGTTTGATGATTCGGAGAATACACGGATAAATTTGATACAGAGGGGATTCGCATGAAAAATGTCATTATAACCGGCAGTACCGGTATGATTGGAAGCCTGGTTCTGGAAAAATGTTTGAAGAGCGACACCGTTGAAAAAATTACCGTCATCGCCAGAAGAAAAAGTGGGGTACAACATCCCAAGTTGGTGGAGGTAATCCACGATAATTTTCTGGATTATTCAACCGTCATCGAACACCTGAAAAACCAGGATGTCTGTTTTTACTGTGTCGGGGTTTATACCGGTGCTGTTTCGAAGGATAAGTTTAGAGAAATAACTGTTGACTACACAAACGCCTTTGCTGAAACCCTTAGACTTTACAATGATAGAACAACTTTTTGTTACCTCAGCGGACAGGGTGCAGATTTGGAGGGGAAAAGCAGGATAATGTTTGCGAAGGATAAAGGAGCTGCTGAGCGGCTATTAATAAAACTGAATTTTGACCAGATCTACCTGTTTCGACCGGGGTATATCTATCCTTCCACTCCCAGAAAAGAACCCAATATCAGCTATCGGTTCATGAGGGTGATTTACAAACCCATCCTGTCAAAACTTGGTTCAAATCTAAGCGTGACATCGGACCAACTGGCTCAGGCGATGGTAAATACAGGGCTTCATGGAGGGAAAAAGGTGATCTTTGAGAACAAGGATATCAGGGAAGTATTGATCTGACCAACATTGGCTTGAAAGACGATTTTATCAGTTTTACCGGTATCAGCAAATCTCCCGATAAAAAAGCAGCCGTTCCTCCCACATACCGTGATGTCATTCTAAGAACTACCAGGGGAGGTTTGCCAGATCCACATTACCGCCGGAGATAATAATGCCGATGCGCTTTCCCTTGAATTGGGATCTGTTTTCCAGTATTGCTCCGAAGGGAACTGCGCTTGAAGGTTCGATAATAATCTTCATGCGCTCCCAGGTATGCTTCATGGCCGCAACGATGTTTTCTTCAGTTACCGTGACAATATCTGTTACATACTTTTGAATCAGGGGAAATGTAATCTCTCCTGTCGAGGTTAACAAACCGTCAGCAATGGTGGTGGGATTCTCAGAAGAGACAAAGGAACCGCTCTTAAAAGATCGATAGGCATCATCGGCCTCTTTGGGTTCTGCTGCGATGACTTGTGTTGTGGAAGAGAGATAACGTGTTGCCAGTGCGGTTCCTGACAGTAGCCCGCCTCCTCCAACAGGAGCCATTACTATTTCCAGGTTCTTAACCTCCTCATTCAATTCCAGGGCTGCCGTTGCCTGTCCGGTAATGATTATCAGGTTATCATAGGGATGGATGAACAGGGCTCCCGTTTTTTTCTGAATATCAGCAGAGGTTGATTCACGGGCATGTAAAGTAGGTTCGCACAAAATGACCTCTCCGCCGTACCCCTTCACGCCATCGATTTTAACACGGGCAGCTGTCCTGGGCATGATAATATAGGATTTAATCCCCCGATTGGTTGCAGCCAGGGCAAGGGCCTGGGCATGATTCCCCGAGGAATGCGTACACACCCCTTTGCCGGCTTCCGCATCCGTTAATGAGAGCACGGCATTGGTCGCTCCCCTGAATTTAAAAGCGCCCACTTTCTGAAAATTTTCACATTTAAAAAACAGCTCCGCATCAACCATCCTGTTCAGAGTCTGACAGGTGAGGACCGGTGTTCTATGGACAAAAGGTTTGATTCTTAAGGCAGCTTGTCTGATCTCTTCCAAGGTTGGAATCGACATCATATTTTCCTGGTTAGTCCGGGTATAATCGAGTTCTCTTTGGAATTTGTATCAATGTACTTTGTCTTTTTTTGATTTGTCCAATTCCAATGTGTATGTTCATTGCAGTTCTCTAACGGTAGCTTATCAAAGCTTTGCAACCTGCTGAAAGATCTCATCGACTGATAAAGTCGATGATTCTTTCTGACAGTCCATTATCGATAAAGCATATTCACATATTCAATCATCAACCACTCCCTTTGATTTGTCGGCAGAGCGTTCATCATTTCATTGATCTTACCCCAGCGGTCGGGGAGCCCTCCGTCGACTCCAGCAACCTGGATGAATTTGAAGAATGTTTCCAGATTCAGGTCTTCTGGTTTCAGGTCTGAAGAGATGGCTCTGGTTTCCTCGGCAACCCTGTCCAAATCGGCATGTTTTGCTCTTTCAACACAGGTTTTCAAGTCACGGATAAAATCTTTCACCCATTTGGTGTTGCCAATCATAACGGATATATGGAGATGTTTTCTGGTATCCTTATAACCGAACTGGGCTTGAAGATGCCAACCGCAGTCCTTTAGTTCATCCCAAAGAGCATATACATTGATCGTATCCGAGGCGATCGCCAGCATATTGGTATCCGGCCGGCCCTCAATGAACAATTCCTCGATCTCATCGATCGCCTGAATGATTTTGTTCCTGGATTCAAGCACTTGCCGAAACCGTTCCAGGTAACCCTCATCCCCGATGTAATTCAGAACCGCCCAGGCTGCAGCCAGTGGGCCGGCTGTTTTGCTGCTTAGAAGCGTGGTGTTGATATGGGTGTAACCTGTCCATTCCGCACAGGCGTAAAGCTGAAATCGTCTCAAATCTTTGTTTTTGTACAGAATAACTGAGGCACCTTTGGCTGCATAGGCAAACTTATGCAGGTCCATGGAAATGGAGGTCACACCGGGAACAGAGAGATCAAAATCGGGAACATCAACGCCCAGCCTCTTGAAGTACGGCAGGATAAAAGCGCCGATGCAGCCATCTACATGTAACAGAAGATCATGCTCCAATGCCAGATCTCCCAACTCGCGGATGGGATCGACAACCCCATGGGCAAAAGAGGTGGCTGAGCCGATCAGCATGATTGTATTTGGGGTTATTGCGTTACGGGTCGCATCAACATCAGCTCGAAAGGTATTTCGGTCTACCGGTACAATCTTCTTTTTCAGTCCAAGAAATTTAATGGCTTTATGGAGAGACCCATGAGCCGTGTCCGGCAGAATTACTTCAGGTTCTGTAATATGAGGCTTCTTAACCGCCATATAGTCCCTGGCGGTTTTGACTGTTAACATGTTGCTTTCGGTTCCGCCCGCAGTGAAGTTGCCCGAGGTTTGCTCGTCACCTCCCAGATGATTCACTGCCATGGCTACCACGTCATTTTCCAATGCGAGTAGACTGGGGTATACATCTGCATAGAGTGTATTCTCAGATAAAAAGCTCATATAAGCTTCTTTGATGACCGCTTGTATCTCCTCCCCGGGATCATAGGTAAAGCCAAACGCTCTTCCCTCTTTCCAGTTAAGATCTCCGCCGCGGTACTCTTCCAATCTTCGTGCAACCTCATCCCTGCTCAATCCTTTTTTGGGCATTTTCATATTTTCTCCAATGATTTATCCCATTAATTTAAAATGAGATTCGTTTTTTGTCATCACTTCCACCAGAACGGCTTCCGTGCTTTCGATGGCTTCTTTCAGTGCCGCTTTAAGATCCTTGGGGTCATCAACCCGAACTCCTTTCAGTCCGAATCCCCTGGCGATATCAGCGCAGTTCATGGTGGAGTATTCGGAGGCAATTTTACGGTCCGGTGCCTGGTAATCGTGGATGTTTCCAAGACATGAATTGTTCATTATCACGTAGGTCACAGGCAGCTTCAAATCTTTGGCATGTTCAAGGGCATAGAGCTGAGTGGAAAAGCCACCATCACCAGTCACACAAACAACTCTTTTATTGGGCTCTGTAATTTGGGCACTGATGGCTGCGGGAGTCCCATAACCGATGGCGGCAGCTCCTCCCCCGGCCAACACTTGCCCGGCTTGTTTGGATTGAAAATGTCGACAACACCACAAACGGGCATTACCTGCATCCAGTATCAGGAGATCATCCTCATTCATAATATCATTCAGTTCCTTTACCACTCTTTCGGGAGCGATGGGTGTTTCATCCGAATAGACCGCCTCCTCATCAAAGTACCTGCTTTCTTTTTTATCGGCCATCAGGGTTTCGACTCGCTTTTTGGCATCAACTTTTATTGGGTGTTGTTTAATTGAGGCGATGATCTCTTTTAATGCGATTTTTGCATCGGAGGTGATTCCCATTTCCACCGGAAATGTCCAGCCTGCATTCAGGGATTCGATATCAATGTGGATGATCTTCTGCTTTTCAGCATTGATGTAGTCGCGGGCAAGCCATTTGGTGTTGTCAGGAGCAAGAGAGGTCCCTACTGCCAGGATGACATCCGCACCGGTAATCTTTTGATTGGTAATTTTCTGAGCTGTGCCGCCCATCATTCCGACGGCACAATCATGAGTTTCTGCAATGGCACTTTTCCCCAAGTAACTGGTCGCGACCGGCATCCCCAGTAATTCAGCAATCGCCACAACCTCATCGTAGGCTTTTGCGCTACGAACACCCTGTCCGATAACCATCACAGGATTTTGTGCTTTCACCAGTAGATCAGCTGCCTTGTTAGCATCCTCTTGTGAGATGTGAGGAGGGGAGTTTCTAAGGTAACCGGCAATGGGAAAATATTTGGGGTTAGTATTTTCAAGATCGATATTTTCAAAGGGAACGTTCCAGCGGATTACGACAGCTGCAGGTCCAGGTCGGCCAGTGGTGGCATGCTTTATGGCCAGCTGTAATCCATGCATGAACTCCGTAGGGTTAGTGGCTACCGTTGTAAACTTGGTCATGGCTTTCAACATGGCCGGTACATCAGCAGCCCCGTAGTCTCCTGTACCATTCTGGTAAGGACCGTGCAGCGGCAGGGAAAAGTAATCGCTGGTATCACAGATAATGATCATGGGCAGCCCTGAATAAAATGACTCCAGAATACCGAATCCCCCACTGGTGGCAATAAAGGGTCCCTGTCCAACCACTACGGCGGGCTTTCCGGTGATTCTGGCATGCATGTCAGCCATTACGGAAGCTCCGCCTTCATGCCGAACCAGGATGGTTTTAATTTTATCTTTTTTATCAACAAACCCGTCAAAAATGAAAGGGGTGTTGCCTCCGGGGATTCCGAAAACATGATCGATGCCAGCTTCAATCAGGATATCAGCAAATAGTAATCTAACCGGATATTCCATGGTGTTCTCCTTCTAAAAACATGTTAATTACTTGGTAATGTTACAGCATATCATTAAAATACCTGTAAAGAGATAATTTTGCTCTGTTTGTAGGCTCGGACTTGACTAAATTTTATGGATAACCAAACATTTTTCAGTTGTTACAAAGTCTTTAAGCCTGAAAAAACAGCAGAGAAGTCAATATTTGATCATCCTTCCCAGAATAAACATGATCGTGCCGGCTATGGCACAGATAAAAGTGATGGAAAGAATTGCAGTTTCATAACTTCCGGTGGTAGCCAGCACCTGGCCGATGACAACTGGCCCAATTCCACCGCCCAGCATCATGGTAAATCCATTATAAAACCCCACACCGGCTGCCAGGTTCTGCTTGGGAACTATTTTCTGCATGATGGCAAATTCATTGGAGGCAAAGGCTACATTTATGAATATGGTGACGGTGAAAATGGCAACTGCCACATAAATATTGGAAGCAGTGGTAGCAAAATAGGCGCAGATTCCAGCTCCCAGGTAACCCACTCCTGCCAGATAGGCTCGTTTGTTGGTTTTATCTCCAATGAAGGACCAGAGCATAATCCCCACCAGGGACAGTGAATAGGGGATCGATGTCGCCCAGGTCAGGCTTGAAAAGGGGAGCCCTCTGCCTTCGGTGAAGTATGTCGGCAACCAGCTTAGGAGGCCGAAGGCAACCATGTTATTACAGATTCCGGCCAGCATCGCAACCCAGTACGCTTTTTTTCTGAAAAACGATTTGTATCCCTCCCAAATTGTGCTGGTCTGCGGTTCTTCCGGTTCCATTCCTGCCTGAATATAATCGATCTCCGTTTCCGTCATGGCAGGGTGCTCTTTGGGGGTGTCACGAACAAACAGAAATACAAAAGGGATCGAAACAACCATTCCTGCCACTCCCAGAATATAGAACATACTGCGCCAGCCCAGGTGTTCGATAATGGGAACCACGATGAACGGCGCCAACACCATGGAAAGGAACAATCCCAGAAGCCATATACTATTGGCCCTGGAGCGTTCATGGGCAGGAAACCAGTTCCGAATAAGGATATTCATCATGGGAAAATGAATTCCTTCGCTCAAGCCCAGGCAGATTCTCACAAAAATAAAAACCGTAAACATCATGGCAACCGGGGCGCTCAGTACCGTAAATAAAGAAAACAAGACGATGATGACCATCAGGCTTTTTCGAGGGCCAAATTTTGCACCAATGGGGCTTAAAAACATATTGGCCAGTCCGTATCCGACATAAAAGATACTCATTAACAATCCGCCGTATTGCCCTATCTCCTTTGTTCCCCAGCCATATTCTGCTCCAATTTTGGCAATGGCGTAGGTAATATTCATCCTGTCAAAATAGGAGATCAACACCGTGACTAACAGGACCAGCGGCAATTGCCAACGAAGTCTGGGGATAATAGTGATATCTGAAGCGTTGACTGAGGTTCTCATACTGTTGTCTCCCTGTTTCGTTAGAAAAATAGTTTGATCTGGAACTCACCTTGGATGTTGAATTGACACTTAAAGACTGTGATATCTCTTTTAACCTTAACCGTTCCTTGTTTCTGTTTTACAGATCTTTTATAAACATTTGCCATTCCCATTCTGTCAATCATGGTCTTTTAACCATGTGCAGCACCGTTTCGAACGCCGAAAGTGTTTTCTTAATCTCCTTGTCGGTATGAGCCATACAGGTAAAAGCCCGGTTTCCATATTTGGTGATAATGCCTTCAGCAAGCAGGGCAACCCCGAAATTATCCACAGCCTGCTTACGCTCCAGAGCTTCCATGATCAGATCCGGATTCCTGATATCCACCGCTAGCGGAATCGAGGTTTCAAAGTGCACCAGGGAAGCAACATTATAAGAAAAAAACGGAAGTTTCAAGGTTCTAAACAGACAATTTAACCCATCCCTGAGCTTTACAGCTGCATTGGTTGCTTTTTCGATGGCATTTTCCTGCTCAATCAATTTGATTGCCCAATAGGTTGCTGCAGTAGATATTGAGTTGCCCGCCATGGTTCCCGCCACAAACGGTTTGGGTTTCCCGGGACTAATCCCGGCCAGGCAATCCATAATCTCTCTCCTGGCTCCAATGGCACCAGATGAAGGAAACCCGTGTGTTATCAGTTTGCCCATTACCGTGATGTCAGCATCTATATTCCAGAACTCCTGAGCTCCTCCCAGGGCTACACGAAATGCAGTCACCACTTCATCGAATATAAGAAGAGATTGGTATTGATCACACAACTCCCGTGCCTTGCTGTTAAAATCCGGATGCATGGGAATGGCCCCGGTCTCGCATCCCATGGGTTCAACTATTACAGCTGCCACCCCGCCATCTTTTTCCACCTTCATGAAGGCTTGCTCCAATCCATCAAAATCATTCGGACCTACACTAATGACATTGGCAAAATGCTCTTCCGGGATTCCGTGGGTTTGAAAGGTCCCGGAGTAAGGGATCTGCATGTCATAGATAAATTCATCATTCCAACCATGATAAGCACCGCCGACTCGGATGATTTTCCTCTTCCCCGTAAACACCCTCGCCAGCCTGACAGCCGCCATATCGGCCTCTGTCCCCGATTGGAAATAGCGCACCTGTTCAACAGACTTGATGTGTTTAATGATTATCTCTGCCCCTTTAGTTTCCCATTCAGATGACCATCCGGAGCCGATACCCTCTTCCTCGATCACCTTTATCACCTCTTTGATAAGGGAGGGATAGTTGTGACCGAGAATAATGGGGCCTGCCATCATCAGGTAATCGATAAACTCATTGTTATCAGCATCCCACATGCTGGTTCCCAAGGCTTTACGAATGGTCAATGGCCAGGGATTTTTATTGACCAGCATGTGCTGATAACCACCGGGGATACTGTTCTTAGCTTCAGCAAACAATCTTCCGGAATTTGGAGTTTTTGTTCTCAGCTTCTCCACTGCCTTTGTCAAACCTTCCTCCGAAAGAGCGTAGATCGGTTCTTTAACAAGTTCTCTTCTTTTTTGGATGATCTCTTCGTATTTCATTTTGACCTTTATGAATTTAAATTAAAATATATTCCTACGCCCTTTTTAACAGCCTTTTCATAGCATAAAGCAGCCCCGGCGACGTCCTGAATCGCAGTTCCTGTTGCATCAAAAACGAAGATTTCCTGATCTGATGTTCTACCCGGCAACTTGCCAGCCGCTATAGCTCCAAGGGTTCCATAAATATCATCAATCTTTATCAAACCGCCTTGAAGAGCATGATGCAATTCCCCGACTTTTGCGCATTGTTCCGGCAGGTCGACCACAACCTTATTTCCTGCTAAAAGCGTTTCTTCAATCTCCTGCTTGTCCGGGCTATCTGCTCCCACCGCAGCAATGAACATCCCCGGTTTAGTAAACTCTTTTTTAAGATAGGGCTTCCTGGCGGGTGTACAGGTGACAATGATATCACTATCCAAAGCAGCCTTTTTTAGATCTGACACCGGCTTAACCAACAGCGACAAGTCACGACTCATTTCTTCCGCGAAGCTTCGGGCTGATTGGTCGGATCGGCTGTATGCATAAACAGTTTCGAGGGGAAACTGCTCTTTCAGCATCTTTAACTGGATTCGCCCCTGGTTTCCGCATCCGCAAATTGTTATTGTTTTTGAACCGGGATTTGCCAGAAATTTGGCTGCCACAGCCGTCGTCGCCCCGGTTCTGTTCCTGGTGATATCAATGGAATCAAGAATCGCCAGGGGAAACGCATTATCAGCATCAAACAGGAGAATGGTTCCCATCATGTTGGGAAGCCCAAAGCGTTTTACATTGGTATAGCAACTTCCATTCGCTTTGATCGCAAAGTAGGCACGGGATAGATGCAAACCTCCGGACTTAATATGAAACTCCGTGTCTCCGGCATCCGCATGCAGCATCCCGGTCCCGAAGGCTTTTCCTTCCGCAATCATGCTGAATGCTTCTTCCATCCCTTTGATATAATCCTTTGGTGTCATCAACTTTTCGATATCACTGCGCTTTAACAGCAAAGTTCCTTTTTTGTACATTTTTTTTGCCCAGTTACCAGGTTAAGCGTTGACGGCATTTCTGTTTTCAAGCTCCCTGCGAATCTCACTGTATCGCTCCTTAGTAATGGGGAACAAAAATGCACCTGCCAGTCCGATCAAAACAAAGGCTAAGGGGGCCAGTGCCATGGTAAACCGAATGCCCTGCAGAGCTTTCGGTGTCTGGACAGCATTGGCCACGTAACCGGTTAACTGTAGGGTCATGCCGATGGAAAAAACAGCGATCGAATTTGAGATTTTCATCAAAAACGTCATGACACCCGAATAAACCCCCTCCCGGCGCTCTCCCGTCATAATTTCATCCTGATCCAGGACGTCCGGAAACATGGCCCAAGGCATGGTATGAGCGCTTCCATATCCAATTCCCACAAGAGCTCCAACAGCATAGATGATAAAATCAGGCATGGTTGGCGTAATAAAAATCCACAGCATCTGGGTGACTCCCCAGAACAGTAATCCAAAAATAGCTGTTTTTTTCTTGCCGTATTTACGGGACATGATACTCCAAAGCGGTAGGGTAACGACGCTGGAGATCACAACTGATACAAACAGAATCGGCATCTGATCTTCCCTGCCGATCCAGTACTTCATGTAATAGATAACAAATCCTTCGATCACGTTGATGCCGGCATAACTGCCAACATAGATGAAAATCAGGGTACGAAAGGATTTATTCCGAAACATATTGGCAAATTGCTTGAAAAGCTGAAGTTTTTCCCTGGGAGCCCGTTCCTGATATCTTTCCTTGATCGTGAAAAATACAATAAAGGGAAAAACCATAATGACTAGACCGACAATCAAAGCCGCCATCATGTATCCTTCCTGAAGGTAGGGAATAAAAGCATCCGAGGTCTCGAATCCCTGCTTGACAGCCCTTCTTAATTCATCCGGAACAAAAGAATCGGCGAACATCTTGGGGAGCACTGCCGCCGAAAGACCAAACACAAACGTAAAAAACATGCGGTAATTCATAATACTGGTGCGTTCCGCATAATCGTCGGTTAACTCCGCTAAAAGGCTCAGGTAGGGTATGGCATAGAGTGTCACCGAGGTGATAAAAAGAATATGCACCACCGTGTATACAGCGGTTTTACTGAATTGGGATTCAACCGGAAAGATGTTGAACATCAAAAAGAAAAATAATCCCAGGGGAACAGCAGCTATGATAAAGAACGGTCGTCTTCTCCCCCAACGGGTTCTGGTTCTGTCGCTTATCATACCGATGGTTGGATCGGTGAAGGCATCCCAGACACGGCCGATCATAAAAACAATACCTGCAAAGGCCGGCAGTATGCCCACAATATCTGTCAGGAAAAACAGAAAGAGGATACTCATCACCGAATAAGCCATCACGTTCGGAATTTCGCCCATTCCCATTACTGATTTTGTTTTGAATGTCAGCTTACCGTTAGGTTTCATTTTTTTCCTCTTGGTGCAGGTTTATTTATACATTATGAATTCAACACCTTAAATGTCGGTGTTGCACAGTTGACAAATGAGGTTATACATCACCCGGATTCCGAACTTTAAATTATTGATCGATATCCGCTCATTGATGCCGTGAATCCGTTTCAGATCTTCAGGGTCGATAATGCAGGGTATAATGTCATAACAGGGGATGCCACAGGGCCTGAAATGTTTGGAATCGGTACCACCAATGTCCAGGAGAGGCACTACCAGGGCATCGGGAACCTCTTCCAGTAAGACCTCTTCAATAATTGAAAACGCTTTGCTGGTAAACGAAGTCGGTTCACCCGGTACCGGTTCATTGATAACCTCTGTCGAAACTGTAAATGGTGCGACCTGTTTTTTGATATCCCTGGTGATATCTCTGAAATCCGTACATGGTAGTAGTCGTAGGTCAAGATATGCTTCTGCAATATCGGGAATGGCATTGGTTGCTTCTCCGGCTTTCAGAACCGTCATGCAGATTGTATTGCGTATCATGGCGTTCAAGGTTGAGTCTTTCTTGAACTCTCTGTTTAGTAAAAACCTGAACAGGGGGTTATTGGGATGTTTCAGCAGAAGGGATTCAGGGAAGGATTTTCTCTCTGCAAGACGTTTCAGGGTTTCTTTCACAATGGGATGAATTTCCATGGGATACTTCAGTTTGTCAACTGCTGCCAGCCCCTGCACCAACCTCGTAATAGCGGAATCCTTGCCCGGCTGATTGGAATGTCCGGGTGCTCCCAGTGCCGTCAACTTAACCTTCAGAGAAAGCTTTTCTGCTATGACAATAGGGAAAACCACACCATTAAACATCATGTTCCTGAGTCCGTAACCACCTTCATTAATGATAAGCGCCGGATCTAATTCTGCCAGGTGTTTTTCTGCAATCACCTTAGCGCCCAATTCTCCACTATTTTCCTCATCAGGTATTGCTAGAAAGGTTACTCCCCGTTTTATCGGGACCTGCCGGTGATAAACAGCCAGGAAAGCCATCAGCTCCATGATCCCCATGCTTTTCATGTCAAGAGCACCCCTTCCCCAGATAAATCCATCCTTAACCAGACCAGAAAAAGGTGGTATTTCCCAACCGTCCTCCTCCGCCGGTGCTACATCAATATGCCCAGCCAGAACCAAAGGCTTTAACTCAGGATCGGAACCCGGGAGAGAGCTGATCAAAGCCTCCCTGCCTGGAGATGTTTCAATAATCCTGGTTTCAAGCCCGTTTTCATCGAGAACCTTTTGCAAAAACCTCGTTCCCAGTCTGTCATTTCCAGGAGGGTTGACAGTGGGGATCTTAATGTATTCGGAAAGGAGATGAACCGCTTTGTTAAAAAACGCGTTGCTAAAACCGGAGGATTCACTCTCTTCAGAAGGTAGAAATAAATTCATAATAGAAATAGATTGTTATCCCGTGAATTAGCTGAAAACTGCTGGCTGCTTTAATAAAGGTTAAAGGTTCAACTTTTTACAAGTTGCCTTGCTCTTCAATCATCTGTCAATAAAAAAATTTCCTGTATAAGCCATTTATGATTAAGCGATGAAATCGTCAATAATAATAGCCATTAAATAATGATAGCTTTATGTAAACTTGGATAAAGTCAGCTATTCCCGAAATCCACATTTTCAACAGGTAGATTGATCAATAATCACTTTTATCTAATATTACAGAAAGTTAACAGATTTTTGATTTTTAAAAAACGAAGAGTTGCCAATCATTAAAAAGTCGATAGATAAAATGTTGAAAGTTTAACTTTTAAAGTACTTTTTTGGAGAGTGTCTTCAAAACTTTTCAGGGTAAGGACTCAGAACAATTTCATTTTGAAGGGAATAGCGATTTTAGAACAATCAAAATACCCCAATATCAACCGGATTAAAATACCTGTTAATTACCATGAAACCGAACACAATACGTATCAACCCCAAGGACAATGTTGCTGTTTGTCTAGAGGACATCGGCAAATGAATATCGGCGGCTTTTTCAGATGGCACCGAGATCATAGCGCTTACGGATATTAGGTACAGCCACAAAATCCTGCTTGGCGATGTCCAGGCGGGAGATGAAATTATTAAATACGGAGAGGTGATCGCCCGGATTAGCTGCGATGCATCCAGGGGCGTTGGGCTGTATTGCCAAAACTGGTTCCGGCAAAATAAAACAGGTAACCGCTTATGGAGAGATCCCGACGGAAAAGGGATTGATCATAATGGATGGTACCGGTTATGATACGGTATCGATGACGGGATTGGCAGCTGCCGGGGCTCAGTTGATTATATTCTCTACCGGTCGGGGAAATCCCATCGGTTTTCCCATTGTGCCCGTAGTCAAAGTAGTCAACACCAGTCGGGTGTGAAACCATTTGTCAGATGATATCGATATTATCGCCGGAGTTGTCCTCGAAGGCAGCAGCCTTGAAACGGTGGGAGCTGACGTTCTGGATCTGGTCAAAAGGTCAGCCAATGGCGAGCAGACTATGGCAGAGATCAACAGACAAAACGGTATCCTCTGCATTTACACTCAGACGACATCATTCTAATGGCAGGTTCATCGTTACGAATTTACGGGTGCAATGTCGTATTCTCCATTATCACATTGACTGCACTTCATGCCAATGAAAGCATTTCCTTTTACCTGATTATTGGTAAAAGTGCAGGTACCTCGACTGCAGCTCTTCCCGCACTTGACGTCACCACAAAAGATGCAGCGATAGACAACAGGGATGCCACAAGGCGGCCTGTCGACAGATTTAATCTCCATAATAGTACTATTCATCATTTGTCAGGGAACAGCTCACTTGGTTATCAGCAGTCGTTGCATCCCTGCCCATTCGGCCATTTCACCTTCCGGATCTGACACCGCCAGGATCTCGTTAAGTTGGACAAGGGCTTTATCGTTCTGTCCCAGTTTTCGATATCCTTCGGCCAAAAATCGATTGATGCGGATCTCAATCGCCGGGAAAACTTCATGTTCCAGAGTCCGGATCAGCCATTCGGGAATGGTTTTCTCTTCCAGCTTTTTTCTGGTATCCGGCCAGCTCAACCTGGAAAGGATTTCCACACCTTCCTGATGTTGATTAACGGCATTGGGCAGTAAAACATAGATAGCTCCGCAGATGAACAACGCCAGGTATTTGGAAAAAACGTACCGTTCGTTGGATTTTTCGATCCGTTTCAGATAAGCCAACATCTTCTTGGCGTTGAACATGGGAACGGAAAAACCACCTTCGTCATTGATAGAAAACAGGTAGGTTAGGGCGGCAATAGCATTGTTCAAGGCATAAGAGGATGGCTTGGGCATATGTGTGGTGACCTTTTTCCGGGCCTCCTTGAGATTGCCGTCAAGGATGTCTGCCAGAATGCTGAAGTTTACCTGATCATAGTCGGCATCCTTTCGCTTTCTGTTTCCCAGGGTTTTTTGAATGGCTTTATAATCCCCTTTACATAAGTAATAGAAACATCGTTCCATCATGTTTTTAGGGGGTTGTTTTGGAAGCTCCAAACCTTCAATGGGGAAAAACACCAGGATCTTCAGACTATTTGCCAGATCGTTGACTTCTTTAATCGCTTCTTCTCCCATTTTTCGGAGCATTTTATAGCGATAGATCACCATAAAGTTGTCCAGCGTCTCATCTGCTTCAGTCAGCAGCTTTATGGCTTTTTCAGCGGATATATCTCCGATCATATTGCGGGCAAACAGGCTGATATCCTTTGAGACCGCTTCCTTGATGGCGTCCCGATAGATTCTTAATGTTTCAACCGAATAATCAAATCGGGCTCCGATTTCCTCCCGCTGTTTCATCATGGCAATGATCTGACAGTCACTATCATCATAAATTTTTCCGTGGTTACTGATCTCGGGATGAATCAATCCTTCGTTTTCCAAGATATTTATTTTCTCAACAGGATACCCGCTATGGCGTTCTATCTTGGATTCTATCACCTTTTTTGCCTGAAGGGGTACTTTGTGCGATTTGATAATCGCCTCCCCCATCTCCAAATGTTGAGCATAAGAATCCCCGGAGTCGATCACCCGTTTGATCATATCAAGCGGGAGAAATTTCTCCTTCTGAATTTTTTTGATCAGTTTAATCCGCTCGATACAGGACTCCTCATAATAAGCCATGTTTTTACTTGGCTTAATGGGTTGAGGCAATAATCCCTCATTAATATAATGTTTGATGGTAGGGGCGGAGACACCTGATCGTTTTACAAGCTCACTGATCCGAACCAGATTTTTTTTTGTTTTAGCCATCTGCTTTCCTTTTTGGCCGATGATTCCAACAGAAATTTCCGAATTGTGATTTCATCCAGAGTAGAACCATCGCTTATTAAACACTGTTTTTCCTGAATATCTTGATTCCATGCTAAGGTAGTCAGTTTTTATGGTATAAATCTGCAAGTTAAAAGTCCAACTTGTAATGTGAAATAGCTTGACTGAGTTACTTAAGCTATTGTAAAAGTTGAAGATTATATTGCATATGGGTCGTCTTCCAAGGGGAGCCTATTTTATCTGTGGCTTAAAGATTATCAGCAAAGAGGGCAGAACGATCAAAGAGCCACAAGCCGTTGTAAACATGGAAACTGCGGTAATCCAACCGATGTTGGCAATCACGCCGTATTCCGAGAAAAGAAGAACCAGAAAACCGATTCCCACGGCAGATGCGTTGGAGAGGATTGCTCTGGAAGTGCCGGAGATCGCATGTATCAATGACTCCTGATAGTCACCTGTTTGTCTGAACAGCAACCTGAATCGAGTGAAATAGTGTATTGCATAGTCGATCCCTACTCCCATCCCGACGGAGGCAATGATGGAAGTTCCGATGTTGAGTGTGATATCAAACGCCCACATGATAGTAAAATTAAAAAGAACGGCGATAAACACCGGAAGCGCTGTGAACAAACCAATCATCGGCGATCGAAACATAATTGACATCAGAATGGTGATGGTAACCAACACCGTCAACAAACTATAAATCTGGCTGTCAATAATCAGGTCCATCATCACGACCCGAATGTAATGATTGGCATAATCCACTTTTACTGTGGGTGGAAAATGCTCTTTGATATAAGAATCCAACTTTTGCACCAGAATCTTCAATTCTTGGCTGCTCATGTCTTTCAGCCGCACTGAGATCCGGGTTGTTTTGTAAGGTGTATCAACATATTGTCCGGTTGAGTCACCTCCGCTCATTTCATACAAAAGCAAAAACTGGGAAACCTGTTGATACCCGCTAACCTCCTCTTCAATCTCTTTTTCCACTTCGATCCCATCGATCAATTCATAAACAACCCGCTTAACAGCCTCCTTTTCAGCTGGCAGCCTCTCAAATTGAGAATCATTGTCATGAAGGACAAAATTGATGCGTTTTATCAAATCAACCAGGGACAATGAGTAGCTAACCAGCTCATCTTGCTCGCAAAATCGCTGCAACGCTTCGATTTTCTTCAGTAGTGTGGGTTGTTTTATGGAATTCTCCTCTTCCCCCTCAATGATGATATCCAGGCTGGTGATCCCGCCCAGGTTTCTCTGGATACTCTCGGTTGCAGCCCTGAATTCATTGTGCTTTTTAAAATATCGAACTTCATCCGATTCAACTTGAACATTGAATATACCGAGGATCGATAACAGTAGCATTACAAAAGCAATGGATACCACAACTCGGTGGTGGCTAATCACCCTTCTGGCGATTGGCAATACCCGGGCTTCGAATGCACTTGTGGCAACCATCTCAAAATGAGGTCGGGGTTTCCCTGGAATCGGATCTTTTTTCTGCCGAAAAAAGGAGATCATGGCAGGAATAAATAACAGGGAATAAATCATGGCGATCAACACGCCAAAAGCCAGAAAAATACCCATATTTCGTATGGAAACACCCGGAGCCGTCAGCAATGAAACAAAACCCAACCCGGTGGTAACAGAGGTCAAAATCACCGGTAGTGTCAGGACATGCATAGTCTTATGAACAGCTTCCTTGACCGGAACACCTTTTCGATACAACACCAGAAATTCACTGATGATATGAATACCGTCAGCGCAACCGATGGCAATCAATACAACGGGGATTGCAGTTTCAACAATGGTAATGGGAGAGTCCAGAACAGCCTTTAAACCAAAGGTCCAGATTACTGCAAAGATCGTAACCAGCACAGGCACTAGCATTCCCAGAAAACTCCGCAATACAACCAGAATGATTAAAGCCACCATCACTATTGCCATGGGGAAAAGAACCTTTAAATCCCTCTGCATATATTCGGAGATATAGGCTTTCAGCATGGCAGGCCCGGAGAAATCCAATGTAATATCAGGATATTTGTCACCCAATTCGGTTAATTTATTTAGGACTCTTTTTTTCAGTGAGCCGATTAACTCCTCCTTTAGCCCGATACTGAGAGGAACTCCTGCAAGCACAACAGCGCTTTTTTCATCCAGACTCACCAGTTTCCCCCTGAAAAGCGGGTTTGACCTTATTCTATCCCGCAGTTGCAGCAAGTTAGACGAATCAAGATTCTCGATAAAATCCTCATCAACCAGGGTTTCAATAATCAATTCACCGTTGTTACCCTCCATATCACTGATATTAGTCAAACTAAGAACATCATCCTCGTCTATCTCCTCCAGCTCCTCCAGAAAAACCGTTAATTCATAGATAAGTTCAACGGCTTCTTTGGTAAAAATCCCGCCGGGTGAATTAACCCCGATCACAATTTGGTCACTCGCCCCGAACAGTTCCTCAGCTTTATCTGAAATTTTATAAGCAGGGTGGGTTTTTGGAATCAGGGAGGAAACACCGGCATCCCGCGTCAGATCTTTAATTTTATACCCAAAAGGGATTGAAAGAACGATCAATCCCAGGATCAATATTATACGAAATCGAAGAATCAGGTTAATCATGGTTCGTTTTCTCTGCAAATAGATGGTGAGTGCTAAAGATTTGCCTACTTCTGTGAGATCCTGTTTATCAGAATATAGTGATACAGGTTATCTCCAGCCTAGTCCAATTCAAATTCCTGCTCCCACTTGTTTGTTTTAAAATTTTAACATAACAATTGCTCCACTACTATTCGCATCAGTGGGATGATATTTTTACAATATAACTGTAAAAATAATTGCTTAGTGGTTTGGTCTTGACAGATGTCTGATGCATCAGATATCAGTAAATCAGATAATTATATAACACCTGCTGGGTACAGCGGGAATTTGTCCCTGCAATGAGTTGGGGTAACCACAAATGATCGAGGTAGGAATATTATGAAAATGACCACTGAAGAGGCCTTTGTAAAGGTTCTCCAGATGCACGGCATCGAAAATGCGTTTGGAATTATTGGTTCGGCGATGATGCCGATCTCCGACCTGTTTCCCAAAGCCGGAATTACCTTCTGGGATTGCGGCCATGAATGCAATGCCGGTATGATGGCGGATGGTTTTACCCGTGCTTCGGGCAAGATGTCCATGATGGTAGCCCAGAATGGTCCTGGCATTACCAACTTTGTGACACCGGTAAAAACTGCTTATTGGAACCATACTCCCCTGTTACTGGTAACCCCTCAGGCTGCCAATATGACCATGGGACAAGGCGGTTTCCAGGAAGTTCCCCAGATGTCCCTGTTCGAGGATATGGTTGCCTATCAGGAAGAGGTTCTGCATCCTTCCCGTGTTGCTGAGGTTCTCAACCGGGTAATTATGCAGGCAAAACGAGCATCGGCTCCGGCACAGATTAATATTCCGCGGGATTTCTGGACACAGGTAATTGACATTGAATTGCCTGCTATTGTCGAATTTGAGCTTCCCGCCGGTGGTGAGGAAGCAATCGCACGTGCAGCAGAACTTCTGTCCAACGCCAAGTTTCCTGTTATTCTTAACGGCGGTGGTGTTGTGATCGGTGGTGCCATCAAAGACACAATCAAACTGGCCGAGCGCCTGGATGCTCCGGTTTGCTGTAACTATCAACATAATGACGCCTTTCCGGGCAGTCATCGGTTATTTGCAGGCCCACTAGGCTATAACGGCTCCAAAGCCGGCATGCAATTAATTGCCAAAGCGGATGTTGTACTGGCACTGGGTACTCGCCTGAATCCTTTCTCAACCCTGCCTGGTTACGGAATGGATTATTGGCCCAAAAAAGCATCCATTATTCAGGTTGATATCAATCCTGATCGCATCGGTCTGACCAAACCCGTTGCAGTCGGTATCATAGGTGACGCCAGCAAAGTTGCCAATGGTATTCTGGCCAAACTCTCCGCAACCGCTGGTGACGCTGGTCGTGATGAGCGTAAGGCAACCATTGCAAAACTGAAAGCGGACTGGGATAAGGAACTGGCGGGCATAGATCACGAAGAGGACGATCCCGGAACAACCTGGAATGAGCGTGCTCGTAAAAGTGACCCGGAAAAAATCACTTCGCGGATGGCATGGCGGGCAATCGTTGAAGCCCTGCCCAAGGAAGCGATCATCTCTTCCGATATTGGAAACAGCTGTGCACTGGGTAATGCCTACCCGACTTTTGAAGAAGGTCGCAAATACCTGGCGCCCGGGATGTTCGGACCTTGCGGTTACGGTCTTCCTGCAATCTGTGGTGCAAAAATCGCCAAACCCGATGTTCCCGTTGTTGGTTTTGCCGGTGACGGTGCCTTTGGTATCTCAATGAATGAAATGGCTGCAGTCGGTCGCGATGAATGGCCCGCTATTACCATGATTGTTTTCCGCAACTACCATTGGGGAGCTGAAAAAAGAAACACTACTCTCTGGTATGACGACAATTTTGTAGGAACTGAGCTGAATCGGAATGTATCCTATGCTGCCGTCGCAAAAGCTTGTGGTGTTGAAGGTATTCAGGTCTCCACCATGGCTGAGTTGACCGAGACGTTAAACACTGCCGTCAAGGCCCAGATGGAAGATGGCAAAACCACCTTTATCGAGGTTTTAACCAATATGGAACTTGGCGAACCCTTTAGACGGGATGCCATGAAAAAACCGGTGGCAGTCGCTGGTATTAACAAGGCTGATATGCGTCCACAGAGAGGCGCATAAAAGCTGATTGTTCCTTGCCATTGTCGTTTGGAATGGTGAGAAGGTTTGCAGTTTTATAAACTGAATCCGGCAGGATGGAACCTACCGGATTCAACAACACATCCACACAGACCCGTGATTATCCGGCTGCTGTGTCGATTGCGGTATTGAAGTCCACTGCGGGGACAAATCTCAGATTAACTCCGGTATAAGATTCACGCTTAGTATAAGTATGAGGAAATTCTCAATGGAAAATAAAATCGATTGGCTTGAATATGATGTTGAAGAGATGGTGGCAGGCGATAAAGATGCCTTATGGCATCATTTAAAGCCTCACAAAGTTTTTGAATCCCAGGAACAGATGATCATAGTCGAAGGCAAAGGGCTGATGGTCAAAGATATCCGTGGTCGGGAATATCTGGATGCTACTTCAGGTGGCGTCTGGAGCGTCATGGTTGGTTACGGGCGGGATTCTATTGCCGAAGCGGTTTGCGAACAACTCAAAAAGATGCCCTACTTTGCCGGTGTTTTCGGCAATATTCCAGCTATCAAGTTTGCCAAGAAACTGCTGGAAAAATTACCCAATCACGATAAGGTGTATTTCTCCAACTCCGGTTCCGAAGCCAATGAAAAGGCTTTTAAGATAGTACGCCAGGCATCTCGCATAGATCCCTCAAGAAAGGGCAAATATAAGATCATGTATCGGGATCGTGACTACCATGGGACTACTTTCGGAGCCATGAGTGCCACTGGACAAGCCCAGAGAAAGCAGGATTTTGGACCCTTTCTGGATGGTTTTGTTGAGTTTCCTCACTGTGCTTGCTATCGTTGCCCCTTTGATAAAACCTATGAAAATTGCAATATCGACTGCGCCCGCAAAGTTGAGGAGATCATCCTCAAAGAGGGAGCCGATACTATCGGTGGCTTGATTGTTGAACCCATTACCGCGGGTGGTGGAATCCTGAAGCCCGTTCCCGAATACTATCCCATTCTCCAGGAGATCTGCAGAAAACATGACATCTGGATGATTATGGATGAGGTTGTCTGTGGATTCGGTAGAACAGGAAAATTCTGGGGACACGAACACTATGAGGTTGATCCTGAAATCATTACCATGGCCAAGGGTTTAGCCAGTTCTTATGAAGCCCTGTCAGCCACGGTGGTTAAACAGAAGGTGTATGATACGTTCTTGAATGATCCTTCAAATCCGGAAACCCGACTGAACTATTTCAGGGATATCTCAACCTACGGAGGATGCACCTCTGCCCTGACAGCAGCTCTTGAAAGTACGCGAATCATTGAAGAGGAGAACCTGGTTGAAAACAGCGCCAAGGTGGGAGCCTATCTTCTTGAACAGTTGGAAACCCTGAAAAAATATAAAAACGTCGGTGATATCAGAGGTCAGGGACTTTTTGCCGGAATTGAGTTTGTAGTGGACAAGGTCACCAAAGAGCCTATTTCGGAAGGCCAGATGGCACAGCTTATGAGTAACGTTATGGCGGAAAAGGTTATTGTCGGACGAACCAACTCAAGTTTTCATGGGCTGAACAATATCATGAATTTTGCTCCTTGCCTGATTATCACCAAAGAGCAAGTGGATACCATTGTGGCAGCCGTGGCAAGCGCCATAGAAAAAACATTCGGTTAGGACAGAATAATTGGGTGATGCGATTAATTTAAGATAGTTCTCTCTACAAATCTGGTCATTACGGGGAAGTAGTAAAAGTGGCTTTCCCCGTCTGACCGATGATACTATCTCTTTTTTTTGATCTGGGTAGTCGCAAAATATTCAGATTATAACCCCACTTACGAGGATTTCAGTTTTGATAGGCCAACTTGATGTATTGCCACTCAGGGAGCATGTTTATGCTTACCTGCGTCAGCAGATGAACCTTGGTGCCCTGACTCCCGGATCAACCATAAATATAAAGGAGATAGCCAATCATCTTGGTATCAGCAACACCCCTCTCAGGGATGCGTTGATTCAGCTGGAGATCGAAGGGTTTGTTACAATTTTGCCCAGAAGGGGTGTACGGGTGAATATACTTGAGTTGAAGGATGTCAAAAACGCGTACGATGCCATTGGTATGGTCGAGGCTTCCATTGTTCAGGACTGTTCTGAAAAAATCGGGGCATCCCATATCAGCAAACTGGAGAAGCTGAACAGGATCATGATATCAGATATTGAAAAAAACGATTTCAGGAGACTGTTTAAGACAAACCTTGAGTTCCATGATGTCTATATTAACGTGTCGGGAAATGAGCTGCTGAAAAAATTCATACTTCCAATCAAACACCGGCTTTATGACTTTCCCCGGCATAATTACGACGGGGAGTGGGAGATGAGAAATTGTCTGGAGCACCAGGACTTCATTGAAAATCTGAAAACAGGCAATTCAAAAAAAGCTGCATCAATATTGAAAGATGCCCACTGGTCCTTTGAATACCAGGAACATTTTATTAGAAAGTTTTACAACATGGAATCCTGAAACCATAAAAGCCGGATATAGTGAGGTTTTATGGTTATTTGCCCGCGTGCCTCAACTGGCTCCGGATTCCAGCTGCAAAAAAACAGGTCCTCTGGAATTCTCGCATCCGCAATTGATTCTATAGTCTCCGGGAAAAAATCATTCCACTTCCAGAAAAACATAGCGGGGAATCTGCAGCTTAAGCGGGCACCTTACGACGGGGCAGGATTTTATCGGGTCATCTTCTGTTAAAGAGGCACGTTTTCCGGTTTGTTTCTGTTGCCAGATCCTCGCCTCCTCTTCACTATTGGCAACCCCCACTTCTATGATTCTTTTTCCAAAACAGTGAATATACTCGCATTGTAATCTAAATTGACCAGACATGATAGTTCCTTTAAAATTAGTCTTTCGAATAGTATTCGATAAATTAAATAGTATCTTTTTTATCAAATCCATGTCAATAGCAGTGTATTCTTCGACTCCCCGGGGAGCATGAAAAAAATCATAATTATAATGTTGACACATGAAGGGAACTCTACTAAATTTGCCTTATCGAATACTATTCGGCTATAAAACGCTTTTCAAATATAGAGCAAAGAGGAACATATGGCATATGATGATTTAAAAGGCAAAGTGGTATTGGTGACCGGTTCCGGCAAAAGGACGGGAATCGGGTACGCCATCGCCAGGAAATTTGCATCAAACGGTGCAAACATCATTGTATCTGATTTGGGAGATCGCAAGGATGAGCAGAACCCGATCAAAACGGGTTCCAGTGTGGAGATGCAGGAAATTGTCGAGGAATTCAAAGCGGAATTTGGAGTTGATGCTGTTTCAGTAGGGTTTGATGTTGCGGATAACGCTTCGATACAGAATGCTCTGGATCAGATTAGTGATCAATTCCCCCGGATTGATGTGCTGTGCAATAATGCCGGGGCCACTTTTGGGGTACCCAATGCGGTTCATACCTATGATGAAGCGGCATGGATGAAAACGATTGATATAAACCTTCACAGTGTTTTCAAGGTTTCAAGGGCTGTTTTGCCAAAAATGATGGGCACAGGGGGAGCGATTGTCAATATTGCCTCCCGGGCGGGCAAGGTTCCGCCCCTTTTTAATGGGGCCTATGCAGTGGCAAAAGCCGGAGTGATCATGTTGACAAAGGTGATGGCCAAGGAGTTGGCGGGGAACAGCATTCGTATCAATGCGGTCTGTCCGGGACAGATAATGACAGATCTGGAAGCCTGGCGGTTTGATCTGGAGGCCCAGTTCCTGGGAACAACCCCGGAGAAGCAGAAGGAGGAGATGTGCAAAACAATTGCACTCAATCGATTGGGGTCTCCCGAAGAGGTGGCGAAACTGGTTGTTTATCTGGCATCGGACGAAGCCTCCTACATCACCGGTCAAGCCATCAACGTAACGGGTGGACAGTTAATGGAATTATAAATAGGGTTTTCGGCAAAGGATTTACCGGAAAATCATTTTATTCAGTGAATTAGAATTTAGGAGTAGGCAATGGCAAAGATTACAGGCGGACAGATTACCGCGGAAGCGCTGCGTGACAAAGGAGTTAAGCAGGTATTTACCTTGAGTGGAGGACACATCTCACCTATTTACAAACATCTGAAGGCGTTATCCATCGAGCTGTTTGATACACGGCATGAACAGAGTGCCGTTTTTATGGCTGAAGCTTACGGCCGTATGAAGAGGGAACCGGGGATTGCCATTGTCACGGCAGGACCAGGTTTTACCAATGCGTTGACAGCCGTGGCCAATGCCTACATGGCTAATTCGCCACTGGTTTTGATTTCAGGCTGTGTCGGGGTAGCAAGTGTGGAAAAGCTGGATCTCCAGGATATGTATCAGGCGCCCGTCATTGAGCCTATGGTAAAAAAAGCATTGGTTTGTCATAATACTGAACGAATAGCCGAATTTGTCGATATGGCGTACCGGATTGCCATTACCGGACGACCCGGGCCTGTATATCTTGAACTGCCGGTAGATGTTCTCAAGGCTGAAGTTGAACAGGAGTCTGTTAAACGACTCAACAACCGCGCGGTTTCCCATCCGGCAGATCCGGAACAGGCTGACCAGCTTCTTGAGATGCTGTCACAGGCTTCAAAGCCTATCATTATTGCCGGGAGTGGAGCCTGGTATGCTGATGCAGGCGATGAACTGATTGAGTTTGTAGAAAAAACAGGTGCGCCTGTATTAACCATGGCCGGCGGACGCGGCGTGATACCGGACACTCATCCCCTCTGTTTTGAATCCGCCCTGGCCATCCGACCGGGATCAGCCTTCGTCGCCAATGCCAGCGCTGACCTGGTTCTATTCTTGGGATCACGATTAAGTATGCTCTATATCTTTGGTGATATTTTCAGTAAAGATGCCAAATTTGTCCAGGTGGATATTCATCCCGATGAGATCGGCAGGAATCGCAACGTTGACCTGGGAATTTTAAGTGACATCAAGGGATTACTGAAGATGTGTAACCGCCGCATCGATGAAAACGGAACTGCAGATAAACTGCAACAGCAGTTTAAAGGCTGGGTAAGCGATGTCAAAGCCGCTGACGAAGAGGGTAAAAAACAATCCCTGCCTCTCTGGGAGAGCAAGGAAACTCCGATCCATCCTATGAGGCTGGCCCAGGAGGTCAATAAGTTCATGAACAAAGAGGATGATATTGTGATTGCCGATGGAGGAGATACTCAAGTCTGGATGGGGATGACCAGAACCGTGGTCAAACCGGGAACGTATATGGATTCAGGGTTATACGGCTGTCTGGCTGTGGGATTACCCTATACCAATACGGCCAAGTATCTAAATCCGGATAGCAGGGTCTGTCTGATTATCGGAGATGGTTCCACAGGATTCAATTTTATGGAGTTCGAAACCGCCATTAGAAAAAAACTGCCCATAGTTGTGGTAATATCCAATGACCTGGGCTGGGGAATGATCCGACACAGTCAGGAGCTAGCCTTCGGCAGCGCCATTGAAGACGGCACCTTTATCGGCTCAGTGCCTTATCATAAACTGGTGGAGGATCTGGGAGGCAAGGGCTTTCTGGTGACCAAACCTGAAGACATAGCACCCACTTTGAAAGAGGCATTTGCCTGTGGCAAAACGGCCTGCATCAATGTGATGACCGATCCGACAACCGTGAGTCCGGGAAGTATCGCCCTGGCTAACCTGGGTACTTATTCAGCATAGGGTGAGATAACCTTTTTTTTTGAAGTGGCAGTTTCCGTAACTGGGGAGACTGCCTTTATCCGTCATTAAAGTTTATATCTTTTTCTTATCAGCGTAAATCACTGGGTACCAGCGATAATTGACCGTCGGCAGGTCTTGGATCGCGGGAATCCGTTTGCATGGTATCAATGAATGCCCAAGGGATGGAGACATAGGAATGGATGCAGTAGCAATTGATCAAATTCGGATTAATTTTAATCCGCAGATGTTGTTTGCAATTAACGTGGCAATTGGAATCATGATGCTTGGAGTGGCTTTGGATCTGAAGCTGGAAGACTTCAAGAGAATTATCAAGTCTCCAAAAGCGCCCCTGATCGGGCTAACAGCCCAGTTTGTTCTGTTGCCTGCCTTTACCTTTTTATTGACCATGGTACTGCCCGACAGTATGGTTACGCCTTCCATGGCGCTGGGGATGATACTGGTGGCCGCTTGTCCTGGCGGTAATCTTTCCAATATCATGACCTACCTGGCCAAAGGGAACTCCGCCATTTCCATCAGCATGACTGCCATCTCCAGCATAGCCGCCATTGTAATGACACCGCTTAACCTGACTTTATGGGGAAGCCTGAATCCAAGAACAGCTCCCATCATGAAACAGGTCAGTTTAAGCCCGTCGGATGTTTTTATGACTGTATTTATCATCCTGGGAATTCCCCTATTGACTGGCATCACTCTGAACAGGTTATTTCCGGCCCTGGCAGACAAGGTTCGTAAACCATTCAAAATCTTTTCACTGATTTTCTTCATCTCCATTGTTGCCGGGGCTTTAATATCTGCCTGGGACATTTTTCTGCAGGTAATCAACCTGGTGATTATTGTGGTTTTTATCCACAATCTACTTGCCCTGATGACGGGGTATTTTACAGCCAGAAGTTTTAAATTGGATGCAAGAGATTCCCGTGCGGTTTGTATTGAGGTTGGAATCCAGAACTCGGCCCTGGGTCTGGTTCTGGTTTTTAATTTTTTTGGTGGTTTGGGAGGAATGGCGATTATTGTTTCCTGGTGGGGGACCTGGCACATTATCGCCGGTCTTTGCGCCGCATTTTTCTTTACGCGGTTTCGATTGCCGGCAGTGGTTCAATAGTCCAAATATAACTCAAGTTTCGCACCTTTGTTTTGCTATCTAAAAACTCTATCAGCGTTTTTAGATAGCAATGGTATTAGAAAAGCAGTTAGCTTTATTGCGGAACTTGAGTTATAGTTCCGGGACGTAAATAACGGGTTGAATAGATGTTTATGGACGTCCCGGGAGGTTGTTACACCCAATGGCCTTCGGTATTGGGTTGATCTGTATAGCTGTATTTGCCTTGTTTAAAAGCTTCCACCGCATCTTTGACAATTCCGTTAACTTCCGTGGCAACTTTAATTTTGGCGGCATTTAGGGTTTGTACGGCGTTGGGGCCGCAGAAACCGGTCAACAGCACCTCCGCTTTTTTGTCGCTGATCAGAGTGGCAGCCTGGATTCCGGCTCCTTTGAGTCGATTGACATTCTCCTGGTTGTTGACGACTTCACAATCCAGTGTGTCAACATCAACGATCAGTATATAGGCAGCCCTGCCAAATCGCGGATCAACTTCGGCGTTTAAATCCGTTCCCTTTGCGGTAATTGCAATTTTCATTATTATCTCCAATATCTGTTAGTGTGCCTGACCGCCTCCACAAACCTGGTCTTTTTGAATGATTTGCAGTTTTCCGGCTATTAAGTCTTCCACCACCGGTTTTATCTCTCCCCTTTCCGCTTCATAGTAAACATCGATATTAAACTGGTTAAAACCCATCAAGGGTCGTAACCCGATGCCCCCGACGACTAAAACATTGACATTATGCTTTGCCAGTAATTGAACAGGCACCATACACCCCCCCTGAACATGTTCTTCATTCTGGATAGTTGAGACTTGTTTGATCTCGCCGTTCTCTACATCAATCAGGGTGAACACGTCACAATGACCAAAATGTCCTGCCCGCATACCTTCCAACCCACCGTTTTCAAGTGATGGAACTGCTATTCTTCCGTTTTTCATGTTGTCTATTCTCCAATAATAGTCTTAACAATAATCGAGGTGGATCGAAGAGCGAAGCGTTAGTCCACCTTTTGCTATGAATAAGGGTCGCTTCACAAAACCCTCAGAATTAAATCTAAATTCTTGCTAGTTTTTATTAAGCTGTAGTTCCGTAATGACATTCATTTCGGGAGCACGAATGATCTGCTCCCAGATTTCCCTGATTATATTACTGGCCACTGATTCAGGAGCATATTCCAGGATTGTCTGCGCTTGAATCATCGCTTTTGTAAAATTCGGATCATAGGGAATTTTTCCCAGAAACCGGATGTTTCGTTTAGAGATGCTTTCAATAATCTTCTCGGTTTGATCCGCATTCAGATCGTATTTATTGATACACACCATTACAGGCACCTTGAAGTTATTGGCCAGTTGAATCACCCGCTCCATATCATGTATTCCGGAGAGGCTGGGTTCGGTGACAATAACGACAGCCGTTGCTCCTCCCAATGAGGCAATAACAGGACATCCAACCCCCGGAGGGCCATCGGTGATGAGCAATTCTCGATTTGATGATTCTGCAAGCTTTCTGGCTTCCTGGCGCACCAGACTGACCAGACGCCCTGAGTTTTCCTGGGCGATACCCAGTCGGGCATGAACCATCGGTCCCAACCGTGTCTCAGATTTAAACCACTCCCCACACTTGATCATGGGGAAGTCTATGGCGTTTATCGGACAAAAATCAACGCAAACCCCGCAGCCCTCACAATCGAGGGCATTGATCTTAAACTGGTAACTAATAGCCTCAAATTTGCATAATTCGATACAGATACCACACTGCATGCAGATATCCAGGTTTATGGAAGCCTTATGACCGCCCATAAAATCGGATGTTTCCAGTACCTTTGGATCCATCAGAAGATGAAGATCCGCCGCATCAACATCAGCATCACAAAGCATACTGTTTTGAGCCAGACAGGCAAATGCGGCCGTGATACTGGTTTTTCCCGTTCCACCTTTGCCACTGATTACGACAAGTTCTCTCACTGTTTTTCCTTAATGAGTAATTAGATCGTCTATTTTTTGATAAAGAGATAAAAAAGCATTTTTCCAGTCCGGAGAATGCTCGGCCAACAACTCACCCCTGGAGTATAATTCGGCAATGGTTCTATCGAAGGGGATCTCCATCAATATCGGAATATTGTTCTGCCTGGCGTAGTCTTTGACTCCATTATCGCCCACATCAGAGCGGTTAATAACCAATCCCTTGGGGATACCCAGTTCATTGACCGCTTCCACGGCCAGTATCAGATCATGCAATCCAAAAGGAGTGGGTTCCGTTACCATCAACACAAAGTCAGTGTCTTTCATTGCCGCGATGACCGGGCAGGAAGTTCCGGGAGGGGCATCTATAATGGTGATTTTATCTTTACTGCTGTTTTTACGCACCTGTCTGATCAAAGGCGGTGACATGGCTTCTCCGATCCTTAATAAACCATGGATAAATTCCATCCCGTTTTTGGTGCCTTTTTCAACGATACCAATCTCCCTGCTGGACTTCATGACCGCATTTTCAGGGCAAATTTCAATACATCCGCCGCAGTCATGGCAGAGCTGGGGAAATGTCAGGATTGTCTCTCCCACAATGGTAATGGCATTGAAGCGGCAGATCTCCACGCACTTCCTGCAAAGGGTGCATTTTTCCTTATCAACAGCTGGTACAGTGGCCAGAACCGGAATGCTGTTCTCCATCTTTGGTTTTAAAAAAAGATGGGCATTGGGTTCTTCAACATCACAGTCCAATATCTGAACATTGGTATTCAGGGAATAGGCCAGGTTTGTAGCCACTGTGGTTTTCCCTGTACCGCCCTTTCCACTGGCAACACTTATAATCATTGGTTCACACCTTGAGCTTTATTGTTTAGATTTCCCCAAAAAGCCATCCCTGGCATTAAAGGACTTCCGTGAAAAAAGGCTCCCGAAGGTTTACGGGAACATACTTAGAATCTTCCGAAGCTGAGTGATCAGATTATCGACATCTTCGGCAGAAGGTTTTGTGGGAAGTTGTGTCAACACCCCAAGACCTTCTGATGCTTCATGAAACTCTTCCGGGGCCAGATCACTTACAATGACCAGATTCATCATCGGGTTCGCGGCAATGATTGTTTCGGCAAACTTAAATCCAGTTTCTGCTTCAACTTTTTCATCAATGATAACGAGCTTAAGGGAATCCTTCTTTACTTTTTCCAAAGCAACCTTGCCGGAATCGGTTTTCATAACAACCACCCCTTCCTTTTCAGAAAGCAATCCGGACAGGGTAGACAAGAGACTATCATTTGCTCCGATTAGCAAAACCTCAATCATGGTGAATCCTTTTAAACATGAGTCCTCCCCGAAAAGTCGATTTTCTTGTTATTCCGGCCTCCGAGCCGGAATACAGCTTTTTAGATTTTTGGTAAAATCTTATGGATGCCGGATCAAGTCCGGCATGACAGTGGTTCAGAATTTCTATGGTTTTTCGATTATTGAGTTAAAAGCCTAAAATTGAATATCATAATGCTTTTCGGAGTGGACTCAAACACGGGTTATGCAATTAGTTGGTTTTTCCGGGCAGCCTCTGCTCGAGATTTTCCAGCATCATAGCCATTGACCTGATCTTGGATTTTATCCAGGAGAGGTCATCGGTGCTTTCAATCGACCTTTGACCCATTCCCCGGTTAAAGAAACGGCAGTTTCCTCTTCCCCTGCCCATACGATTAAACCCGCCTCTTCCCATACCAAGCCGGTTTTCTCGGAAAAAACCTGTTTCGGTTGTTTGAGTTTCAACAGTTGTCTGACAGTTTCCCATTCCTCTTCCTGTTCTCGGACCTTGTCCCAATGGTCCTCTTCTATCAAATCCTGGCATTGTTTTTCTCCTGAAAATAGGTTCTATTAAGAACGGTTTTTAACCCTGCCATTGCGTTGGCAACATCGCCTTTCATCCGCTGCAGGTGCAGTTTTTTGTGCTGCTCTCATCATCCCCCTGCGTCTACAACCCGGCATCAAAAACATCGGTACAATGGGGTTTCCCTTTGTCAGCTCCCTGATAACAGCGTCAGCATTGCCGGAGATAAAAGGAACCAGCTTTAGTGATTCATTCTCCAGTATCCTGGCCGGGAATTCTGAAATAGCACCACAGATCAGGTGAGAAACCTCAAGCTTATTAAGCTGCTCCAGCAGTACCAAAGGCTGTTCCGCATTAAATGGCACCTGCTGGCTGCTCACGATCCGATTGCTCTCTATTTCCACCACTAACAGGGTTTGCGCTGAATCAAATACTGGGGATATCCATTTCCCCCATATGGTCATTGCAATTTTCATAAGGGTAACCTCTCCGTTTTCCTCTAAATTGCAATTGGAATACCATAAAAAATATCGTGCCCAATTTTACATGATAATGTAGCGATAACAGATAATTATTGAAGAGATACCAAATGGAAGGTTCAAGAACCGAAGCGAAACGGTCGCAAAATTGCGACCGTTTACAGAGTTGAGGTAGCAAAACTGAGACTAGTTCTCCTGGAGTTTTGAATGGCTTTCCATATCCGGCAGATCAATTTTAAATTTATTGATTTTTCTGAACAGGGTGCTTTTATGAATTCCAAGCTCGCGTGCGGCTGCCAGCCTGTTGAAGCCGTTTCTTTTTAGTGCTGCTCTGATAGATTGCGCTTCACTGGATTCCCTCGCATTCTCCAGCGTTTTCTGATCCTGAGGTTGAAAGTCTTCAGGCAGTACTTCTGCCGGGAGATGATCCGGTTTAATGATACCATCTGTACAAAGAATGAAAGCCCGTTCCACAATGTTTTCCAGCTCCCTGATATTGCCGGGAAAATCATGCGACATCAAAAACTGTAAGGATTCCTGATCCATCCCCTTGATTGATCTACCTCGGAGCCGATTAATCCGTTTTATGAACCGATCTACCAGCAAAGGAATATCCTCTTTTCTCTCCCTGAGAGGAGGTAGCTTTAGACAGATAACATTGATCCGATAGTAGAGATCCCGGCGGAACTCACCGGACTCAACCAGGGAAGACAGGTTTTTATTGGTTGCGGCAATAATGCGCACATTGGCCTTAACGGGTTTGACGCTGCCAAGGGGAAGATATTCCTTCTCCTCAAGTATCCTTAAAAGCCGGATCTGGAAGGCCGCACTGGTATCCCCGATTTCATCCAGCAATATGGTTCCACCTTCAGCTGCGGCAAAGTGACCGGGCTTATCCTTAACCGCATGGGTAAACGCCCCTGCCTTATAACCGAACAGCTCCGATTCCAGCAGGTTATCCGGCAATGCTCCGCAATTGATGGCGATGAAGGGTTTCTCCTTGCGATGACTGAGATCATGGAGGGCTCGGGTCAACAACTCCTTTCCGGTGCCGGTTTCCCCTTCGATCAGAATAGTGCTGTCGCTCTCGGCTACCTGGGGCAGTATATTGAAGATCTTCTTCATTGCACTGCTGCGGCTGACCATGTCTCCAACTTGATTGCGACCATCCAGCTCTTTTCTCAGCTCCTCCACCAGACTCAAATCACGGAAGGTTTCCACTCCCCCTAAAATTTTTCCGTTGCTGTCTTTCAGCAGGGAAGTTGAGATACTGATGGGAATCCGTTTTTTTTCGCTGGTGATAATGTAGGTGGAAGAACTGGAAGAGGATTTGCCGTTTTCCATGGTACGACGCAAGGCGCATCCTATTTCACACATGTTGGAGCGGAATACTTCCCAGCAATGGCGTCCAACGGCTTCTTCTCTGGGAACACCGGTTATCTCTTCGGCAGACCGGTTGAAGGAAGTGATCTGCCAGTCCTGATTAACTGTGAAAACACCATCCGAAATGCTTTCAAGGATAATGTCAGTTGCGTTTTGTAAAATTGCTCCCTGTCTGTTTTTTTTTGTCACGATCCAATTAATTGCGAGTACAGTAAACTTAGTAGATTAAAGGCTATTATAACCGGATCAAAATAAATAAACAATGAGCAGGAAGGGCTATTCAAGTTTAATCGGATCACATTGATGGTTTGCAATATAAACGCAACCATTTTCACGATAGATGACTACGCCCTCCAGGTAGTCAACTTTACCAACCTCTTCATGGCGCAGTCCCATGCAGTATTCCTTGATAAGATACATGTTCCAATCGTGGGTAACCCCGATGTCAATCCGATTTTTAGCTGCCCCTTCAACTTTTTTAACAGGAAATGACAAAATCTCCCGAGCTACCTCTTTCGGGTCTCCTATAATATCTTTAGAAATACAGCCATCAAACCAGTAGCGAATAAAATCGGGCGGCTTGTTTCCCATGAGAGCCGCCAGCTCAAACGGTTTTTTGACATAATAGGGGGATAGTAGTGCCTCAACTGAATTGCTAACCGTCTGACCACCCCGGGAAACATATCCTTTATCAATCAAGTAAGCTGTTTCGATGCATCGTCCGAATGCACTGGAAAAAAGCCGGGCAGTCATTTTCTCAGGCAGGGATTTACCAAGATCAAATGAGAGCTCCTTTCCTTCATCCGTCAGAACCATAAAGGGTTCCGATTCCGGATGATCATAATCATAATACCTGGCAGAATGTCGCATTATCACGGAGATATTGCTGATACCTCTTTTAACCAATCCGTGGACTAGGTCCAACGTTGTCCGTCCAAATTCCTTTTCCGACATTTTTTGTATTCCTGTTGATGGTGTAAAAGTGGAAGGGGTGCCCCGATTATAAAGTTTATGGCCGATTCTCAACAAATCCGCAATGTCTTAATAGAGCTTCCGTGCTGGGCTCTCGTCCTCTGAATTTTTTAAAGACCTCCATGGGGTGAACTGATCCGCCCAGGGACAGCACCGTATTGCGAAACTTCAACCCGATCTCTCTTACGGTTTCTTCGGAATCCAGCCCTGCTTCCTCAAAAGCTGCAAAAACATCCGCACTGAGCACTTCGGCCCATTTATAGCTATAGTATCCTGCTGCATACCCCCCTGCAAAGATATGACTGAATGAACACAGGAAACGATCCTGTTCATAGGGAGAAAAGACTGAGAATTCTCGGGCCAGATCGAAATAGAGATCAAATACGGATTGATTCCCTGATGGATCAAACTGATGATGCAGTTTCATATCCACCAGACCGAACAGCAGTTGTCTCATGGTCTGATATCCGGACTGGAACGTCCGGGAAGCCTTGATCTTTTCAAACAACTCGTCGGGCAATGATTCTCCTGTCTCCACATGAGCCGTTAGACCGATGAGGGTTGGTTTGTGATAACACCAGTTTTCCATAAACTGACTGGGCAATTCCACGGCATCCCATTCCACACCGTTAATACCAGCCACATCCGTTTCGTTTATGGTTGTCAGCATTCCCTGCAGCCCGTGACCGAACTCATGAAACAGGGTTTCCACCTCTCTGAAACTCATCAGGGAGGGTTGATCTCCAACCGGAGGCGTACCATTGCAACAAAGGTGTATAACGGGCAGGTGAATCTGTCCGTCGATCACTCTGCGGTTCATGCATTCATCCATCCAGGCACCGCCTCTTTTTTCCTGGGGTCGGGAATAGGGGTCAAGGAAAAAAGAAGCCAGTCTTTCATCATCTTCATTGTTAATATAAAACAGTTTTACATCAGGGTGCCAGCGGGGGAAATCTCCCGGTTCCTCTTCAATGGTTATTCCGAACAGCTTCTGAGCAAGAGAGAACAGGCCATCCAATACCCTGGGCATTTGAAAATAGGGCCGAAGTTGATCGTCGGTATAATCGAATCGTTTCTCTCTCATGCGTTCGCTCCAGAATGCCCAGTCCCATTGTTTGATCTCTTCGGTCTGTCCCGACTCAATTGCCAGCTTGACAACCTCCTGATACTCCTGATCGGCAAAAGGTTTTGCTGCCTGTTTCAGTTCCAAAGACATGGTTTCAACAGCGGCGACATCAGGCGCCATCTTGGATGCCAGGCTCAAGTCGGCATACGATTGGTATCCGAGGAGCCTGGCTTTCTCCTCTCTAAGCTGCAGGAGCTTATTGATCAAGGGTTTATTGTCCAGCTTTCCCTCTGAAGCCCTGGTAACCTGCGCATGATATACAATTTCCCTCTGATCTCTTTTACGGCTGTGTTGCATGAAAGGCATAAAAACCGGAAAATCCAGGGTTATCCTCCAGGGGCCCTCCTCCGGGGTAGCTTTATTGTCTAAACCGGGATTGCTTATATTAAAGGATTGGGTGGCAATCTGTTTCAGACTCTGTGGCCAGCCCTCTGTATCCGGTTGATCGTGGATATCAAGCGCAAAGGCCTTGGTGGCATCCAGAACATGATTTGAAAAATCGGTACTAAGCCTGGATGATTCGGTTTCTATTTCGATAAACCGCTTCCTTTCCTCACCTTCCAATCCAACCCCTGCCAGATCCGCACTTAAAATCTTGAGTTCAATGACTCGTTTCTGTGCAGGAGAATAGGAATCCCAGGATTTACCGTTTTTAATGGTCTTCAAACCTCGATAAATGGCGGGATTCTGTCGTAGCCTGAGCGAAAAGGTTACCACCTCGTTTAAAACCGCTTCATGAGCTTTTCTCAATTCGGGAGAATTCTTAACCCCCAACAGGTGATTGATCGGTCCCCAGCTATACTCAAATGGAATTCCCATCTCTTCCAACGGTTGAAGCAGCCCCTCCCAGGTAGGTTCATAGCTTTTTTCCAAAGCAGCCAGTTTCTCTTCGGCTTCTTTCAGAATTTGTTTCATGGCAGGGATTACATGCTCAGGCTCAATTTTATCAAACCGGGGCAAACCGTGGAACTGGAGCAGGGGATTGTTTTCAAGATCATGTTGTTTTTCAACCATGCAGGACTTCCTTTTATTAAGGGTGGTTTTTGTTTGATTGATTTTGTTATGTCCCATGATATTAGGGAACTATTTCTCTGTAAACAACCTGTTTTTCCGGTTTGCGATTAATATTGAATCAATTTGAGTCTGATCACTTTGAATATAAAGAAGAATCATGAAAAGCTGGCAAGGGTTTGGTTCAACAGTTATACTGTGTTTTGACAACCTGAAGGAAAAACTCCGACAATTATTAAATATGAGCATAAAAGAGATTTTAAAACAGAAACTGGCAGACCTGGATCAAAAAGTAAAAGCCCGCCTGGCGGTTCATGATATGGAACCAAAATTGAAAAAGAAGTGGGAGATCCGGCAAAACTTCCAGGAAGTGGGAAAAGATATCGATGAGAACATAGACTTGATCGAAAGAATGAAAACGAAAGTCGAGGATATGGAAAAATAGCGGCTGTCAGCCATCAGCGGTCAGCTTGAATTGCCCGTGCGTTTAAAGCCAATGGTTAAATGCTAACTGCCAATCGCTAACAGCCAACCGCTAATGTGATATCAATTTTAATATCAGCGGGGCAGTCAAAATCACAAAAACCACTCGGAAAAGATGAAAACAGGTGATGACTGTTGCATTAACATTATTCTCAAGGGAAAGAACCAGCAGCACCGTCATGGCTCCCGGGCTGGTTCCCAGGTATCCGGTTCCAATATCCACCCAACCCAGCTTGGTAAAGAGAAAAGCGATCAGCACGCCCGTTATCACCAGAATAAAGCAGGAGGCCACCACCGGAATTATGATCTTATGAAAGGTTGCCAGCAGGGAAGGATGAAAGGTTGATCCGACCATCACTCCGACCAGTACCTGCAATAAAAAAATAATATTCTTCGGCAATGCATATTCCGATTTTAATATCACCTTCACCAGGATAACGGCTACCATAGCCCCCATCAATGCACCGGCCGGTATCTTTAATTTCTGTCCGATCAACCCACCAACCAGCCCGACAAACATTAACATCGTAAGATTTGCTATATTTCCCATTTTAACTCCCGGAATATGGTGTTCAAAATACCGATTACTTAAATTCCATAATAAGCTGCCGTAATAAAAAAGTCTCAATTTTTTCCTCTTGTCATCCCGGACTTGCAGACTGTGTCATAATAGAGAAATCGAAGATTTTTCCAATATAAACAGACGTCAAGTCACACTTGTCATCCCGGACTTGATCCGGGATCTAGTTGAAATATATTGTTTTTTAACCTGGATGCCGGATCGGAGTCCGGCATGACACAGTGCGAACTAACTCAGCTGAGTTGCGCTTTCTGTATTATGACACAGCCTGTTGATCCGGGATCTTCTCTTCTATTACATTGAAATAAAAATTGATACCCTGTTAAACTTGGCATAACAGTTGACCCGGTTTTTGGAGTAACTCAGCTGTTTTTGCATTGTGACTTATCCTGCAAGCATGATCGGGTCAATGATAGTGACAGCTTGCTGCTTTTTTGAAACTTCCATTTATATTATGGTGACCGAGCCATATTGAAAAAAAAATGCGCGGAATCAGAAGAAAATTGTTTTGATGTTATAATAATCTAACGAAACAGAAAAGGGAGATCAATTATTCAACGAAATTCCCGAACCTGCTCTTGAACAAATCAATGATTTTCACTAGACTGATAAACATGTTAAGGACAAGTCACGCCTATTAGTGATCTTATCCCCCATCCAACATCTTCAATATCGGAGTGTAGCTCAGCCTGGTAGAGCACTGTCTTCGGGAGGCAGGGGCCGGAGGTTCAAATCCTCTCACTCCGACCAGTTTATATCGAGTTTTTCCTGCCTCATTGCAGGAATGATTGATTATCCCCCACAACTTCTCCCATAAATACTGTAAAAACAATTCTGTTTTTCACCAATTTGGCCTTTTTGTTATTTGAAGTTTGTCCCAATTCTAAGTGCAGGAGCATCAACAAACTAATTGCGGGAATACCACCAAAGGTCTTATGATCCTTGTTATTAGATTGAAATACTAAACCGTCAGTTTGATCAAACAGGAAATTTTTACAGAGACTTTTTGAGACAACCGATTCCGTCAAAATGGCAAAAACCGAAGCCCAAACCCGCAAAGATATTATTGATATCAAACTATCCAAGGCTGGCTGGAATGTCTCAGACCGCACACAGGTAGTGGAAGAGTTCGACATCACAGTGCCTGTTAATGGGTATGTCAGCGAAACGCCGGGAAAATATCGGGAGAAGCAGTTCAGTGATTATGTGCTTTTGGGTAAAGATGGTAAGCCTCTCGCAGTGGTTGAAGCCAAACGAACTTCCAAAGACGCGGAAACAGGTAGAGAGCAGGCGAAACAATATTGTTATAACATTCAAAAACAATATAATAGTCCACTGCCTTTGTGTTTTTATACCAACGGGCATGATATTTTTTTCTGGGATCTGGATAACTACCCACCCCGCAGAGTTTATGGTTTCCCAACCCTGGATGACCTGGAACGGTATCATTTTATCCGTAAAAACAAGAAGCCATTAGCCAGTGAGCTAATCAACATCAACACGGCAGGAAGGGATTACCAGTTACATGCGATTCGATCAGTCATGGAAACCATTGAAAAAAAGCGGCGTAATTTTTTATTGGTCATGGCCACCGGAACCGGTAAAACCAGAACCTGTATCGCGTTGGTGGATGCCTTAATGCGTGCCGGTTGGGTGGAGCGATCCCTTTTTCTGGTGGATCGCATTGCTTTAAGAGAACAAGCCTTAAACGCTTTTCAAGAGCACCTGCCCAACGAGCCCCGTTGGCCGAAACCGGGGGAAAAGCTCATTTCAAAGGATCGTCGGATCTATATTTCAACCTATCCGACCATGTTGAATATCATCAGAGATGAAGAAAACAGTCTGTCTCCTCATTTTTTTGATTTGATTGTCATCGATGAGAGTCATCGCTCTATTTACAACACCTACCAGGAAATTACCGACTATTTTAACACCATCCGCCTGGGACTCACCGCCACGCCGACCGATATTATCGATCACAATACTTTTGAGTTGTTCGAATGTGAAGACGGTTTGCCGACCTTTGCCTACACGTATGAAGAGGCTGTTAACCATATCCCGCCTTATCTCTGCAACTTCCAGGTGATGAAAATCCAGACGAAGTTTCAAAGTGAAGGCATCAGTAAGCGCACCATCAGTTTGGAAGATCAGAAAAAGCTGATTCTGGAAGGAAAAGAGGTTGCCGAGATCAATTTTGAAGGTTCTGACCTGGAAAAAAAGGTGATCAACAAAGGGACTAACACGCTTATTGTTAAAGAGTTTATGGAGGAGTGCATCAAAGATCCCAATGGTGTGCTGCCAGGAAAAACCATCTTCTTCTGCTCATCCATGTCCCACGCCCGCCGAATCGAAACAATTTTTGATACCCTCTACCCGGAATACAAGGGAGATCTGGCGAAAGTGCTGGTTTCAGACGACCCCCGCGTTTACGGGAAAGGTGGACTGCTGGATCAATTCACCAGTCAGAACATGCCCAGGGTCGCCATCAGCGTTGATATGCTGGATACAGGTATTGATATCCGTGAGCTGGTGAATCTGGTTTTTGTTAAACCGGTTTATTCCTATACCAAATTCTGGCAGATGATCGGCCGTGGTACGAGGCTTTTAGAAGAGAAAAAGCTCAAGCCCTGGTGTCCTGAAAAAGATGTTTTCCTGATTTTAGACTGTTGGGACAACTTCGAGTATTTCAAACTCAATCCCAAAGGCAAGGAGTTAAAACCACAGATTCCCCTGCCGGTTCGGTTATTCGGGCTCAGATTGGACAAGATTGAAAAAGCAGTAGAACTGGGAGAGACGGACATCACCTCCAAGGAAATAAATAACCTAAAAACACAGATTGCCAGTCTGCCGGAAAATTCAACGGTGATACTGGAAGCTTCTGCCGATCTGGATAAAATGAATGATCCGAATTTCTGGAATCTGTTGACGCCGGATAAAGTCAGTTTCCTGAGAACGCTTATTCAGCCACTGTTCAGAACCATTTCCCAGGCTGATTTTAAAGCCATGCGCTTTGAAAAGGATGTGCTGGAAATCTCACTGACGCGCCTAAACGATGAAAAGGAAAAATTCGATGCCTTAAAAGAAAACCTTAAGGAGAAAATCAGCGAGCTTCCGCTGTCCATCAATGTCATTGCAAAAGAAGAAGAACTGATCCAGTCTGCTCAAACCAACCACTATTGGGCAAAAGTTACGGATATTGGTTTGGATCAGCTCTCAGAAAAATTGGCTCCCTTGATGAAATATCGTGACACTATCAAACCTGCAGGGCCAGCCATGCTGAATCTGAAGGATGTACTAAAAGCCAAGGAAATGGTGGAGTTCGGACCGGAACATGAATCGGTCAGTATCACCCGTTACCGGGAAATGGTGGAGGAAACCGTCCGAAAACTCACCGAACGCAACCCGATTCTGCAAAAAATTAAAAATGGCGAAATAGTCACGATTGCGGAAACCACCGAACTGGCAGAAATCCTCCACGCAGAACATCCATATATCACCGAGAATTTGCTAAGACGGGTATACCAACATCAAAAAGCCAGATTTGTACAGTTTATCCGCCACATTCTTGGCGTGGAAATATTAGAGAGTTTTCCCGATACCGTTTCCAAATCCATCGGCCGGTTTATTCAGGAACATACTTACTTATCAACACGTCAACTGGAATTTTTAACCATACTCAGGGATTTTATCATCGATCGGGGTGAGATCCAAAAAAAGGATCTCATTCAATCCCCCTTTACCATGATTCATCCCAACGGTATCCGCGGGGTGTTCACTCCGTATGAAATCGAGGAGATCGTCAATCTAACCCAATCTTTGGTAGCCTGATGATTTCAGAAGAAGAGTTATCCCTGATCCTGCAAAATGGCGAAGGCTACAAAATAGAGTTCAAGGAAAATGTAAATGCTGATCTGCTCAAAGAATTGGTGGCGTTTGCCAATTCAGCTTTGCGGGAAGCCATTGTCAATGCTGTTTGCCATAGAGATTATTTTGAAAAAGGTGCGAACGTGATGGTTGAGATTTATGATGATCGAGTGGAGATTACAAATCCGGGAGGTTTGCCCAAAGCGTTAAAAGCCAAAGACTTCGGTAAAAAAAGTGTTTGTCGAAATTCAACCATAGCGACATTGTTGCTGCGAGCCGAGTATATTGAGAGAATGGGCACGGGTATCAACCGCATCAAAGAGGCCATCAAATCCGCAAAATGCCCGGAGCCTCAATTTGAATTTGATACATTTTTTACACTGACATTTCCCCGACCACTTTTGGATAAAAAGGTCGGGGAAAAGGTCGGGGAAAAGGTCGGGGAAAAGGTCGGGGAAAGGCTTTCAAAAAACCAATTGAAAATAGTTGAATTAATAAGAGCGAATCCGCATATTACAATTCCCATGATGTCGGATGTTTTAGGAATTTCTAAAAGAAAGGTAGAAGTTAATATTCGTAAATTAAGGGAGTCAAATATTATCAAACGAATAGGCCCGGCCAAAGGCGGGCATTGGGAAGTAACGTAGGGTGGGCAACGCCTTGCCCCAAGTGTTTCCACGTCACGCAAAAAGAGAAACACATTGTATACGCAGAAAAGAGATTCAAACAAACGTCGAACAAAGCGTTGTCCCAAGTGTTTTCCATTAGAGAAAAGAAAACACGTTGTTCAACCCACAATTATTAATGGAACCCAAAAATGCTGCAAAACAATCCGGCGATTAAGGCTAAAATCAATTTACTCTGGGACAAAATCTGGTCCGGCGGTATCGCCAACCCTTTAACCGCCATCGAACAGATCACCTACCTGTTGTTTATCAAACAGCTGGATACCCTGTATCTCAAAACCAAATCCGATTCTGAATTCACCGGCGAAACCTATGCCACCAAATTCGATGGGTATTGGGTACCGCCTGAATTTCGGAACATGCCCGAAGAGGATCAGGAAAAATATCGGATTAAAAAAGACGACCTGCGCTGGAGCAATATCAAACGCATCACCTCCACCGAAGAGATGTCTGCCCATGTCCAGACCCGGGTCTTCCCGTTTATTAAAGAGCTGAACGGAGGCACCTCTGCCTTCACCAAACACATGAGCAATGCTGTGTTTATGATTGCCAGCCCAATCCTGTTGAAGGAAGCCATGGGCTCCATTGACGAGATCTTTGAAGAGATTGAAAAGGACGCCAAAGATGGCAAACAAACCTTCCAGGATATCCAGGGGGATGTTTACGAATACCTGCTGAGCGAAATCGCCTCCGCCGGGAAAAACGGACAATTTCGCACCCCGCGCCATATCATCAAATTGATGAGCGAGCTGGTAGCGCCGCAACTGGGGCAACGGATCGGGGACCCGGCCAGCGGCACAGCAGGATTTTTACTGGGGGCTTACCAGTATATCGTCACCCAGCTCAACAAAAACAAAGCGGAAATTCCACCGGATGAGGATGGGTTTGTTCGTACCATCTCCAGTCACCTGCTGACGGAACAGGTCAAACAAACCCTGGAGCAGAGCATTTTTGGTTTTGATTTTGATGTGACCATGGTGCGACTGGGGCTGATGAACCTGATGATGCACGGTCTGGATGTGCCCCAGGTGAATTATGCCGATACCCTGGGCAAAGGGTTTGATGAAAAGGGATTTGATATTGTGATGGCCAACCCGCCCTTTACCGGCAGTATTAACAAGGGCAATATCAACGAGGACTTAAAACTCGATACCACCAAAACCGAACTGCTGTTTATCGAGCGGATCCATAATATGCTCCGTTCCGGTGGCACCGCCGCCGTGATTGTGCCCCAGGGGGTGCTGTTTGGCGCTGGTAAAGCCTTTGTCGCCACCCGGAAAATCCTGATTGAAAAATCGGAACTCAAAGCCGTCATCACCATGCCCAGCGGCGTATTTAAACCCTATGCAGGAGTCAGTACCGCCATTTTGGTTTTCACCAAAGGCGGTGAAACCGAAACCGTCTGGTTTTATGAGATGTTAAACGACGGTTACAGCCTGGACGATAAACGCGCTAAATTGGAAGGCTATGGTGATCTGCAGGATATCGCTGAAAAATTCAAAAACCGTGACCCTCAAAAAGAAAGCGACCGCACTCAAAAATGCTTTTTTGTCCCCAAATCAGAGATTGTGGCTGAAAACTACGACCTCAGTTTAAGCCGTTACAAAGAGGATGTCTTTGAAGAAATTGAGTATGAAAAACCGGATGCAATATTCAAAAAGCTAAAGGATTTTGAATCAGAAATTGCCACAGAATTGAAAGATCTTGAGGGGATGTTGGGATGAACTGGAATAACGTAAGTTTAAAGGATTTAACTGAAAACTTGGATAGTAAAAGAATTCCTTTAAATGCTAGGCAAAGAGCATCCAAGCAAGAATCAAAATTATATCCTTATATTGGGGCGAATAATATCCTTTGTTACATAAACGAATATATTTTTGATGAAGAAATATTATGCGTTGCGGAAGATGGCGGGAGTTGGGGGAGAACAGAAAATTGTGCTTTCATTTATAATGAAAAGTGCTGGGTAAATAATCATGCTCACGTATTAATAAGCAATGGAAAATCATATTTAAACTATTTAAGATACTATTTAAACTATGCAGATTTGAATAGATTCATTACAGGAGCGACAAGAGGTAAACTTACAAGAAAACTGTTAGATTCTATTAAAATCCCCATCCCCGAAAAATATGAAGACCAAGTCCGAATTGCCACGATTCTTTCCCGCGTCGAAGCGCTGATCGCCAAACGCAAACAAACCCTCACCCTCCTCGACGACCTCCTCAAAAGCACCTTCCTGGAGATGTTCGGAGATCCAGTCAATAACGTAAAAGACTGGAAAATGGATTCCATAAAGAATCATATTGGTAAAGTAATTACTGGTAATACACCCTCAAGATTGAAGATGGAGTTTTACAATAGTAAATATATCGAATGGATTAAGACAGATAATATCGACATAAATAAAATGTATGTGGGAACAGCTCAAGAATACTTATCTGAAGTTGGAATGAATGTAGGGAGAACAATTGAAAAAGGAGCTCTTTTAGTAACTTGTATTGCAGGGAGTTTAAAATCGATAGGTAATGCAGCATTAACAGACAGAAAAATATCATTTAATCAACAGATTAATGCAATTGAACCTTTTCAAGATGTGAATTCTCTTTTTTTGTACTGGCTATTCAAGATATGTAAGCAATATGTTCAATCTGTGGCTACAAAGGGGATGAAAAAAATAATCATAAAAACAGAATTTGAAAAAATTCAAATGATTAAACCTTCTTTTATACTCCAAACCCAATTCGCCCAAATCGTAGAAAAAGTCGAATCCATCAAGGCCAAATACGAACAAAGCCTGAAAGAGCTGGAAAATCTCTACGGGTCCCTTTCTCAACGCGCCTTTAAAGGCGAACTGGATTTAAGCAAGGTGCCGGTAGAGTTGGAACCGGAATCCCAATCAGTCTCCCGCTTTGACAGTGCTGACGTAATCGCCCATTTACCAGCTGACGAAAAAAGAAAAGCCGCTATCAAAGAAATTGATGATGTCATAGAGAATGTTGCGCAACTCAATTCAGATGCATTGCGGACTGTGCTAAAGGATAAAGCGTTTGAGGAGCCGTTTCGGTTTGATCAAATCGCGGAAGCCTTTAAGAAACCGGATTTTGAAGATGTCCCTGAATATGATGTCGTTAAGAAAGTCATTTTTAACGAACTGGGGAATAAGGCGGGCATCCTGGACCAGGTTTTTGATCAAGAAGAGAAATCCATCAAACTTAAAAGAAAACCATGAGATTGATCCGGTTAAAAATAAATAATCCGAGCGGTTTCCGCAGTCTTCAAGCCGGTTTTGAAGTCTGTTTTTTAAGGGAATGGGATTACGACAAGGCCAACCAATTTAATCCCAATATTCTGGTTGGCCCCAATGGAAGTGGAAAATCCAATGTCCTGGAAGCATTAGCGGCTATCTTTTATCATATTGATTGTATGCTGTTGGAGTTTAGACCGGACACGTTTGAGTATGATGAAGAGCAGAACCCGAATGGATTTCAAGTTGAGAAATCCATTCCTAACGCATTTGAAGTTGAGTATTTCATGCGTATTCCTCCCGAGCTAAACCAGCTTAATCAGCCTGGATTTGCCCATATTTCCATTGTTAAAAATTCCGGGGAAGCACCCGTTATCCAATGGGTAAACAGGCGTGAATTTAATAATGAAGGTGACCAACGACTAAATGATTTGGAAGCTAAATCGTTTTATCCACGCTTTGTTTTGGGCTATTCTTCAGGAGAAAATGAAATCTTAAGCCTGCCGTTTTTCAAAACCCGGTTTATCCAATTTGATGAATACTGGGACTTTCTCATTCGGGATGATTATTACAATCAGGAACCTGAAAGTCGATTGGTGTATCTGGATCAACAGTTTAGCCAGGCAATCCTGCTCAGCAATTTTCTGTTTCACTCAAAATCCGTATTGTCCCCCTTGAAAGAAGAAATTGGATTGGAGAAAATCCTGGAGTTTCGAATCATCATTAAAGGAAAGTCATTGTCTCTTTCAGAAGAAGCATTTTCTGAAGGATTTTCAAAAGGGTTTGAAAGCAAGCATGCTGATCCAATCATTCTTACAAAAAAGCTTGAGGGTATCATTGAGAAACTAAAAAACTGTGCAACTGCCACCTATCTGGATACTGAAACCGACACATGGTACCTGGATTACTGGGTTAATGAAGCAACCCGAGAAGCCTTTCGTCTTCATTTCGGTTCTGCTTTGGAGCTTTTCCAAACCTTTCAAATCCTGCTGACTTTAAATCTTTATCAGGTTACCACCAAAACCAAACAAGAACTCTATGGTTCTGATAGTGTCTATGTAAATGAGACAATCCCCATTCCGCCATCAGACGAACGTATCATGCGATTTAAGGATTTTGTGCTCAAGAAAACAGGAACAACTAAAACGATTTACAGCAAATCGCTTTCCGATGGAGAACACCAGTTTTCACATGCCTTGGGATTGTGTCTGTTATTCAAGAATGAACCCTGCCTGTTTCTTTTGGACGAGCCGGAAACCCATTTCAACCCCGACTGGCGGGCCAGTTTTATATCCAGACTGCGGGACTGTTTTAAGGAAGGAGATGCGGCTGATATCATGCGTGACATGCTGATTACAACCCATTCTCCTTTTTTGGTGTCTGACAGCAAACCGGAATATGTTTTTATGTTCAACAAAGAAACGGAGACTCAGAAGATTACCTCAAAACAGCCCGATTTTAACACCTTTGGTGCTTCCATCAATAAAATCACACTGAAAGCCTTTGCAAAACCGGAAACCATCGGCGGTTTTGCCGGTCAAAAACTTCAGGAGCTTCGACAGCGCTTTAAAGCCGGTGAGAATGCAGAAAGCATTCTGAATGAAGTCAACCGGGAAATGGGGGATTCCATAGAAAAAACCCTGTTCATCAATGAACTATTCCAGTCAAGGAAGGATTGAGCATGCTGTTCACCTATCAATATGTTCCCCATCAATTGGATAAAATGCAGGAATTTCTGGATTTTATCTTCTATAAGGTTTGGTGTGTGGCGCAGGGAAAATCATATGACCTTGAGTTGTTTGAGGCTAATCCTGAATTGTACGAGATGATGAAAGCGTTGCACTATTCGGACACGGAGTATGGGGATCTGTTTGCCACAACCATTGAAAGAGTTTTCGAGATTTTTAAAAGCCTCACGCCCCACCAGATTAAACATTTGAAGAAGTGGTATCTTGCCAACAATGAGATTGAAAAGCTTTGTCGAAAGGAAAAGGATTTAGATCCCATCACTTATAAAGAACTGGATTTGTTCAACCCGGATTTAAAACAGGAGTTGAAGAAGCTGTTTGGGAATCTCTATACCCATATCATTTCGGTTGCGGCCATCAAAGACAAAGTCGGCCAGATAGAGGATCATTACCAGCAGTTTGTGACTTTAAATGCCATGGGAAAATGCCCGTTTTGCGGGATTGCGGATATTAAAGGGATTCATCATTCCAAACGGGAAGCTTATGATCATTATCTGCCCAAGGGTACTTACCCGTTTAATTCCATCAATTTCAAGAATCTGGCCCCCATGTGTCATACCTGTAACAGCTCCTATAAACTGGTGGCTGATCCTTTATTTGATAAACAGAATAATCGACGGAAAGCTTTTTACATTTATGCCAATCAGCAACCGGATTTAAAAATAAAATTAACGCTTAAACACAATTGTATCGACCAATTGTCTTCGGATGATATTGAGTTGATAATCGAATCTGATACCTGCGGCGAAGAAGTCCAGACCTGGATGGACGTTTTTGGGATTGAGGAGCGTTATAAGGCAAAGTGTTTAAGCGATTCCGATGGAAAGTATTGGACCACACAAATTCAGGATGAATGTCAGAATTACGAGATGGAACCACTGGCGTTTTTGAGTATTAAAATTCGAGAAGCGGAAAGCTACCCGTTTTCAGACACCAATTTCCTTCGAAAACCTTTTCTGGAAGCGTGTAAGCAAGCGGGAGTTTTTGGAACAATGGATAATTGAGGTATTTTACAAAAGTCGGACAAGGCGTTGTCCGACCTACTGTTCCGTTTAACCTGTAAGCACGGCAGGAAAGCATAGTAGGGTGGGCAACGCTTTGCTCACGCGGGATCAAGAAAAAGGAGAAAAAGGAAATTCACTCTTGATCCGAAACAGATCCATAGAGATTACTATTATGACTGACATAAAATTATTTAAGATCAGTATTTGAAACCAGTGGATCTGAAAAAGGTCGTTTAGTTACTATCGGTATCGATGAGGATTTTTGTCCGGTTATCATCGAGTATAAGCAAAACATGGGGGTCACAAAACATGGGGGTCAGGTCTTTCATTTTGACATTTTACATGACTTGACCTCATTTTTTTTTTGGCATGATTTAACTGGGGTTACGAAAAAGTCAAAATACAAGACTTGACCCCACTTTTTTTTATTACATGATTTGACCCCATTTTTTTTTCGAAAAAGTCAAAATACAAGACTTGACCCCACTTTTTTTGACCCCACTTTTTTTATGCAGACATTTGGAGCTGATGCAGAAAACCCTCGAAAAACATGTGGAAAGTGATTCTTGAGATAATCCAAATTTTTAAATTAGCAAACCTTCCCAAAAATATCGTAAAAATCGATCGATGGGTACAATCTCAATTCCGCCTACTTTTCTCTCTTCGGTTTCCGAACAAACCACGATTGCTCTTTTGAGTGGAAGTTCTTCGCTCAAAGCTTTTAAACCTTTCAAATCAGCTTGACTCACACGACTGGTACCTTTGACCTCGATAGCAATTTCATCGTTTATGAGAAAATCGACCTCAAGTTGTGATCGGCTTCTCCAATAGAACAGCTCAAAATCAAGAAGATTGTAGTCCCGGTAGGCAAGCAATTCTAAAAAGATCAGATGTTCCAGGGCATTGCCGAAGGCTTCTGATCGTTCCTGGACCATCCCTGCTCTTGAAAGGTTTCTGGCAACCCCGATATCAAAAAAGTAAAACTTCTCGGTGGAAACAGGCTTCCGTTTGGAGGTTCCCTGAAAACAGGGCAGCAGATGAGCGATCATCGTATCGCTGAAAATCCCAAAATAGTCCTTCACTGTTCTGGGCGGCACTTGCGCATCGTTGCCCACTTTGGTGTAATTGACCTGCTTCCCGTTTAAATGGGAAGCAAAATTTAAAACCCGTGAAAAGTTTTCAATCGACCGGGTTGCCCCTTCTGCCTGGATTTCCTCCTTAAGGTAAGTACCGACATAGGCATTCATGTCCTGATCCGGAAAGGGAGAATCGATGATAGCCGGAAGCCCTCCCCGGTTCATACGATCAAGCAATCGCTCGAAAGATAATTCCGGTGAAACCAAAGGATGAAGTTTCAGGAAAAGGGCTCTGCCCCCCAAAAGATTGGCTTTACCTTGCTTCAACTTTCTGGCGCTGCTTCCGGTTAACACAAAGCGCAGATCCTTGTTGCGATCGATCATAAGCTGAACCTCGTCCAGCAGTCCAGGTAGCTTCTGCACTTCATCAATTACAACGACATCCCTGCGCTCCCCCACTCTTTGCCTTAGCGACTCGGGAAATGTGCTTAGCTCCCGAAACGTTTCTGACTCCAGTAAATCAACAAAAACTGCATGCGGCAAAATCGTTCGCAATAAGGTGCTTTTACCCGTTTGCCTGGGCCCCAGCAGAAAAACACTTTTTCTATCAACAATATCATTGAGCTGGAAGTGTCTTTGATACATTGGTGACTTCTCCACAATATTACATGTAATTCCGTGACGAAGTCCATAATACAGTTTTCAATTTGGAATATCAAGGGATAGAAAGCAGATATCAGAACAATCGCATAAAAAACCTGAGTGAATACTCAGATTTTGCCATATATAAGCTGAAGTACCTTTTTCAAAATGCGGGTTGCAAGTGAAATATCAAACATCTCTGTCCTTGTAGTTGTCGGTGTAACCGATATTGGGCACAAGATGGTTTTAAAAATGCAGTCCGGCGACAAAGAATCTGCTTCAACCTGGCGGCAATTCTTTAAAGATTTGAAACGAAGAGGTTTAAACGCTTCGTCCATGGAGTTAGGAATGATAGACGGCTTATCCGGACTGGAAAAAGTTATCAAAGAAGAGTTTACGAAAGCCAAAATCCAACGCTGTCAGGTACATGTTGCGAGAAACGTTCTTTGCAAAGTGCCCCGGAAACAGAAGCAGGAAGTTGCCGATGATTTAAGGTCTATTTTCCATGCTGGTTCAAAGAAAAAGGCTTGGAAGTTATTCTACGATTTTGAAAAGAAGTGGGAGAAAGACCTTTCCAGTGCTGTAAAATCCCTGAGGTATTCCATTGGAAGGTGCCTTATCTTCTTTGATTATCCTGAAGAGGAACGGATATCACTGAGGACAACGAATGTAATAGAGAGGCTAAACAAGGAGTTTAAAAGAAGAACCAAAACAATGGAAATCGTAGCAGGTGAAAATGCCTGTTATCGGTTGATGGCTTTCATCGCATTGAAGATGGAAGTTCACGGGAGATCTAATTCGGCAGGGAAAGTCAGGAAAAACCTCCCATTTTACAATAAGTTAGAGTTTTGAAAGAATTAACAAAAAAAGCTTGCAGTGCCTCACTGAATGCATGAATTGACTTAGTACGCTAATATTGATAGTATCAATTTTTCTTTTTTGATACTATCACCGATGCATAATTATGTACTCACCACCGATAAGAATATCTAATATAATCGTTGATCTTTGTATAAAGATATCGAACTTGCTGGGATATGCCAAGGGTGTTAACCTGCCGGAACCAAAGCCGAAACTCAGAAGAGAAAACCAGATCAAAACGATTCAGGCAACCCTGGCAATTGAAGGCAATAGTTTTTCAGTTGATCAAATTACAGCATTAATCGATGGCCAAAGACTCAGCGGCAAGGAGAGTGAGATTTTAGAAGTAAAAAATACAATCGCGGTTTATGAAAAGCTCCACCAGTGGCTTCCAACCAGAAAGACATCACTGCTCAAGGCGCACAGACTACTTATGCGCGACTTGATTGACAATCCCGGGGAATGGCGCTCTGGTGGAGTTGGTATTATCAAAGAACGCCAAATATCTCACATGGCACCGCCTGCTGATCGTGTCCCTTTTCTGATGGATGACCTATTCGGTTACCTGACTAAAGAAAAAGAAACTCATGCTATAATCAAGGCCTGCGTTTTTCACTATGAGTTTTTATTTATCCATCCTTTTATTGATGGTAACGGTAGGATGGCTAGACTCTGGCAACAGCTCATTCTAATAAACCATAACCCGGTTTTTCGCTTTATATCGATAGAATCACTGATAAGAGAACACCAAAAAGAGTATTATGGAGTCTTGGAAAAATCAGATAAATCGGGTGAATCAACCGTGTTTGTTGAGTTTTTATTGGGACTTATCCTCTCAGAATTAGGCTCGTTGGTTCAGAAACTTGATCGCAAACGGCTATCGTCTGATGAGCGGATCAAACAAGCTGCTGAGCAATTTGGAAAGCAACTGTTTTCACGGAAAGAATATCTAAATAATTTTGAGGAACTTTCGAACGCAACTGCCAGCAGAGATCTTAAAAGAGCAGTAGACCAGGGATTTCTGCAAAAGTTCGGCGACAAGGCAACAACCCAGTATCAATTCAAATAAAGTGGTACCTGAATCTAGCCTCCGATTGCGTTTCTATCTGCAAAAAAGATCTCTTTCGGAATAAACCTGCTGTAAATTTAGTGATGTCGATTAATCCCTTAAAGATTAAAATCCTCTCATAGTTCCCACCATAAAAAACGACACGAATCCTAACAATAGCAGGAGATACATCTTGATTGGCATATCCATTATTCAATTGTTTCATAAGATATCCCTTAACAAGCTACAGATAAGGCTTATGGACGTTTAAAAGAAGTGAGGCTTTATTGAATAACAGTGAATAGTCAGAGTTTTTCGAGTGCCTCGTTTTTCTGGTTTCCAGGTCTTGTAGCCTGGTTTCCGTCGACCATATCTGGAGGCGATCTCATGACCCAAAAGATGAAAACCGATATTGCGGCTTCAATCCTCCAGCGACTATTGAATCAAGCTCGGACAAATAAGGAAGACTTCAATCATTTATTGAATCGTTCTGGGGTGGAGCGTTTTCTCTATCGTCTCAGCATTTAATCGTACAGTGAAGAATTTGCCTTAAAGGGCGCCAGCCTCTTTCTGGTATGGCAAGAGCAGAGTTATCGGGTCACAAAGGATGCTGATTTTCTCTCATTTGGAGATCCGAACCTGGATAGATTGAGTGAAATATTCAGGGAAATTTGTCATATCGAATGCTCCGTGAAAGATGGCATTGTATTTTTGCCTGAATCAGTCAAAGCGCAAGCCATCAGGGAAGATCAAGCATATGATGGTGTACGGATAGTATTAGAGGGCAATCTTAATAAAGCGAGGGTCTCCCTGCAAATTGATGTTGTGACGCCTTCCCCTGATTCGAACTCTTAACACAATACTTGTCAGGTTCTGCCAAAATAGCCGAAATTTCATTAGTAGAAGGGATACACCCGCGATTCTCCGATCCCGTGAAGCATAACAAAGCGCAGTATTTATTGTTGGTTTCTGCTTCGCACAACAGCATCACCGCTTCCGATGATTAATTACGTGGCTCAATACCTAGCCTGTGGATGCCTTCGCTAACACTTCATGACAGAATTTACCCGCTGTCACGCATAACTAAAGGACCGGGCGAGTGGCAGACTCCTATCCAGGGAGGACTTGCACCTCCTATTCAGTCGCTCGCTTGCCTGGCATACTATGCGTTAAAAAACCGCACCCTGATTTCAACAAAGCAGTAAATGGAGTAATGAGGACAAGCAAATATTCACGAACATATGTGCAAGTTCGTGAATATCAATAAAAATAATTTGCATTTTCCCAGTCTATTCACGCATATTAAAAGATTTTGCATGCTTATTAGCATTTTCTTTGAGTACATGATCTTTCTGTATAACTGCAAAGGTAACAATGAAGAGAAGTTTTTCAACTATCCTGGTTTTATTCTTAATCAATACTTTTTTAATTTCTTGTTCCCAAAATACACTAATACTAACAAAAGGCTCCATCACCGTAACGCAAGGTGAAGTCACAAAACAATACGACACCCCAAATTCAAAAGTGGCTTTGTCAAAAAATCAGCAGGTAAAAACAGGCAACAACACACGACTAATTGTCAACTTAAAAGAAACTGGTGACACCATTGAGCTTTATTCAAACGCACAGATATTGCTTCCTGAAATAGTGGCCAAAGATGCTCCTCAAGTGTACTTTATCCCAGAGGGTAAGGCTCGGTTTATTGTTAAAAAATCTACAGATAGTAAGACCCAGCGATCAATAACCGTTCGAACAAGTACAGCTTTGATTGGCATTAAAGGGACTGATTTTGTGATAAGTTCAAGTGGCAACTCGACGAAATTATTAACCATGGAAGGCTTGGTAGCACTCAGTAATGCTGAGGAGCCTGAAAAAGAAGTCATTGTAGCAGCCAATCAAGTCTCGAAAGTTGATAAAGGTTTTTTACCTACCAGACCGGTAAAAGTGCCAGCTGCAATGATTGACAAAATACTAGCTGAAGATGAAGTGGGAAGTTTAAATAATGTTCCCTATGGGAAAACCATCGGGGTACTAACAAAGAAAATTGCTACTGCAGCACCTCGGGTCAGGAGTATAGGGAATGCGATAAAGCTCAGTTGGCTCAAAGAAAAAGGTGTTGATTTCTACAATTTGTACTGGAGTAACTCCGCAAACGTGTCTCCCCAAATAGGCCATAAAATAGATCGATTAACAGACAGTTTCCTTCATAAGAATTTAACTCTTGATAAAGAATACTACTATATTCTGACACCTGTCATAAAGGGTCTTGAAGGGATTCCATCGCCTGTTGCAGTCGCAAAACCAATTTTGTCACTTCAGGCACCTCAAAACTTAGTCCCAGTCCGTCAGATGACCTCAGTGTCGCTAGAGTGGGACAGAGTTGAAAATGCCGAAGGGTATTATATCTATTGGAATATTGATCAAAAAGAATTAACAAATGCCGATACCCCAATCAAAGTCACTGGTAATGGATATACTCACTTGAATTTGGATAAAGACAAAACCTACTATTACGCGATTCAGGCTTTTAACGGTGATCTTCTCAGCCCCTTTTCTCAGGTAAGAGAGGTAGCACGGTTAAAAGAACCGGTTCCAGGCATTCCTGGCAATCCTAAAGTCGAAGTAGGAAGTGGTGCGGTGTTTCTACAATGGGATAAAGCCGCACACGCAACCGGATATACAATTTATTGGAGCACTGAGAAGGAAGATCTGAATGATACAAAAGCAAAAAAGATTCAGGTGAAAAAGAATCAATTCCTACATGACGAATTGGATAATGGAACCACTTACTACTATTCAATCAGTGGGATCAATAAAGATGAAGAAGGCAAAAAGACTGAGGTGTTGCAAGCAACGCCTCAAATTTGGTTATCCATTATCAAATTCTTTAAAGATTTAAGGAATGAGGATGAAAACTCAGTGGAATAAGCTTTTTGTCGAGGCTTTCCTGTAACGCGCTTATTGCAACAGAGAAAAACATGGGGGTCACCATTAAAGTTTAGGTCAAGCGAAAAACACACACCTCCCTGCAAAAAATTTAGTGTTTTTCGCGGTACGCTTTCCTTCCTCAGATTTACTCTGGCCTCACTATTCGCGCCTCTTGTTTTTTTTTGGAAATGGGTTTGTAAGATTTATCTAAGTACAGGACAATAAATTCAAAATGTTTATAAATTCAGTAAATTTGATATCAATGTTCATCAAAATGTTTTTTAGATAATCAAGGTCATAGCGAAAGATACTCCGCGCCTTTCTTTTATGGCTTTTTATCTTAATGGGTTTTTGTTTATCCAAAAATTCACCAGCACAATGTGCCCAACAGAACGATATCGTTGTATTCTTTTGTAATTAGATTCAAAACTTGCTTCACCTTCAATGGCGGCGGCTATATGTGTGAAATTAACAGATGATACCTTTACCAAGGCGATAATAAATTTGGCGAAAAAATCTATTCTTGCCCCATGCCAGTTGAATGCTGGTTTCAGAGTTTGTTTCAAACGATTCATAATGGACCTGATAGTTGCGGTTATGTCAGCTAAAAATTAATTAAATCAATAAAATTGATTAACACGCTGTAATTATTAGGTCCAGAAAAATATTACGAATTACTCACATCTATTTTTGTCCTGTACTTAGAGGATATTTAATAAATACACTGGAACGATCCCATGCAAATTTATTAAATGAGGGGATTTTACCAAAAGTTCCCCAGATAATACTATCCTGCTTCGTTTTCTGCTTCTACAATCCTTTTAAATATTTCTATTCAAATTCCGATTAACGAATGCAATGGGTGTGAGAATCCTGACAATTCGTGATCAACAAACAGAAATAATAACATATCGATAAGACTTTTTAGTGATCTCCCTGAAATTATTTTCCTTTTTTTTACAAGCTGCATGACATCAGTGAGCTTGCAAAGGTTCAATAATAGGAAAAAATATGTGGAAGTCGAAAAGTTAAAAAGTTGAATGTCACTCTCGATATTGTTTTTTTCAACGAATCATTAAAGTGATTAACATCAAACTATCAGAGCAATCATCATGGAAATTCTGAAACAAATTTCTGAGTTCATTCAGCAGGGAAAAATGAGTGAAGTTGCCAGACTCACTCATTCAGCGATCGAACAACATATCAGTCCCCAGGAAATCATTGATAATGGATTGATTATAGGTATGGGCATTATTGGAGAAAAATTTAAAAACAATGAGGTGTTTGTTCCAGAGATGCTGATTGCGGCCAGAGCTATGAACAAGGCTCTTGAAATCCTGGAACCAGAAATGATTAATTCAAATATCAAACACAATGGAACACTGGTTGTTGGAACCATTGAAGGTGACCTCCATGATATTGGGAAAAATCTATTGGGAATTATGTTCAAAGGGGCTGGATTCAAGGTGATAGACTTGGGAGTGGATGTTCGTGCAGAACAATTCATCAAATCAGCAAAGGAAAACAATGCAGATTTTATTGGGATATCGGCCTTGCTGACAACCACAATGATCAATATGGAAGACACCATCAAACGTGTAAAATCAGAAAATCTTCCGATCAAGGTGCTTGTGGGTGGGGCACCGCTTACAGAACAGTACGCTAATGAAATCGGGGCAGATGGGTATGCCGCAGATGCATCAACAGCAGTTGATGTAGCTATCTCACTACTGACTCCTTAAGAATCGCAACAGATTTTGATAGATAAAACAGGTGATATCGAAGTTTGATAACAAGGGATTCTTAAGGGATCTCTGTAGATATAGGTTCTTTTCGTGATTGTTGTTTTTCAAAGGTTCCTTAAGTTATATTGCCCTAATTGTTCGCATAATCAACTGGTATATATTTGAACCACTCACTTCAAGTAGGGATATATGGTATTTGGATTATTAAGTCTCGTTTTTGTTTTTTTCCCAATACTGGTGATCTATTCTTGTTACAAATACCCATTGGTGGATAAGTTAGGAGCGGTGGTTATCTGTTACATTGCAGGAATTATCCTGGGAAATACAGGGTTGTTACCTGACGGATTTGCAAAAGTGCAGGAAAGCATTACAAATTTATCAGTCATTATTGCTTTGCCGATCTTATTGTTTTCCCTGGATGTAAAAAAATGGACCCGGCACTCTGGCAAGGCAATACTTTCGATATTTCTGGCGACGTTTTCTATTATTATCGTCGCCTCCATTGGTTTTCTAATTGTTAATGATTCAGTCAATGACGCATGGAAACTGGTGGGAATGGCTATTGGGCTATATACCGGTGGTACGCCTAACCTGGCAGCGATTAAAACGGCTTTGGATATTGACCCAACCTTATACCTGACTTTTCATACGTATGATGTCCTGGTTGGCAGTGTTTATATCATCTTTTGTATTACAATTGCCCAAAGAATATTCGGTAAATTTCTGCCCGCTTTTGATTCTAAAAAAGGAGATTCTGAAGACATCCCGGTGACAGATTATGAGCGAGAAGAAATCAATTCCTACCAGGGAATTCTGAAATGGAGCATAATTAAGGGATTGATTGTCTCTTTAGTGCTTTCCTTAATTGTAGTTGGCCTTTCTTTTGGCGTCGGCCAGTTGTTTCCTGATGAGTATCTAACTTCGATCATCATTTTAATGGTGACTACTTTTGGAATTGCTTTTTCATTTGTTCCCTTTGTAAAGAATATTGAAAAAACGTTTCAGTTTGGCATGTATATCATACTTATTTTCTGTTTGACTGTGGGGGCCATGGCAGATCTGGAGAAAATATTTGTAACCGTCAATTACGACATTTTGTTTTTTGTTCTCGGTTCGGTCTTTGGATCGATGATCCTCCATGCTCTGTTGTGTAAACTATTCAACATTGATACAGACACATTCATTGTGACTTCAGTTTCAGCAATCGGCTCACCCCCTTTTGTGCCTTTGGTTGCTGACGCCTTAAAAAACAAGCAAGTTGTATTATCGGGTATGACAGCCGGTATCATCGGTTATGCCATTGGGAATTATATAGGCGTTAGTATGGCTTATTTGATGAAATCCATAATGTAGCACTGTCATTTTACGGGAAATACTAAAACCAATCTATTAAAAAAAACACGGAAGGACATGCGATACTAAAACAATAGTGATCATCCAAAATAGTGGATAAAAAAAGCTGAATACAGCTGAAAAGGTTCATCAGAGCCAACAACTTTATAAGGGCTCGTCATTCCAATTTGTATTTTTTATTTTGACCTGAACCAGCCAAAACAGTTGCTCATTTTGAGATCACATTCTTCATTTAAACCATCTTGTAAGAAAGGAGATCATGAAAGGTATAGAAAGAATAACTAAAGCACTGAATCTTGAGGAGGCCGATCGAGTTCCTTTATATATTCATGCGATAAACGAAGCCCCGATAATTGGCATCGGTAAGCATATAACCGATGGCTTGCCTGATTCTTCAAAGAAATTCGAGGAAATGAACGATAAGGAACAGATGAAGTTGATTGATACTCTTTTTCTGTTACATGAAGAGTTCGGAGTTGATGGCTTCACCTCATTTGATATCGGACAGTACAAAGATATTGATTCAAGTTATGTTGAGGACCACTGGGGAGTGACCTATAAACGGAGCGACCACGGAATACCGGTTCCGGTCGGCCATCCTTTATCCGATATCAGTAAGCTGAGCGGCTTTGTACCTCCAAATCCTAAACGTGAACATATGATGCTTCTGGAATTAGGAAAAGACCGCTTCAAGGGAGAAAAAGCCCTGTTCTGGATGATGCGGGGGACATTTGTTCGGAGCTGGCGATTAACAGGTATGGAAAACCTGATGATTATGATGTATGAAGCCCCTGAGACTGTTCATAAAATTGCACAGATGACATTGGAATTTCACCTGAAACTGGTTGATATGATAGCTGAAGTAGGTGCAAATGTGATCATTTTGGAAGACGATATCGCCTCTTCAAAATCACCCTTAATTTCACCTAAGCACTATAAAGAGTTTGTCTTTCCCTACAACAAGAAAATTGTTGAATATGCCCACAGCAAGGGATTAAAGATTGTTCAACATAGTGATGGAAATCTCTGGCCTTTGCTGGATACGATTCTCGATGCCGGTTTTGATGGCCTCAATCCCCTTGAACCCCAGGGTGATATGCAGATGAAGAAGGTAAAGGACTACTGCGGTGACAAAATATGTCTGCTCGGTAACATTGACTGCATGCATCTGCTTCCCAACGGAACACCAGAGGAGGTCGACGCCTCGGTAAAACAAACCATTGAAGATGGCGCCAAAGGTGGCGGTCTGATCATTTGTTCGTCCAATACGCTCCATCCCGGAGTGAATCCGGAAAACTGTATTGCCATGTTTAAGGCTGTCAAAAAATACGGTCGATATTAGCCGAAAACCGCCAAGCTCTACAAAAGATGATAAAAACTTGGATTTCATATGTCAGGTGTTCATCCCAGTTTTAACCAAAACGAAATCTCATGTCCCTACTTGGCGGAAACGGGCCATCTAATGGGGAAAAATGGGGGTCAGAAATGGGGGTCAGGTCTTTCATTTTGACATATTGGCATGATTAAACTGGGGTTACGAAAAAGTCAAAATACAAGACTTTTTCTGACCGCACTTTTTTTTTGTAAAAAGGAAAACAATGCAATCAAGTAATAACACCGTATTAATAACAGGTGGTGCGACAGGTATTGGTTTTGCTCTGGCTAAGAAATTCCACGATGTCGGTGGGAACAGAGTGATCATCGCCAGCCGCAGTGAATCCGCACTGGTAAGTGTAAAAAACACCTTGGCCAATGTCGAAACCGTTCGGTGTGATATAACAGTTGCTGAGGACAGGCGCAAACTGGCTACTGATTACGCTGCTACCAATATACTTATCAACAATGCAGGTATACAAGTGAATGGTGAATTTTGGAAACTTGATGATGGTTTTATCAAGAATGAAATTGATGTAAATTTTCAAGCGCCTGTTTTGTTGAGTAAGCTATTTTTGCCCAATCTTTTAAACAAAAAATCTGCCGCCATTATTAATGTTTCATCAATCCTTGGAGTAGTCCCCAAAGATTCCGCACCAGTCTATTGCGCAACAAAGGCAGCCATTCACAGCTTTTCAATTTCACTGCGATGGCAACTGGAAAAAACGTCGGTAAAAGTGTTCGACATTTTACCACCATTAGTTGATACAGCAATGACTTCTGGTAGAGGGAAAGGTAAAATATCTCCAGAGCAGCTTGTTGAAGAATTTTGGCTTGCCTTTCTCTCCGACAAACAAGAAGTATTTATAGGAAAAGCGAAATTGCTGAAGATTCTTACTAGGTTTCTTCCGGCTTTGGCTGAGAAAATTGTGCGCAAGAACTAAAGGTCGGAACATGGGGGTCAGGTCTTTCATTTTGACATTTTGGCATGATTAAACTGGGGTTACGAAAAAGTCAAAATACAAGACCTGACCCCACTTTTTTCATTGCGTCTGTAAAAGCGAGATATGAGTCGGGAAGGGGGGACGAGATGGTTGACAAGCATCTAAAGGCGGCATGATGTGCCTGCAAGTTTTTGGTACACCCTTGAAAAGGTCAGACTTGCGTTAATACATTTTGATTATTATAAATATGCAATCATACCACTATAGAAACCTTCCACTTTGATACATTGAATTTTCAAACATGGACTCTATGGATTCTGCAATACAAAGGTACATGCATGATACTTTGGTATACTACGGAGACCTGCCAATCTCTGAGTGGCAGAAAGCGATTGGTTTGCTTAACCTCCTGCATTTGAAAAAAAATGAGTATTTTATCAGACAAGGAGCCAGTCCGGATCGGTTGGCATTGATTGTTTCCGGGATCTTCAGGGTGTTTTGTATTACTGAATCAGGAGACGAAAAAACCTTATCTTTTCGAAACAAGGGTCAGTTTCTTGCTGCCTATACACCCTTCATTGAAAACAGGGAGACCTGGTATTCCATACAGGCACTGGAATCAAGCGACCTGGTTTACCTTTCTCTTGAAGACTATAAAAAACTGCTGTCGGGGCATTCCTGTTGGGAAAAAATAGCCAAGGAATATATTGTCAGACTTTTTATCGAAAAAGAGGATCGGGAAAGGTCCTTTTTAACTGAAAATGCCAAAACCCGCTATTTAAGGTTCAAAAACAGCTTTCCCGGATTGGAACAACGTATTTCCCAGTTTCATATTGCCTCATATTTGGGAATATCACCGGTTTCACTCAGCCGAATTCGTGGTGAACTCAAATGAATCAAGAGTCTGGAATTAGTTAATCTCCTCTTCTTCTCTGCCCCGTTTATCTCCACAAATTAACATATGTTAATTACTCCCTTTGGCTTCTCCCCTATTCTCTTATTCATCAGACCATCTGAAGTTTAAAATTCAAAAGTTCTGAGAGAGTACAAAATTTAACCAATTTTCCCCTATGGTTTCACTAGGATCGACGATTGGTGTTTTTCCCCACCCATCAAAGTGAAAAAATGAAAAAAGCATTCATAACCGGAGCAACCGGTTTTTTAGGAATTAATCTGATTGAAAGGTTGCAGTTGGATAATTGGGAGATTACAGCTTTTCATCTGCCCGAGGAGGATTTAAGAATCCTGTCCCGATTCGAAGTTAAATGCATTCCCGGAAATATTCTGTTTTATCCATCTTTGTTAGCGGCAATACAGAAAGACCACGAAGTTGTTTTCCATCTGGCGGGCGACACAAGTATGTGGCCTAAAAATGCCAAAAGACAATATCAGGTCAATGTTCAAGGCACAGCCAATGTCTGTAAAGCTGCCATTGAAAAAGGAGTCCAGCGTTTAATCGTAACCTCATCCAGTTCTGCTTTTGGATATCATGGGAGCAGATTAAGCGAACAGACTGTTTCGAACGCTCTGACTTGTGGAATGAGTTACAATCAAACCAAATTCCTTGCCGAGCAGGAGATCAGGAAAGCGGTTGACCTTGGTTTGTTCGCTGTTATGCTGAATCCCTGCAATATTATTGGCCCATATGATCCGGGAGGATGGTCTCAACTGATTAAAAACGCCTGCCATCATCAATTGCCCGGTTTTCCTCCGGGGATAGGAACCTTTGCCCATGTAAGAGATATTGCAGACGCTCACATATCGGCTGTTAAGAACGGTCGAAGAGGAGAGAATTATCTTCTAGGCGGCGTTGAAGCAAGCTTTAAGGATGTTATTAACGAGATTATCAGAATTACTGGAACGGATCTTTCTTTAAAGGAAATCTCAGGGTTCAAGTTAAGAGCTGCCACCTTCCTGTCTTCACTACAATCTTTTTTTACCGGTCGGGAACCGACATTAACGTATCCCAAATATAAAAGACTGGTGGGAAAACTGACCTGTGATGATTCCAAAGCCGTGCGAGAGCTTGGATTTAGGACCACTTCCATATCCGAGATGTTGATGGATTGCTATCGATGGCTTCAACAGGAAAAACTATTATAATTTTTTTCATTAATGAAAAGGAGTAATGCAAATATGGATAAGAAACAGGATCTGCAAAAAGGATGGAGTTTAATCAGCGAGTCCTTCATCAATGCCGGGGTTGATTATATTTTTGGATTACCGGGTGAGAGTATCAGCCCGATTCAATATGCAGTGGAAAAAACGCCCATCAGGATTATAACGGCCAGGCACGAACAGGCCGCCACTTTCATGGCCGAGGCTTATGCTCGAATGACCGGAAAACCGGGAGTTGTGCTGGTCACTTTCGGTCCCGGATTCACCAATACCATTTCGGCCATGGTGAATGCACAAATGTCAAATGCGCCGGTTATACTAATAGCAGGTGCCCATGGTACCAAATCTCCGGAGCGTCTTGGTCTTCAGGATATGCGACAGGAGCCGATTATTGAATCCATTGTAAAAAAATCACTGGTTTGCCGAAAAGCTGAAAGAATACCTGAATTTATCGAGATGGCTTTCCGCATCGCTACCCAGGGTCGACCGGGGCCTGTTTTTCTGGAACTGCCGATAGATGTGCTGGAGGCTGATGTGGAAATGGAACAGGTGAAAAAAACTCATACAAAAGTATTATCCAGGCCGATTGATCTGAAAGATGTGGCACTGATGATGGAAATGATCGGAAACGCCAAACAACCGATAATCATGGCTGGCAGTGGCGCCTTTTATTCCGGAGCTGGTGTTGAATTGACCGATTTTGTTAATTTATCGGGTATTCCCGCTTTTACCTTAAAAATGGGAAGGGGCGTTATATCAGATATGCATCCGCTCTGTTTTGGATCCTCCATCCCGACAGTTCCGGGATGTTCAGGAGTGGCATTATCGGAAGCTGATCTGGTTATTCTGTTGGGAAACCGGCTTTGTCTTTACACGGCCAATGGATTGTTTTTCAACCCCAACGCAAAACTAATCCAGGTTGATATCGAACCCGAAGAGATTGGGCGTAACAAGACGATAGATCTGCCCATTTTCGGGGATATCAAAGCGTTGCTGGAGGAGTGCAACAATACCATCACCCTGGAGGGTAAAAGTGAAAATATGAAATCACGTTTTCACTCTTGGACTGAAAGGTTGAAGCAAACAGATCTGGATCTGAAAGATGCAGCCCAAAAGGAATATGTAAGAGATGCTGTTCCTATTAACCCTGGTGTCTTGGCCAGAGAGGTGGATAATTTTATGGATCGTGAAAGTGATATTATCATTGCTGATGGTGGAGATGCTCAAACCTGGGTTTTGGAAACGAGAACCTGCCGAAGTGAGCTGAATGTTCTGGATTCAGGACTTTTTGGTTGTCTGGGGGTAGGACTTCCATATGGGATTGCCGCCAAACTTATAAAACCGGATCGTCGGGTGCTTGTTTACACAGGGGATGGCTCCATCGGTTTTAATTTTATGGAGATTGAAACATCAATCAGAACAGGATTGCCAATTGTGGTTGTTATCGATAACAACAAAAAATGGGGGATGACCTCAAACAGCATGAAGATGAAATTCAAACATTATGTTCAGGGAACTGTGGAAATCGGCAATCTGCCTTACCATAAAGCGGTTGAAGCAATCGGAGGCAAAGGCTTTCTTGTTGAAAAAGCTGCTGATATCCGTCCCGCTCTTGAAGAGGCTTTTGCTTCCGGGAAAACAGCATGTATAAACGTGATGACCGATCCGGATATCATCGGTCCCGGTTCAAAGGCATTGGCTCTCTTTGAATCACTGTAGAGTTATAAAATAGAAAGGGTATCCAGCCAATAAATCAACTTTTGGCTCTTAGCAACAGCATTGGATGCCCTTAAAATCTTAATCAGCATACTTCAAAACAGATTATAACGGCTTTGTTTGAGGTCGTTTTTCGCAAAGAGGTAATATTATGGAAGCATCAATAATTACCAGTGTTATCGCTCCGTTGACGATTGCTTTTATCATGTTTGGTATGGGACTTTCCCTTACCAAACATGATTTTAAACGTGTATGGCTTCATCCCAAGGCGATCTCAATCGGAATCATTCTTCAGATCGTTGGTTTGCCAATATTGGGCTTTTCATTTGTCTCTGTTTTGGAATTAGAGCCGATATTGGCTGTATCGGTCATGTTATTATCATCTTGTCCCGGGGGCGCAATAACCAATCTGGTTTCGTTTATATCAAAGGGTGATGCTGCCTTATCTGTTAGCTTAACGGCTGTGAATAGTTTCATTACCGTGGTTACAATTCCAGTATTAGTAACATTTTTCTTAGGGCATTTTTTGGGGAAAGAAACCGCAGCACAGGTAAATATATTAAAACTGTCCCTGGGTATTATTTTGATAACAATTCCGCCGATTATTTTTGGTATGATTACCAAACAAAAAGCGCCTGAGTTGGCAAAAAAATCCGAGAGCTGGGTTCGAAAAGGGACAATCATCTTTCTTGTCATATTAGCTTCCATTGCCAGTTACGGTGAGAGGCAGATGTTTCTGGATAACTATCAGAAATTCGCTTTGATTGCAGTTTCACTCTGTATGTTAAGTGGGCTTATGGGCACCATCGTTGGCAGTATTGCCCGATTGCCCAGGAAACAGATCCTGACACTGGCCATTGAAGTGGGATTGCCTAACAGTGGAATGGGAATCGTCATTGCTCTCAGTTTCCTGGATATTAAAGCACTTGCGGTGTTTTCAGCTTTTTACCTGGTTGTTGAATACGGATTATCCGGCATATTGATGGTAACTATGAACAGCAGAATAGGTACAAAAATAATGGGACAAACTTCCCAAGTAACGCATCAACTTTAAAGCAACTTAGATCCGGACGACATTTACAAATATCAATAACATCTGCAAAGGAAACGGTAACATGGTTTTTTCTCCTTCTGTGCTAACTTGCCCCTTTTGATTTCCTGGAAAAGTTGCTATAGAAAATCAGAACAAGCGGATTTACATAAAAATGCGAGAATTGAAAAATCCAGCATTTGGTCCCGTACTCAGGTTCTTTTAAAAATAGTTATCCGGATACCTCTCGAAACAATTATTGATTTTTGGATTGGGACGCTGCTGAGAAACAGGGAATGCTCCGGACGCCGGGTATCTGAATAGTTTTAAAATGAAGGAGAAACATGACAGTCAGAAAAGTTATTTTTGTTTTATCTTCCATTATTGCTGGTTTGATAATTTTAGGAATAGTCCTGGTAAGAGATTGGAGAAAAACTGAATATGGTACCCTCGACACAAATGCGGCAATCCTGCTGAAATTTATTGAAATCAGTAATATTGATCCCTTTGAAGATGGGAAAACTCCGGAACAGATTCGGGAGAAATCTGCAAAAAGCGGCGCGCTTTTAAAAGGTTCACCGACTCCCATCGATCAGATTCGCAACACAACGTTTCCAGGTCCGGCCGGTCCGGTTCCAGTCCGAATTTATATTCCCCGGCAACAATCAAACCTGCCGGTAGTCATCTATTATCATGGTGGGGGCTGGATGTTGGGGAACCTTGATTCTCATGACAACATCTGCCGCTTCCTGGCAAAAAAGTCTTCAGCAGTCGTGGTTTCGGTGGATTATCGACTGGCTCCCGAACATGCCTTCCCGGCTGCAGCTAATGATGCATATGCTGCCTTAGAGTGGGTATCACAAAATGCTGCAACCTTTAACGGCGATACATCCCGCATCTTTGTGGCCGGCGACAGCGCCGGTGGCAATCTTGCCGCTGTTGTCTCGTTAATGTCCCGTGATAAAGGCGGACCGGGGATAACGGCTCAAATCCTGATATATCCGGCTACCAATTTGGCGGATCTGACAACAGAATCACATCAGCATTTCGGTAACGGATATTATTTGACACGACGCTATATAGAGATATTCCGGTCGATGTATTTGCCCCGTATGGAAGATTGGCAAAATGTTTATGCCTCTCCTCTGCTGGCAGAAAACCTTGAAAATCTGCCTCCTGCCATGGTGCTTACAGCAGAATTTGATGTATTAAGGGATGAAGGCGAAGCCTATGCCCGGAAACTGGAAAGCGCAGGAGTACCCGCCAAACACAATCGTTACCAGGGAATGATTCATGGTTTTTTAAGTATGGATAGACTGTTTTCCCAGTCAAAAGTGGCAATCGACGACATCGTTGCTTTTATAAAGTCCAAATAAAAGCGGTACCGGTCACGTTATCCCGGCGCCCAGGCAAGGGCGCTATACTGGCTGAGTGAATGGCTACCTCAGTCACGTTTTTGAAGGGACCCAGGGATCGACATATTTTAATAAAACAGAGGCGGTAAGGGTTAAGGGAAAAACCAGAAAAAAAGCGGACGTTAATCCAAGATCAAGAAAACTGGTACCAAACCCAATGATCAGCCCGCCAAAGGCCGCAGTCCCGAAATTGGATACGGAAGAAAAGGTGGAAAACATAAACCCTTCTATTCCGGGTTTATCTGCGGAAATTGCTTCGGACAGCTCCATGGAAATCCGGTTAACCGGCGCCATAAAAGCTCCCAGGTTCATACCGAAAACTGCCACGATCATATAACAAAAGGTGATATCCGATTGCGCATCAATCAACAGGAACAGGGAAACCCCGATCCAATACAGAATGGCGCAGATGGTAAATGTTTTACGGGCTCCAATCATATCACTGATTTTTCCGAAAATGGTGGCTCCGAAAAACGTTCCGATCATCGCCAAGGCATAAGCAATGCCCAGCTGCGATTTTGTCAGAGTAACAACTCCGTCCCCGCCAAACAGAGGGATAAAAAACATGTACGGAGCTGTGGTGGTCATGGCCACCACAACAAATAGTAATCCCATTAGAACCTCTTTACGGGTAAAGGTCTCTTTAAGCAGGGATGTGAACTCCGGCAGATCTTTTTTTTCGACCCGTCTCTCTTTTATCAACAAGCCGAACAGCGCCTGAAGTATTGCAAATAGTCCTACGATGGCCAACCCCACTTTCCATCCCAATGAGGTACCAATCATCATAATCACCAAGGCGCCCAGGACGCTCCCGATTCCTCGCGCTCCCCAGGTACTGCCCTGTACAATTCCCATTTTATTGTCAGGCGTGACATCCACAGTCAAGGCATCCAGAGTACCGTCAACCAGCACCCATACCCATCCTGTCATGATTACAAAGAACACCCAGCTCCAGGTAATAGCCTCCTCGTTATGGGTTAGAATCAGCCCGGCAAAGCAGGGAATATAAAGAACGGCTCCGATCAGGATATAGGGCTTTCGCCTTAACTTTTTGATGGGAAACCGGTCACTCACGATGACAAGCAACATTTTCAGGTAATTGGGCAGGATCAGCAAAGCCGTTACCAGGGCGAAGGTTCCGGGATTTAATCCATTTTCGACCAGGAAATTGTCTTTGTATAACCCCAGGGCAGTGAAATAGAATCCCTGGAATAGATAGAAGCCGGCGATTTTCAGAAGAATAGATTGCTTCCAGTTCTTTGTTTTTTGATCGGCAATCATCCATTCTCCTTTTTGAGATTCAGTTTTTCCAATGCCAACAGATCAACTTCAGCGGCAATGTGTGCAAATGCAGACCACTGCCTGCTCTCTTTTAACAGGTTTTTATAAAGAACCTGTGCCCTGTCTTTATCGCCCTTCAGATTATAATAAAGCGCCATACCATATCTCAGTGTTACATCCGTAATCTGCGATTCATAGGCACTTACCCCCGCAACAGGTTCAAGCAGGGCTTCGGGCTTTAGCTCTCCTTTGTAAACCAGCAACCGATTATAGTACATTTTGCTCTCCTTCGCCTTTAAACCTGACGGCAGATTATCCATGATCTTTTGCGCTTCTTCATTTCTTCCCAGGCGTAGTAAATTGGTGTGAATCCAGCAGGTGGTTGCTATGAGATCATCATCATTTTCGTTGTACTCCATACATCGCTCTGCTGCGCTTAAGGCCCCTTGGTAATCTCCCACCAAGTATTTGGCAACATTCTGATGGTAAAAGATCTGCCATTGGGTTCGTTCCGGTGGAATGGGCAGGCGACACCTGATCCCGTCCGTTTCCCATTCAAGCGGTTTTCCTTCAACCAGTTCGGCAGCTTTATTAAAATCACAGACAGCCTTATCCAATTGATAGGTTGATATATGCCGGTGTCCCCGGTGCCTGTATAATCTGAAAGAATCCGGGAACCGCTTGATACCATCATCATAAACTGCAAACGCTTCCTCAAACCGGTTGGCATAGGATAACAAGCGGCCATACCAGATGGTATACCGTTCATTTGGATTTTTCAGATATTTCCTTTTTGCTTCCCAAAGTACCAGTTTGCCCAGCAACAGGTATCGCCCGGGAATAGGTTGCGGATAGCACTCTTTTCCCATCAGGGAAACGGCTACCGGTATTTGATTTTTATTCATATTTATTCCTGACTTTTTATCCATTTAGTAAAACGCTTTTAGCAGATGAGCAAAAGTGATTCCCAGATAATTTCCTGATGCGTAACCCAAAATACCCGCAGCAAGACCGGAGACAATAACTTCCCTGTTTTTCAGGGATGAAGCTACCAGCGGTACAAAAACGGGAGAAAAGATAGCAGCAACGGAAGTGATAATCTGAGTGTCGGTGTCAATGCCGAACAGTCGGGATAGCAAAATGTGGAGCAACCAGGCTCCGTACAGTACAACTGCAGCAAACAGGATTATGGTGGGCGATGAGCTGAGTAGCATGTTAAAATCCGCTGTCGTTCCGATGGCCACACAGAATATCAGGATAATATATTGTCCCAGCTGAAAAGACTTATCAATATTGCGTACAGCCGGAATAAAAGAGCTGAAAATACCCAGGGTGGTGATGGTCAGCATTAAAACCGCCATATTGTAACTTTCAGGTGTCACCGAATACGCTCCAAAGCCAATACCGAAAATAATCATCGCTAAAACCAGGGCTTTAATCAGAGGCACCAGTTTTTCAGGTTTCAACATCTCCGAATAATCCGATATCGAAGCTTTATCTTTTTCACAAGTATTAATGGCATCAAGGGAATCAATACTTGTGACAGTATCCGCACTGCAAAACGGAAGCAGAAATTTGCCGATTACCCTTTGTGACGCTGCAAGAATAAAGATAAACCAGGGGACTTCCACCAGCCAGGCTGCGGCATTTGCCAGCACCAGCATCTGCTCATCAACCTTCAAAGCCATGGCAACGGCAAAGAAGTTTGGGGTGGCACCGGTATAGCCACCGATAAACATGCCTGCAATCTTCCAGGCTTCATCAATTCTGGATTTGAACAGAAAAAAAGCTAAAAACGAGACCAGCATCACAGACAGGGCTATCAGACAAAATGAGAGCAAACTTTTTCCTGCCAGTTTCGTCCAACGTTTAAAATCGGTGGAAAAAATCATCAACGGAATGGAAAGCGGCACGGTGATATGCATAAAAAGCTCCCGGGTGCCTTTAATGCCCTCCGGTAGTATTCCTAAATTACCCAGTAAAATTCCCACGGCAAAGCACAACATTCCTGCCCCGATTTTATCGATGATTGCACTTTTGTGACAGCTATAGAGCGCAAATGCCGGGAATAAAAGTAAAAAGACAGAAAACAATCCGATCGTCATAAACAGCTCCTATTTCCAGACCTCTTTAAAAATCCGTAAGAAATTCAATCCCAGGATCTTCCTGATTGACTCATCATCAAACCCCCTGTCCAATAGTCCCTGGGTAATAAGCGGGAAAAACGCCAACCCCGGAAACCCTTCCAGATTGACCGCTTCGGCATTCCCGGCAAAATTGTTGTAATAATCTCCCACCGATCTCGGTAGATGCTCCAGCTCTCTCAGAATCAGGTCCCGTGGATAAGCCCCGGGAGTTGCCTCTTTGTCGGTGCCGATGGCGGCATGATCCACGCCTACCATGTCGACAACATATTGAATGTTGTCCAGGAAGTCATCCAGGGTTGGGACAACCTTACCGCCATCCCAATTTAGCGGCGGAAAAGGTGTCAGTGCAACAATTCCGTCTTTTGCAGCAACTTTCCTGATCTGTTCATCTGTAACATTCCTGGGCTGGTTACTTCTGACTTTGGGATTGGAATGGGAAAAAACACAGGGGGCTTCACTCAGTTCTATTGCCTCCAGACTGGATCGAATACCAGTATGGGAACAATCAATTACAATCCCCGCCCGATTCATCTCCCTGATGAGCTCCTTGCCCTCCCTGCTCAATCCGGCATCGGTACCTGTTACACAACCGTCGGCAGCAAAATTGCGGTCATTGTATGCCAAAACAACCACCCGGGCTCCTAACCTGTAAAAGACATCAACCATACTGCCAATATAGTAGTGCGCCATGGGGCGTGAATTTTGAAAGCCAACAATAATGCCGACCTCACCCTGCTGCTTCGCTGTTAAGATATCATCAGCCGTTTCAATCAATACCAGTTTCGGATTTCGACGAATTACTTCGTAATAGTCCGCAATGTGCTTAACGGCTGCTTCCACATCATCCGAAGGATGGGGGACCGTGATGTTTAAAGCGGTTAATCCCGAAGCCCGCAGATTATCGTTATATCCTTCACAAAAAAAAGAACAGCCATCAATGATAATGGAATCATCGTGCAGCTCTCTCGCCTTCTCTGAAACCTCTCTTGAAAATGCCATCTCTCCTCCTTTGATTTGATGAATACCCGATTCCTCTCCGCTTGACAGTTTCACCGGGATTATGATTCGCTGGCAGAAACATGAATAAAATATCGTGTTGATAGCCAGATAAATACGATATATTATTCATGTTTGTCAACAACAGAGGCAAATCAGGAAATTATCATGTCCAGGGGGAGTATGGCAGGTATCAAGCAAGAGGTTCGAATTCCCAGGCAACAGAGAAGCATAGAAAAAAAGCAACGGATAAAAGCTGCAGCTGAAAAATTATTCGCAGAAAAGGGATTCTATCCTGTTAACTCAAATCAAATAGCATTAGCAGCGGGAGTTTCCGTTGGCAGTTTTTACTCCTATTTTAAGGATAAGAAAGCACTTTTACTGGAAATCATTACCGAGTTTCATCAGCGATTCCAAACAGAGGTTTTCAGTCAGCCCATGGAGAAAGGCTGGAAAGATTGGGATCTGAAAGAGATTATTCGTTATTATATCAACAACACCTTAAAAGCATTTGAGCTTTCACCGGATTTTTTCAGGATGATTTACTCCATGCTCTATTATGATCCTGAGGTAAAAGAGGTATTTGATGCGGCAGAAAAAAAGGAGAGAGAACAGATCAAGTCTATCCTTTCCAATCTGAAAAGGAGAATTTGTGTTCAGGATATTGATGCCGCCGTTTTTATGATATACAGCTCCATAGCAAATGTGGTTCATCGGCTCAAATTGTTAGGGTTGCAGATGGAGGAGGAACGACTGATCAGTGAACTGACGACCATGCTCTACCGCTACTTAAAAAAGGATACTATCTGAGATTTCATAAAATTGTGTAATATCTCTAACAAGCCATTTCCATGGAAACCTTTAATCCCAACGTCAATTTTTAAAATCGGAATTCCGGTATCATTTAAGCAGACAAATAACACCCAAAATTTAAAACCAACCTCATTTTTTTTAATCCCCGATTGACTTTTATGTCTTAATTTTATAGTAATGAGCCGATAAAACTGCAGGTCACTTATGCTGAAATGTTGATCGTGCAGGTAGGTAATTCTTGACAGGCTACTTAAAATAAAGGAGATTCGTTTTTGGGTGCAAAAAAATTAAACAAAAAAAGGAGGAAACGATGAAAACTGTTTGGTTATCAATTATTACTTCAATTTTAGCCCTGTTTTGTTTTGCAGGTTCAGCATTGGCAAAGGATACGGTCATAATTTACACATCTTTGGAAAATGATGAGATTGTCAAGTACCTGGCGTTGGCAGAGAAGGAGCTCCCCGATCTTGATATCAAGGCGATTCGTCTTTCAACCGGTGAGTTGGGAGCTCGAATGCTGGCTGAAAAGAGCAACCCTCAGGTTGACGTAATTTGGGGCTGGGGACTTACCAACATGGCAGAATTTGTAGATAAAGGAATGTTGGAGCCTTATAAGCCCAAGAATTGGGAAATGATTCCAGCAAACTTCAAAGATCCCGATGGCTACTGGACAGCGATAGATCTTTATGCAGCAGCATTTGTAGGCAATCAGCAGGTTCTCCAATCCAAGAATCTGCCCATGCCGAAGAGTTGGAACGATCTTTTGAATCCCGGCTATAAAGGTCTTCTGATCATGCCAAACCCGGCCAGTTCCGGAACAGGTTTCCTGCAAATCGCCAGTCTGCTGGTCATAATGGACCCGGACTATAAATCCAAGCCGATTGAGGATAATTTGGCCTGGGACTTTCTCAAGAAACTGGATGAAAATATGGGGCAATACATCAAAAGCGGTTCCAAACCAGCAAAATTGACGGCAGCGGGAGAATATGCCGTTGGTTGTTCGCTTGCCTTTGTTTTTACATCTCTCAAGGAAAAAGGCTTTCCAGTAGAACTTGCTTTGCCGGCCGAAGGTGTAGGTTATGAATTGGAAGCGAATGGATTGGCGAATGGTGCAAAACATAAAGAAGCGGCCAAGAAATTCCTTGATTGGGCTATTAGTAAAAATGCCATGGAAGAATACGCTAAATTTAAACTTGGTGTTACTTATCCGGGAATTGGCGGACCAAAGGAGCTTCCCCCGATTGAAACAGTTAACTTAGCTCCCATGGACTTTCCCTGGCAGTCAAAAAACAGGGAAAAGATCCTGAACGTTTGGTCAGACCTCTTCTTAAAGTAAGTATTTTCGGGGCAGGGTTCAGCCTGCCCGTTACCTCTGTAGAAAAATCCAATCATAATTTAAAGCATGGAGTTCGATTGTGGGGAAATCAGGATCAATCCCTATTCACTTCCTTTTCCCCGGATGCTTTGAATGATTCTTGAACAAAGGTATTTTATGTCCCAAAAGCTGGTTTTAGAAAATATCAATAAAAATTTCGGATCTCTTGTTGCCGTAAAAAATGTGAATTTAGAGATTGATCCCGGGGAGTTTCTCTGTTTTTTGGGCCCTAGTGGCTGCGGTAAGACAACCTTGTTGAGAATCATTACCGGTTTTGAGCAACCCAGTTCCGGCGTTCTCAAATACGATGACAAAGTTATCAACAATATCATTCCTCAAAAAAGGGATTTTGGGATAGTATTCCAGTCTTATGCGCTGTTTCCCAACATGACTGTTCAGCAGAATGTTGCCTTTGGGCTGAAAATGAGGAAAATGCCAAACAAAGAGATTGACGGCAGGGTTAAGGAGATTCTCAAACTGGTAGGATTAACCGAATGGAAGACCCATTATCCCGCTCAGCTAAGCGGTGGTCAGCAGCAAAGAGTAGCGCTGGGACGGGCCATTGCAATAAAACCGAAAGTCCTGTTGTTGGATGAACCTTTAAGCGCCCTGGATGCCAAGATCAGGGTAAGACTGCGAACTGTCATTAAAAGACTGCAAAAGGAGTTGGGGATTACCATGATCTATGTAACCCATGATCAGGAGGAAGCCTTATCCATGGCGGACCGGGTTGCCATTATGAAAAATGGTGAAATCCGACAGATTGGGTCTCCCTGGGACATATACAAGGCTCCGGAATCCAGTTTTGTTGCCGGTTTTGTCGGCACCTCCAATTTTATTGCTGGCAGAAAAGAGGGTTCGTCTGTAAAAATTGATGGCTACAGCTTTAAAATAAACGGATTGGAGGAAATCAAACAAAACACTGTCTACCTGGCAATCCGACCGGAAAAGATTGAACTGATCTCTGATCAAACCAATATGCAACAGGTGGAGAAGAGCAATATCGTCGACGTCATTGCTGAAGTTATTACGTTTCTGGGTGCTGTGGTTCAGATCACTTTTACGATTGATGGAATAGAAATGAATGTGGACATAACAGAGAATGAATTTGAACGGTTGGAATTAAGACGGGGTGATAAAATCAAGTTGCATTTTCCGCCGGATAAGTTTCACCTGTATACGGAAAAACCCGGAAATCTTACTTAATCAATAAACTAACACCGATCCCAATGTTACAATGAGCATAACAATAAGGTCGACTATAGAACAACAATATGAAGTTCCAGCCCGCAGGCTGGAGATGGATCGATTTGTGGTACCGGCTGTAACCATCGTAATTGGTCTGCTTCTGGCATTTTTCCTGATTTTTCCCATCTTCAGCATCCTGCAGCTCAGTTTTTTCAAGGACGGTGTTGTCAGCCTGGCAACCTTCACCCTTGATAATTTCTACAAGTATTTTACCACGACCTATACCTTGAATGCATTGTGGCACAGTCTGTATGTCTCTTTCGTCACAACTGTATTTGTAACGGTGATCACATTTTTCTTTGCGTATGCCCTGACCAGGACAACAATTAAAGGGAAAACGGCCTTCAGGTCGATCATCATGATGCCGTTGATCGCCCCATCCATTATGCAGGCTCTGGCATTGATATATCTCTTTGGCCGCAACGGATTGATTACCTCACACCTATTTGAAACCGACTGGAATATTTATGGCCCCACGGGGATCATCGTCTCCGAAATACTCTATTGTCTTCCCCACTCTTTCGTTATCCTGTTCACCACTCTGTCAGCAGTGGATATCAGACTGGATGAAGCAGCGGAAAGCCTGGGAGCGTCGCCCTTCAAAGTATTTACGAAAATCACATTGCCATCGGCCAAATATGGGATTTTTAGTGCTGCGGCCCTGACATTCAACTTGACTATCACCGATTTTGGTAATCCCGTGGTCATCGGCGGCAACTATAATGTGCTGGCAACAGAAATATATTCACAGGTAACCAACCTGTATCGATTTGATCTGGGAGCAACCATCGCCATCATCCTGCTGGTGCCGTCTATGATGGCTTTTTTATTGAACTACTATATCTCCAGAAAATCATTCTCAATGATCAGTGGAGCCGCACGACCTTTTATTCCACCATCAAAACTATTGAAGAAAATCAGCTTCACCAGCTATTCCGTTTTGGTTTCGGCTTCCATTATTCTGATTTTCGCAACAGTTATCATTGGATCATTTGTTAAGGTCTGGCCCTATGACTGGTCGTTGACCCTGGATCACTATACCTTTCCATCCATTGGCGGCTATTCAGCCATATGGACCAGTTTCTGGATCTCGGTCATTGTCGGTATTATCGGATCATTTGCCACACTGGTAGCTGCCTATGTCATGGAGACCCGCAAGCCGTTTTTTAAACAAACACTCTATTTCTTTTCGGTGATGCCGGCAGCGATACCCGGTCTGGTGATGGGACTGGGATACATACTGGCCTTTAACAAGCCCTATTATTTCTTCTTCGGAACACCCTGGATAATCGTAATCAATATTGTTGTCTGTAATTTCACCCTGGGAGTTCTTTCCAGTATTTCTAATCTGAGAAACATTGATCCCTCAATCGAGGAAGCATCGATCAGCCTGGGAGGTGATACCATCAGGACATTCTTCAGGATTATATTCCCATTGGCGCGCGTTGCGTTTTTCCAGAACTTTACCTACTTTTTCATGCGCTCCATGACTACGATCAGCGCAGTGATCTTTCTGGTCTCCGCATCGGTGCATCTGGCAGCCATTGAAATCATCATGCTGGACAATGACGGTTGGACAGCCAGCGCCAATGCCATGTGTACCTGCATTATTGTAATTGTACTGGTAGTACTCGGGATTTCGAACATCGTCAATAAACGCACCATACGCCACCCTGAAGGAGGAGCGCAAGCCTGATCCGTCATTATGGATTCAGGCTCTACAAGTTGTTCAACAATTCAATTTTTCAGTTAAAGGTGGATCAGTCGCTTTGTTCGAAGGCGCATAAATAGCCTCTCATGATCCACCCCACGTTTTTATACACTGATATTAACAGTCTATAAGCCCGGAATAACAAATTCATGAATGAGAGCCATCTCAGATTGTTATCCGATCAGCCGTATCTCTCCCTAATTAACGAATTGAGCCTGTCCTCCGCCTGACTGGGGATCTGCCATGACAGGGGACAATGTGAGACTCCAGACAGTCATCCTAATACCTTTTTAGCTTTAGAACAGATTTACCTCGAGTGAGTATCAGGGTAAATTTGTTCTATGGCTCAAAAGAGCTGATGGAACTCCTTCAGAGTACTGATAATTGTGGTGCTTTACTTATCCTGGAGTAGTGCTCATAAGTTCGCTGAGCCCAGGCTGTGAGCATTTAAATCCCGTTGGGGTGTTTTCTCCGTACGATTTCGGCTTGATATTCCCCGAAGGGGACAAAGATCAATAGCCCAGGGTCAGTGAGCTTGCGAACGCCACCCTGGGTATTCAATCACCCCAGCCAAAGGAACGCTGAAGGCGTTCAATATGTTAAAAGCTCATTCATTTAACATTAGGCTTAACAAAAGATCAGATTCAGCCCATGAATCCAAACCGGTCAATGTTTTGCAGCGTAGAGCATATTTACCCCCTGAGTGTATATTCTTGACTTGTATGAATTGTCATTTGTTGCCAAGATAGAGAAATTAGATTTTAGGAATGGTTACCTACCTGTTATTGTTCGTCTGTAAGAATATTTTAAAAAGGAAGAAAAAGATGTTTGATCAACTTATTAAGCAAACGGTTCAAAACCAGATGAGCGCGGATGCCAATTCATCGTTTGCCATGTCCGGAAACCGGCTGGAGGATTCTCATATTGTGCCGGATGTTGATCACAGCCTTCCTGCCGAAAAAAATGCGGAGATTATCCTGCAACAGATGACCCTTGAGGAGAAAGTCAATATGTTGGGGGGAGAGGATAACCTCGCTATCAAAGCTACCGAACGGCTCAAACTGCCAAAAGTGTGGTGTAGTGATGCTTCAGCCGGTGTTCGTTGTTTTCAAAGAGCAACTGCATTTCCGGTTCCCATTGCCATGGCTGCCACCTGGAACCGGAATTTGCTGGATCAGGCCGGGGAGACCATAGCCAAGGAATGCCGGGCTAAGGGAGTATCCATTCTTCTGGGCCCCGGGGTTAATATCTATCGTGTCCCCACCTGCGGCCGGAATTTCGAATATATGGGCGAAGATCCGTTTCTAGCTGGTGAATTGGCTATTCCCTACATTAAAGCGGTGCAGCGCATGGGTGTTATCACCACTGTCAAACATTTTGCCTGTAACAATTCCGATTATGATCGTCATCGTATCAATTCCAAAGTGGATGAAAGAACATTGCAGGAGATCTATTATCCGGCATTCAAGACGGCCGTGCAAAGGGGAGGGACAAAATCGGTGATGTCATCCTATAATCCGGTCAATGGCAGTTGGGCCAGTGAGAACCATGAGTTGTTAACCCGGATTCTCAGGGATGAATGGGGGTTTGATGGCTTTGTGATATCCGACTGGATAAGCCTGTACAGTACCGAAGGGCCGTTGAAAGCCGGGATGGATCTGGAGATGCCCAAGGCGGATTTTCTCACGTTTAAAAGAATTAAAGAACTGATAAATAAGGGGCGCTTAACCGAAAAGGACATTGACAGGCCAGTCCGTAACCTGTTGAAAACCTTCTTCGAAATGGGAATCTATAATCGGCCCTTGAAGGATCACCAATACCCTGAGTATAGCGAGGAGCACAGCCAGGTTTCACTGGATACGGCTCGTGAGGCGATTGTCCTTCTAAAAAACGAGAACAACCTGCTTCCATTAAACAGAGAGGCTATTACCAGAATTGCCGTTGTGGGCAAAATGGCAAAAGAAACCACTACCTGTGGTGGCGGATCATGTTGTATTAAAAGTTTTGAACCTGTCTCCATCTTGGAGGGCATCAGAGCAGTCGCTGGTGATTCCGTTGAAATCAATTACATCGAAGCCGATTTGAATAGGTTAACACACAGTGAACAAAAAATGGTTGAAGAGGCGGATGTTGCAGTCGTTGCAGTCGGCTTTACCAGCCAAGATGAAAGTGAGTGTTATGATAAAAGTTGGGAGCTGCCTTATCTGCAGAGCCGATTAATTAAGGAAATCGCTGCCTTAAACAGCAAGACAATCGTAACCCTTACCACCGGAACCGGGGTTGAGACTGAATCATGGCTGACCCAGGTTCCCGCGCTGATGCACTGTTTTTTTCTTGGGGAGCAAGGCGGCAAAGCGGTGGCAGAGGTTCTGTTCGGGTCAGTAAATCCATCCGGGAAGCTACCGTTTACCATGGCAAAAAAATGGGCTGATTTTGAATCAGTAAAATACTATGTCAAAAAACCGGATAAAATCTCGGTATTCAGGATAATTGGACCCCAAGGAAAACCCAAATTCCGCAGGATTCGTGATATGGAATACGGGGAGAAACTGATGGTCGGCTATCGTCATTTTGATACTAACAGGGTTACCCCCCAATTCCCTTTCGGATTTGGATTGTCATTCACTTCATTTGAGCTTTCCCAACTCAGCCTTTCGGAGACTTCAATTCCAGTCTCCAGGCTTACAGAGGGTGATAAGATTGCGGCGACAATAAAGATTAAAAATACCGGTCAAAGGGCAGGTTCGGAAGTTGTCCAGCTTTATGTCAAAGATCCGGAATCATCATTGCCCCGGCCGGATAAGGAATTGAAAGGATTTGAGAAAGTTCATCTGCTACCGGGAGAGTCCAAAGAAATAACCCTTCAACTGGATTTCAGCAGTTTTGCCTTCTTTGACGATAATAAGGGACAGTGGATCGCTGAACCGGGTGAATTTCAAGTCATGGTGGGCAACAGCAGCAGAAATATTGCTGAAAAAGCGATTTTAAAGCTGGGGTGAAGAATCGATGAGAATTGATCGCATGCTCTCAATAGTGGTAACCCTGTTGAATCGTAAAAATATCACCGCAAGAGAACTGGCTGAAAGATTCGAGGTTTCCCTGCGAACCATCTACCGTGATGTGGATGCCATCAACGAGGCTGGAATCCCCATCGTCTCCAGCCAGGGAACAGGTGGTGGATTCAGTATCATGGAGAACTACAAGCTCAATCACCAGTTGTTAACCCTGGAAGACAGCCGCTCTATCCTGACAGCTCTCAAGGGGGTCAATTCCACAGTGAGGGGTCAGGGGATGGAACAGGCCATGGAGAAGATCCGCAGCCTGGTTCCCGGGGATAAAAAAGAGGAATTGGATCTGCAGATGGAACAACTGGTGATCGATTATCTTCCCTGGGGATATAATGAAGCGATGCAAGCCAGAATACAGCAGCTAAATAAAGCCATCGTAACCTCCCGCCTGATATCGATTAACTACACCAACCTTAAAGGTGAAGAAATACAGCGAACAGTGGAGCCGATGACCCTCATGTTTAAGGGATATAACTGGTACCTGTTCGGATATTGCCAATTGAAAAAAGATGGACGGGTTTTTCGCCTCTCCAGAATAAAAGAGTTGAACCTGTTGGATCGGACCTTTCTGCGACGAAAGATCTCCTTCAAGGATTTTACCAAGGAGAAAGGCAGCAGCAGCCAACCTGTTGTCGATCTGATTTTGAGATTCCCTGTCAGCGTTCGAATGCGGGTTGAAGAATATTTTTTTCAAGAACAGATCAAAGAGGATGAGGAAGGTTTTTTGGTCATCAAGGCCTCATTCCCCGAGGATTTCTGGGTATATTCAATGATTCTCAGCTATGGCGACAATATTGAAGTCATTGAACCACCACACATTAGAGAGGTTATCGGGGAGATTGCAGCAAAGATCATGAGAAAATACCAAATCCGTTAATGGCACCCTTCAAAAGGATTTGGATCTGCAAAAGGAACAATTTAAATTCAAAACGCCAGTCACTTCATAATCATACAGGAAAAGTCATTGGGCTCTGTTTTAGTCAGATAGTAATACCTGGTTAAACAACCATACCTATTTTTAGGTCAAGATATGGATGAGGCAGGGGAGTTCTTGAGTTGGAGCAAGAGCTTCTAAGACTCGATGGGGATCAGAATTGTAAAAGAGGTTCCCTTGTTTAGTTCCGATGAAATCGTGACAGATCCTCCTAGTTCCTTAATGGAGGCATAAACGGCATTCATGCCGATACCACGACCGGATATCTGGGTTAGTTCATCTCTGGTCGAAAAGTTGGGTCCAAAAATAAGATTGATTGCTTCATGATCTGCCATGGTTTCATGCTGATCCCGTGTTATTATCCGTTTTTCCAACGCCTTTTGTTTTACCGCCTGAATATCGATACCGACTCCATCATCTGCAAACACCATTTTAAAAAATCCGTTTTCTATATTAACTTGGATATTCAGTATTCCCGTTTCCGGTTTTCCAGCCATTTTGCGGGCGATGGGAGATTCGATCCCGTGATCGATCGCGTTTCTGATCAGGTGAATCAGATTGCAAAAGAATCCTTCGAATTGGGCGTGGATGATCTCGGTTCTCTCCCCTGAATAGTGTACCTCGACCTGTTTTCCTTTTTGGAAGGCAAGGTCTTTTGCGTCTGATATCACCTTTTTCATCAGATTTCGCATGGGCTGTTTTCTCAGGTTATTGATAGCATCATTCAGTTCATTATTATCACTCAATAGAGCCTTGACCAATTGTTCAACCTGTTTAACCTTGGTTTCAGAGATGGTATAGAAACTGGTGTGGCTCACCTGCAACAACTCTTTTGGTATCAGGTCTCCTATCTCCTCAAGCTCTTCCTGAAACAATTCCTCCATCTTAGCTATCCGCTGGTGTACTTCCTTTATGATCTCTTTGGTGAGAATCCCGCCGGGAATGTTTTTCTCCTCAAACATCGATTCAACAGCATGAGCCATGTTTGAGACCTTGAATATCCCATATGCAGCCGTTCCGCCTTTGATGGTGTGAAATATTCGCGATAAGTCATTTATTGAAAAACGTGCCGGATCTGTTTTTAAGGTTTCGTCAATGTGATGCAACTGGTCCTGGATGCTGTTATAAAATCGCAGAAATCCGTAGCGATCCTTGGCAATAGGGATAATCTTCTGATTCCTCTGTTCATCTTTCTCCAGCATCTTCTCCAATTTTCGTTTTACAGTCACGTCTGTAAGGATAACCATAATTTGCCCCGGGGTCGTTTTCCCTGGCGGAATCCAGCGATAGGAAATATCATAGAACTGCTTTTTTTTCTTTAGTTCGACTGGCAGAACATCTTTGACCAGACGCAATTTTCCCTCGCTTTCGAATGCCACATCGAGATAACCTTTAATTGCACTGCTTTTTCCGGGGAACAATAACTCGACAGCATGTTCACCGGTAATGACTTTTCCAAAAATGGATTGGGTAGCTTTGGAGGCATATTTCTGAATGATAAAATCTCGACCAAAACTGAAAATCCCCTGACCGGTGTTGTCCAACAGATCCCTGATGGCCGCTGTTTGATCATGCACTTTCTGCTCAAGCTTCATGGTGAGAATTTCGGCTGTCTCAAAGGCGATGGCGGATCGTTGGGAGATGACATATGCCTGTGAGAAAATAAAAGCAAACAAACCGGAACTGGTTACAAAAAAGGTGTTGATAATAGCTTGGGCGTGTAATATATCATTTATCACGCTGATTATCAGAATCAGACATCCTCCCAAAACCATGTTGGCTCCTTCTCTCTTGTGAATAAGAGCCAGTATCATGACATAGAGCACATAGAGACAGGATAGCAGAATGATAATCTGAAATAGATAAAGCGTTCTGGAAAAAATATAGGTCGGTGTAACAATCGTGATGGCCCCAAAGATCACACTGCAGAAGATAATCAGTTTAAGAACTGCTTTTGAGAATTCCTGGTGATAGAGCCTCTGAAAAAAAAGAGTAAACGTAATGAGAGGGAGATATAGAGTGGCGTAATCCATCTTAAGATATAACTGCCAGTTGAAATCCGGCAGAATGTTATAAAAAAAAGTGGCGTTATGGAAACTGGTACGCAAGGCGATCAACAGGCAGAACAGCCCAAAAAACAGGGTTGAGGGATCTTTTGGTCGTAACCTAAATAGACCCAAATGATACAATCCGATGATGAATATTGAACCGATTAGAAACAGATCCAGAGCCACTCTTCTGGACGCAACCCGGGAGATGTCATTCAGACTGCCCATGGTCAATCCATGCCAGAAACCACCGTTTTCATGGTGATAATTGGAAATCTGGAAAATAAACTCAATGGTATCTTTGCTTACAGAAAAACTGAGGATTTCAGGACAGGCATGGGGTTTGGACAATTCTCTCGATCTCTCGACCGTGCCACATCGTGCAATGATTTCTCCATTAACAAAAAGGATGAATGCAGTGTTAATGGTTGAAATATCCAGGGAAACAACCTGCCCGGGTGTCACATCAGTAGCTAACAACCGATAAGTGGCATAACCGTTGGACCCAAATTCCAGTCCGTTGATATCATAGTCGTTCCAGTAACCGGGAACGGGGGCAAAAACCGTTCTGTCCGTTTTAGCCTGGTCTTCAAAATCATCGGGATTCAACAGCTGTTTCCAATAGAATTCCCATTCCCCATCAAGTGCTAAAGGCCCATTATGAATCAGATCCCAGGTCGCCAGATTTATCACTCCTTTCCGGGCAAGCGGTTTTCCGCCGGGTTCATTGGCGAAGAGATTAACCTGGATTGAACTTATCAGGAGCACGATGATAATCAGACATTTTTGACTTGCCATTACTCTCAACAATTCTGTTTTCAATAATGAGTGGTTTTATTCGACAGCAATATGAACTAATTTACCGTCAGTTACTTCGAATTCTTTTTCTTGATGGCGTCCATGGCGGCGATGGCTGCCATGTTCATGATCTCTTGCATGTCACAACCACGATGCAGGACATGAACCGACTTGTCGAAACCTGTTAATATCGGTCCAACCTTTTCGGCATTTCCCAAGCGGTTCATCATACGCGAGGCGATATTGGCGCTGTTTAATTCCGGGAAAATAAAAACATTCGCGGCACCTTTAAGTGTGGAAAAAGGATAATACTGTTCTCTCAGTTCCGGGTTAACTGCAAAATCCACCATCATCTCCCCATCAACATTTAGCTCCGGATCAATCCTCTTAATAGTCTGGATGGCTTGCGCAATCCTGGTTGTTTCTGCATTTCTTGATGATCCGAAATTTGAGTAGGACAAAAGCGCCACTCGGGGCTCGATGTCAAGCTCACGGGCAAAATTGGCTGTTTGCAGAGCGATTTCTACCAGGGTTTCGACATCAGGTGAAATATTTACAATGGTATCGGCAAAGAAATATAATTTCCGATTCTGCATGATCATATGCAAAGAGCTGATACGATGGACGCCGGGAGCCCTGTCCACGAGATCCAAGGCCGGCTGAATCACCCTTGGATAATTGCAGGTGACTCCGGAAAGCATGGTGTCAGCATCGCCCGAACTTACCATAGCCGCAGCAAAGTAATTACGGTCCAGAGACATGCTCTGCCTGGCCTGGGTAAGGGTGACTCCTTTTCTATGCCTTCGTTTCAGGAAGAGATTCGTGTATTGCTCAAGATTATCTGATGTTTCAGGATCGATGACAGTAAGATCTCCAGGATTGATCTGTAGTTCTTCGCGTTTAATAACCTCTCTGATTTTATCAATTTTACCCAGTAGAATGGGTTTTCCGCATTTTTCATCAAAAATCGCTTGGGCTGCCCTAATGATCAGCGGGTGATCTCCTTCGGGAAAAACAATTCGCTGCGGCTCCTGCTGGGCTTTTTTGATTACAATCCTCATGACCTGTCTGGACATCCCCAACAGTCTTTCCAATTGATAGCGATAATTGTCAATATCCTCTATGGGTTTCCCGGCAACTCCGGTTCTGGTAGCAGCTTCGGCCACAGCCGGTGAAACCCATAACATTGCTCGCGGATCAAAAGGCGTTGGGATCAGGCATTCCGTTCCAAAATGTAAAGATTTGCCCCCATAAGCCTTGAGAACGGAATCGGGGACGTCCTGCTTGGCAAGTTCGGCCAGGGCTTTGGTAGCCGCCAGTTTCATCTCCTCATTAATCTCTGTTGCCTGGCAGTCGAGTGCCCCCCGAAAAATAAAAGGGAATCCAAGAACATTGTTAACCTGGTTGGGAAAGTCGGAACGTCCCGTTGCGATGATAGCATCAGGACGGGTCTGTTTGGCCAGATCATAGTCGATTTCAGGGTCCGGATTGGCCAGGGCAAAGACGATGGGGCGGTCTGCCATGCTCATTAACATCTCCGGTGTCATGGCATCCTTAACTGATATCCCCACAAAAACATCGGCACCAACCAAGGCTTCTGCTAGAGTTCGATGCTCGGTGGCGGCTGCAAGCTTTTCCTTATAGGGATTCATCCCCTTTTCCCGACCTTTGTAAATGACACCGCGACTATCACACATGATGATGTTTTCCTTTTTAACCCCCAAGGAAAAATGAAGCTGACAACAGGCTATTCCTGCCGCTCCGGCGCCATTATAAACCACTTTTATCTCATCCATTTTCTTACCAGTCAGCTCCACTGCGTTGAGCAGCGCTGCTGCACTGATAATTGCGGTTCCGTGCTGATCATCATGAAAGACTGGAATTTTTAGCTGTTTTTTGAGCTGCTCTTCAATATAGAAACAGTCGGGAGCAGAGATGTCCTCCAGATTGATCCCACCAAAGGTCGGTTCCAGGGCTTTGACCGCCTGAACAAACTCTTCGGCACTCCCCACATTCAATTCAATATCGAAGACATCAATATCAGCAAATTTCTTGAACAGTACCCCTTTGCCCTCCATCACCGGTTTTCCCGCCAGAGCACCGATGTTTCCCAGCCCTAACACAGCTGATCCATTGGTGATAACCGCTACCAGGTTCCCCTTTGCCGTATACTCATAAGCCAGCTGTGGATTCTCCTCAATGGCCAGACAGGGATAAGAAACCCCGGGGCTATATGCCATGCTTAAATCCCGGGAGGTCAATAGGGATTTGGTCGGCCTTATCTCTATTTTACCAGGTCGATTTTTTCGGTGGTATTCAAGGGCATCTGTTTTACTAATTTTCATATTTCTTTTTTGAGTCAGGTTTGTTAATAAGTGGCAATTTTCCTTTAAAACTCTATCTGTTAGTACCTATTCGTTAAGTTGTTGAATATTCCTTAGCTCAATGATTGTCAACAATTGAGAACCAGGAATGATGACCGGGAATTCATGAATCGATTATATCCTATTTACCCTCTATACTGAACAAAAAAAAATCCGGGAGCACTTTTGACTTTATTGTATCAAATCTGATTGACACCGTTAAATTCGTTCATCACAATGATCCTGAATTTAAAATCTTTTGACTGGCAGTACAGATACAATTCCCGAAAATAGAAAGCAGCATATGGGAATTCGATTTTCGGATATTGTATGGATATAAAATGGTAAAGCGGCCTTAACATGGCCGCTTTATGATACGAACTGGCGGGGATATAACCCCATAAGCGCTTAAATAAGGATTTTCGAGATAAAGTTCAGTTTTTCAAAACGGTAGGGCGGCCTTACATGGCCGCCTTTGAGTTGGTTCTGGCGGGGATGTAACCCCTACCGTAATCCTTGCTCTTGGTAATATTTGTTTAAGTAAGCGCATATGGGACGTAGCTCCGCCCTACTGTATGTTTGCCTTTGGCAACATCAGTTTATTATTAAGGCGCTTATGGAATATTGCCAATATGGTTTTCCTTATCTTTTTAGGCAGTTAATATTTATCAGGTGATCCGTTTTGAACAAACGAATACTAGCCATCATCGCCGCGAGTTTTCTTACCGTATCCATTGCTTTTTCCATACGATATGGATATGGAATGCTTCTGCCGGAAATGTTACCGGTTCTGGAAATCTCAAAAACACAGGCAGGGGGTATCTTCGCAGTGTACTTTCTTGTTTATACCCTGTGTACGCCTGCCATGGGAGTACTATCGGATTGTTTCAGCTATCGTCTTATCCTGACAGTATTCACGGCAGTTTTGGGTATCGGGGCGCTGATGATGGCTTTTGCAGCAACTTTTTTTCAGGCAAGCCTGTTTTTATCAATTGCCGGCTTTGGACATGCAGCTTGCTGGGCCCCGGTAGTTGTCCTGGTTCAGAAGTGGGTTCCGAATAACCGGAGGGGAACGGCATTATCATTTGTCTCCATGGGAGTTGGCTCGGGAGTATTTCTGTGGGGAATTCTGCTGCCAGTCATTGTTTCATCAACTGATTGGCAAACTGGGTGGCTGGCCCTGGGGTATACAGCCCTTGGAATTGCCTTGCTGAACTTGATCCTGGTTCGAAATCCGAACAATAACCAACCAGACCAGGTTAATTCCAAGCCGGGTTTAAAAGAGTTCCTTTCTTCTTACAGGAAGATCTTTCGACAGGCAATTTTCTGGAAGATTGGGGTTTCATACTTGCTGGTTGGTTTTAATGTTATCATTCTCTTCACTTTCCTTCCTGTTTATACCAGGGAAATACTGAATGTTGCTTACGCAGTATCGACCAGTTTTATCTCCGTGATCGCTTTTTTTGGAATTGTAGGGCAACTTCTGCTTGGACCGCTTTCCGACAAGGTTGGAAGGGGGAGAATAATGATCGTGTGCAGTATATTCCTGGCCGGTTCCGTCCTGGGAATCCTCTTTTCCGGAAGCACCTGGACACTTTATATTCTAACAGCGTGCTATGGGGTTGGTTATGGTGCAGTCTGGCCAGTGTATGCCGCCGCTGCTTCCGATCTCTTTCCAAAAGAATATTCAGGCGGTGTAGTGGGACTCTGGACAGTATTTCTGGGAGTTGGGTCCATTATTGCCCCGGTAATCTGTGGTTGGCTGATCGATAATACGGGAAGCTACTCCTGGGTTTTCCAGCTAGCCATGTCAGCCGGAGTTCTCTCGACCCTGTTATTGCTGACCGTACGCAAATTCAGTTTTGAGTGAAAGGACATGTATGGTCTCATCTCAAACTTCAGGTGATCCGATGGAAATGGTTCAGTATGGAATCAAACCTTGATTAACAAGGAGACTTAACTCAGATGAAAGAAACAACCCAAGTCTAATCAAAACAATGATCTTTAATCTTAGGCGCCCAAATCATTGATAGATCTCCTTTTTCTCAATCGCCAGTTTCTTAATCCGATAGGACAGGGTTGTCGGTTTTAACTTCAGCAGGTTAGCCGCCCCGTCACTACCATAGATTTTTCCCCTACTTTTTCTCAAGGCGATCAGAATATTCTGGCGTTGTTGATCCTTCATCTCTTGATCAGGGATTATGGCGGTCACATCGTCTGATTCTTCGAGGGATGCATTTTTCTTGCGGTTTTTTATACGTTGTTCCTCTTTCCAGGGCATTGAAAGCGTTAACTTATTGTGGATTGATAAAATGACAGCCCGTTCGATGATATTCTGTAACTCCCTTATGTTTCCAGGCCAGCTATAATCCTGTAACTCCTGAATGGTTTTCCCGGTTATCTTTAACTTTGGTTTATTCAATTTCCTGGTCAGCAACTCCATAAAGTGGTTGGCCAGTAGCGGAATATCCTCCTTTCTTTCGCGCAAAGGAGCAATTTTAATGGGGAAAACATTCAGTCGATAATACAGATCCTGACGGAATCGTTTTTTCTCAACTTCATGCTTCAGATTCTTGTTGGTAGACGCGATAATGCGAACATCGGTTTTCCGGGTTATGTCCTCTCCTACTCGTTCATACAGACCTTCCTGCAGAACTCTTAAAAGTTTAGCCTGCATATCCAGGGGGATTTCTCCAATTTCATCCAACAGTAAAGTACCACCATTCGCAGTTTCAAACCTTCCGGCTCTATCCTTTACCGCACCGGTGAAAGCCCCTTTAATATGTCCAAAAAACTCGCTTTCATAAAGAGTATCGGGTATAGAAGCACAATTAACCATGATTAACGGTGCCTTTGCCCTGAGGCTCTTGGCATGTATCTCCCGAGCCACCAGTTCCTTTCCGGTGCCCGATTCTCCTAATACAAGAACGCCGACATCTGTAGGAGCCACCAGTTCAATCTGCTGCAGTGTATTACTAAGCGCCCCACTCTGGCCGATAATGCCGGAGTGGTTTTTATAGTCCCTGAGTTCATGCCGTAGAAATTCATTTTCGTTTTCCAATTGCCTTTTTAATGATTCTATCTCTTCAAATGCCCGAGCATTAGCGACAGCAATCGCAAAATGATTGGCGATCATACGTAGCCAGATATGACCTTCGGAAACCTGGTTTATACGGGAGAAAAGTCCTAAAACACCGAGTACCTGATCCTTATAAACCAACGGTTGACCGGCAAAATAAAGGGATTGTTCCTGTTTGCTCCAGGATCTGATTAAGTCCCAGTCCGGGTCATGGTGAACATCCAGCAACCTGATCCCGGCCTCTCCGGATGATGCAATAGATCCGATTTTACCGACATCCACCGGATAATGTTCCAGTCTGTTTTTGAGATAGTCCAGAGTCCTGGTTTTTGCTTTGTTTTGTTTAATATCCATGGCAGCCAACTGCAGGCACCTTTCTTGATCCGAGCATCGGTCTTTAAAACTGCATAAGGCACAATTCTGCCTCTCCTCAAACAACCAGATACCCGTTAATACTATATGCGGACGTTTCGTCATCCTGGTTACAATCATATCAAGCAAACGATCAATCGATCGCTCCTGTGCCATATCCAGCAACAGATTTTTAATGGAATTGAATTCGGGTTGGTAGAGATGATCTTGTTTCATGGTTAATCACAAATTTTGGTTGTGGTAAGATCTAAATTTTGTTGAATCACAAATTTTTGTTGTTTTAACGTAATAAGCAAAATCTGCTTACACCTTTTATTACAGTCATTTATGTAATACTTTGATCAGGCATGAATCTTGATGGTGATCTCTTGCTAAACGAACCTATTAAGAATCAATCAATAAATCAACCATGATACGCAATCCAAGATTAAGAAACAGGGAACAAGCGAACAACAGGCACCTCATCGATCCTTATCCGGTACACACCTTAAAAAGGGTGGATCAACCCACAACCCGGATAAATGAAGCTGAGGTCTTTCGGCAGCATGAACAAACCAGTGGCTTTTACCGGGCAGGCAGGGGAGATTTTGGGGAACATATGCAGCAGGAATATCGTCGTTTTGTGCCGAAATACCCGCTTTCGGGGGCGATGGTTTCCATGGCAGGTGCATTGGCAGATCTGGTTGATGAACCCGTGGGTATGGGAGCAGCAGGCATGCCAGACAGCGCGGTTCCAAAAAATATGTCCTGGGCACCCATGGGGCAGGTGGCTGAAAAAAAAGCGCCTTTTACGGATAATCCCGAAAAAATGGCAAGACATATCAAAGAGACCGCCTATTTTTTAAGAGCCGATCTGGTTGGAATCTGTGAACTGCCTGTTTATGCCATTTACAGTCACCAGAAACAGGATGGCAAACCGATACACCTGAATCACAAATACGCCATTGCAATCCTGATCGACCAGGATTGGCATACTTCTCGTCAGACAAGCGGAAACGATTGGATCAGCAATTCCATGAGTTTTCTCGCCTATTCCACCTCTGGGTTCATTGCCTGTATGCTGGCTGATTATATCCGTCGATTGGGTTATCCGGCGCGAGCTCATCATGCCATGAATTACCAGGTTGCAGTCCCCCCGATTCTTTTGTGGGCTGGATTGGGTGAGATGTGCCGAATCGGTGATATTGTCCTGAATCCTTTTTTGGGACCCAGATTTAAAGCAGCCATTGTAACAACAGATCTGCCTTTGGCGATTGACAAGCCGATTGACTTTGGTCTGCAGGATTTTTGTGCAAAATGTAAAAAATGTGCTACCGAATGCCCTTCCGGCTCCATCAGTGACAAGGATAAGGTTATGTATCACGGATATGAAAAATGGCCGGTTGATGTGGACAAATGCACAAAAATGAGGATAGGCAATAAACAGGGTTCCGGTTGTGGGGTATGCATCAAAGTCTGCCCCTGGAATAAACCGAACACGCTATTTCATCGCTCGATTTCCTGGACCATGAGGAAACTCCCCTTTGCCAGGAGGTTTGGCGTATGGGGGGACGACCTGCTTGGCTATGGAAAACCGGATTACAATCATAAGTGGTGGCTTGATCTGGAAACCATTAATGGAGACTTGCAGGTCCCGAACTCCAGTAAAAACCGGTAGGGCGGCCTTGCGTGGCCGCCTTTGGAAACGCACAGGCAAGGATGTATTCTCACAAGCGTTTGCCTAAATGCAAGTAGAGTGAAGTTTCATTGACAATTAATAGTTATCAATTGATTGTTAATTATTTCATCTTAAAATAGTCAATAATCAATTGATAACTATTAATTACTAATAATCTTTTGCTTAACTTTGCGTTTATGGGATGTACCCTGCCCTGCCAAAATCCTTGCTCCACTAACACACCCTTGTGGGACGTAGCCCTGACCTAGTGTTTTATCAATCACTCGAACAGGTTTTTTACGCATTTGAAGGAGAGTAAAGAATGACGGACATAGAATATAATAACCTGCTGGAACTGGTCAAAAAAAGAAGGAGTATCAGACGGTTTAAGAGTGATCCTGTTCCTGATGAGATTATCGACAAGGTTATGGAAGTTGCACGCTGGGCTCCTTCGGCTTTTAATACTCAGCCCTGGGAATTTGTGATTCTCAAGGATGAGCCATCACGAAAAAGAATTGTAGAGATCACCTCTTCCTACTGGGATGATTGTGTCGACATGGAAAAAGCCAGGGCTGAATGGCAGGGTCGTACCTGGACCCTTAAAGGGATGACAAACGAACCAGGCGACTATTCTGAAGCACCAGTCTATATATTTCTTTTTGGAGACCCGCGCACCCTGGATGCACTTCCCATGGGGGTCCAATGTGACCAGCACCGGCGGCGACTGGTTTATCAGTCCAGCCTTGCTAATGCTTTTTTGTACATGCAGCTGGCCGCAGCATCTTTCGGACTGGGGGCACAATGGTACTCGGTCGTACAGACTCCTTACTGCTCGTGCTTAATAAAGGATTTTCTGGGCATTCCTCAGGAATTTGACATGTACGACATGATGGTATTGGGATACCCGGCGGTCAATCCTCCCAGGAAATTTATCAGAAAAACTGAAGAGATGGTACATTGGGGAGTTGACAACAGTGGCAGTTTCAGGAATGAAACCGAAATCCGGGATTTTGTTAAAAAAACCCGGAGCTGGGTGACCGGTTGTCACGCTAAAAAAGCCAAAGAGATGGAATAGCCGATTATTCCCGGTTAATAAGTTATACCGACCGGAGGCCTTATAAAACCCCTGTGGTCTTCAATTGAATTCTCTAATGACCTACCGGGGTAAATACAACAGTGAACTGTCGGCAGATTCGATATTTTTACATCCCGTCAAGACCATTGTCTGTTTCAGTTCGGTTTTCAGGGTTTCAATATATTTGATGACTCCCTCTTTTAAACCTCCCATTGCTGCAACAGAAAAGGGTCGACCAATCATAACCGCGTCTGCTCCCAAAGCGATCATTTTGAGGATATCGCCTCCCGTTCGCACGCCCCCGTCTGCCAGGATAGCAATCTGCCCTTTTACTGCGCCGGCGGTTTCTTCGAGAATGGCTGCAACCCCCGGAGTATGATCCAGCACCCGACCGCCGTGATTGGATATTACAATTGCCGAAGCTCCGGTATCAACGGCCAACCTGGCAGCGTCAGGCGTCATGATCCCTTTGAGGACAAATTTCAGGGGAAACCGTTTGATTATTTCCTGAAGCTTTGTCGCGGATTTTGCCGAGACGGGTCGTCCCATTTTTTTGAGGGTAATCAACCCGGCCGCATCAATATCGATTCCCACAATTTTAGCTCCGGTAGCTACCACCAATTCCAGTTTTTTAAAGAGTTCTTCATCTTCCCACGGTTTTATGAAGGGAATCCCGTTTCCCTGGAGAGAGGTGATGGCTGAAAAGGCAGCTTCATAGATAAATTCCGGAACCCCATCGCCTGTGCACCCCAAAGTTCCGGATTCGTAACAACCGGCCAGAACAGCGTTGATGTAATCCTCTTCGGATACCTTTCCTCCCATATTAAAGGATACACCCCCGATGGGAGCGGCCAGCACAGGTATATCCAGTTTGCGACCCAAGATAGTGATACTTGTCTGGGGATCATTGAAATCATGGATCACACGCATGTTGAGCTTAATTTCCGCCAGACTGTTGATATTGGATTGAAAAGAACCGGCTGTTCCGATTCCCCCCATTCCCGGGACTTCGTCAACGCATAATTTCCCGTTGCAAACAGGGCAGACGCGGCAATAACCTTTCATCAGTTCCCTGGCTTTCTCTCTTATCTCTTTCATATTAATAGATATTCGCTAAATGAGGATGGTTTTGTTCAATACTTTTTAACAACCGAAAAAACAGAACAATCAAAATTGTATTTTTCCAAATTTAACCATCTTGGGCAATCTTACCTTGCAAATTCAGGGCTGATTTCTGTCTGCTTTTTTTTAAGTTTGCAAGATAGACCGCTATCAGAATGATGGCTCCTCCAAACAATTGAATCCAGGTGAGAGACTCATCCAGAATCAACCAAGCTCCGATTGCGGTGACAACGGGAATACCATTCAGAAAAACAGATGCCTTAACTGCCTCAATTTTACTCAAGGCAAAATTGAAACATAAAAACGCTCCGATCGTGGCAAACAGACATAGTCCTGCAATTGCCAATATGGGGTAAAAGGTTACCAAAGACCAATCGATACTGGGGTACTCCCAGAAAAATTCCGGGGCAAACAGGATTGCTCCCCAGATAACTTGAATACCTGTAATATCAACTGTGGAAAGGTACTGCCCTGCACTTCTGATCAGAACAGTAAAAATCGAAGCTGAAACAACGGCACCAAGAATCAGAAAGTCACCCATCATCCCCTGGTTCATATCCCATTGAAAGCCGGGATCTCCACCGATGAGAATCGCCATTCCCGTAATGGAAAGAGCAATTCCGGCAACCTGATTGAATTTTGGTTTTTCCTTGAGAAATGCAACAGAAAGTAACAGGACTCCAATGGGAATCGTCGCAGTAATCAAAGATGCTTTGGAGGCGGTAGTGTATTGCAGTCCGTTGGTCTCAAACAGAAAATACAACCAGGGTTGAAATAAACCGATTACAAACAATCTCAAGTGATTTTTGAGGGACAGTCTTGGGAAACCTTTTTTTAACAAGAGGCCGATAAAAAACAGGGCGGTAATGCTGAATCTAAAAAAAACAAGAGAATAGGTGGAAAAACCGGTAAGGGCTACCTTGGTGAAGATAAAAGAAAACCCCCAGGCCAACATAGCTATTGCCAAGGCAGCGTAGGGCAGAATGTGACTGTTTTTTTTCATGTTTTGACAGAGCTGATAGTTTTTGACAGAATTTTCTCGTCTCTTTGGTTTTACTATACAATTCTGACAATAAGATCTTTGGCATTCATGCAATACAGGAGACCCTTATCAATTTTAGGAGAAAACTATGCCCTCAAATCATGAACTGTTCTTCGAACTTCCGAGTTTTGCCGTTGTTGGCCACACCAAGGCCCAGAACTTTCCAACCTTGTCATATAAAGGATTAAAAAAGATGGGGAAAACAGTATTTCCCATAGATCCGAGTATTGAAGAGGTGGATGGTGATAAAACCTTTAAGGATATTGATTCGTTGCCGAACAAAGTGAGTGGAATCATTCTTGAGGTACCAAAAGCTGAAACCAAAGAGTGGATTTCCAAAGCTGCCAAGGCTGGAATCAAAGATGTCTGGATTCACATGCAGAGAGATACTGAAGAAGCCTTAACCCTGGCAAAAGACAATGGTATGAATGTGAGAACCGGGACCTGTGCCGTTATGTACGTGACACCCGGATTGACCTATCATTCGATTCACAAGTTTATTATGAAGCTAATTGGAAAATACTAGGGGATGGGGAGTCGAGTTTACAATCGGGCGGCTATTTCAAGCCGCCCTTGTCTTTTTATTTCTCGCCGAAAGCTTCGTCTGAAATATCAATGGCAGCGTCGCAACCCAAGGCTACAGCGTCCATTTTCCCTAATGTAACCGGGATGATTGTTTTGATAAAATATTCGGCATTTTTTAACTGTCCTTCATAGAAAGCAACATCCTTCTTTTTCGCTCCCGCTTCCAGTTTTTCGTAAGCAACCACTGCTCTCCAAAGCAATAACCATGCTATCACCACATCACCCATCAAAAACAGGAATGGAACTGAATGGGCAAAAGCTGTTTTAAATCTGGCTGACATGGCCGTTTTACCAAGTTCCATGGAAGTTGCCTGGAGTTTAACAACGGCTTCATCCAGCTTTTCCGCCAGTGTTTCAAGACCTTTGGTGGCCTTGGCTTTGGTGATGATATCCTGGATCTCTTTGATCAGTCCCATGAATACCTGCCCCTCTTTCGCCGGCATTTTTCTGGCAAGCAGATCCATTGCCTGAATCCCATCGGTTCCTTCGTAGATGGAAGCGATTTTACAATCCCTTACCAATTGTTCAATGGGATAATCCTTGGTATAACCTGCACCACCATAAACCTGCATTGCCTGTACACAGATATCAAAACCAAGACCGGAATTATAGGTTTTAAGGATTGGAGTCAGAATTTCAATCAAGCCATCATACTTTGCCTTATCCTCTTCGTTTTTTGCCAGCTCTTTCCAATCAAAACAAGCAGCTGTATAGTGGACAAAACTTCTCATTCCTTCAACATAAGCCTTCATGTTTAACAGCATACGCCTGACATCCGGATGTTGGATAATGGCAACACTGGGGGCTTCGTGATTCATGAAATTTTCAATGGAACGACCCTGAATTCTTTCGCGTGCGTACTTTAAAGCGTAGAGATAGGCCGTTGATGCATGGGTGAAAGCCTGATGACCGACTCCCAGACGGGCTTCGTTCATCATATGAAACATGACGCGCATCCCTTTGTTTTCGTCGCCCAGTAAAACACCCTTACAATTTCCACTGGCACCCAGAGACATGGAACAGGTAGCGCTTCCATGGATTCCCATTTTTTCTTCAACACTGGTACAGAAGATGTCATTTCTTTCTCCCAGACTGCCATCCTCATTAACCCAGAATTTGGGAACCAGGAAGAGAGAGATGCCCTTGGTTCCGCCCGGAGCGCCTTCTATCCGCGCTAAAACAGGGTGTATGATATTCTCGACCAGATCATGATCCCCTGATGTGATAAAGATTTTATTACCTGTTAAGGAAAAGGTTCCATCATCATTTCTTTTGGCAGTGGTTGTTAAGGCACCGACATCCGATCCGGCATCAGGTTCGGTTAACAACATGGTTCCCCCCCATTTACCGGTATACACATTCTTCAAAAACATCTCTCTCTGCTTTTCCGTCCCAAACAGTTCTATCATTTTACCAGTTCCGTGACCCAGCATTGAATAGGCTGCGAATGAGAAGTTACTGCCGGAAAGATATTCATTGGCTGCCGCAGCGATTACCTGAGGTAGCCCTTGTCCACCAACTGCCGGATCTTCGGTCATCGCTGTGTATTCAGCTTCCACAAAAAGCTTAAACGGTCTGCGAAAACATTCCGGTGGTTTTACAGTACCGTTTACAATCTTAACACCCTCTTTATCACCTTCGGCATATGTAGGAAGAATCTCTTTAAGACCAAAGTTTCTTGCTTCCTTGATGATCATTTCAAAGGTCTTTTGGTTGAAATCGGCATATTTCTCATCCTCTGCCATTTTCTCAATACCCAGTTGTTCAAAAAGAACAAAATTCAGATCCCTTAAATCTGCAACAGTTTGAGTCATTTTTCCTCCAGAAAAATTTTAAATTTGCCTATTAAGGCAGCTGACCGTCCATCGGTCGGGTTAAAAACAGTGCTCGCAATATTTGAATTTTATAATTCCGTAATATCATCAACGTAAGCAACAACATAGTCCGGTGGAACAAATTTGGAGTTAATCCTCAGCATTCTCTGTTCATCGTCGGACTTCAGGAGTGCCTTCTCAATATTAGATTTGGTTTGATATTCAATGGAGATCTTATCCTCTCCTTTCAGTTTCCAGGCCCGTTCAAAAGATTCCGTTACCTCGGGATAGTAGGGAAAGATCTGTTTGCTGTTCATCCCTACAATTCTTTGAATGACATTGGTTGCCACCTTCTTCCAATCCGGATCACAATCCATAAAAATGAAACTCTTTCCTTTCTTCTGCCAAGTGGAGATCAGGGTAGGTGGATTTTTATCCTGGTTAAACCCTAAGTCCAAAATACGTTCTACGGTTTTACCGGGTATGACGATGCCCTCATTTTCGTAAAATTCCTCGACTCTCGATAAGATCACTGATGGCGATTCATCGAAATAATTAGCCAGTTTACAGATATCAATGATAGACCAATGGCGGTTTCCCTCTTTCAACTTACGAAAGGTTCGGGCGTCCGTATCGCTTTTCCCCAGTCCTGCATCACGACTGAAATGAGTTTCCTTGATATCCTTCTCTTTCAGATACTTGATCAACCACTGGGTAATCGCTAATTCGTATTCGTCACTATGATTCCACTTGATTTTTGATTTCATATTCTATATTTATAGGTAAAAAAAGCCTGTGTCAAGGGGAAATAGTCCTATTTCCGATTCGAACATTTTGTATAGTTCTATATTATCATAATTTTACATTGTTACTACTGATTAGACTGAATTTGCTATTTACAAGATGATATGCTAAATCTCATATGGCAGTTGACCAGATACATTCAAAAGGCAGATGAGAAATATCTATCCGGGTGAGCAGGCTAAAGACAGATTCCGGCAGTGATGTAGTCCCATGATTTCAGTGTTTTGTTTTTGCTGAAAGTTAATGGCTGGAAGCAAGGTATTAGTACGAATTTTTATTGAATCACCCGCAATTTAAATACAATGATAAGATTTTTGTGAAGCACTAAAATATCAAACCTGGCAGATTTTAATGGAAAAGAGGCAGAATCAAATAAGTGATTTGAGGATGGGGAAGATGACGGATAAACACTTGTTAGCCATAACTTCGCTGTTTGACAGAGACTTTTCAATTGACTGGATTGTAGAGTTGACTGGATGTAAAGCCTCAAAGGTGATCACCATTTTGGAAGAGGGAGTCAAAAAAGAGTACCTGGTCCACCGGGGTGCGGGGATCTATTTTTTCTCAAACTCAGAAACTCGAATGGAGTTATCCAAAGAGCTTCAAGAGCAGGAGATATCCGATTTCCACCACCAAATTGCAGAACTATTGCTGAAAGAGCTTCCCGAAGATGACAAAAAAGCCCAAATCGTTGCCTTCCATCTGTTACACACCAAAAACACCATCGATCGCTGTAGATACCTGATTCAAGCTGGGGATGCCAGCCAGAAAGCGTTTAAAACCCAGAAGGCGTTTCAATGCTATGCCAAAGTTCTAGACGATTTATCAAATCTGGAGGGCGAGGATGTTGATGAGCTATTTGCCCAAACGGCCATCAAATACTCCAAGATATCGACAGCAAGACATGATACTTCCAAGGTTGTGGAAACCCTGCTCAATGCTTTGAATCGCGCCAAAAGGCTAAGAGATCTAGCCACTCAGTCGTTATTGGAGATGCACATCGCTAAAAACGAGTGGTTACAGGGAAATCACAGCAGTGCCATGAAGCGTTTTGATATCGGTTGGAAGATAGCATCAGGAGTTAATGACTATAAGCTACAGCGATCAGCCACCACTTTTGGAACATTTTTCCTGTACTGGCAGGGAAGGTTCAAGGAGGCGGTGGAGAGTTATGAAACCTATGTTTCGGATGTGGAAAAATATCCAAAAGGAGGCTTTCCGCTTTTAGCCACGATTACGCTGGGTTACTGTTATTCTCAAATCGGGCAGATCACCCAGGGTCTGGGCATGATCGATGCGGTGAGAACCTTGTGTCTGGAACGGGAGGACCTGAATCTCGCCTCCTATACAGCTGGAAACATGGGGTGTATCATGGCGGATATTCAAAACTATGATGATGCCATTGCCCACATCCGAATTTCAGGCAAAGAGGCAGCCGAAGCAAATAATAACTGGGTCAGAATTACAGGTTACCTGGTACTTGCTTATTGTTACTACCATAAGGGAGAGCAAAAAAAGAGCATTCGATTCTTTACTGATTTTCTCAAGCAGAGAAAGGAGATTCAGGCCAGTGTTAATTTGTATCCTTACGTGCTTGAGTTACTCTGGTTGATGGAGATTGGAAAGCTGCCACCCTTGAAAGGATATTCCCTGGAACAGGAGTTGTATCGAACGATCCGCTCCAAGAATATTTTTATGAAAGGTGTTGCCTATCGCTACCAGGCACTGTTGTTTAAAAAAGAAGATGAGCCGCTGCAAAAGATTATCGGTTCCCTCGACCAGTCTCTGAAATGGCTGGAACAATCAGGGCACCAGTTCCAGATGGCAGAGACTCAACTGGAAATAGCCCGCATTCAGGTGCAACAAGGGAAAACGAGCGAAGCCAGGGAGATTATCAAATCAGCCTCCCTGCTGTTGACTCCCTATGCTGAAATCAAGCTGCCTGAAGACCTTTTGTTTCTGACCGAGGATCATCCCATTAACGAGCAATTGTTCAAGGAGATCTTGCATCTGGGACAACAGGTTGCCGACGTTGTTCACAGCAAGGATCTGTTGAACAGGGTTTTAACTTCCGTGAATCGCATGACAGGCGCCGAACGTTGCGCCCTTTTTCTCTTGGATGATGCGGATGGACAGCCAAAATTCCGATTACGGGCCTCCAAGAATATCACCCAGGCTCAGATCACACATCCCGAATTTTCCTCATCAATGAAGATGCTGGAAAGAGTCTGTGAGACCGGAAAAGGGATGATCATTGAAGCCAATGAATCTGATGAGCCCGATTTTTTTTCAAACGAGAGTATCAAGTCAAGAATCTGCGTTCCCATGACCTTGAGGAATAGGGTTATCGGTGTGCTGTATAATGACAATCGTCTCCTGAGCAGTGCCTTTAAAAAATACGACCTTGATCTACTGGGATATTTTGCAGCACAAGCTGCTTTTGCCATCGATAACGCCAGGGCATACAATGAGATTAAACAACTCAACCAACGTCTGAGCCAGGAGAAGGAATACTACAAGGAGGAGCATACTCAGAATTTAAAATCAAACAATATTATCGGGGAAAGTGCATCCATTAAGGAAGTGCTCTCACAAGTGAAACAGGTCGCGGAAACTGAAGCAACTGCTTTGATCCTCGGACATACCGGCGTTGGGAAAGAGCTGGTCGCCAGGGAGATACACAATCTCAGTTCCAGAAAAGATAAGCCTTTCATCCGTGTTCATTGCGCAGCGCTACCCGAAAATCTGATACCCAGCGAACTGTTCGGTCATGAGAAAGGGGCTTTCACCGGAGCGATCAGCAGAAGGGTTGGCCGTTTCGAACTAGCAGATGGCGGAACCTTGTTTCTGGATGAGATCGGTGATATTCCCCCTGATGTACAGGTGAGGTTGCTTCGGGTTATACAGACCCATGAATTTGAACGTGTGGGAGGCAGTATCACTCTTCAATCGGATTTCCGCTTAATTACAGCTACCAACAAGGATCTTGAGGCGGAAGTTAAAAAAAACCGGTTCAGGGCCGATCTCTATTATAGGCTGAATGTGTTTCCCATCCGCGTCCCAAACCTGAGCGAGCGCAAAGAAGACATTCCCTTGCTGGCAAATTATTTTCTGAATATCTATTCAAAAAAAATGAGAAAGAGTTTTGCCGGAATCCCGGAAGAGGAGATGAAGAATCTTTTGGATTATGATTGGCCCGGCAACGTCAGGGAGCTTGAGAATGTAATTGAAAGGGGCACCATACTCAGTCTGGGGCAACGGTTTCGAACCCCGGAACTGAGAATCTCCGCAATTACCGAGAATGAGTATGAAAATAACATGAGTCTTCAGGAAGTTGAAAAAAGGCATATCCTCAAGGTCTTGAAAAAAACGGGGTGGAAAGTCCGAGGCCCGGGAGGTGCAGCCGAAATCCTGAAAATCCATCCTTCAACCCTCCATTTTCGCATGAAAAAACTGGGAATCAGTAGAGATAAAATATAGCCTAATTTACTGATTTAATGCTAGACATTAGATGATTTTAGAAATAACTCCCAGATTTTACTTGCCAGAATTTCTAAAAAAAACTTATATCTAGTCTTTCACAATCATAAGGAAAAGAATGAACTCAAATTTCTCAGGCAATTTTTATTTTTGGTATTATTATTAGTACGATACCGGTCTGCCTGGGATGTGCTAGTGTATTTTTAATCAATGCAAAAGCCGCGGGCAGATTTACTGCTCGCGGCTTTTTTGGTTTTAAGGCCGTGGGTGGTGGTATCCGCCTCACGGCCTTTTTTTTTGGAGTGCATAAATGAAAAAAACCCATGACATCAGAATCAAAGAGATGATACCGCTAATTTCGCCTGAAGCCTTAAAACAGGAACTTCCCATCACACCAGAATCAGCAGAAACCGTTGTAAGGGGAAGAGAAGGGATTGAAGCTATTCTCAGCAAAAAAGATGATCGCCTGCTGGTAATCGTCGGCCCCTGCTCCATCCATGATGAGACTGCCGCGCTGGAATATGCACAGAAACTGAATGAAGCCAGGATCAGGTACAAAGATAAACTCTTCATTGTCATGCGTGTTTATTTTGAAAAACCAAGGACAACCATTGGTTGGAAAGGGTTGATCAATGATCCGATGATGGACTCAACAAACAATATTGAGGAGGGGTTAAGACGCGCCCGCAAGCTTCTGATAGCTATCAACGATATGGGATTACCGGTCGCCACTGAAATGTTGGACCCCATCATTCCCCAGTATATTGCGGGTCTGGTCAGTTGGGTAGCTATCGGAGCCCGTACTACTGAATCGCAAACTCACCGGGAAATGGCGAGCGGTCTTTCCATGCCGGTGGGATTTAAGAACGGCACCGACGGAAACCTGGATATGGTCATCAATGCCATGAAAGCTTCCGGATCTTCCCAGAGTTTCCTGGGGATTGACCAGGGAGGATACACCAGCATCGTTAATACTTACGGCAACCCTTGGTGTCATGTTGTGCTGCGGGGCGGTTCTCATCCGAATTATGATCCGGTTTGTGTTGGCAAAACCAGAGAACGATTGCAGCAAGAAAACCTGCTGGAAGCCATCCTCGTCGATTGTTCTCACTCCAATTGCGGAAAAAAGCACCAGGGGCAAAGTTTTGTCTGGAGAAACGTACTGGAACAACGGATGGAGGGAAACGATACCTTAATAGGTATGATGCTGGAAAGTAACCTTTATGAAGGTGCCCAGAAATGCAACAGTGACTTTTCTAAACTGGAATATGGCGTCTCCGTGACCGATGAATGCATCTCCTGGGAGACAACGGAGTCACTGCTCGATTACGCTTATGAGAAATTGAGCAGTTTTGCTAAATGCGCCTGATTCCGGTTCTCTGCTTTTGATACTCGGTAGCAATATCGAGTGTCAAAACAGAAGTTACAGCCTGGAAGCTAAAACAGCAGCACCAATGGCACCATTTTCCTGGGGATAATCTGCTATTATAATTGACAGCTTCAATTTGTCCTCCAGGGCTTTAACAACACCGATGTTTTTGGCTACACCGCCCGTCATCATAACCGGTTCAGTAATACCAACTCTCTTGGCCAGGGCGGATACTCTGGATGCTATGGACTCGTGAATTCCGGCCATGATGTTTTCTCGATATTCTCCCTTTGAAATCAATGAGATAACCTCTGATTCGGCAAATACGGTGCACAGACTGCTGATCTTGGAAGGTGTATGGGCATTCAGGGAAAGGGTTCCAAAGTCTTCAAGATCCACCTCCAGAGCCCTGGCCATAACTTCAAGAAAACGACCGGTTCCTGCTGCACATTTATCATTCATGGCAAAATCCTTCACTCTGCCATCCTTATCGATTGCCATGGATTTACTATCTTGTCCGCCGATATCGATAATGGTTCTTATATCGGGATTCTGGTAGTTGGCGCCGGCTCCATGGCAGGTAATCTCGGTGATGGACTTGTGGGAAAACTGAACATTGTTGCGCCCATAACCGGTGGAGACTATCTTGTCGACATTGGATTCGGCAATTGCATGCTCTGCTAATAGTTCTTCAAAAACTGTGCGACCAGCTTTCTCAGAGTTGTAGCCTGTGAAAATAACCCTGGTTCCCACTATTTTTCCATCAACCAGCAATGCGCCTTTTGCGGTAATGGAACCGATATCAATACCAAATGCGATCATGTGCAATCCTTTTTAACTGGCTTCAAAAATGAAATCCTCTTTTAAAGACTGTGATTTTTTATCTCTTTTTCATATCATGTTTTTTCAACCTGATACCGTTTTTTTTCATCCTTGACCGGAGAGTTCCATAATTGATATCCAGTAATTCTGCCGCACCTCCAGGCCCACTAATTTTCCACGATGTTCTTTCCAGGGCCCATAGTATATGTTGTTTCTCGTTTTCAGCAAGGGTTATTACTGATTTTTCCACAACATCCTGGTTATAAGAGGCCAGTTTCGGGGTTCTGAAGGTGTTGCCTACACTCATAATAACGCCTCTTTCAATCACATTCTCAAGCTCCCTGACATTACCCGGCCAATCATATTCGGTCAGATTTTTCATCTCCTCCTCCGGGATCCCTTCAAATGTTTTTCCAACCTTTTTGGAAAAAACGTCCAGGAAGTGTTCAGCCAAAAGCGCAATATCGCCGCGCCTTTCCCTGAGTGCGGGCACAGTGATCGGAAAGACGTTCAGGCGGTAGTAGAGATCTTCCCTGAATTTGCCCCGTTTAACCAATTCTCTCAGATCCTGGTTGGTGGCAGCAATCAGTCTGAAGTTGGATTTTAAGGTTTTGGTGCCGCCAACCCGTTCAAACTCTTGTGTTTGTATGACTCGCAGCAGTCTCACCTGCACTTCCGGGGGTACATCACCGATTTCGTCCAGAAAAAGGGTTCCTCCGTCAGCCAATTCGAATCGACCTGCCTTCTGTTTATCTGCACCGGTAAACGAGCCTTTTTCATGTCCGAACAATTCACTGGCTATCAATCCTTCCGAAAAGGCACTACAGTTAACTCTGATAAACGGTTTATCGGATCTCATGCTTTTATCCATGATCGTGCTGGCCACCAATTCTTTTCCCACCCCCGTTTCTCCTAGGATCAAAACGGTTGTTTCCGTATTCGCCACTCGCAGGATCTTGTTCATGAGAATCTTTATCTCTTTGCTTTCCCCAATGATACTGTCTGCGTGAAGCCTTTCCAGATGCTGATCCTTATAATACTGTTTCTCGTTCCTGAGACGTTTGTTTAACCATTTGACCTCGTTAAATGCCTCCGCATTATCCATGGCAATAGCTGCCTGGGAAGCAAAGTAGGTAAACATCTGCAGATCGGGTTTTTTGAAAGCTGATGCTAAAAACCGATTGTCGAAGTACATAACCCCCACAATCTCATTTTTAATGATCATGGGGACACAGATACAGGACTTGATCTTGTCCAAAGCATGGGAGTGACCATTGTATTCCCGGTTGAGATCTTTGATGATTCCTTCACCGGTGGTCGCTGTATCGTTGATAATCTGCATGGGAATATTAAACTCATCGCTGTTTATATCCTCGGTCGTAATATTTTTTGCGGCTCTTACGGTGAACTCAATGGAATCGTCGCTCCTTTTGATCAGGAAGATTGCTCCCCTTTCCGCTCCTGTTATGCGAATAACTGTGAGGATGATATGTTTCTCTATTTCATCTGAATTGCGGATGGTGATAATCTCCTGGTTAAGCTGCAGAATTTCATCCAACAGATTTCCCTCCACACTGATATCCTTGACCAGATATCTGAGATCATCCGGAAAATGAAGAGATCGGTTGGAAAGTATAATTGAACCAGCCTTTTTTGCTTCCTCCTTCGCCCGCTTTTCATCACCCATAATGAGGTAATATCTGGCAAGCTCTACGTGAGTTCGAGCAATTGGCAATCGATGCCCCGATTGCTGTAAAAACTCCAGAGAACTCTTGAGTGATTTGATGATCTCCTGCGGCTGCTCTCCATTGCGCCTTTGGAGAAGCGCTTTGTAGCGATATCCATACCCTTTATAAAAAACGTTCTCACTGCTGATGGAATGATCCAGGGCTTCTTTGACAGTGATACCCTCCATGGGAGGATAGGTGCCCTGTTCCATAGACCAGAGAAGTTTTAAAACAAAGCCGTAGGAGGCAATGGGAATGCCCAATGCTTCATTCTCTTTGATTAACTGCAGATAATTTCTGAGGAAACCGGCTGATTTATCGTTTTTCCCTTTCCAGTAATAGAGCATCGCCTTTAATAGAAGCAGATCCTCTTTAAATCTGACGTCATAGGTTCTGGCAGTTTTTTCATCTATTTCCGCAATGAGCTGCAAGGAGTCGTCAATCCGACCAATACCCTTGAGGATATACCCCATCTGCAAAAGCGCCCAGTCGGCAATCTGGTGTTGATTGATATTCAAACAGTGTTTACGGATGGCATCAAGCATTCCCAATCCTTGGCTTGCCAAACCTTTGGCAGCATAAGACCGACCCATGGCGGCTACGGCGTAAAGAAGGGACATGGTTTCCGGAAACTGTTCCACCCCTTTGAACGATTTCTCATAGGTTTTAACGGCAAGACTAAAACGTCCCTGGAGATAATAAAAATAGGCGCCTAATGTATTAATCAGTTTCAGAAAATCGATGTTCTCAATTTTTGGTACCAGTTTCCAGCCAGTATTAAAATACTTCTCAGCTGCCTTAAAATTACCCCTTTGGAACTGGTTAATGGCTAGATGTAGATTGATGATGGAGAGAAAAATCTGATCGTTAATGGCCTTTGCCCTTTCCAGGGCTTTTTTAAGAATGGAGGTTGTCCATTCACTTTCACTTTTAACCGAGAACATATTCATATATTTATAAACCGTCTCGACAAAAAGCCTGTCTGACTCTTTTTCAGTGGAATCACTTAAGTCCCTAATTGCTTTGGTATAACAGGTAATCGCCTCCTGATACCGCACCTCCTCCGCATAGGAATCGCCAGCCGTGATCAGCCAGCGACAGCCCTCTATATCATTTGGAATATGAATGAGATGCTTGGAGAGGGTATACGCTTTTTTCCGGTTGATAGCCGGTTCCTTGATGAGAATCCTGGCAGCGAGCCGGTGGAGTTCAATCTTGTCCTCCTCCGAAAAAACATTGAATAATTTCTGTCGGTTATCATCGCTGGTGAAGCAGAACATACCCGATCGCTCTTCGGTCAGTTTCCCTGATTTTTTGTTGGCATCAAGAATGGCTAAAACACGGGAAGCTCTCAGATCTGATAGTTCCAACAACCAGTCAATTGAAAACTCATCCTCAAATAAAGCGGCTTTAGACATTAATTCAACTTCATCGCTCTTAACCAACATAACAACTCCCAATTTCTACTTCATATTTTTTTATTGCAGATTCTATCAGGAACTCAAAATCCGGTAATTATCATTAAAACAGTCCGGGAAGCCCGTATACGGGCATACGCCAACTTTCCATCCGGCGTTACTTATTTGATCTTACAATTGGGTGGGGTTTTCGTAAACTCAAAAAATGAGAAATACCTCAATTTACTTGAATCAGACAGGGCAATAAAAATACATTATTTTTGATAAATATGATTAATCAGGAGGGAAATGATAAAACCAAATGGAGATAGACAAATCATTTATGGGCTTGGAGATCTTTTTTGATTTTTAGTAATTCTTCCGGCAGATGGTCGCCCATTTTTTCCATTAGTTCGATATCAGCCAACAGATACTCCTTGACTTTCACCAGCTCATCCTTGAGCTTCAAAAAGCGTCTCATTCTGATTTTTAATTCCAGTGCTCTTAACTTCTTTTCTCTTTCAGCTTTGTCTGTATTCAACGGCATTTTAATCACTCTATAACATCAGATTTCGAATTCATGGGGGTTGAAAATTACCCCCAGCCTAACAATAGCGCCTGCTAATGAATAATATTGGTAACGGATTATTGTCAAAAAAGATAGCCAAAAATCCGCAATCTTTGTTTCAACTTTGACATAAACTGTTTTTTAATCGCAAAATGTCGATCTTCGACCAGCAATATCATTTGACGAAGCTCTTCATCCGAGGTGATCAGCTCCAAAAGTTCTGTGTCACTTTGCCTGATTTTAAGAACCAGGAAATCCTCCTCACAGGAAAGAACCTCATATTTCGACCGAATTCTATCAAAAAACCGCTCCCAGTTCTTGGGAAAAGAAGTCATGACAAGATGTCCTAATTCTTCGATTTGGTTTTCAATCTCCTCTTTTGTATTGACGTTGCAGAGAAAGCTGTCAAAATCAACCAAAAACCGACTGCGCCCAATTTTTCTGGAGTATCGCTCCAACTTCATCTCCATAAGATTATCTCCCGGGTGGACGGTTATGATGAGGTGACTGTCATCCAGCAACACTTCTGATGATTTCGGCTCATTGGCTTCAACCGGGAACTCATCGCTAATTCTGCAGGTGAATGCACCCAGCTTTGTTAACCGTACATAAATCAGTCCGTCAAAAACAGAATATGGCTTAGGATCATCACTGTTTTCTGAAGTTGGTTTTGGGTTGTTGTAATGAATATCAACCAGACCAAAGGCGGCAAAAAGGAAAAACCCGGCTTTTAACATGGGCTCGGTTATCATCGTGAAAATCTGATCCGGTTTGATGTATTGTTTACTATGCCCCCACCCCTGCCATTCTCCCGGTATATAAAGACTTTGAACGGCAAAAGGGTTTATCGGCTGTAGATTCAAATCCCTTAACTGTGCAAACCGCATGAGTTGTTTTATCGAGATCCATTTCTCAACAGGCAGTTCCTTCAAAAGATCAAAGAGTGTCTGATGAATATTTTTGTTCAATAGATCGGATGTCTGGTACCACCCTTTGATATTCGTTAAAAAACTGAGAAGGGTATTTTCCTCCAACATTGCAAACTCGGCAAACAGCTCCCGGAATTTCCGGGCAATCATCTCCCCTTGGTCTTCCATCCAATTCCGCATTAAAAGGCACAATTGCAGTATTAGAGAGATTCTCAGGGTTTTGAATTCTGAATCCGATTGCCCCGGGAAAAACTCCTCCATTTCGGTTAGCCTCATTATCTCCAATAAAGAACTTATACGAGGTGCACCCGATTTAGTAATTTTTAGACCTCCTCTTTTGAAATAGTCAAAAATAACTGGTAAATTTGACTGAATCCGGTTTTGATCTGCAAATTCATAATCAGTAGATTGTAAAGATTTCAGTGGCTTTAGATAATACCCTTTCGGTTTGGGCAGATGACTTTTCAGCTTTTTACGAACAACCTGCGGGAGACTGAAATAGTAGAAATCATCTCCACTCGCTTGTGAATTCGTTTGTTTTGTCAGGATAAAAAGACAAAACTCAGGCTTGAGTAACGAATAATCCGGTTTTTTTGATGATGCTTCCGGCAGTATTCTGCCTTTTGCCCGACTGTTCAGATGTCTTATCTCCTGTTGCCCTTCCCAGGCTAGTGTTTCAAGCACTTTAGCGACGATATAAGGCAGTTTGTCCAACCAGATTTCAAAAATCTCTTTATCACTGAAGACGATGCTGATTAGGCGGGCAATCTCTTTGGATCTGATGGATAATCCCTGGTATTCCTTCTTTTTTAAGTTCCAATTGGATTCCAGCTGCGGTGCCAGATCCAGCAGATCTCTGAAATAGCGCCTGAAAATATCATCCAGGATATCAGGCGGATATTGCTCCAGTATTGTTTCTTCGAGTGTGATCTCTTTGTTGCCATTAATGTGGATCATGCTATTTCTTACCCCATTAGATAATCGATGTCGTCTTCATCCAAAAATTTGTAAGACATGCTTTCATCGGAAATGATATTTTCAAACAGGGCTTTTTTCTTCTGTTGCAGGGACAGTATCTTTTCTTCAATGGTACCCTTGGCTATCAGTTTGTAGGTAAACACTGTTTTGTCTTGACCGATCCTGTGGCTTCTATCGGTGGCTTGGTTTTCCGCAGCCAGGTTCCACCATGGATCAAAAATATAGACCGTATCGGCTGCTGTTAAGTTTAATCCCTGCCCGCCTGTTTTCAGAGTCAGCAAAAACACCTTACAATTTGGATCCGATTGAAAACGTTGGACAGGGATCTCTCGATTGCGGGTTGCTCCCGTTAAGGTTTCAAAATCGATTCCTTGTTGCGTCAAATCCTTGGCAATATACTCCAGAATTCCCAGGAAATTGGCAAAAAGAAGAATTTTATGATCGTTGGCAATCGCCTCCGCCATGTTTTCCATCAAGAGTTCTCTTTTTGGAGACAGGATCTGGCCATCACTCTTCACCTCCGGAATGGAAGCTATCTGACGCAAGACAGTGATGGCCTGCAAAACGAAAAATTGCGATTGTTTGATTCCTTCCGACAAAACCTGGTTACGAATGGTTTCATAAAAGAAGGTTCGCCGTTGTTCATAGAATTTTTTCTGATCGGAACTCATCTCCACATATAAGATCTGCTCCACTTTTTCCGGCAGATCGTGAAGAACATCTTTTTTTAACCGCCTAAGAATAAAAGGATAGATCTTCTTTTTTAGTTCGGAAGCTATTTTTTTGTTCCCCGTTTGTTGAATGGCGAAGAGGTATTGTCGGTTGAACTTCGCCAGGCTACCGAACATCCCCGGATTCAAAAACCGAAAGAGGGAATACAGTTCTCCCAGACTATTCTCGATGGGTGTTCCGCTCAAGGCAAATCTTATCCTGGCTTTGAGAACAGTCACAGCTCTTGAAACCTGGGATTCATGGTTTTTAATATGCTGCGATTCGTCCAGAATGATGCAATGGAACTCCTCCTCTTTCAGAGTATCAATATCGTTGCGGACTGTGCCGTAGGTAGTGATGATTAAATGATGTTTCCTGGCAGACGCCATGTCTCTTTCCACGCCGTAGTAGAGAGCAGTGGTTAATCTTGGATTAAATCTGCTTATTTCCCCCAGCCAATTGAATACCAGACTCTTGGGAATGATGATCAGACTGGGCAGAAGATCAGATGGATAGAGTGACGATAACAAGGTGATAGCCTGTAGCGTTTTGCCAAGTCCCATATCATCTGCCAGGCATCCCCCCAGGGAGTTATCATGAAGATATTTCAGCCACTTATACCCTTCAACCTGGTAAGGACGAAGGGTTGCTGCTATCTCCGGTAAGGGCATATCCCTGCTTTTGAGTTCCAGAAAACCCTGGTAGATTTTTTTTCGGTTTTCAAACGATTCTCCGCTGATTCTGCCCTCTATCAACTCATCAACCAACGGAAGATCAAAAAACGACAGGGATACTTTATTATCTTTTTGTTGAAAAATTCGTTCCAGTTTTTCAACATATTCGTGGTCCAAAATGGCTTTACAGCCGCTATTTAACTGCACGTAAGAATTTTTTCTAAACTGGTAAAGTGCTTCGAACAGGGAAAACACCTCCCCATCAATATTCAAATCCGCATCTCCCTCCAAAAAATCGATGCCATGATCAATGGACATATTCAGTTCCGGTTTAACTATTTTAACCTGATAGGTTTGAAGTTTTTCCGACCCGAATACTGCATATTCCCTGGCGATCTGAGGCAACATCTCCCGAACAAAGGTTTCTGATAAAGGGTCTTCAATGATAAAGAAGTTGTCATCTCGGTAAAATCCGGCATCACCTGCTGAATCCTCCCTCTTCAAATCATTTAGAATTTTTCCGATCTTTGAACTAACCGTATCAATATCGTTTAGAACAAGATCCTGAACCAGAATTGTCTTCCGGGGCTGATCCAGGGTAACGATTCTGGTCAGCTCGTAGGCATCGATGAAGTTGGGATCGATTCCGGGAACACTGTTGGTTACTCTGATGTAGAGGGAATTGTCCGGCGCTATTTTTTCAAAAACAAGGGATGAACTGGATTTAACCGGGGTACCCCGGACTACTTGAAAATCCTTATACTCGACCTTGATGTTTTCACAATAGGAGAAAAACAGATTGAGATATTTCTCCAAATCGGAGGAAAAGATAAGGGTTTCGAAAGAGATCAAAGTAGAATAATCGACACCGGCAGCCGTTGTTTCAAATATCTTTCCTTTCCAATAAACATGATTTTCGTTAACAAAGCGAACATCCCTGATGCACTGGCCCTCAAAAGTGAAGCACAGTTTACACTCCAGCTGGCTGTCGCCTTCAATCAACAGTGTCAAGTCTCCTAAGCGACCTGTATACTCTATGGGCACCAGGTTTTCATCAACAAAATTCGGACACCGTTTCAGATTCCACAGTAAAAAACCGTTCTCGGAAAGATTGATCCCCTTCTCCTGTTTGTCCCATTTTAGATTATACTTGCCCTGTTCCTGCAGTTGATCCAGGATTTTTAAAGCACTTCTGGTAGTTCCCTGGTATTGGCGGTAATCCGCCGAGAATTCAACACCATTTTTATCTACTGTCAGTACCCTGGCAGCTGTTTTAGAAAAAAACAGCTGGAAAAAAACCGGTTTTGCGGGTTTGTACCCCTGGTAGGCTGCTTTTTCTTTCTTAAGTCTTTCAAATAAGGAAGAATCTGATGAAAACATTCAAGTAACTCCAACTCAGGCGATTGGGTTTCGGGAAATATCCGACGAAATAGTCGAAATCCAGACTACCGTTACTTCTGTAATGTCGCCAAGCGGAATTTTAAAAAGAAAGAGGATTGAGTAGTGAGGGGAACTTAATAATCTCAAGTGTTGAGATTATTAAGTTGTTTCCGTTGATTTGAAAAGCTTAAAAAATGAATGCAACTCCAAGTGCATAAACACTGCTTTTGAAAGTTATATTGTCGGTGTCATCTTTCCCAACTACCGTGGCGCTGACATTTTGGTAGCTTAAATGTGCATCCAGAAATGGAAAAAAGGTAAACCCCAGCTGCGCATACCATTGCCAGGTTAAACCGTTGGGATCATAATGGTCACTGCAGGAACTGCCAGTGGCAAACTCACAATCGAAGGTTGATTGACCAAGACCTGCACCGATGGTGAAATTGACAATCGGAATCGAAGTCAACCAGAAGAAATCAACCATGTTTGTCGTAAGTTTAAGATCATCAAATATATCTTCATCATATGACTTGATTTTGGAAACATAGGATTCAAACCCAAGACCTACCATAATGGGGAACTTAACGTGAACCATGGCACCGGAAATCCCATCAGATTCAACCGCACCATTAGTTGCAGCCCACTCGTTTGAAAAAGTTTGAGCAACCGGTAGACCTATGCTAACCGAAAAAAATTCCGCATAAGCATTCGAGCTAAGCCCGGTTAATAAAAGAGCTGCAGCTACTATTGGAAACAACTTTTTAGAGAACATTTTCCCTCCAGAAGAATATTTAAAAACCAGACATTGAGTTATTTTGTGATAGTGGAAGAACATCCAAATAGGGTGCCAAATTGTAAGTTTGTAAAACACTGACTCCATTTTTCCTGTATTTATTGGCTTAGGCAAGAAAAACAGTTCCTTTTATGTGAATAATATTAGCATGAGAAAATTTCTCTTAATGAGTGAGCAAAACATTGATGTAAAAGGTTGCAAAATTGGATGGTTTCTTTCAGTGTATCAAAGAGTGAGAACACGCTGAATCGCTGTGAATGGCAGTCACCAAAGATGAATGAAGATAATTTAATGGAATTAATAAAAAAAATAGACCTATTACAGACCGAGCTGGTCAAGAGGTGGCATGAGAAGGTGCCGAAATTATCGTTGGACGGATTTTTGGGTCTGGTGGAAGAGCAGCATCTGCAAAATTTTTTACTCTGGCACGAGGAAGATATTGCCCGTGCCCCGGATGTCGATGATCAGGAAATCGCCAGGGTTAAACGCAGCATCGACCGATTGAATCAAAAGAGAAATGATCTGATTGAGCAGCTGGATGAAGCGTTCATTGAATTATTGAAAAAATATGGCTTTGAAATGCGCAAGGATACCCCGGCCAATTCCGAAACCCCGGGAAGTATCACTGATCGGTGTTCCATCATGGCTTTAAAGATCTTTCACATGAAAGAGCAAACAGTTCGGGTGGATGTGGATGCCCATCACCTGGAGGAAGCGGCAATAAAAGCACGTGTTTTGAAGATTCAAAGAGAGGATCTACTCGAAAGCCTTTACCGGCTAATCGATGATGTTAAAGAGGGGAGAAGGCAATTTAAACTCTATAAACAATTTAAAATGTACAATGATCCGACTTTGAATCCAAAAATCTACCGGGCAAAGCCGGAAAAAAACAACCAATAAAGAAAACGGTCTAAAATGAGCCAGTATAAACTTTTTGTCTTTGATCTGGACGGAACCTTATTAACCCAGGACTTCCGATTATTGCCCGGAACCGTGGCTGCCGTTAACGATATCAGGGAGATGGGTTATCGTGTCACTGTGGCTACCGGAAGAAGCTACAAGAGTGCAAAACCATTCCTGGATGAACTGGAAATACTTGAACCAATGGTATTCAGCAACGGAGCGGTTTTTGATAACCCGGACACCGGAGAGCGGGAAATCATATCGGGTATTCCCCTGGAAACCGCCCTGGTTGTTTTGATGCTGTTACCGGAGTTTGAGATTTCAGCTAAATTTCACCTGGCCGGAGGATATCTGTACAAGACTAATGACACTCCCTGGCCGGATGAAGGAATCCATTTTGAAGTAGGGACCATTGTTCCGAATCTCAAGGCTGAACTGACTGAAGATCCCATCAAGATTGTTTTTCACGCTTCAAAACCGGAGATTGAAGCTTTTACACAACGGTTGAATGAGGTGCTGGGATCAAAATCCCAGGTCAGGTTGTTCCGATCTCATGAACGATATGTCGAAATGACCAACAAGAATGTCTCCAAGGGATTTGCAGCAGGAATGTTGATTGAAAAACTCGGTTTTCAAAAGAGCGAGGTTATTGCCGTTGGAGACCAGGATAATGACCTGGAGATGATTCGTGATTTTGGGTTGGGTGTGGTTGTGGGGCCCGGAACTCCAAATCTGGCGAATATTATGGATCATCAGGTTCCCTATCCTGAAGAAAACGGTATTGAATTACTAAGAGACTGGGTAAAAGCGGGATGTATCCCAACCAAGCACTAGGCGTATTTCTGCAACAATTGAGCGATTTCATCGATTTTGATTGGCTTTGACATGAAGTCAGTCATACCGACTGAAAAACATTTCTCTTTAACAATATCAGACACATTAGCAGTTAAGGCAATGATCAAGGGTTGGTGTGATTCCTTCACCTGCTCCTTGATCAATTGAGTTGCCGTTATTCCATCCATATGGGGCATTTGCAGATCCATAAAAAGCACATCAAATTTTTCAGTTTTTACCGCATTTAACGCCTCCTCTCCATCCCCCGCCATTTTTGGTTCGTATCCCAGTTTGTTAAGGATTTTTTGGATGAGTTTTTGGTTTAAGGCATTATCTTCTGCCACAAGGATATTAAGGGGATTCGCTTTTGCAAATTCAGAATCGATTTTCATGAGGGGTTCTATCGGATTCATCGAATGTGTTTATACCGCCATATTTGCAATCACATCAAATCAAGCATTCATCTCTTTATGGATCAATGCTATCTCATAATCAAACGGATTGCGAAGAATTTGTTTATCTGGCCTGCTATCATCTATTGTCAATTGCGGCAGATAGAGATGAGGGACAGATAAAAGCGACGGGAAAAGGGAGCTGTCTTTTTTCCTTCCTGCACCTATGAATGGTTGAAGGGCAAAAGGCAATGGCGGGGTTCGTATCGGAATATTTTTTAGTATTATATGGTCGGTAAAGCGATTATTCGGTTTTTTTCACTTCCTCATTGATTTCACCACAAACCTGCTGAGCTGCTTTGAACTCAGACTCCGCTTTTATGGTAAAACCATGATAATGGCTTAAAACTTTGTAAACATTCTTTTCGATAATCTTAATTCGAACCGGCAGTTTCTGTCCTTCGCAGATAAAATAGTAGTAACCGTTATCATCCTGCTTTTGATAAATGAGGGCGGTTCCCGTTAGCGGAACCAGGATAAACAGGGAAATGATAATAGCAGAAGAGATGATCGGTTTCATATGGCGTATCGTCAAGATTTAAAAAATGGTTTCATGTTAGGAATGTCCTTCATCGGGAGATTGGTTAATCAAGCTGTTTCGTCGCAAATCCAATAGATGGTGAATCTCCTGTATCCCTTTTTCATAGTCTACGGAATTGGCATCCCTGATTTGCTCAAATATTGTCTGAATCCTTTTCTCAAATGCCTGATCATTAATTTCATTGCGCCAGCGAAGTTTTGCTTCTTTATATGCGATATTGGTTCGGGCGTCTTTTTCAACTAAACTCATAAACCTGTTTGGTCCGGCAGGCTTTTCGTTCAGGTTTTCTGCCGCAATTGGTTTTTTTTCTCCCCTCTTTTCTTCTTGAATACATTGTTCAACCTTTTTATTCAACCTCAGCTTCACCGCCACCGGATTTTTTTCGATATCTGTCCGGATTTTGTTAGGTACACACGCCTGGGAGGAGGATAAACGGTTTACAAACAACATCATCATCACAACCAGAAAAGCTGCTATCAGTAGCCTTTCCGGTAAAAAACAGACCATAAAAAACAGGCAAATTGCTCCACATTGAAAAATGATAACCCGTGATAGAAATCTTTTGGAACTCTCCGTCTTATTAATCTGAGTTTCCATACCGCTTTAACTTTTGTGGTTTTACTGCTTACGGTTTTCAGGGAGTTGAATCAAAAAACCGATCTCCTGCTATTCTCTCTTCTTTTTCAATAAGTATGCAATAACTGTGGAATGTTAAAAGAAAGCAGATAGTAAATCACCTAACGGTATGAAATATTAATCAAGTTAGGTCTACCTTCAGCCCTTTGGCTTAAAACAACAAATCCTTTGTCAGGAAAAGGATCGGGAGCACAACCGCGAGAAAAAAGACTGAATTAACGACAAACAAACTGGAAGCCAATCGGGTGTCCAGATCAAACATGACTGCTGCAATGACTGCATAAATGGCAACCGGCATAAACGATTGAAGGAGGATCACCAGTTTAATCTCATTACTAAAACCAAACTGTCGCAGGGCTAGATACGTAATCGTCGGTAATATAACAAATTTTTGTATCGCCAGTAAAAGTTGCTTCCATCCCAGCGGATTCAAATCGGAAATCTTAAAATTTATACCCAAAGTGAAATAGTACAATGAAACTGAGATAATAAGCAGGATATCTAGGGGAAAAAATACCTGCGGGCGTTCGATTCCCATTGATTTTATTAAAAGAGCGGAAAAAACAGCATAAATTGGCAGGTTGCGACGGGTGAAAAGAAAATCCATCACAAATCGCCATTTAAATATCTCTGATTTTTGCTGAATGCCCGCATATGGGAAAATGAATAAAAAGGTATAAGGGATAAAATAGGCGAGGAAAATGGCTGATAAAGCCAGCCCCTGCTCTCCTGCAAACAGATAACAGAGAAATCCACCCATGGTAAAACCATGATTTGCCAGTGATGAACAAATAACATAGACTTTTGCCGAAGGTTTTTTCAGGCTCATGAACCTGATGACAATACTTCCCAGCAAAAACCCCAAAATTACCAGAAAAACACCTGCCAATGGCAGAAAAGCCATCTCCAAAGTCAGTGTAAGACCCCATATGCTCCACAAGATGATGGGCGGTTCGAATATTGTGAGGTTAACAGAGATCACTTTCTTGGCGGTATTGGGCAGGCTTTTCAAACGGCCACTTAAGATTGAGCCGATCAAAAAGGGAAGAATGATTACGACCTGAAAGATTAAAAACCTGGTTTCCAATAAGATGCCCGTAAACTGGTTTGAAGAAAGGCAAATGGCAGGGAATTCAGACAAAAAACGCTGAAAGAGCGTTTTTGTCTGAAAACCATTAAGAGATGATTCTATTTTTATTTAGACCCGCTATTAATCAATTTCTGCTTAGCTGCTTTAAACTCTTCATCGGTCAAAGCACCCGAGGAGTGCAGATCAGTCAGTTTTTGCAGATCTTCAACCAGGCTTCGACTCTCAATTGATTCATTCTTATTCGCGGGCTGCTTTTCAATTGCATCAACAACTTTTGACTCCAATTCTTTTATTAAAGCAGCGACAAACAGGTTGATGTTTTTTGCCACATTCAGCGTTGCCGCTTTTCGGGAACGTTTATAATCTGCAAAATACGCAACATCGCTGTGTGCTTCGGTAAAAACCTCTTTTTCAAAGATAATCCGTTTTTTTTCATCATATACCACATATCTGGTTTTTAGTCGGCAGTTATATAAGCCGGGATCACTTTTCGGAATATCCCAATCCACAACGGTTACTGTGACCAAATAGGGTTTATCAGAGTCCTTTCCGAAAATATTTGAATAGGTTAATGAATCTTTGAGAGCTTCCCCTATCGATTCCTCTAAATCGTAATAGTGTTCAATCTCTGGATTTTCAAGAAATTCCACTGCGAATGAACTGTTAAAAACCTGATTTTTTACCTGATTGTTGCTAACAAGCTCTTTCGGAATGGGTATGGATATTATTTTATTGGTTGTGCAGCCTGTAATTATAATTTGCAGGGAAACAAATACAGTTAGCAAAAGGTTTCTGAAATTAATTAGTGATTTCATTTTTAATCCAATATGTTTAATAATATCAGTTTTTCTCATCCGATCTACTCTTGAATTGGTTTATAATAATACAAAAAGTTAAAAAATACATTGGAATTGGAATCAGATCTGGGTTCAGTTGTGTTCTTATCGGCAATTTCCATGGTTTCTCAGGATTATAAAATGGGTATCCTTTCTAATCAACTCTTTCGCAAGCTTTTTCCAGCTCTTTCCCCGGTAAATTCTCCCTCTTTTATGGACAGGCTTCCATTGACAATAAGGTGGGTTACACCGGTTGAGTATTTATGAGGATCCAAGTAGGTAGCATTATCCTTGATCCTGTCCATGTCAATCGCGACGATATCAGCAAAATACCCCGCTTGCAGTTTCCCCCTGCCCGGCATATTGAACGTTTCTGCCGGTAAAGATGTCATTGACCGGATCGCCATGGAAAGATCGATGATCTTTTCTTCCAGTACAAACTGCCTCAGTTTTCGAGGAAATGAACCGTAAGTCCTGGGGTGCGGTCTCGTCATATCTTTTGGCACTGTCCAGCCGTCTGAACCGGTAATGATAAAATCATTTGCCATGATATCCCTGACCACATTGATATCCTGATGGAAAAAGACGCCCATGGGCGAATTGTCTTCACAGACCATATCCGCATAAGAATCTTCCGGGCTTCTGTTCTCTATCTCCGATATCTGGAGGATCGTTTTACCTTCATATTCCTCTTTTTCCGGGTACATGGTGACCAGTGTCTTGTCAGGTCCAAGATAGGTGAAAACTTCTTTTATGGCTTTTCTGATCTCATTCTTCCCCTCCCTGGTTTTGTAGCTTTCTTTTACACCAACACTGGATCTGAATTGGTCGGGAAGTAAGATGGAAATGATAGTCGAACCGGCATTGTAGGGATATTGATCTGCAGTGACCCGTAACCCATCAGCCCTGGCTTTCTCAATCGGATTCAATACCAGAGAAGCGGGATGACCGTTGATGGGAGCAGCAATCTTCAAATGGGATATCTCAACCGGAATCCCAGACCTTTTACCGATTTCAATTGCTTCATTGATCGATTGCACAGCCATCACTTCTCCGGTATTGACATCAATGGCACCTGACTCATTTCTGACATGGGTGGCATATATTCCATTATATCGGTTGACGACCTTGCACAATTCAACAAGCTCATCCGTTGAAGCCAGTAACCCGGGAGCATATTCGAGTCCGGTGGAAAACCCGATGGCACCCTTTTGCATCTCCTCCTCAAGCCTCTTTTTAAATCGATCCAGTTGAGATCGACTCAACTCACGGGGCTGATCTGCACCGAACAGCTCTTCGCGGATCATGCCATGGGGTGCCAGGTGATATACGTTTGTGCCGAATCCAACGGAATCGGTAATGCCATACCACTCATCCATATCGGCATAACCATATCCGCAATTTCCCGTAACCACGGTGGTAACACCCTGGCTTAAATAATTATAGTTCCCCTTCCAACTGGGCATCACATGAGCAAGATGGCGTTTCCATCCGGTTCGTCTGAACGTTAAATCACAGTGAGTATGGATATCAATAAATCCGGGCATTATAGCCAAACCTTCGGCGTTTAGGGTTTGATTGGCTTTTCCATTGATCTTTCCGATGAAGGTGATTTTATCACCCTTAACACCAATATCAACCACCGAAGGGTTTGAGTCCACGCCGTTAAAAACTGTCCCATTTTTGATTACAATATCAAATGGATAATTATTCCCTGTTTCGCAACTTCCCAAGCTGATTGGAGCGATTGTGGACGCGGCCAGTAAGGCAGATTTGTTTAATGAACTGTGCAGGAATCTTCGCCTGCTGATCTTTTTCTCCCCTTTTAAACTCCTCATTTCGACTCCCTATGTCTTTTATTGCCTTCAATTCAGATTTCCATACTCTTTAGATTCTGACGGCGAGTACCATCCACCGGTAGAATTTCACTTAATGTTACGGGAACATCATCTGAAGATCTTGCCAGGATAAACGGGCTTTTTCAAGTAACAACTAATAAACTGATTCTATTTGCGAAAAAATTATTAAAAGAGGGACCGAAGGCTGAAAAAAATGGAACCCCCAATAGATAAAAGAAAGGAGTTAAGGATAGATTTGATGGGGGCAATCTCCGGAATAATTCAAATCAATTACCGGAGATCAAACCGATTGCACTAATGCGAACACGAATGGCCGTGATGATGTCCGCACGATTCATTATTGTTTTGGTGATCATGACCACTGCAGGCGTCTTGTGGGGTAAAACGGAGAAGACCTCTGCTTGTTAATATATCCAGATTCTCTTTGATTGTGTCTGCTTCCGCACGAAACACTTTTACACCGGCTTCCATCAGCTTTTTGAGCGCGCCTGCGCCCATTCCTTTAACTATCACAATGTCGGGGATGTTTTCACCGAATGAACTCAAAGGATTGCATTGACCTGGTTCATGATCAATATTGGTGTTTTCATGTGGTTTTAACTCGCCTGATTCTTCGTCAAATACCATAAAACAGGTGGCTGATCCAAAATGATCAGAAACCTGACTTTCCAAAGCTTTATCCATTTCAACCGGTAGACAGACTTTCATGTGTGCCCTCCTAAGCAAGTACAGGGACTACCTGGACTCTATTGTTTACAACCTGAATCGATATTGGCTTGACACTTATCACAACAACCCCCATCTCCCTTGCATTCAACCAGACCACCTTCCAGTCTGATGGCTTTACCTCGAACCAAGGCATCGGCTATTTTCTTATGAGCCGTCGCCAGGATTCTACCGACTGTCTGTCGTGAGACATTCATCTTTTTTGCCACCAATTCCTGGTATTTACCTTCTAAATCAGCCAACCGAATGGCTTCAACCTCATCCAACGTCAGTACTATCTCATCTAAGTCGCTCAGCTTGACGCCAGCCGGTTTAAACCAGCAAACCTTGGGAACACCATTTACAGATCTGGGAGATTTGGGTCGAGTCATAATTAAGCGAAATTATGTCCACAACAAGACCCTGGACCCTGACAACCCGCATGTTCTGGAGAGCTACCACAGCAAGGAGCACAGGCTGCAGGCATGCTTGACTTTGAGACTCCGGACAAAGAAGAGGGAACAGACAACAGTTTCTTAAGGTTATGGCTTCCACAAGACCTGCATTCTATAGTCTTACTGGAACCGGTAACTAAAATTTCACTATTTTCTCCACAATCGGAGCATTTAAACTCATATAACGGCATTCGGAATCCTTGGGTAAATATATTAAAAATACTGGCATATCCATATTCTAGGCATAAGCTCAAATCAAGTCAAGGCATGAGCTGCCCCGGGTAGCTCGAAAGATTCTGTATCCTTTTTTTCAGACTGAGAAATATGTTTTAAGATGTGTCCCTTTGGGCAAATATAGTGATTCTTCTCGCCAACGTATTGAAACTTGTCTTTACAAAACGGCTTGTCGTCTTTTTTTCTCGCCTTTTCCATCTGCCTTGCCAAGGGAACAATTACAATTGAGGTTTATAACTGATTGAAATGCTTTGGCACATAGCTGAAGGCAGTTTGAACTTCACATTGAATCTTCCCGCTTCAAGCAGTACTATGATTGAAAACAGGTACTTTTTCTTCAGATACCATTCAATAGTGAAGCACTCTTCAATTCTGCGTCAATACCGGGGAAAAAAGGAATATTATTCAGGGAGATCAGTTTTTTATCATTTAGGTTTTGTCAAAGGGATAAATGACGGTTAAAAAGGATAAGTGGAATATTAATTTTTACAAATGGAGACAAACAGATGAACACAATTGCCGAAGAGATAGCCAGAACAAAAGTTTCCGAACTGGATGAGATGCTGGGTAAAACGCTGAAAGTACTGGATGACGGATTTATTCGCGTTATTGATTATATGGGCTCGGACTCATCCATTGTCCAGGCAGCAAGGGTCTCATATGGAGCCGGAACCAAAAAGGTAAGCCAGGACAGGGGACTGATTCGGTATTTGCTGAGGAATCGCCATACAACTCCCTTTGAGATGTGTGAATTGAAGCTGCACATCAGGGTTCCCATGGATTGCTGGAGACAGTGGATTCGTCATCGCACGGCAAACGTCAACGAGTATTCAACCCGCTATTCCATCGCCATCGACGCCATGCGAACCACCAAGCCGGATGAGTGGCGCTTACAATCTTCCGATAACAAACAGGGCAGTCTCGGTTTTATAGATAAAAAAGCCGGTGTTGAGCTGTCTGACAGCGAACGGGATTTCCACAATTATTGTCGGCGGGAATATGAAAGCAGGTTGGATAAAGGAATCGCCAGGGAACAGGCCAGAAAGGATCTACCGCTGTCGACCTACACGGAAGCCTACTGGAAAATCGATCTTCACAACCTGATTCACTTTTTATCCCTGCGCATGGATTCACATGCTCAATATGAGATCAGGGAATACGCAACAGTGATAGGAGAGCAGATCGTATCAAAATGGGTTCCCCTGACCTGGGAGGCGTTTTTGGATTATCGGGTGAATTCCATGAGTCTCTCCGGCCCGGAAATCAAACTGGTCTCCATCCTGGCAAAAGGAGATACCAACAGAGCCATCGAAGTGGCAAAAGAGATGAAGTGGTTAACCGAATCCGATACCGGGCTAAAACCCAGCCGTGAAGCAATCGAACTGCTGGCAAAGCTGGAGAAGCTTGATATTGTGGCTCCCTGGTAGGGAGATTTAAATTTTCATCCCCATCAGATATTTGAGATAAGATTTTATCGTAGGGAGTATTCCAAAGCGATTAAACATCATCTCTCGGTACATTTGAGTGCTGGTTTTTTTTGGGATTTTTAGCTGCTCTTTCTTCCGCAGTGAAATGGCGGAGCTGGGGCAGTTGGGGACGCAAATGCCACAGCCGATACATCGATCCTTATTGACCCTCATCTCGCCTGAATCCATTAAGATCGCCTGCATCGGACAAATCTCCACGCATTCTTCGCAATCACTACACTCTTCTGTCTTGATCTTTGCCTGATAATTGGATTGTACGATCTGTCCCGGTTTTTCAAGTAATCGCAGTGCCATCAGAGCTCCACAGCACTCGGCACAACAGCAGCAGATAAAACCCGGATTTTGAGAATTCTGTGGCTGCAGAACCAGATTTTCCTGTTCCGCGCGGTTTAATGCATCCAGGGCCTCATCGTTGGTGAGAACGCGTCCGATTCCCCTGCTCAGCACAAACCGGGCAGCGTCCCCGAACACCAGACATCTCTCCATCAGGTCTGTTCGGCTGCAGGCAATGTCCCGGGCACGTTGGGATTGTTCACAGACACAATTGATGACGACAATCTTATCTTTGTAATTGGCTACATAGCTGCGAATACTGTCATAGGGCTCAATGGCAACTTCCGGGGTAACCGCTGTTGAGATGGGAATTGTCCGCAGTTGGGCTTTCTTCTCACCAAACAGATGATGATGGAAGGATTCCTCCATTAACTTCTCCGCATTCTCAGCGAAGGGTCTGGTGATGATGTCAACCTGGTTTTCAAAAAAACCGATGGCAAAAGGAGCCAGGCTGAAATAGTTTTTTTTACCGTGGGTTTCATAAATCCCCTTGCCTAAAATTGCTCCCTTGTCAACCAATCCGTCGAGGATCTCTTTCAATTCATCCGCCTGCAGTTTGATGCCATTGCGATGAACCCGCTTTTGAATACGTTGCAGTGACTCCGGCAGAAGACTGAGGTGAATGGCAATTTCCGCCTCCTTCGGTGTAAACAGTAATTTCAAAAGCTTGATTTCAGTTCCGGATTCTGTCCGGGGATAAGGAACCGGAAATTTGTCTATCTCCTGTTGCAACCGTCGATAAATCTCTTCTGTTGGCATAACAGTTTCCATGGGCAAGTCAAAGTGGGGCTAATTATCCGGAATCGAAATAATGTAGGGTGGATCATGAGAAGCGAAACTTGCAGCTTCGAACGAAGCGACGGATCCACCATTTTGTATCATGACACAGCCTGGAACAGGATCCACCGGAATTGAACTATTTATCCTGAAACTCGGGATTACGTTTCTCTATGAAAGCGGTTACTCCCTCAGTTTTATCAGCGGTTTCACAGAGATCCCCAAAGAGCTTGCCTTCCAAAGCCAATCCTTCCTTAAAGCCCAACTCCATCCCTTCATTGACGGCTTTCAAGGCGGCTTTAACATTCATACGACTTTTAGTGGCGATGGTTTTCGCCAGTTTTGAAGCTTCTTCCAAGACAGTTCCAGCGGGGACTGCCCGATTGACCAACCCATATTCGGCAGCCTGGGTGCCTGAAATAAAATTACCGGAAAGGATGAGTTCCAATGCCCTGCCTTTTCCGATTAAACGTGGTGTTCTTTGAGTTCCGCCATAACCGGGAATAATACCCAGTTTGATTTCCGGTAACCCCAACAGCGCATCTTCATTGGCAAGTCTGATATGACAAGCCAGCGCATACTCCATACCGCCACCCAGGCAGAATCCGTTAATGGCAGCTATAAAAGGTTTATCGGATTCCTCAATCAGGTTGGTGAGTCCTTGTCCGTAAGAAAGGAACTCAGTGGCCAGCTCCTTCTCTTTGAGGTCGGTAAACTCGGTAATATCAGCACCTGCAATAAACGCTTTATCCCCGGCTCCGGTGAGAATGACAACCCTGACAGCATCGTCATCCAATGCCTGCCTGACAGCGTTTTCGATATCCTTCAATACCGGGGCGCTTAAGGCGTTGACAGGGGGATTGTCGATGGTCATTATGGCAATGCCATCCGAAACGGCATATGAACACTTCTTATCTGACATGAGTATCCTTTATTTTGAATTGACGGTTAAATCCAATTGTCCGGTGTTTTGATTATGGCCGGTTTATGATTGGAGAGTGTTTTTAAATAATCTTTTACTTCATCGGAAATTGGCAAAATCCAATACATTAATAACATCGTAGAGAATTCACAAAAGAGATGTCAAACAGATTACTGTGAGATTCAAGGCTGTCGCATATATAAATCCTGTGAATCCAGTATCTTTACGTTGTTTCCTTATTAGCTGGGAATCGTATTAAAACTGAAGGGTGAATCAGAAGACAGCCAAACCATGTATGTCCGTGTTCCCCTCTCTTTCGCGATACCACTGTGCGGGATCTGGCAGATGTATACAAAGAACAACAATGCTGCTACATACATAGAAGGTAAAGAACAAGAAAAACAACTATTATGAGAGAACGTGTGAATCAACTGATTAACTTTTGTACCCAATGCGGATCACCTGTCGACCATGTCATACCCAAGGATGACGACCGTTTGCGCTTTGTCTGTAAAAACTGTGGATATATTCATTATCTGAATCCCAAAATCGTGGTGGGGAGCATCCCCATCTGGGAAGATAAAATACTCCTGGTTAAAAGATCCATTGACCCCTGTTATGGCAAATGGACCTTGCCGGCCGGATACCTGGAAAACGGAGAGTCCGTAAAGGACGGTGCCAGGCGGGAAACAAGGGAGGAGGCAAATGCCACCCTGGGAGAGATGCATAATTTCGGACTGTTCAACCTGACGCAGATAAACCAGATCTACTTCATGTTCTACAGCGAATTGTTAAAAACTGACTTCAGCGCAGGACATGAAAGCCTTGAAGCAAGCCTGTTTAAAGAGGAGGAGATCCCCTGGGATGAGATAGCTTTTAAGGTTATCCGCCACACTCTCGAGCTGTTCTTCAAAGACAGGGCGTCTCAAAGCTACTCCTTCCACATGGAAAACCTCTACTTTGACCGCTCCTGGAAAGATAGAACCTAGCCCCAAAGGGGTCAAGTCTTGTTTTGTTGCTTCTTATTGAAGAAGCAACAAAACAAGACTTGACCCCTTTGGGATTATTTGGTTCCAAAGATCTTATCGCCGGCGTCGCCCAGACCGGGAAGAATGTAACCGATGTCATTCAGTTTTTCGTCTATACTGGCAACATAAATATCCACATCGGGATATTTCTCTTCGACTTTTTTGATTCCCTCGGGGGCGGCGACAATAAACAATCCTTTTATTTTTTTACACCCTGCCCGTTTGAGAAGGTCTATCGTTGCCAGCAATGATCCCCCGGTGGCCAGCATAGGATCAAGGATTAATGCGGTGCGTTGTTTGATATTACTGGTGAGTTTGACGTAATACTGCACCGGCTCCAGTGTCTCTTCATTTCTATAAAGACCGACCACGCTTACTTTTGCCGATGGAATCATATCGATCACACCGTTCATCATCCCCAACCCGGCGCGTAAAACCGGAACAATCGTAATTTTCTTGCCCTTGATAAATTCAACATCAACATCTCCCGCCCATCCCTTAATGGTTTGAACCTCCGTTTCAAGATCCTTGGTTGCCTCGTATGTCAACAGACGGGCGATTTCTGATGACAGATCCCTGAAGTCCTTGGTCGATTGATTCTTTTTTCTCATCAATCCCAGTTTATGTTTAATTAAAGGATGGTCAGCTACGTATGTGGTCACAATTACCCCCTTGCCTGGTTATGGTAGAAATTCTTGATAAATACATATTGATGAATAAACCGGATGCTTTTTCATGTTTAATAGATCAATCATACTGCCGGCAGCTTTCAATTGTCAATGAAACGGCCACACCAAACAAAGCAATGGTGTGAATATTCAAGTAATACTTGGGAATAATCCGGGGGATATTCGGATATGGTCTGCACATCAGCTGACCCCTTTAGGATGGTTGCTTAAAATGGATAAAAAACGTAGGGTAAAAGGAAAGCAGGGGGTTACGAATATTCATGGAGTGACTGGAGATCGGGTATCATGCAATTAAAGAATCAATGTATATTAGGAATTGAGGCGTCGGGATTTTCTGTTTCGGTGGGGTTGATGGAAGCCGGTATTGCCAGGGGGTTGATTTATATAAACGACGGATCTCCCGGTTCGGAAATTCTGCTGGCAACCATTGATCAGTTGCTGTTGATCCTGAAGATTGATAAAAACAGGCTGGAAGGGATTTGTGTAACCGTGGGACCGGGAGCATTCACCTCGTTGAGGATCAGCCTGGCTGTTGCAGAATCCTTGGGCTTGGGGCTGCATATTCCTGTTTATGGAGTTGACACCTTGAGTTTGATAGCGGCGACAGTTCCCTTCTATCCTTCTCCAATCAAGGTGATTCAGAATGCCTACAAGGGTGAGTTTTATACGGCTACTTATGAGACAAAACTTGGAAAACCCAGGCTGCTGGACAAGCTTCGGTTGGTAATGCCGGAGAAGTTTTATAATGGGCTGCAACCGGAAGATTTAATCTTGGGGAGCGGGATTGACCTGCTGGAGAAGAAGGGGTTTGATCTGGGAGCGAAACAGGTTCGTTGCAGCCGGGATTTTAATCGCATTGTGTCCGGCATTTCCGTGATTGAGAACTTTCTGGAGGAAGAGGCAAGAGAACCTTCGGTAAAGCCCCTGGAACCGATCTATATCCGTTTGTCCGATGCGGAAATAAACTATGACAGGCAGTTTGGTGTAAAAAAATGATACTCAGGCAAAGGAGTGAGTGTTCTCCTTTTTTAGATAGAATTCAACATCTGGACAGATGCGGATTTGGCGAGTCAGCCTGGGATCATACCGAGTGGCAACGACTATTTGATAGTCGAAACCTGATTGTGGTACTGGAGTTCAGCAAAAACGATCTGATAGCGTTTGCAGTGGTTTGTTTTGCATCGGGCGAGGGAGAGTTGCTTAAAATATTTGTCCCAGAAGACAACAGGCGCCGGGGAACCGGAACCAGGTTGATTGACAAAGTGATCACCGAGTTGAAGAAAGAAGATGTTCAGGAACTTTTTCTTGAAGTGAGAAAAGACAACAAACCAGCCATCAGATTCTATCATGCCGGGGGATTCAAGGAAGTGGGGGAGAGAAGGGATTATTATCAGCATCCGCCTTCTGATGCTTTGGTTTTTTGCAGGGATATTTCATAGCATTTTGCAGTGTGTCCGGCGCTTCGCTTGATCCACCATGGAGTACAGCAAGCCGGTGTTTTTGAAAGGGTAATAAACGGATTTTACTCATTATATTTAATATTGTTATAAACAGGACAGGTGATGGACAAACAAACAGTTATCATTCTATGTGGTGGAGAAAGTGGTGAACATGAAGTATCTCTGCAATCAGCTAACAGCATTATCCAGTACATTCCCAGGGATCGCTATCAGGTTATTCCGGTTGGCATCAGTAAAAAAGGGGACTGGCTGACAGGTGATCCCCTGTTTAAGAATGAAGATGATCCGTCCAATATCAGTCTGGCTGACGGTTTAAAGTCTGTAAGACTTGAAAAAGGGATGCTGGATGGCCGGAAAATCGACGCTGTGTTTCCCGTTATCCATGGCACCTATGGTGAAGATGGCTGTTTGCAGGGGCTCCTGCAGATGCATCATGTTCCCTTTGTCGGTGCGGGCGTTTTGGGGTCAGCCATCGGTATGGATAAAGATGTGATGAAGCGATTGTTAATTCCGATTGGGATTAATTGTGCCAGACACCGGGTCATCCACCACTGGCAAAAGGAGTGGCCATCCTATGAAGAGGTTTCAAGGGAGTTGGGAAAGATCCTTTTTATCAAGCCTTGTAACCTTGGATCATCAATCGGTATTTCCAAATGTCGAAACGAGCGGGAATATGAGAAAGCTGTCGGCTATGCCTTTGAATTCGACAGGAAAATCATCGTTGAGGAGTTTATCAAAGGAAGGGAAATTGAGATTTCCGTGCTGGGTAACGAGAATGTGACTGTTTCGGTTCCCGGAGAGATCATCCCGGGGGAGGAGTTTTACTCCTATGACTCCAAATATATAGACAGTGATAAAACTCAGCTGAAGATTCCTGCAGAATTGGAGCCTTCTGTTGAGGAGAACCTGAAAGAGATTGCCAGGAGAGCATTTATTGCGCTTGAGTTGGAAGGACTTGCCCGGATCGATTTTTTTGTTAAAAGTAATGGTGAGGTCTGGCTCAATGAAGCTAATACGCTTCCCGGCTTTACCAAGATCAGCATGTACCCCAAGCTGTGGGAGTATAGCGGTTTGGCATATTCAGAATTGATTCACCGCCTGATTCAGTTGGCAATTGATCGTTTCAAAATTGAAGAGAAGTTAAAACGGAACAAAGTCTAAAATTATGCTTTGTATTGCATCGGCTGTTTTTCAGGAAGTGAAACCGCTTATCGAATTGACAAACGCCAGCCGGGAAACCGGGAACAGATGGTTCGATAAAACCAGAAATCTTCTGATTGCTGCGACAGGCGTTGGCTTCCTGGAATCCGCTATTCAGCTTAACAGGCTTTTACAGGAAACACCCTCCATAGAGAAAATCATTTTCACAGGATCGGCCGGAGTCTATCCGGGTTGTAGGCATATCCGGATCGGTGATCTGTGTATCTGCACTGACACAATTCTTTGTGATGGTGCCGCAGAATTGGGATTAAGCGCCTATGTCCCCCTGGCAGATCAGGGCCCTATCAAAGCCTCACTTTCATTGAGTTCGTCTTTAAGCAGTGCGAGGGTGGCAACCATATTCAGCATCACCACCGACAATGATCTGGCAGGGAAAATCGGAGAGAATCGCAAGGCTGATATTGAGAATATGGAGCTGTATGGAATTGCCCGTGTCTGCCTTGAGGGGGAGATTCCCTGGAATGCCTTGCTGGGAGTAACAAACACAGTCGGCAAAAAGGGGCGTACGCAATGGAATCAGAACCGGAATAAGTTGGCTGAAAAAGCCTGTAACCATCTCTTTAAATTGGTTATTAAAAATATCTCCCAGCCCGGGAGATCGAAAGTTTGATTTAAGCTATAAAAACATTGACTAAAATCTATCTTTTTAGGATTGAGAACTTAAATAATTTCTTCGATTATCATTACTATGGTACATTGCTTTAACAAAGTTTGAACAACTTAAAGAATCAGTTTCCTTAAACAGTTTGATAATTTAGAGGTCTTATGGCTAAAAAAGTATATGTAGATAAAGATGAATGTACTAGTTGCGGACAATGTGTTGATGATCTTCCAGATGTATTCAGAATGGATGACGATGACCTGGCAGAAGTTTATAATGCAGAAGGTGCGGATGAAGACGAAATTCAAGAAGAAATTGACGCTTGTCCAGGTGAATGTATTCACTGGAAATAAGAGACGGTCAATTTAGAAAAGAAGTCTTACAACCAAGAATTTGAGGAGTCAGGTATTCTTTACTTAAGCCTAAGTCTCCATAAAAAATTGGAAACCCCGGTTTTAAACAGAATTGGGGTTTTTTTTTGTCTGCAAAGTGTAGTCAAAATCTCTTTTAACAGGCACGAAACCCGCTGCAGTTATCAATTTCCGCGCATCCTCTTCACTGGATACTCCGAATGATCTGAGGACTTTCTCTTCCAGCACCGGCGAACTGATATCATTTGCCCCCATGCGTAATGCAAGTTTGCCGATCTCTGTTCCCAGAACCATCACTGAGACCTCGATGTTGTTGATATTATCCAGGTAGATTCGACTGATTCCCAGCAACTTCAAGTAGTCATGGTGCATGATATTTTTTCTTGGGAAATCCTTGGTCTGGGCTTGAAAGGTCCAGGGGATGAAGGAGTTGAATCCACCGGTCTCGTCTTGTATCGAGCGGACATGATCCAGGTGGTCAATGATCTCCTCATTTGTTTCGACGGAACCGATAACAATGTTTGCCGAGCCGTATAATCCCTGCTTGTGACACTCTTTCATGATATCGATCCATTCGGAAGTGGTGCATTTCCGGGGTGAAAGGACTTTTCGCACCCTTTCGGAGAGGATTTCCGCACCGGCTCCAGGGACAGAATCCAGTCCGGCAGCCTTTAAGAGGTTGATTAACCGGGGAATCTCCAATTGGTAAGTTTCTGCCATGTGCTTGATCTCCACCGGAGAAAACCCCCTGATGTGAAATCCATAGGTTGTTTTGATGCCGCTCAAAATGTCGAGATAATAATCCAGGGGGAGATCCGGGTTAACTCCTCCCTGGAAAAATACCTGGGATGACCCCTTAGGAATTGCCTGGTTGATAAGCTCAAAGATCTGCTCTTTTGTCAACACATATGCATTGCGATTTTCCTGTTCACACTTGAAGCTGCAGAAACTGCAGGCTATGGAACAAATGTTTGTATAGTTGATAATGCGAAAAACCGTATAGCTTGCTGTCTTGGGATCGGTTTTTCTTTGACGGCATTCCCATGCCAGTTGAGCAACTTCAAGCCAGGGAGCGTTCTTGAACAGGTGCAATGCCTCCTGCTTATCGATTCTTTCGCAGGCGCGGATTTTCGAGTATATTTCGCCCAGGTGTAACTTTTTTACCATAAGGCAACAACTACTTTTTATGAAGTTTTTGAATGGCTACCATCAGAATAGTGATGGCGGCAGGAGTAACTCCGCTAATTTTACTCGCCTGTCCCAACGTTTGGGGGCGGTGCGCCTTGAGTTTCTGTCTGACTTCCGTTGAAAGTCCGCCGACGGCTTCATAGTTCAACTTTTCCGGTATGCGGATCGATTCAATTTTCAGGTACTTCTGCATCTGCGATTCCTGTCGGAGAATATACCCTTCATACTTGATCTCTGTTTCTACAAATCTCTTCACAATTTCATCCCATTGGGAAAGCATCTTCAGTTCTTCCTGAGAAGTGGATTGCTCAATGACTTTAAGTGTTACATTTGGCTTTTTTAAAAATTCATTGAGCCGGATGCGATGGTCAAGAGGTAATATTTCGTGTTGCTCCAAGAGTCTGGTGTCAATTTTTCCGGGTAATACATAATGCTCGGCAACAAAACGGTTTAATCGACCGATCTTTTCCTGTTTCTGCAGAAACAGATCATATTTGTCTTGAGAAAGTAGTCCCAGACGATATCCCTTCTCACAAAGTCGCTGATCGGCATTGTCCTCCCTTAAAATCAATCGATATTCCGCCCGTGAAGTAAACATGCGGTACGGTTCCTCGGTTCCCTTTGAAATCAGGTCATCGATCAACACCCCAATATAGGCTTCATTGCGAAGCAGAATAAACGGTTCCTGCTCCCTAATCTTTAATGCAGCGTTGATACCGGCCATTAGGCCTTGGGCTGCCGCCTCTTCATAGCCTGATGTCCCGTTAATCTGTCCGGCACAATAGAGACCTTCCGCGTCTTTTGCTTCCAGGGTACTTTTCAGCTGGGTGGGAACGACATAATCGTATTCAATAGCATAACCGGGACGAATCACCTTTACTTGCTCCAGACCTTTGATGCTTTGCAGGTAGGCTACCTGGACATCGGTGGGAAGACTGGTTGACATGCCATTGGGATAGTATTCAATTGACTGCAGACTGGTTGGTTCCAGAAAAACCTGGTGACGTTCCCGCAGGGGGAATTTATTGACTTTATCTTCGATGCTGGGACAATACCTTGCCCCCACGCCTGTGATGGCTCCACTATACATTGCCGATTTCTTTATATTTCTGCGAATGATCTCGTGGGTGTTGGCGTTGGTATAAGTGATGTGGCAACTGACCTGGGGCAGTTTTATTTGGGTGTCCCAAAAGGAAAATTTTGGGAGATCCGGATCTCCTGGTTGAAAATCCAACAGATCAAAATTAATGGTACGGGCGTCCAGACGGGGGGTTGTGCCGGTTTTTAACCGTCCGACTGCAAATCCCCTTGATTTCAGATGTTCGGAAAGAGACAAGGAAGGGAATTCCCAGGCTCTTCCTGCCGGAAACTGCTGATGCCCAATATGAATCAGTCCGTTCAGAAAGGTGCCGGTGGTGAGAATTACAGTCTTGCCGGGAATAATTTCATTGAGGTTGGTTTGAACTCCGTTGACGCGTTCGTTTTCCCAGGAAAGAGCGACCACTTCCGCCTGGCGGATTGTCAGATTTTCTGCATGTTCAAGCCGGTCACGCATGACGTTTTTATAGGCTATCATATCTGACTGACAACGGGTTCCTTGTACTGCCGGTCCCTTCTTGCGATTTAAAACCCGAAACTGAATGCCGGTTTCATCCGCCACTATTCCCATGCTGCCGCCAAGGGCATCAATCTCTTTAACCAGATGACCTTTGGCAAGCCCACCGATGGCAGGATTACATGACATGGCTGCAATATTGTCAACGGTCATGCTTAACAGCAGGGTTCGACATTTAAGCCTGGAAGCAGCCAAAGCAGCTTCACAACCGGCATGACCACCACCAACGACAATAACATCCCACCTATCTTGATTCATATTTATCATCCATTAACACCACCGCTGCCACCAGTTTATTACAAGATCCCTTTCCCGTTCAAAAAACTGATCCGCCGGGATCTTTCCCTCTTTGTACCCCTTTCTAAGATAGTGAAGCTTCACCATCCACTCTTTCTGGCTATCGCAGCGAGACCACCCATTTCCTTTTCGGTTCTTTAACTCCTCATACTCTTCCGGAGTCACATCAATCGGGTGATCCTGAGATAAATTGCAGATATTTATCATTGTTGCATTAAATAGGTTAAGGTGAGTAAAAGCCATTTGATCACGATATGACCATGGCTTATTTAACCACTAAAAAAAGAAAAAAAGATAGACGCTTCATCCCCATATCTGTAAAAATAGTCAGTAATTTAGTCTATATACTATCAGCATTCAACGCACAAAAAAACCGGAAAACCGGAAACTTATTGATCCATTTTTTTTATTGATTTAAAAACCGGGTGAATCATCACGATAGACAGGGAACCAATGAAATATTTAAACGATCCTACGGGGCCGTCATTTAGTCAGGTATATCCGAGTAAGGATTTATGACACACTTCACAGTCTTCTCACGATTGTTTGGTACCCATGTACGGGCGCCCCACCGTTTCACCTTGGTAGTAATACCCAATAAAATCAAGGGATTTTTGAAGCGGGTTACAATCGGGGCAGTTGACGGGGCATCATCAGGAAGAATAGATGAGCAGCATGGATATTAAGGAATTGATTTCTGAAAACCTGGATAAAATTCTCAATCTATGGTTATTAGTTGATTCTCAAGACAAGATTGTTCACTGCAGTGATCCGGCTTCCCATCATCTGGGTTACGGTGTCGATGAGCTGGTAGGCCATTCATTTCAAGTGTTGTTACCCCAAGATGAACCGGATAAGGAGGGTTTTTTAAACCAGCTTATTGCTGATAGCTACAATGGCACAGTCGTCAATGAAATCGCCCGGTTTAAGCTTAAAAATGACGTGATTATTGATGCCGAGTTGTCCATGCACCGATTTAATCAGCAGAATGAGACCTTCAAGCTGGTTATTTTTGATGATGTTACCGAATTGATTGAGCTGAGAAAAATGCTCAATGTCAGGACAGAAAACTTAAGGAGAAAATTTCATCTGTTTGATAAAGAAGATATTATCAATTCCATTTGTGATATTGTCCAAGCAGTGCTTGTATCCATCACTGCAGGGCAGGGATTAAGGTTCAACCGTGCATTTCTGTTATTTGTTGATGAGGAGGAGAAAGTACTGGAAGGTGTACAGGCAATCGGACCCAATTCCAATGAAGAAGCCGGAATGATTTACAGCTTATTTGGCAGTACCCCCAAAACACTACAGGAGATGATCGAGCACTACAGTATGCTCACCAACACCGACAGTGCAGTCAATGATCTGGTTAAAACCATCAGAATCAGCCTCTCCGATAATAACAACATTCTCATCCGTTCGTTATCCGAGCAGAAATACATGCTGATCAATGATGAATCTCCGTTGGCGACCGATCCCAGTGCAAACTGGCTAAGAGGTGTCCTGCAGGTACATGAATGTTTAATAGTCCCGCTTATCTGGCACGGGCGTTCAAGCGGAGTGATTATTGCTGATAATAAAATGACAAAATATAAGATCTCCAATCTTGATATTAAGGATTTGTCCCGGTTTGCTGACGAAGCCAGCACCGCTATTGAATCTGCTAAACTATTAAGCAATCTTGAAAAAAGTATCGAACAGATTCGTCAAGCCAATTTGACGATAAAAGCCAGTCAAAATATGCTGTTACAAAAGGAAAAACTGGCAGCCATGGGTGAATTGGTGGCTCATATGGCTCACGAGGTAAGGGGGCCATTGGCCACAATTGGTGGCTTTGCATCCAGAGTTAAGAAACAATTGGAAGCAGGAGATAAGCATTATGATTCTATCACCAAGATTGTTGAGACGGTGGGAACTCTGGAATTGGTCATCAATGATATTCTTGACGGTTCTTTACCCATGCAAGAATCGGTAAAGGGCTGTGATTGCACCAAGGCTATCAACAAGGTACTGGGATTGCTGGAAGAGGAGATTCACAGACGGAAGATTACAGTTAACCTCAACATCCACGGAGATTTGCCGGAGATTTCGATCAAGGAGCATCAACTGTTTGAGATTATCAATAATCTTGTAAAAAACGCACTGGAAGCTATTGGGGAGGAGGGATTGCTTCTCATTCTGGCCGGTAATATTGAAAACAAGGTTGTAATCACCATTCAGGATACGGGCCCGGGAGTTTCCCCTGCCCATGAAGATAAGATATTTGCACCTTTTTTTACAACTAAAGAGAAGGGAACAGGTTTGGGTTTGGTGGTGGTTAAAAAACTGGTGGAGGATAATTACGGGACCATCCAGGTTCGATCCATACCGGAAAAAGGTACCACATTTATCATAACCTTTCCCATGAAAAAAATAGGAGATAGCCATGAGTGAAAAAAAAATGATTCTAGTGATTGATGATGATAAAAATATTCGTGAATTGCTGTCTCTTGAATTTGAGGATTTAGGATATTCAGTTCGTACGGCAGGGAGCGGATTTGATGGAATTCAGATTTTAAAGGATAAGGCAGTTGACCTTGTTATTCTGGATATTAAGATGCCCGGCATGGATGGGATTGAGGCATTGGAAAAAATAATGAGTATTCACAAGGAATTACCGGTTGTAATACATAGTGCTTATAGCCATTATAAGGAGAACTACCTGACATGGAGTGCAATGGCCTATGTTGTCAAAAGTGGCAATCTGGAAGAGCTGAAAAACACGGTTCAAAACCTGCTTAACAAATCCTAATTCAAGACGGTAAATACGATGAATCTTCAGCACGAAAATATTCTTACCTTTATACTGGCAGGCGGAAAGGGGAATCGCTTATATCCCCTGACCAGGCATCGTTCAAAACCTGCGGTACATTTTGCAGCCCGGTTCAGGATCATCGATTTTGTCTTATCCAGTTGTATCAATTCCGGAATCAGACAAGTATTCGTCCTGACACAGACCAAGAGTTTTTCACTGGAACAGCATTTGAGAAGAAGCTGGAATTTTCTGGCTGCCCAATTGGATGAGTTTATTGCTGCTGTTCCTGCACAGCAGCGGATTTCCGAAAAATGGTACCAGGGCACTGCCGATGCTATTTTCCAGAATCTTCACCTCATCCAGGATCGACATCCGGAGCATATCATTATCCTCTCCGGTGATCACATCTATAGCATGGATTATAACGAGCTCTTTCGGTATCACATCGAATCCGAATCGGATCTAACGGTTTCCGTTATGCCCATCAAAAAGGCAGATGCCTCACAGTTCGGTGTTTTAACCATGGATGATGATCACAGAATTACAAGTTTTATTGAAAAACCGGAAGATCCGGCCTTGATTCCGGGAGAAGGGGATGAATGCTTCATAAACATGGGAATTTACCTGTTTCGTACCAACTCAATGGTGAGAATACTGGCCAAAGATGCCAGGGAGGCTACTTCGCATGATTTTGGCATGAATATCATTCCGGGAATGCTTGAAAAATATAAGGTTTCCGGATTTGACTTCAAAAAAAGCCGGTTCGGTCATTACTGGAGAGACGTTGGGACTATCAGGAACTATTTTGACGCCAACATGGAGTTCCTCGAACAACTGGGTACCAATCTTATTTGTACTCCTGACTGGCCGATTGGATCAATAGGACTTCGTTTACCCCCCACTTACATGGGAGGTATTAACAAAGTTACCATTGAAAATTCAACAGTTGATATTGGCTCCAAGCTGGTTTCCTGTAAAATCAAGAATTCGTTGATTGGCCGATATGTTCATGTTGGAGAAGGGAGTATCATTGAGAACTCTATCATTATGTCCAGAGCCAGTATAGGTGAGAATTGCATTGTTCGTAATGCCATCTTCGACGACGGTGTTCAAATTCCCAGCAATACTCAAATCGGTGTTGACGCAGATGCAGATAAAGACCGTTTTTTTATGTCGGATGGAATTGCAATATTGCCCAAACAATTTCAATTATAGTGTCTTTAAGAGCCCCTATTCAAATAGGTTTTTATTTTTTCTCTATACTGCTCTCAAATGGGGCAGTCTGCTAGTTGTCATTCAGGTCTTGAGTTGCAACCTATAATAATTACAGGTAAATAAAAGATAACCCCAGGTCAACAGGCTGAGCCATAATCCAAAATGGTGGATCATGGCGCTTACGACGGATCCACCATTAACCCCAAAATAAAAACAGTTAAACAACAGACTGAGGCATGGCTATATTTCGTATTAAAAAGGAAAAATTAAAATCGTCGCCTGAACATCAGAGACAGATACGCAATCGGATCGGCTTGATTTTCTTTTTGTTTATCCTGATAGTGATTTTACTGGTGTTTAATTACTATCAGCAGGGATTAAATGATTGGAGGAATATTGATTCGAACCTCAATATTTTTCTACTGATCAACCTCAATATTCTTTTGCTGGTTACGGTAACCCTGCTCATCATACGGAATCTGGTTAAACTCATTTATGAACGAAGAAAACGCAAACTGGGGTTTCGTTTAAAGTATAAACTGACATTGGCGTTTATGTTGGTGTCTTCGCTTCCCATGTTGATGTTTTTCTTCATTGCCCATGGATTGCTAAAAGACAGCCTTGACTTCTGGTTTAAGGGGAAATTTGCTCAGACGTTGAAAAACTCATCGATTGTCTACAATAACATCAATCGGCAGGATAATGAAGATTTAAAATCCTTTGTGAGAACTGTTTCTTTGGAGTACGCAAGCGAAATTGAACGTCAGAAATCCGTTGAATCAACGCTGGAACATTCGGAGTGGTTTATCAATAAGGTCAATCAGTATCGCCTGGGTGGCATTGTTTTGTATAATGCTTCACTGGTTCCTATTGGCAGGTGGTTTGCCAATGAAAAAACCGAATCGGTATGGCGATTGATATCAAGAGAAAACCTGGCAAAAAACGAAAAGGAGTTTCCATTTATCAGTATTGAAAAAACCGAATCGGGAAAGATCGGTAGAGCCATTCAAATCTTACAAGTCAATAAAGCCAAGTATTATCTGGAGGTCTCGAAAATAACCTCCGGTTCGGATTTTGAGGATCTGGTGACGCTGCAGTCAAATCTGGCCAACTTCAGGAATCTGACCCTGCTGGAAAATCCGATAAGGGCAAACTTTACTACTTATCTGTTGTTATTCACGGTGTTGATCACATTTGGCGGAATCTGGTTTGGATATTATCTGGCCGGGAGTATTGTAGAACCCATTGAAACACTGGTAGGAGGAACACGCCGGATTTCAAAGGGCGACCTGGACTTCCAGATCGATCTTCAGGTTGATGACGAGATAGGAATGCTATTGGATTCATTTAATGCCATGACCAAGGAGTTGCTGACTAACCGGAGGGATCTGGCCATCAGTCAGGAGGCATTGATTGAAACCAATAAAACCCTTGAAGAACGGAATATCTTCGTCGAACTGGTCTTGCAGAATATTCAAACCGGAATTTTTTCGGTGGATAACTCCGGGTACGTTAATGGCATTAATCCATACATGATCCGGTTGTTTCAGATTGACCCTCCGGCGGTTCTTCAAAAACACTATTTAAGCGTTTTAACAAAGGAACAAAAAAAGCATTTTGAAGCGCTCAATAATCATTTGACCCAATCAGGACAGAATTCAGTTAAAAAAGACCAGCATCTGAAGGTTGATAAACGGAATGTCCATGTTTCCATGGAGCTGTTTCAGCTAAAGAATCAAAAGGGGGAGCCATTGGGCAGGTTGCTGGTCGTTGACAACCTGACAGAAATTGACCGCTCAACCAGGGCAAATGCATGGGGGGAAGTTGCCCGTCGGATTGCCCATGAGATTAAGAATCCATTGACGCCTATTCAGCTATCGACTCAGAGAATCCGAAGAAAATACCTGGATGAACTGGAAGATCCGGGGCTATTGGATAGTTGCACCTCCACAATTATCAAAGAGGTCAACGGTTTAAAAAACATGGTGAATGAATTTTCGAAATTTGCCCGGCTGCCTGAAATAAATCCATCTCCTAATAATATCAATGATATTCTCAAGGATGTCATCGATCTGTTTAAGACAGGTCTGTCGACAGCTATTGAGATCACCATCAAACCGGATGCTTCTATTCCCAGTACCCTTCTGGATGCAGAACAGATGAAACGCGTTTTTACAAATCTGATCGATAATGCCATCGCTGCCATTTCGGGTGAAGGAAGAATTGACTTGGTCAGTTCCTATCATAAAGAACTAAAAATGATAACGGTTGAAGTGATTGATAATGGCAGTGGGATACCTGCTTCCATGATGTATCGAATTTTCGATCCTTATGTCACCACCAAAAAAGAGGGAACCGGATTGGGACTGGCGATCGTTCAGCAGATTATCTCTGATCATGGCGGATTTATCCGCATGGCGAATATGGAAAGTAGAGGCACCAAGTTTACGATCGAATTACCCGCTTGATCCCTTAGGGATTATCAGATATCTATTAATAGTCTGGTGGATATCGGACTACGAAAAACCATTCCTTTCATTTTGTTACACTAAAGCAGATGGTATAAGAAAAACATGGCTGACAGGATTTTAATTGTAGACGACGAACTTTCCATATTATCAACACTTCAGGAAGTTCTGGAAGATGAAGGATTTAAAACAGAAACGGCAAGTTCTGCCGAAGCAGCTATGGAGATTCTGCAGCGAAGCAGTATAAATAGCTTTCAGGCGGCACTGATTGATATCTGGATGGAAGAAATTGATGGTATTGAGCTTCTGGAGTGGATTAAGGATCGTTATCTAAAGATGCCCGTCATTATGATGTCTGGTCACGGAACCATTGAAACCGCTGTTAAGGCAACTAAGATTGGAGCTTATGATTTTATTGAAAAGCCGATCTCCCTGGAAGAATTGCTGATCACTATCAATCATGCCTTAAAGGAAGCAGCTTTGTTAAAAGAAAATGAAGAATTAAGGCGGCGTCAAAAACCTCAAAATTATGAGATTATTGGAGTATCACCGGCAATCAGAAAAGTGATGGAACAGATTGAGCTGGCAGCCCCTTCGGATGGCTGGGTGCTGATCAGGGGTGAAAATGGAACCGGAAAGGAACTGGTAGCCCGTCAGATCCATAATAAAAGTCTGAGACAGTCCAAACCCTTTATTGAACTCAATTGTGCCGCTATCCCCGATGAGATGATTGAAAGTGAGCTTTTCGGCCATGAAAAGGGATCATTTCCCGGTGCAAGCAGCCTGAAAATAGGGAAATTCGATCAGGCCAACGAAGGCACCCTGTTCCTGGACGAGATTGGTGACATGAGCCTGAAAACCCAATCCAAGATATTGAGGGTATTGGAAGAACAAAGATTTGAGAGGGTTGGCGGATCAGAGATCATTGAAGTGGATGTGCGCATCATTGCCGCCACCAATAAAAACCTGCAGGAGGAGATAGAAGCCGGCAACTTTCGTGAAGATCTTTTCTATCGCTTAAATGTTATTCCCATTGAAATACCGCCCCTTAAAGAGCGCCAGAAAGATATTCCGCTTTTAATCGAGCATTTTTTGAACGTTTTTATGGAAAACGGAGAAAGCGGCAAAAAGAAGATCAGCAAAGAGGCTCTCAACAGTATGATGGTATATCATTGGCCAGGCAATGTCCGTGAGTTGAAAAATATAGTGGAACGGATGATAATCATGGTGAGAACTCCTGTCATTACGCTAAAACATGTGCCTCCGGCAATCAGAATGGCCAACAGGGAGTTGTTGCAGGTCGAGGATTTTCCGACGTCATTCAAAGAGGCGAAGGAAGCTTTCGAAAAGCAGTTTATCCAAACCATGCTGATGAAAAATAGTTGGAACATATCAAAAACAGCTGAGAATATTCAGGTGGAACGTAGTAACTTGCATCGAAAAATAAAACAATTGGAGATCGTCGTACCAAAATAGACGGCCATTAACCTGGATAGTGACCGGTTATCACGGCATTATCATGGATCTACTCGGAGTATTACTTTCAGGATCTATGAAAACCAAGTTTAAACAGTAAAATAGTGGTTGAGATAAAGCCGTTTTCGCTATATGGTATCCTGGACCTATTTTGATAATCTGTCCGGTTCACAATTATCTCTTTAAAAACTAAATCAGTACTCTGTCCGGTTTTTTTTATAGGTTTTTTACTCGTGTTTTGCTAAAATCAAAGGTATCAGGTAGATTGCTGCAGAATCACTCAATACTTCGCCTGCAGATACTTTTTTGAAAAAGAGAAACGTTCATGCTTAAAGGTCTGTTTCAAAGTAAGGAAGAAAAAATTCGAATTAAAATAGAAGAACATCTGGCAGAAGGCATGAGACTGTTGTCAGAAAAGTTCTTTAATGGTGCCATGATTGAGTTTGATAAGGCAATGGAACTCGATCCGGATCAAGTCTATCCAAAACTGGTTGAAGAGTTGAGTAATGCAGCTTCGTCCGGACAGTTACAGTCTGCCTTGGCAATCGGTCTTAATTTGATAAAAGAGAAAAACGAAGATTATGAATTGGCAAACAAACTGGGAAATTATGCCAGGGAAATGGGAGATTATAAGCAGGCAGAAGGATTATACAAAACAGCTTTAAAGGTAAAACGAGGCTATCAAAAAGCCTTTTACAACCTGGCCGCTTCGCAGGCCAGGGCAAACATCTATGATGACGCCATTGTTAGTGCGATTTCAAAGTTTGAAGGGATTAGTGACTACATCCTGCCCGATTACATCGGTGAAGATAAATTGATTGAAACCATTACGGAAAGAATAGGTCAGGAGAAAAAAGCACGGTTCAAGGAAAAACTTCAGGAACTGACGGTTAAAAGAGATAAACTGGTTGAGGACGGTTCGGCGGTGGAAGCCAAGGGCATTGATCTTGAGATAAAAAAACTGAAAGAAGATGCTGAAAAGGTCTTGCCTGAGGAGATTCTGGCTGATTTCGAAAAGCAAGCCAAGGATGATCCAAATAACGAAAAAGATCATCTCTATAACAAAGCCCTTTTTGCGGTGAAGAATAAAAAGGCAGATATCGCCCTGGAAACCGTTAATCGATTGTCGATCCTGGACTATGAAACCCTGGGACTATTGCAGGCGATCGCTTTGGAACAAAAGGGGAAAAGCGAAGACGCGATTAACAGCATGATAAAATTGCTGGGAAGAAACGAATTCAACCGCTACAACAACGTTAACCTTGGTCTCATGTATAAAAGGGCAAATAAGAAGTTTTTATCAACCAAATATTTGATAAAAACTGCCGCCCTGCTGGACAAATCCAACGGGATATACAGCATGAAGGATCTGGTGGTTGAAGCTGATGAATGTTACGAAGCGGGAAACCTGAAAAAAGCGCTTAACTACTATTTAATAGCCGTCAGTGAAATTCCTTCCGTCAGACTCTGGAACCAGATTGGAACAATCTATGTTGAACGGAAAAAATATGATGACGCTGTAGAAGCATTCAGAAAATTACTGGCGCTGGACCCTAAATCGGAGATCGGAGATTCAAAACTGCTTGAGATTCACAACTATTATGTGGAAAAAGCCGATGTGTTATTAAACGATCGAAAGTTCAAACCGGCCTCAGATTATCTTCACAAGGCATTGGGCGTTTTGCGAGCACCTGAAACCATCAAAAAAGCCGCATCGGTTTATAAACAACTGAATAATCCGGAGAAAGAAAAGGAACTGCTGAAAGAGTATCAAGCACTGCTCGATAAGGAAAAGGAGAAAGAGCTGGAGGAAAAAAGACAGGGCCTGATACTTCAGGGGAAACAGCAACTGACTCAGAAAAACTACTTAAAAGCAATTGACATCTTTGAAGCCGTCCTGCGCATGAAAGTGGATCGAAAGGTTTTTGTGCAACTGGCTGCCCTCTACAAGGGACTAAAAAAACGGGATGATCTCAACGACCTGGAAAGAAGATGGGAGAATATGGTACTGCATGATGAGAAGATGAAAAAATTTGAAAAAGAGGAGGCTCGAAAAGAACAGGGAGAAACGGAGGAGTAGTCCTCTTTAACTCTCCTTAACCGCATAATGAATCGCCACACTTCCAAAATAGAAGTTGAAAAATCCCACTTCTGTAAAACCGCAATCTAAAAGCATCTCTGCCAGCTGTTGTTGAGACGGGAAGTTAACTGAAGATTCAGGGAAATAGTCGAACATATCCTCCCCCGGGTAAATCAGTTTTCCAATTCTTGGGACTATTTTAAAAAAATAAAAGGTGAACAGCTGATTGATTACCGGTATCCTGACTTTACCCATATCCAGGCTTAAAAACCTTCCTCCCGGTTTCAGCACTCTTTTAACCTCTTGAAGGCAGGCATCGATATTGATCAGGTTCCTCAGTCCATATCCCACGGTCACTGCATCCAGTGAATTGCTTTTAAAAGGCAGGACGGCAGCATCTGCTTGGACAAAAACGGATTGGAAAGATTGTTTCCTGAGGCTTGCAATGGAAAGCATCCCTGTGGAGAAATCCAGACCGAAAACACGCCCGTTTTCTCCGACTTTTTTACAAAGCCGTTGGGTTATATCGCCTGTCCCGCAACAAATATCCAAAACCCGATCCCCTGGCTGCAACCTTGTTTTGTTTACGAGAAAATATTTCCAGTAACGATGCATCCCCTGAGTCACAACATCGTTGAAAAAATCGTATTTTTCAGCGATATTGCTGAACTTGTGTCTGACGTACTCCGCTTTGGAGCTGCCTTCGGGTATTTTAAATGACATGATAAGGTTGTTTATTGTGTTGCAGGAACCGGGGTTGCAGGTGGAGGCTGAGTTTGTTCTGTCTGTCCTGTTTCAACTGGAGACCCTGCCGATCCGGTAGTTTTTTCCAGATTAAATTCAAAATAGCGATTGTAAAGTTGTTTTTTCTCTCCGAAGCGAACGCCATAAACGTTGCTCTTCACATCTGCCTGATAATACGCCAATTCTATCACCCCAATCCAGCCCTCGGTAATGTGCTTCTCCAGGGTGATCTTGACCCGGTCCCCTTTTTGAAATTTCGGTTGAATGGGGTCCGGTAGAGGGCAGATATTTAAGTAATTGGATGTGTCTCCATAGCACATCCAGGTAGCTTTAACAAAAGCAGAAACGCGATTTCCCCCACCATGGGTGACAATATACTTATCCGTGGAAAATCCGGTTTTCTCCTCCCATTTTTTTTGGAGGATGTGATCATAAACCTCAATCAGGTAAGCGCGATACTCTCCGTATACGGAAGTAAAACCAAAAGTCAAGGTCAAGAGAATGATTAAAATAGGCTTTTTCATTTACTACATCCGGTTAAAGCGAGCAATTCCTCAATTTCGGCTGCGGTCAGTTTTCTAATTTCTCCCGGCTGCATCTCCATCAATTCGATGTTCCCAATCCGGTATCGTTTGATTTTTAATACAGGATAGCCGATGGTTGCGAACATCTTTTTCAAATGATGTTTTAATCCTTCCTGCAAGGAAACCGACAACCAGGATTTATCATTAACGAAATGCAGAAATCTGACCTTTACCGGTTGCCTTTTTTTGCCATCAATCAAAGGTCCTGTCGTTAAAGCGTTTACCTCAGTCTTGTCGATTTTACCTTTAATCTTGACCAGATATTCTTTCCAGATGTGTTTGGTCGGATGGGCAATGTTTTGAGCCAGTTCACCATCATTAGTCAGCAGGATCAAACCCTCCGCGTCATAATCCAGACGGCCGATTGGAAACAGTCTTTTGTTGGTTTTCGGAAAATATTTGACGATGGTGTCCCTTCCCTGCGGATCATCCAAAGTGGTGACGCAGGCTTTTGGCTTATAGAGAGCATATACGAACCGTTTTTCGGTTTTCAGTAAGACAAGTTTACCATCAACTCGAATATGATCAGTTTTCGTATCGATGAGTGTCCCCATTTGTGAGATGACATCTCCGTTAACCAATACCCGTCCTTGGGAGATCAGTTCTTCAGCTTTCCGCCTTGAAGCTACACCGGCCTGGGCTATGAATTTTTGTAATCTAAGTTTCATCAAGTTGTTTTATTTTTTTAAAAGCATTGATGGCGGCGTTCTGTTCAGAATTCTTCTTGCTTTTCCCGGTTCCGATTCCATATATCCGATCTTCAATTAAAAGAGCGGTTACGAACTCTTTGTCATGATCGGGTCCCTTTTCTTCGATAACCTTGTAGCTTAACGTTCCCAGCCTGTTTTTCTGTACATACTCCTGAAAATCGGTTTTATAGTCAATGGTGGCAAATGTCTCTTCCGCAAGAAAAATCTCCTCTTTAAAGAGAATTTTGATCAGATCGGCTGTCAGGGTAATCCCGAACTCTTGCCGACTGTCGAGGAATATTGCTGAGAACAGGGCTTCCAATGCATCGGAAAGAATAGACGTTTTTTCCCTCCCCTTTGTTATTTCCTCCCCTTTACCGATAAACAGGTATTTTCCCAGGTTTATCTTCTGGGCCAGGGTGCTCAGACCTTTCTCGGAAACCAAAACCGCTCTGAATTTTGACAACATCCCTTCCGGTAATTCCGGATAACTGGTCATCAAATGATCACTGATGACAAACTGTAGAATAGCGTCTCCTAAAAACTCCAGGCGTTCATTGTTCTCACCATTGTTTTCGTGGGCATAGGACTTATGGGTTAGCGCCTGAATCAACAGATCTATTTTTTTAAATGTATATCCAATATCATCTTGAAGCTGCAAAAGCTCTTCGAGATTTTCAACCTCAGGGTTTGTGGTTGAGAGTTGATCTTTTTTTATCATCTTAATCGCGACTTCCAAACTGAATTAAAAAAAAACTGAGTTGCCGCTTGAAACCCAAAACCATTAAATCAAGATCAAAATCTATCAGGCAAAGGCAGACAGCAGTGCAACCAGTAGCACGGGTTGTCCCTGATTTAATGAGTCTGGATCAAGATTTCAGCTTGTTAATTCCAAGATTTTTGACAGGAGAAGAATTTATGAACACGTAAGTTAAAAAGCCAACTATCCTGAAAATCCTGTACCGAAATCCGGTTTATTAACATCAGTCATGTAGTAAGTCTTATGCTAGCACGAGGGGTGTATTTAGCAAACTGTCCTTTTGATCATTGTAATCTGCAAAAACCAATTTGTTGCCAACAACCAAATTGCCTCTCGACGAACCGGGGATAACTTACTAAATTAAGACTTCGGTCTTTGTTTAAGCTCTTACTTAAAAAATGATATGAATCAGGAATTATTACAGGATCAGCGAATTATCTCCCCCTTGGAGATTCTCCGAACGATTTTCGGCTACGAGCATTTTCTGGGAATGCAGGAGGAGATAATAGACCATATTATCAGCGGTCAAGATGCGTTGATCCTGATGCCAACCGGTGGGGGTAAATCTTTGTGCTACCAGATTCCTGCAATGGTGAGAGAGGGCGTCGGTATTATTATCTCCCCACTCATCGCCTTGATGCAGGATCAAGTTGATGCCATGAGGCAACTGGGGATCAAAGCCTCCTTTTTGAACTCCACCCTCAAGGCAAGTGAAGCAGCGCGGGTTGAAGATGAGCTGCTGAACAATCGGCTGGATCTGCTCTATGTAGCCCCCGAACGATTATTAACCGATAGGTTTATGTATTTGCTGGAAAAATCTTCCATTTCTCTGTTTGCCATCGACGAAGTGCATTGTGTTTCTCAATGGGGGCATGATTTTCGCCCTGAATATATCGAACTTTCCATTTTGCAGGATCAATTTCCCACCATTCCCCGGATAGGTTTAACTGCAACTGCAGATGCAACCACCAGGCAGGAAATTATCAATCGATTGGGTTTGAACAATGCCAGATTGTTTATCTCCAGTTTTGACCGGCCTAATATTCGCTATCGGGTTGGTCTGAAAAAGAACCCAAAACAACAGCTCCTGGATTTTATTCGCTACGAACAGGAGGATAATTCGGGCATTGTCTACTGTCTCAGCCGAAATAAAGTTGAAAGTACCGCAGATTGGCTCTGTGAACATGGATACACGGCTTTACCTTACCATGCAGGGTTAGAGCCTGCAGTCAGACTCAAGCATCAACGACGGTTTCTTCAGGAGGAGAGCATCATCATTGTTGCAACCATAGCGTTCGGAATGGGTATCGATAAACCGGATGTCAGGTTTGTTGCCCACCTGGATCTGCCGAAGAGTATTGAAGCGTATTACCAGGAGACAGGTCGTGCAGGCCGGGACGGGCAGAAAGCGGTTGCCTGGATGGTATATGGACTTTCTGATCTGGTCATGCAGCGAAAGATGGTTGAAGAGTCAAACGCGGATGAGCAATACAAATGGATCGTCAAACGGAAGCTGGATGCCCTGCTGGGATATTGTGAAACATCACAATGCCGACGTCAGGTGATGCTAAACTATTTTGGAGAAGATCCTCCCGATCCTTGCGGCAATTGTGATACTTGCCTGGAACCTGTACAAACCTGGGATGGGACAGAAGTCGCCCGAAAAGCCCTGTCATGCATCTACCGCAGTGGACAGCGTTTTGGCGCCAATTACCTTATTGATATGCTGTTGGGGAATGCCAACGAAAAACTGTTGAGATTCGGTCATGACAAATTATCAACTTTCGGGATAGGCACCGAATTGTCAGTGTCTGAATGGCGATCCGTCTTCAGACAATTGATCGCATCGGATATAATAAATGTCGATATCACCGGTTTTGGTGGATTCAGGCTGACAGAGAAGTGCCGGAAGATACTAAAAGGGGATGAGAAGGTTTTCTTCAGGAAAGATCCCAAAGGCAAAGCAACAAAACAACAAAAGAAAAAAGAGGCTGTTATAGCGTGGGACATGCCCGGACAGGAAGATTTATGGGACCAGTTGAAAAGCCTGCGGAAGAAGATAGCCAGTAACCAGGGTGTTCCTGCCTATATTATCTTTAACGATGCGACATTGAGAGAAATGGCCATAGTCCACCCCCGGTCACTGCACGAGATGCGGTCGATCACAGGAGTTGGTAAAACCAAACTTGAGCGCTATGGCCAGATGTTTCTAGATGTTCTTCTGGCATCACAATCATACCAGCGGTTCCCTGATCAACACCCCCAAAAGAATTGATAAAAACCCAGATCAGTATTAACCCTACAACGATACTTATGAAATGATTCATTGACATAACGACACTTATCAGTAGATAATTCCGTCAACCATCCCAAATCATCAACCCACAGGAAGGAGGACGGAAAATGCTGCCAGATA